>Ga0105090_10002207_pt1 | contig 10792 bp, 9 predicted proteins | sample PPLLak3March2015_FD_79110 | JGI IMG/M metagenome (GOLD analysis project Ga0105090, IMG submission 79110) | Freshwater sediment microbial communities from Prairie Pothole Lake near Jamestown, North Dakota, USA - PPLs Lake P7 Core (1) Depth... | ecosystem: Environmental > Aquatic > Freshwater >... | reverse complement strand
TGCCGGCCAATGCCCGCATCGACATCGGCAGCGACGGCACCGTCACCGGCACCGTAGGCAATACGCGCCCACAGGTGCTGGGCCGCCTGAAGCTGGTCACGCCCGAAGCACCTCTGGCGCGCGGCGCCGACGGGCTGTTCCGCTCGGCCGGCGGCGAGCTCGACGCCGACCCGGCGGCGCGCGTGCAGCAAGGCGCGCTGGAAGGCAGCAACGTCAGCGCCGTCGAGACCATGGTGGCGATGATTGCCGCCGCGCGCCAGTTCGAGCAGCAGATGAAGATGCTGCAGACCGCCGAGCAGAAGGAACAGGCGGCGACGCGTCTGCTTTCGAACAGCGTGGTCTAGGGGCTGTGCCAAGATGGAGGCTGAGCCCGCCACCGGGGTGATGCCCTGAGCCACGACGCCTACTGCCACCTGCCGCACCTGCGCGAACGCATCGCGCCACCCGAAGCCTCGGCATTGCGTGTCACGCCGCAGATGCTGCAGGTGTGGGACCAGCGGGCCCGCGACCAGGGCCGAGGCCCCGACTGGCGCTGGTCGGACGAGCAGCTCGAAGCCACCCGCGTCGCCTTGCTGGGCCCGCCCGAGCGCGAACACGACCTGTGGATCTTCGGCTACGGCTCACTGATGTGGGACCCCGGCTTCCACTTTGCCGAGGTGCGGCTGGCCGAACTGCCTCGGCATCGCCGCCGCTTCAGTTGCCGCACCGCGCTCGGCCGCGGTTCGCCTGAATGCCCGGGTCTGATGCTGACGCTGGAGCCTGGGGCGGGTAGTTGCACCGGGTTGGCCTTTCGCATCGAGGCGGCCTTGGCGGCGCATGAATCCGGCATGCTGTGGCGGCGCGAGATGATCCGCGGCATCTACCAACCGCGGCTGCTGCCGGTGTGCACGCCGCAAGGCGAGGTGACGGCGCTGGTCTTCGCCGCCAACGATGCGCACGACGACCATGTCGGCGAGCTGCCGCTGGACGAAGCCGCAGCCATCATCGCCCGCGCCGAAGGCGTGCTCGGCACCAACCGTCAGTATCTGGAGCAGCTGGTCTGGCAACTGCAGCACCTGGGGCTGGACGACGCCTACTTGCGCGAGCTGCTGCAGCGCGTGCAGCAGTTGGGTCCGACCTGATGCGCCCACTGCCATGAGCAGCGAGCTGCTGCTGCTGGCCGGCGGCGCCGCGCTCGCCGGGCTGGTGCAGGGCATCTCGGGCTTTGCCTTCGCGATGGTGGCGATGTCGGTGTGGGTCTGGGGCATCGAGCCGCGCCTGGCCGCGGTGATGGCCGTGTCCGGCGGGCTGGTCGGGCAGCTCATTGCCGTGTTCACCGTGAAGCGCGGCCTGCGCCTGCCGACGTTGCTGCCGTTCCTGGCCGGTGCGCTGGTCGGCGTGCCGCTGGGCGCCTGGGCACTGCCGCACCTGGAACCGATGGCCTTCAAGCTGACCCTGGGTCTGTTCCTGGTGGTGTGCTGCCCGACCATGCTGCTGGCGCACCGCATCCCGCGACTGCGCTCCGGTGGCCGCTGGGCCGACGGCGTGGTCGGCCTGCTCGGCGGCGTGATGGGCGGCATCGGCGGCTTCAGCGGAGTGCTGCCGTCTCTGTGGATCACGCTGCGTGGCTGGGACAAGGACCTGCAGCGCAGCGTCATCCAGAACTTCAGCCTGGTCGCGTTGGCCGTTACGTTGGCCAGCTACGTGCTGACCGGCCTGGCCACGGCGGACATGTGGCCGAAGCTGGCCGTCGTCGTGCCGGCGCTGCTGTTGCCGTCGCTGATCGGCGCGCGCATCTACCACGGCCTGAGCCCGGCCGCCTTCCGCCGCGTCGTGCTGCTGCTGCTGACCTGTGCCGGCATGGCGATGGTCGCTGCCGCACTGCCGGCCCTGCTGCGGGTGTAAGAAGCGCCCCGTTCGCGGCGCTTATCGCTCCGCCGAAGCCCTCAAGTTAACCCGACACTGACCGGCAATTGTCGGGAGCCGGGTGCATGAATCGTTCATTGTGGATCGCCAAGAGTGGCATGGAGGGCCAGCAGTTCAAGCTGGACACCATCTCCAACAACCTGGCCAATGTCGGCACCAATGGCTTCAAGCGCGGCGGAGTGGTCTTCGAGGACCTTATGTACGACAGCCTGCGCCAGGTCGGGGCGGCCAACGGCGAGCAGACCCAGCTACCCACCGGCTTGCAGGTTGGCCTGGGCTCGCGCGCGTCGGCCTCGACGCGCAACTTCAGCCAGGGCAACCTGCAGGCCACCGGCAATAACCTGGACATGGCCATCAAGGGCCAGGGCTTCTTCCAGATCCAGCTGCCCGACGGCAGCACCGCCTACACCCGCGACGGCTCGTTCCAGCTCGACGCCACCGGCCAGATGGTCACCGTCAACGGCCATGTGCTGCAGCCCGGCATCATCGTCCCGGCCAACGCGCAGAGCGTGACCGTGGCCGCCGACGGCACCGTCAATGTGACGCTGCCGACGCAGGCCGCGCCGCAGGCGGTGGGCCAACTGCAGCTGGCCAGCTTCATCAACCCGGGCGGCCTGGATCCCCGCGGCCAGAACCTGTATGCCGAGACCGCCGCTTCCGGCGCGCCCAGCACCGGCGCGCCCGGCGCCGACGGCCGCGGCGGCCTGATGCAGGGTTTCGTCGAGGGCAGCAACGTCAACGTGGTCGAGGAACTGGTGGCCATGATCGCCACGCAGCGCGCCTACGAGCTCAACTCCAAGGCGATACAGACCACCGACCAGATGCTGGCGCGCCTGGGGCAGCTGTGATGCGTGTGCTGCTGACAGGTCTGTGCTGCGCCGCGCTGAGCGGCTGCGTGACGATGAACCCGCGTGTCGAGGTGGCCGAGCCGACCTACACCGTGCCGCGCACGCCGCCGCCGCCGGTGGTGACCAACGGCGCCATCTTCCAGCAGGCGCAGTACCGCCCGCTGTTCGAGGACTACCGCGCGCGCCATCGCGGCGACACGCTGAAGGTGGAGATCGTCGAGAAGATCGTCGCCAGCCAGAAGTCCACCAGTTCGGTCGACAAGAGCGGCAAGGTCGACGCCTCGGTGACCGCGCTGCCGGGCATCAACCCGAGCCGGCTGACGCGGGCCAATGCCGAGGGCACCAGCAACAACACCTTCGCCGGCAAGGGTTCGACCGAGAACAGCAACGACTTCTTCGGCAGCATCAGCGTGATCGTCGTCGACGTGCTGCCCAATGGCCACCTGCTGATCGCCGGCGAGAAGCAGATCGGCGTCAACAGCAACGTCGACGTGCTGCGCTTCTCGGGCCAGGTCGACCCGTTGCTGATCCAGGCCGGCAACACCATCCCCAGCGCGCAGATCGCTAACGTGCGCGTCGAGCACCGCGGCCGTGGCCAGCAGGCCGACGCGCAGACCATCGGTTGGCTGAGCCGCTTCTTCCTCAACATCCTTCCGATATGACGAACTCCCCTACGCGCTTCGCGCGCTCCCCTGAAGGGGGGCGCCGCCTGCGGCCCGGCGAAGCCGGATCCACGGCGGTTGCTGGGTGGGATGCGGGCGCGTCGGAGAGCTTCCCGGCCGTGAGCGACAGCCTGGTGCGGCGCATCGTCTGGTTGGCCTTTTTCCTGGCCGGTGCCGCGTTGTGGTGGCCGGTCGACGCTTCGGCCGCACGCGTCAAGGAGGTCGCTTCGGTGGCAGGGGTGCGCAGCAACCAGCTCACCGGCTACGGCCTGGTGGTCGGGCTGGACGGCAGCGGCGACCAGACCACCGCCGCGCCCTTCACCACGCAAAGCCTGATCTCGATGCTGCAGCAGCTGGGCGTGACGATTCCTCCGGGCACGGCGCTGCAGTTGCGCAACGTCGCCGCGGTCATGGTCACCGCCAACCTGCCGGCCTACGCCATGCCGGGGCAGCAGGTGGACGTCAACGTGTCCTCGATCGGCAATGCCAAGAGCCTGCGCGGCGGCACGCTGGTGACCACGCCACTGAAGGGCGTGGACGGGCAGATCTACGCGCTGGCCCAGGGCAACCTGGTCATCGGCGGCGCCGGTGCGGCGGCCAACGGCTCCAAGGTGGTGATCAACCAGCTGTCCAGCGGCCGCGTGCCGGCCGGCGCGACCATCGAGCGCTCGGTGCCCAACACCGCGCTGCAGGGCGACTCCTTGCAGCTGGCGATGCATGCCACCGACTACCAGACCGCCAGTGCCGTCGCCCAGGCCATCAACCAGGCCAAGGGCGCGGGCACGGCCACCGCCATCGATGGGCGCATGGTGCGCGTCAGCATGCCCGAGCAGCAGGACAAGCGCGTGGCCTTCGTGGCCGACATCGAGAACCTGCCGGTGCAGCTGGCCAAGCCGGCGGCCAAGGTGATCCTGAACGCGCGCACCGGCTCGGTGGTGCTGAACGAATCGGTCACGCTGGGCGCCTGCGCGGTGGCCCACGGCAACCTGTCGGTGACCATCTCGACCACGCCCAGTGTCAGCCAGCCCGGGCCGCTGGCCAACGGCCGCACGGTGGTGACCGAGCAATCCGACATCTCCATCACCGCCGGCAACAAGGCCATGATCGAGATGCCGGCGGGCGTGCGCCTGAGCGACGTGGTCAAGGCGCTGAACGCGATGGGTGCGACCCCGCAGGACCTGCTGGTCATCCTGCAGGCGATGAAGAGCGCGGGCGCCCTCCACGCCGAGATTGAAGTGATATGAGCACGCTGCCCACGGCCGGCCTGGCGGGCGACGCACAGTCGCTGGCGGCGTTGCGCGGTCGCGCCGCCACCGACCCCAAGACGGCGGTGCGCGAGGTGGCCAAGCAGTTCGAGGCGCTGTTCATGCAGGAGCTGATGAAGAGCATGCGCGCGGCCACGCTGTCCTCCGGCATGCTCGACAACGAAGGCAGCAAACTCGGCACCGACCTGCTCGACAAGCAGTACGCCACGCAGATGACCGGCCTGCCCGGCGGCCTGTCCGAGGCCATCACGCGCCAGCTGGAGCGGCAGATGGGCATGGCGACGGGGCCGATCCCGGTGCCGACGGCCGTGCCGCTGCAACCCGAGCGCGCGGTGCGCATTCCCGACCGCAATGCTGCCGGTTTCGTGCAGCAGCACACGCAGGCCGCGCGGGACGCGGAACGTGCCACGGGCATCCCGGCGGCCTTCATGATCGGCCAGGCCGCGCACGAGAGCGGCTGGGGCCGGCGCGAGATCCGCCACGCCGATGGCACGCCGTCGCACAACCTGTTCGGCATCAAGGCCGGGCCTGACTGGAAGGGCGCGGTGGCCGAGACCGTGACCACCGAGTTCGTAGACGGCCGCGCCGTGAAGACGGTGGCGAAGTTCCGCGCCTATGCCAGCCATGCCGAGTCCTTCGCCGACTATGCTCGTCTGATGAAGAACAGCCCGCGCTACCAGCAGGTGCTGGCGCAGGCGCAGGACGCCGGCAGCTTCGCTAGCGGGCTGCAGCGCGCCGGTTATGCCACCGACCCCGCCTATGCCGAGAAGCTGACGCGCGTCATCAACACCACGCTGCGTCTGCAACGCGCGTCGACATGACCCCCCCCCGTGACGCCTTCGGCGCTCCCCCCAGGGGGGCAACGCCAGCGGCCCGGCAGAGCCGGCTCCGCGACGTTCGCTCGATCCAGGCCGCGGCTGTGCAGGAGTCATTGCAGTGAGCGCATCGGCCCTGTTCTCGCTCGGCACCAAGGCCATGACGGCCAGCTACTCGGCGCTGGCCACCACCGGGCACAACATCTCCAACGCCAACGTCAAGGGGTATTCGCGCCAGCAGGTGGAGCTGGCCACGGCCGAGGGTCAGTTCAGCGGCGCTGGCTTCTATGGCAAGGGCGTGGACGTGACGACGGTGACACGCGCGCACGACGCCTTCCTGGCGCGTGAAGCCGCCACCGCCAGCTCGCTGGCTTCGATGGACGCGGCCCGGCTGGGCCTGCTGCGCCAGCTGGAATCGGTGTTTCCCACTGGCGAGATGGGTGTGGGCCATGCCGCCGGCGCGTTCCTCAACGCCATGGTCGACTTGTCGGCGCGGCCCACCGACGCGGCCACGCGCCAGGTGGTGTTGGCCCGCGCCCAGGAAGTGGCCGACCGCTTTGCCGCCGCCGGCACACAGCTCGATGGGTTGCAGCAGGAGCTGCGCGAAGGACTGAAGGCCAGCGTGGCGCAGGTCAACCAGCTGGCCAGCAGCATTGCCGAGCTGAACCAGCGCATCGCCGCGGTCAAGGGCCTGACCCATGCCCCGAACGACCTGCTCGACCAGCGCGACCAAGCGCTGGCCGAACTCAGCAAGCATCTGCAACTGAGCACGGTGCAGGCCGACGACGGCAGCCTGACCGTGTTCATTGCCGGCGGTCAGCGCCTGGTACTGGGCACGCAGGCGCAGCCGCTGAGCGTGCAGGTCGACTCCAGTGATGCCACGCGCGCGGCACTGGGCCTGTCGGACAGCGGCTTCGTGCGCCTGCTGGGCGAACAAGAACTGGGCGGCGGCACGATCGCCGGGCTGCTGCGCTTCCAGAACGGCGACCTGGTCGATGCGCGCACCCAGCTTGGCCAGCTGGCCGCGGCGCTGTCCGGCAAGGTCAACGAGCAGCAGGCGCTGGGCCTGGACATGGGCGACCCGCCGGGCAGCGGCGCGCCGATCTTCGCCGTGGGCGCGGCGGTGGCCGTGCCCAACACCAACAACGCCGTCAACGGCTCTGGGCAGTTCAGCGGCCAGGTCAGCCTGAGCGTGACCGACGCCACCCAGCTGCTGGCCAGCGAATACGCGCTGCGCGCCGACCCGGGTGGTGCGCCGGGGGTCTGGCAGCTGACGCGCCTGCAGGATGGGCTGGTGCGCAGCATCAGCAGCGGCGACGTGCTCGACGGCATGCGCATCGACATCGGCCCGCCGGCACCGGCGGCCACCGACCGCTACCTGCTGCAGCCGGTGACGCGCGCCGCCAACGGCATGCAGCGCGTGCTCGACGACGTGCGCGGCCTGGCCGCAGCCTCGCCGCTGAGCGCGGCCGTGCAGACCGGCAACACCGGCACCGGCAGCGTGGCCGCGCTGCGCGTGGTCAGCCCCGCTGCCGACCCGCAGCAGACGGCCACCATCAGCTTCACCAGCAACTCCGGCAACTACAGCTGGGAATTGCGCGACCGCACGACGAACGCACTGCAGTCCAGCGGGGTCGGCACCTGGACAGCGGGCACGCCGATCGCGCTGAACGGATTCGAACTCGAGCTCAACGGCATACCGCGCAGCGGCGACGCCTTCAGCGTCGGCAAGACGCTGTACCCGGCCACGAACAATGGCAACGCGCTGGCCTTCACCGAGTTGCGCGATGCTGCGCTGGTGGGCCGCGCGCCGCTGTCCAGCGGCGGCGTCGGCGGCGGCAATACCGTGACCGACGCCTATGCGGCGGCGCTGGCGAACATCGGCGTGCGCGTGCAGGGCGCGCAGTCCACCGCCAACATCTCCGGCGCGGTGGCGGCGCAGGCCGAAGCCTCGCGCAGCGCGCACAGCGGAGTCAACCTCGACGAAGAGGCAGCGCGCCTGATCCAGTACCAGCAAAGCTACCAGGCGGCCGCGAAGATCCTGCAGATCGCGCAGACCGTCTTCGACACGCTGCTCGACACCGCGGCCTGAACGCATGCGCATCACCACCGCCAACTCCTTCACTGCCGCCGTCGACAACCTGCAGCAGCGCCAGCAGGACCTGCAGCTCGCCCAGGACCGGCTGACCAGCGGCAAGCGTGTCGCGCGGCCCAGCGACGACCCGGCTGCCGCGGCACGCGTGGAGCGCGCCTTGGCCACCAGCGCCCGTGCCGTGGCCGACCAGCGTGGGCTGGAAGCCAGCCGCAGCGCAATGCAGCAGGTCGAAGGCGCACTGGGCAGCGCCACCGAGGCGATGCAGCAGGTGCGCGAGCTGCTGGTTGCCGCCGGCAATGGCAGCTACACCGATGCCGAACGTGCCAACCTGGGCGCACGCATCCGCGGCCTGCGCGAGCAGCTGTTTTCCATCGCCAACCGCGGCGACGGCTCGGGCGGCTACTTGTTCGGTGGGCAGGGCTCGGCGCAGCCGCCCTTCGTCGACGGCGTGGGAGGAGTGAGCTTTCGCGGTGCCGCGGGCCAGACCGAGGCGCAGGCCGGCGACCTGGTGCCGATGACGCATGACGGCGCCGCCGCCTGGCTGCAGGCACGCAGCGGCAACGGCGTGTTCGTCACCACGCCGGCGGCGGGCAACGGCACTGGCGCGTGGATCGATGGCGGCTCGGTAGCCGACCCGTCGGCACTGACCGGCGACGACTATCGCCTCGACTTCAGCGTGGCTGCCGGTGTGACCAGCTACTCGGTGCTGCGCAATGGCGCGCCCACCGCGATGGTCAACGTGCCCTACGTGGCCGGCCAGGCGATCCAGTTCGACGGCATGGCCGTCACCGTGCAGGGTGCACCGGCCAACGGCGACCGCTTCGACGTCACGCCGTCGGCGCCGGACCTGTCGCTGTTCGACGCACTCGACCGCGTCGCCGTCGAGCTGCAGGCCACCGGCCGCAGCAAGGCGCAGGTGGCGCAGACGGTGGCCAGCGGGCTGCGCGACATCGATGCCTCCTTTGCCAACCTGCAGTTGCAGCGCTCGATGGCCGGCGAAAGCCTGAACCGGCTGGATGCCGTCGAAGGCCGTCTGGCCGAAACCAAGCTCGACGCGCAGACCGAGCGCTCGCTGGCCGAGGACCTGGACATGGTCGAGGCGCTGTCGGACTTCCGGAACAAGCAAAGCGGCTATGAAGCCGCGCTGAGCACCTATTCGCTGGTGCAGCGCATGTCGCTGTTCCAATACCTCAACGGCTGAGCATGAACGAACATCCGATCCTGGGACAGGTGGTGCTGGGCTACAGCCCGATGATCGACCGGCAGCGCACGGTCATGGCGACCCGACTGACGGTCTTTCCGGTGCGGCCCGACCTGGCACTGGATGCCCCAGCCCTGCTGCAGGCGCTGGCCGAGGCCTGGCCTGCCGACGGCAAGGACTCGCTGGTGCTCAACCTGGCCAGCGAAGGCCTGCTGCGCGACAGCCTGGCCGGCGAGCCACCGCTGAACTTTGCGCTGGAGGTGCCGGCCTTCATGGCCGGCGATGCGCAGCACGAAGCCGCGCTGGCTGCGCTGCATGCGCGCGGCATCACGCTGTACCTGAAGGGTCGGCCCAGCGTCGAGCTGCCGCAGGCGGTGCTGGGCTGCTTCAAGCATTCGATCATCGAGTTCGCCGACGACCGCCGCACCGGTCCGGATGCGCCGGGCGGCACGCCGCGCAGCGTAGGCTTCGTGCAGTCGGGCGTGACCCGCGCCTCCGAAGTGGAGGAAAGCTTCAAGCGCGGCGCCGTCGCCGTGCTGGGCTGGCCGATCGAGGAGGCGGTGGGCAAGGGCAACGGCAAGACCGTGGCGCCGGACCTGAAAGTGATCGTCGAGCTGATGAACCGTGTCGACCGGCAGGAGTCGATCGACCGGCTCGAGGCGGTGCTGAAGAACGACCCGACGCTGGCTTTCCGCCTGGTGCGCTACATCAACTCGGCGGCCTTCGGGCTGCGCGTGGAGATCAGCTCCTTCCGCCACGCCATCATGATGCTGGGCTACCAGAAGCTCAAGCGCTGGCTGGCGCTGCTGCTGGCCTCGGCCAGCACCGACGTGAACATGAAGCCGGTGATGTTTGCCGCGGTGCGCCGCGGCCTGTTCATGGAAGAACTGGTGCGCTCGTCCGGTGACGAGCAGATGGGCAGCGAGATGTTCATCTGCGGCGTGTTCTCGCTGCTCGACATCATGATGGGCCAACCCTTCGACCAGTTGCTGAAGAGCATCCCGGTGCCGCAGGACGTGTCCGACGCGTTGGTACAGGGCAGCGGCCGCTACCGGCCGTACATGGATCTGGTGCGCGCGCTCGAGCACGAGTCGCTGTTCGACATCCGCGAAGCGGCTGAAACCCTGATGCTGTCGGCCACTGAAGTCAACCGTGCGCTGCTGCGCGCGCTGATCGCGGCGCGCCAGTTGGACTGAGACCGGGTGCGCCCAAGCCGCCGGCTGGCGAGGGCAGTCCACGGCGTATAGCCGTCCGTCGTTGCGCTGTTTGCCGCTCGATCGCAGTTTCGGTGTGTGGGAACCGGCCCAAGGCCGCCGAATGCGCAGGCCTGCCGACGACAATGCCGGCGTCGCAATGAGCCGCATGAGCGATCATGTTGCGCTGTCGTGCCGTCCGAGGGCCTATCCCTATGCCGATGCATAGCTCCACCGCCGAGTCGCCGCCGTCCGCGCTGCTGCCGTCGCGCGCGGCGCTGGCGACGCTGCTCGATGGTGTCGATGACCCGCTGTTGCTCTTCGACGACCTGGGCCGGCTGAGCTTTGGCAACCGCGCGGCGATGCGGGCTCTGGGCGCCGAGCCGGGCTTGGGCGTGGCGCAGTTGCAGGCGGTGCTGGGCGCCGAGGCGGTGGACTGGGTGCGCGCACGGCTGGGCAAAGCGGGGGATGTCGCTGGCGCATCGCTGCGCGTGACGCTGGCCGGTGGCCGCGGCGCTCGCCTGTCGTGCTGGCGCATCGCGCGCGACCTGGCGCTGCGCGTGCAGATCGAGGCGGCAGAGCCCACCTTGCCGGCCGCGCTGCCCGAGGTCGAAGCCGGGCCGACGCTGGAGATGCTGCGCATGCTCTGGGCCTCGCCCTTCCCGGCGACGCTGCAGGATGCGCAATTCCGGCTTGTGGCGGTGAACGATGCTTACCTCGACTTCACCGGCCGCACGCGCGAGGCGCTGATCGGCACCGACCCGGTGCTGCTGCAGCCGCTGGAAGACCAGGCCACGCAAATCGAATC
>Ga0105090_10002205_pt1 | contig 10794 bp, 6 predicted proteins | sample PPLLak3March2015_FD_79110 | JGI IMG/M metagenome (GOLD analysis project Ga0105090, IMG submission 79110) | Freshwater sediment microbial communities from Prairie Pothole Lake near Jamestown, North Dakota, USA - PPLs Lake P7 Core (1) Depth... | ecosystem: Environmental > Aquatic > Freshwater >... | reverse complement strand
GGCGGCGAACATCCGAATGTACTCGGCATAGTCTCGCCAGAAGCGCTGCGGACTCGGGAAACAAGCGATCAAACCGGGATGCAAGCCGCAATTCAGGATCGTGTCCATCATGCCGGGCATCGACGCCGCGGCGCCCGACCGCACGGCCACGAACAGCGGTCGAGGCCCTCGACCGAACGAGCGGTCGGTGGCTGCTTCCAGGCGCGCCATCGCCAGGCGTACTTCGGTCCGCAGCCCATCAGGCCAGGCCGCATGCTTTTGCGCCCACGCGCAGCATTCGGCGGCGATCGTGAAACCGGGGGGAACTGGAAAGCCCGCGCGACTCATCGCCGCCAGACTGGCCCCCTTTCCGCCCAGCACGTCGACTCGCGACGGATCGGCGTCGGAGAACCCCGGGCGAAAGTCAAATACCCGCTGCTCGCCGATCGTCATGGCGACGATCCTCGCGGGCCGATGCCGACAATTTGTCCTTGATCATCGACAAAGTAGACTCGGCCGCGAGTTGCGACCAGCGGAGAGATCGGCCACGGGGCTTCTTCGAGCGGCAGCCATTCCTGCGAGCTGCCCTCCTGCAAGCCGTGAATTCGCCACCCCGCGCGCTGGACGTCGATCACCTGCGAGCGATGCAACAGAGCGCCGGGGCGAAATCTTTGCGCGACATCCGTTGCCTCCGGCCGAGTCGCCGCGTCGTCGGCCAACTCGATGCGCGAACCGTCGGCCAGCCGGTAGGCCTGCCAGCTTCCCGAGGACGAGGCCACGAGCGCGTACTCGGCCGACAACCGTCCCCACCGGATGTCGGCGGAACCGGGCCAAGGAGCCTGCCAGACCAGCGCGCCATCCAACACTCGCCGCAGTTGGATCTGCGGAGCTTGCTCGGCCGGTGCGACGACGGCGAGGAACTGGGCGCCAAGTGCGTCCAGGACGCGAGCGGGCGATTGGGCGGCGGCCATCTCCCACAAGTTGATGCCCGAATCGGAATCGAGCGCGCTGTAACTTCGTCCATCGGCCAGGAGCACCAGATCGTCGACCAGCGCGATGCTGACCGTTGCCTTTGCATCCAGGGTTCTGACACATCCCGGCATGCCATCGCGTGCCCAGATGACGGCGATGTCCCGCTGGCCGACCAGGTAGATCCAGCGCGCGTCGCAGGTCCATTCGCGGACCTCGAACGGCGGCAACGAAATCTGCCAGCGCTGGTGGCCGGAATCAAGATCGCGCGCGACCAGCTGTCGAACGTGCCTGTCGACGGCGGCAGGATTTGCCGCGGTGCGGGGGCTTTCGACGCCGGGGGAGTTCTCAAGCGTGACGACTTGATCTCCGGTCACGAGCGGCGGAAAGGCTACGAGCACGGAACTGGGCGCCTGCCAGAGGATCTTGGCCGTACTGTCGGACTTTGCGCTGAACTCGAGCTTGGTCAAGTGCTCCTCGGACCCAGTCTGAACCACCGCGATGATTTGTCCGTCCGCGGCGGTCAGGCATGGCTTGATTTCGAAGTCGCCAGCCTGTTCGGGCCAATGGCCGACCACGCTCGCCAAAGTTGGAAGCGCGTCCTGATCGGCCGAACCTCCGAAGGCGCCTCGATTCCACAGATTGGCGGGAGCTTGACCGTCGGTCCCGACGCACAGCAGCCCCTGTTGTTGCGAACCGACGTAGACATGTCCGTGGGAGATCACCGGCGAACTCGTGAAGTTCTCTCCGTCACTAAGTGAAGCGTCCCAGACGGGACGCAGGTTCAGCAAATCGCAAGCAAACAGTCGCCCGCTGCTGGAGGTGAGGTACAAATGGTCTCGACCTAAGGCGGGGGACGAGACGATCGGCTCGCGAAGATGACCGTTGACCAGGAGCTGCCCCGAATTGGAAAGGCAATAGAGGGCGCCGTCGCGGCAACCGAAATACAAGCGGCCATCGCGAGCCGCGATCGCTCCCAAGATGGTGTCATCGACCAGAAAGCGCCATTCCACTTCCTGCGATTTGCTATCGAGGCACCAGACTTGACCGCCGGGGGCGAGCTGGCGTTCGGCTTCCCGGATCGCGTCCGCCGACGCCCCCGAGTCGCGCAGTTGGGCGAGCTTCTGGTCGCGGATCTGCGCCGCGGTCTGGACGAAGTTCCCATTCCCCATGGCGATCGCCAGCTTGGGACCTGCCGTGTCCGTGCCGGGAATCAGCGTCGGCGCGGTGAAGACGGGATGTGGCGTCGGCACTCGCCACTGCAGCTCGCCCGTTCGAGCATCGACGGCGCACACCGCCTTTCCTCCTTCGCCCAAGCCAAAGACGACCAGATCATCGACCACCAGCGGAGAGGACTCGCAGTCGGGAAACTCCTGGCCGTCGAGATGCCAGACGACGCGCGGCCCCCCTTTTCCGTCCCCCCGCAAATCGAGGCAATAGAATCCATCGGCTCCCGCGCCGACGAACACGCGACCGTCGGCGATCGCCGCGGTGGACTCGACGTGACTCGCCGTTCGAAACTCCCACTGCAGGCGGCCGTTCAAGTCGAGACAAGTGATTCGCGCGTCCTGCACCTGGTGCAGTCCCTCGCCGCAAACCACAAGCCCATCGCTCACCACGGGGGAAGAGAACGTCGCGCGATAATCCTCAGGCGCATACCGCCACTGGACCGATCCACTCTTGGCATCGACCGCCACGATCGCGCCGCGTCCGGTCGGATTGAACGGGCTGATATCCGCGGCCGTCGAAAAGATGACCAGATCACCGGCAATGGCAGGGGAGGAATAAACCGTGGGGTCGGTAGAGCAACTCCAGACCGTCACTCCAAGCGAGGGATCGCGCTGGTCGGGTCCGCTCCCTTGGCGGCTCGGGTCGCCGCGAAACGTAGGCCAATCGCTCGAAGCATCGAGGCCGATTCCCAGCGCCGCCTGGCTGCCTCGAAAGATGCTCCGCCAAGGCCAACCGGTGATCCAGGAAGCGGCCAGCGCCAGCAGGAGCAGGCTGAACAGTTTTTGACTCCAGAAGAAACGCAGGAAACGGCGAAGCCCGGTGGGTGTGAAGAGCGCCGCCAGAAAGGCCGCCAAGCCGACCAGCAGCGCCGGCAATAAAGCGAGCAACGCCTGGAGCGGCCCGACCAGGACGGGGACGACTCCCAGGGTGCAGTAATCTGCGATGGTGACCATCGGTGGAATCAGCCGAGATCGGCGAGCAAGGCCGCCAAGTCGGGATCCATGGCTTCCTCGCCGCCTGCCGCCGCCGGGGCGGGAGTCGAGTCTCCACCCAACGAGGCCAGCAGCGCATCAAGTTCGGCGTCGGCGGCTTCCGCCGGTGCGGCGGCCGCGGGAGGAGTGTCGCCACCTCCGCCCAGAGACGCCATGAGCGCATCGAGTTCCGCGTCGCCCGACGCGGCGGGAGCCGCCTCAGTCGGTTTCTCGGCGGCGGGAGGGGCCGAGCTGGTCGACGCTTTCATCGCCGAAGGAGTGACGGTTTCGCTCGACCAGGGCCCCAGCAGCGGTTTCCCCGCCAAGGAATTAAAGCTCCCCAGACGAACTTCAGCTCTTCCCTTGAGTGCCAGCAGCGGCATGAAGCCTTGCGAGGTCACATGCATGCAGAGATTCTCGGTGAGCAGGCGATCGGTGCAGGGGAGGGCGATTTGATCGCCGTCGGCATCCACGTAGTAGTAATACGGGAGATCGTCGACCGTCATGATGTCGCCGAGCTTCAAACCCTTGAGGCCATTTTCGGCGACGCCCACGCCGAGCAGCAGCGCCGGGATGACCGCGCCATTGGCCCAGAGCATTCCGGAGACTCCGCTTTGCCGGGTGAACTCCTCGAATACAAAGGGCGAGATCGGTTCGGTTTTCTTGCCGTAGGGCCAGCGGAGCAGGAAGCGGGGCACCACCAAGCTCAAGTAGGCCGATTCGGGCAGTTGCCGCAGCGCGCTCCAGCTCTCGGTGACGAGCGGGTGGATGTCCTCGGGCTTGAGCTTCTTGATCACGTCGGTGGTGATTCCCGCCAGAAAGGGGGCCTTGGCGGCAGTCGCGATCTTGGCCGCTCGGCCCAGCAGGTCGGCATGGGGAGGAGTCTGCTCGAAAGTGAAATTCGCCAAGATGGCGCCATAAGGGCCTTGCTGGGCGTCGAGCGACGGTTGTTCGACCAGCAGCTGGTACAGTCCGGACTCTTGCAAATTATCCGACAGGCTCAGGTCGGCCGCGAGTTCCTCGGCCGTGATATCAATCAGCACGATCTGCAGGTTGTTGTCGGTTTCGATGCGACGCACCAGCATGTCGACGGAACGCCAGAGCGATTCGATCGACTGAAAGTCGGGATGATGCAGCACGTTCCGCATCGTTTCGGACAGGGCTGCGTCGACCGTCGCGATCAACTTGTCCTGCTGCGGATCCTTCGCGGCGACGACGTGGGGTCCGACGATTTGCTTCAGCAGTTCTTCGACGGCCGTCGCACTCGCGTCGGCGACCGCAGGGCGTCCCACCAACTTGGCGAAATCACTCATCTTGCCGCGTGGGACCACACTGCCCCGGGCCGGTTCGGGGCGGGCGGCACTCGCTTCTCCCGTTCCCTCCCCCAGCCAGGCCTGGATCTCCTTGGCCGCCGCGGCGAACGTCGACTTGTTCTTCAATCGTTGGCGCAACCCCGACAGCTCCGAAAACAATTCCACGTTCTCGTACAGCTGATCCGGGTGAAAATCGTCGAGACTGTTGAGCGGGACCTCAACGCAGCCCCCGTCGGCGCCGATCGGCAGATGGAGGCGCAGCTTGCAGCGGGCCAGGATGTCGTCGAAGTTGTCGACGTCGATCCGCATCGACTTGCGTTTGGCGAGATCGGCACCGGTTTTCAACTCGCCGTGATTGGCGCGAGCCGAGAAGTCCCCGAGCACGGCGATACGGAAACGTGTGGTGGCCGCGGCGGCACCGCCGGCGGCTGCCGGACGCAGACTGCCAAAGTTCATTTCGTATCGCACGATCGACTCCTGGGAGTGTTCGAGATCAAGCCTAGTTGGTTTGCGGACTATGTTGGTTTGCGGACTAATCGTCGCCCCGGTCGGCGGCCCCGTCGGAGCTACCCGACGACGAAGAGGAAGAGTGGGAGAACATGCGGCCGAACAGGCTTTCGACGGACTTCTTGGCATCGACGCCTAGGAATTTCTTTCCGGCCCAGTAAATGGCGGGCAGGCCGAAGACCGTCATCATCGCCACGAACATGGCGAATTTCATGAACCAGTCAGAGAAGCCATTCGGTCGACCCATCTTGAACCTCCAGTTCATCACGCTGCGGATCCATGGCAGTCACAATTGCAGCTGGCAAATCCGCTGTTGGGCAGACAATGTCGCCCGCTGTTGGGCAGACAATGTCGCCCGACGTGTATGCGTGGCAGTTTAGCGTTGCGGCGTGCTGAAAAGAAAGGGACCTAGCTTTCACAAGCCCGCAAGCGCGGGGGCTTCCCGGCTTGAATTGACATGTCCCAGCCGTCCCCCTAAACTCCTAGCGAGACTTGTATCTGTCGCGATTCGCACCCCCGGTTGGTAGTGGAGAGTTAGCGTGTTGCCCATCTTGTTGGAGATTATCGATCGACTGCGATACCTCCCGGGGCTTGGCTTCCTGCATGACGTCTACAGGGATCTGAACATGAAGAAAATAAGCATGGAGGGCCAAGCGAGAAAACTCAATTCCTTAAGGAAAAGCACGCAAAGCAACCTCAAACGCGCAGCTGAGATTCCGTCGGTTCTCAAAGGTTCCAAGAAACGCGCGTAATTCGTCGGGCATCGATCAAGCGTGGCTCGGGAAGTTTCTCGAATGGGGTCCGGATGGCTGATCGAATTCACGAAATCATTTGCGCGGCGGCCAAGGAAGAGCTGATCCTGCGTCGACTCGATGGGCACGAAGCTTTGGGCCGACCATTCGAATTCACCGTCGAGATGTACTGCAGCGACGCGAACCTGCAACCCGCGGATTTCCTCGGGACGCCGCTGGCCGTGAGTGTGCTGAGTAGCGAATCGGGCAAGAAGCGGTTCTTTCACGGCCTGATCGCCAGCTTCTGCTACGTCGGCAATACGGGGCGCGAATTCGTGTATCGAGCCGTTTTGCGGCCGTGGCTGTGGTTTCTTACCCGCACGACCGACTGCCGGATTTTCCAGAATTTAGATGCCAAGGCCATTTTGGGCAAGGTGTTCAAGGACAAGAACGCGTTCAGCGATTTCGACACCAAGAACCTCAAAGGAACCTACCGAACCTGGGAATACTGCGTGCAGTATCGCGAAAGCGATTTTGATTTCGCCAGTCGCTTGATGGAGCAGGAAGGCATTTATTACTACTTCGAGCACAGTCAGTCCAAGCACGTGTTGATGCTGTGCGACTCGCCGACGTCGCATTCACCCGTTGAAGGAGACGCGATCATTCCGTTTCGAGTTTTGGGGGAAGGGCAAACGGAAGCGGAGCGTATCGCCGGTTGGATTCGGACCGACACGGTGCAATCGACCAAGTTTCAATACCGTGACTTTGATTTCGAGAAGCCCAAGGCGAATATCGAGGCGCGATCGAACGTGTCGCGCACCCATAAGCTGGCGACGTTCGAACAGTACGATTATCCCGGCGAGTACAAGTTGACGGCGGACGGGAATCGTTATGTCAAGATCCGCGCCGAGGAAATCGCGTCGCAGTACTCGGTCGCGGAGGGGACCGCCAAGACGTACCGGCTGGCCGCCGGCGCGAAGTTCACCCTGAAAGACTTCCCCAGCGAATCCACCCCCCGCGCGCTCGACAACATCGAATACTTGGTCACCTCGACAGAGATCGGCATCGTGTCGGGTGAGGCGGGTTTCCTGGCGAGCAGCAATCAGAACCTGTTTGAGGTGTCGTTCACCGCGATCGACGCCAAGCAGGCATATCGTGCTCCCCAAGTCACACCCCGGCCGCGCATCGCTGGCCCCCAGACGGCGATTGTCGTGGGAAAGACGGGGGAAGAAATCTGGACCGATGAGTACGGACGTGTGAAAGTGCAGTTCCACTGGGATCGCGAGGGGAAGACGGACGAAAACAGTTCGTGCTGGATTCGCGTCGCGCAACTGTGGGCCGGCAACACCTGGGGCGGCCTGCACATTCCCCGCATCGGCCAGGAAGTCGTCGTGGAATTCCTGGAAGGTGATCCCGACCGACCGCTGATTACGGGTCGAGTCTACAACGGCGCGCAAATGCCCCCCTATACCTTGCCCGCGAACGCGACGCAAAGCGGCATCAAGAGTCGGTCGTCCAAGAACGGCGTCGCCGCGAACTTCAACGAGTTGCGATTCGAGGACAAGAAGGACGCCGAGCAGGTCTATTTTCACGCCGAGAAGGACTTTGACCGGGTCGTCGAAAACAACGATACGCTCAAGGTGGGCTTCGAGAAGAAACTCGATGGCGACCAGCGCATCGAGATCTTCAACAACCGATCGCTCAAGGTCGGAGCGGGAGCCACCAATTGTAAGGTGGGCAGCGAGACGATCGACATCTTCAATGACCAGACGATCAAGATCGGCGATCCGGCGGCGTCGGGGAGCAGTCAGACGATCGAGGTCTACAAGGACCGCACCGAAACCGTCAAAACAGGCAACGAGACGGTCACGATCGAAATGGGGAATCGTGACGTCAAGATCAACAAGGGGAACGAATCGCTGACGGTCGGCATGGGAAATCGCGATACCAAGATCAACATGGGGAATGATACGCTGACACTTGGCAAGGGCAACCTGACTATCAACGTCAACATGGGAGAAGTGACGGTGAAGGCCATGAAGTCCATCAAGTTAGTCGTGGGGGGGTCGAGCATCACGATCGATCCGGGGAAGATCACGCTCCAAGCACCGACGATTAATGTGCTAGGAAATTCAATGGTCCACATCAAGAGCCCTCTCACAAATGTGAAAGGCGAGGGCACGCTGATCCTGAACGGCGGGCTCGTGAAGATCAACTAGACTCGCTGTTCCCTATTCCCTTCGCTTCCTTCGCCAACTTCAAAACCTGTCATGCGAGCCACCTTCCACGTCGTTTCAGAACCGGGGGCGCGCCGCCGACTTGTCGTCCGCGGCGGTCAAGTCGCCCGCTTTGGTCGCTCGGAGTGGGCCGATTACAGCTTCCCCGACGATGCGGCAATGGCCGACGTACATTTTGTCGTGGAATGTGGCGAGACGTCAGTAACCCTGCGCGACTTGGGAACGGGAGCGGCGACGTTGTGGAACGGCGCACCGACAGCCGGAACGCTGTTGCGGACAGGGGATCGAGTCACCGCAGGTCGCACCACATGGCTGGTAGAACTCGAGGATGTCCCGGTCGAGGCGGCTGGCGATGGCTCGGAATCGCGCGGTGCGGCGGCGGCTCAGCCCTCGCAGACAGCGCGCGAATGGATCGAATTTTTGACCTATCTGGGTGTGGACGACGAAGCCCTCGAGGTGCCCCAGGATGGTCAAACGGCCGACGACCTCGTGGCCGCGTTCATCGAGAAGGAACAGTTTGCCACCGCCGCACAGCTTCGAGCCCACCAGTTGCAGGCGCGCGGCGCCGTGTGGTGGGGGTATGAAACGGCGGCCCAGCGCGGCATCGATCGACTTCCGGTCCCGCAGCGCGCCGCCTTGACCGCAGTGCGAAACTGGGTCGCGAGGCCTAGCGAAGCCGAGCGGCGCGTCTGCGAGGGGCAAGCCATCGCCGTCGACTACAATGGTCCTGGAGGCTTGCTCACCGCAGCAGCATTTTTCAGCGGCGAGAACGTGGCGTCCCCCGACTGTCCGACGCCGATTCCCCCCGATCCTCGCCTCCCGGGTCGCCTGGTGACGGCCATGCTCTTGATGGAGGCCGCGGAGACGCAGGGTGAAGAACAGGCCGCCGTGTGGAAACGATTTCTCGCCGCGGCCAAGCAGATGTTGGCGGGTCCCATTTCCTGGCCGGAACCACCGGCTGCTTCGGTCGCGTGACGAGTAATCGCATGATGCGTCGATCTCATAAGCCGGCCGCCCTTCGCGATGCCTGGACGCTGCCTCCCGACGATGGTTCGCGAGGACGGTTGATGCGCCGCCTGCGCAGGCTTCTAGCGGCCTTGTGCTTACTGCTGTTGGCCGCTGCCTTCACGTGGCTGCTGATCGCTCCGTTTTGGCATCCGACGCTCCATCCCTTGGTCATGACCAATGGCGCCTACGATGGATTCAAGCTGCCGACGTTTCCCTTCGCGCTGGAGGATGCCGAGGCGATTCGCGAGCCGCTGGGACCGGGAATCGCGAACGCATCAGGACCGAGCGTCCATGTCTTGCGTTCGGCGAGCGACCTGCAGGCCCTGGAGTCGTCGTTGGCACGGTTGCCGGGCGGGCGACGCGACGTGCAAGTCGTCTATCTGGCCGCTCACGGAGTTGTCATGGACGGCAAGCCGTATCTGCTCTGCCAGGATTTCGACCCCGCCAATCCCGAGGGGGGCCGTTACCCGTTGCAGGCACTCATCGATCGGCTCGCGCAATCCACGGCAGGCGCGAAACTGCTGATTCTGGACGCCGGGCGCCTGGATTATGACCCTCGACTGGGCGTCGTCGTCAACGAGTTTCCGCAACTGTTGCAGACGGTCGTGAGCGAGAAAAAATCGGCGTCGCCGTTGTGGGTGCTCGCGTCCCACTCCCCCCTGGAAGTCGCGCTCACCATGCATGCCAAGCGACAGTCCGCTTTCGGACGCTTCGTGGCCGAGGGACTGCGCGGCGCGGCCGATGGCAATCGCGATGGCCTGCTCGATCTGGGGGAACTCTTCGGATTCGTGCGGCAGCAACTCGGACGCTTTTCCCAAGCCTCGACCGGTGGTCGACGAACTCAAACACCGATGTTGCTCCAGGCCGGTACGGACGAACCCGTCGTGTCGGAAGCGCCGTTGTTGCGAGCCGTCGGTGGTCTGAACATCGCCATGCTGGCCGCGGACAAAACATCGAAGTCCTCCGCGCCGGCGAATGCTGCAAAGGCGGCGGCAAAGCCAGGTTCGGCCGACGCGCCAGCTGCTTCCGTCGAGGATGCCGAACCCAACGCAGGTCCCAAGGACGCCACGACAAGCCCCGCCGCCAAGGATGACGGGGCGCCACGACCCGCCAATCCGCCAGGTGACTCGAAGTCCGACGCACCGGTCGCTCCGGAAGGCGCCACGCCACCGCCGCGAGGCGACAAGCAGAACTCGACGGTCGCCGGCACGACTGGCGGAGTCGCGACTTCCGGCAGCTCGCCGCCCGGTCCAGCGTCTCGACCGATCGACGTTCCCCCGATCGAGACCAGCGCCCCGGAAATGCTGGCCGCGGCGCGCCGTGCCGCGACGTTGCTCGAGCAAAGGAATCCTCGCTTTGAAACCCATCCCCTGACGGTGGCCGCACCCGCCTGGAAGGTCTGGGGCCTGCGTCTCCAGACGAGTGAAGCAGCCCTGCGAGCCGGCGCCCATGTCGATCCGGTCGACGTCGCCCAGTCCGTACGCCGCGACCTGACCGTGCTGGCCGGCTTGCCACCCACCGATCCAACCGAGACGCCATCCCCCTTGCTCGCCGGCCTGGCGTCGTTGCACTCCCCAGCGCAGTTCCCGGTGGAGCAATTGCCGACCTGGGCATTGGTCGAACGGGAGCAGCGATGGAGCGGCGTAACCCCACCCACCGACATCGCCGCGCTGGTCGCGAAACTTGACAAACTACTGGCGGTCGACGCGGTCGATCCGTGGCGCGATCTGGCCAAGCAAGCCTGGCCCGCCGACGCGGAACGATACTCCGAGCTGCGGTTCGCCCGACGCCTGCTGCGCACACCCGGCTTGTCCGCGACGTTGAATCGCGCCGCGTGGGGCTGTCAGCG
>Ga0105090_10002204_pt1 | contig 10794 bp, 9 predicted proteins | sample PPLLak3March2015_FD_79110 | JGI IMG/M metagenome (GOLD analysis project Ga0105090, IMG submission 79110) | Freshwater sediment microbial communities from Prairie Pothole Lake near Jamestown, North Dakota, USA - PPLs Lake P7 Core (1) Depth... | ecosystem: Environmental > Aquatic > Freshwater >... | reverse complement strand
CGTGGCCGTAGAAGATGTTGTCGCCCAGCACCAGCGCGCTGGGCTGGCCGCCGACGAAGCTGCGGCCCAGGATGAAGGCCTGCGCCAGGCCGTCGGGACTGGGTTGCACGCAGTAGCTGAACTGCATGCCCCAGCGGCTGCCGTCGCCCAGCAGCGCCTGGAAACGCGGCGTGTCCTGCGGCGTGCTGATGACCAGCACCTCGCGCATGCCGGAGAGCATGAGCGCGCTCAGCGGGTAATAGATCATCGGCTTGTCGTACACCGGCAGCAGCTGCTTGCTCAGCGCCAGTGTGGCCGGGTGCAGCCGGGTGCCGGAGCCGCCGGCGAGGATGATGCCCTTGCGTTGCATGGATTCTCTTCTCAGGCGTTCAAAACTTCAGTCAGCATGCGTTCGACGCCAGCCTGCCAATGCGGCATCGCCAGCCCGAAGGCCTGCTGCAGCTTGTTCGTGGCCAGCCGCGAATTCAGCGGCCGCGCAGCCGGCGTCGGGTAGGCGCTGGTGGGGATGGGCTGGATCGCGTCGGGCGCCACGCGAACCGGCTGGCCGTGTGCTCGCGCCCATTCGATGACGAAGCGCGCATAGTCGAACCAGCTCGTCTCGCCGCTGGCCACGCAGTGGTACAGGCCGGCCAGCGCCGGTTCGGCCAGCACGCGCCGTGCGGCGTGCGCGGTCACGTCGGCCAGCAGTTCGGCGCCGGTGGGCGCGCCGATCTGGTCGTCGATGACGTTCAGGCGGTCGCGCTCCGCCGCCAGCCTGAGCATGGTGCGCGCGAAATTGCCGCCACGTGCGGCATAGACCCAACTCGTGCGCAGGATCACGTGGCGGCAGCCGCTGGCGCGGATGAGTTGCTCGCCTTCGAGCTTGGTGCGGCCGTAGACGCTCAGGGGCCCGGTGGGCGCGTCCTCGCTGCGCGGCGCGCTGCCGCTGCCGTCGAAGACATAGTCGGTGCTGTAGTGCACCAGCAGCGCGCCCGTCGCCGCGGCTTCGCGGGCCAGGACCCCCGGTGCGCTGGCGTTGAGGGTGCGCACGAAGTCGGGTTCACTCTCGGCCTTGTCGACGGCGGTGTGCGCCGCCGAATTGACGATGAGCTGCGGCCGTACACGCCGCACCAGCGCCGCCAGCGATTCCGTGTCGGAGAAATCGGCCTTCAGCTCGCCGGGGGTGTCGAAGTCGCAGGCCACCAGCTCGCCCAGCGGCGCCAGCGAACGCTGCAGCTCCCAGCCAACCTGGCCCTTGCATCCGAGTAGGAGGATGCGCATGATCATCGCGAGCTGTAGTTGGTGGCCAGCCAGTCGCGGTAGCTGCCGCTCTGCACATTGGCCACCCAGTCGGCGTGTTCCAGGTACCACTGCACGGTCTTGCGGATGCCGCTCGCGAAGGTCTCGGCCGGGCGCCAGCCGAGTTCGCGCTCGATCTTGCGCGCGTCGATGGCGTAGCGGCGGTCGTGGCCGGGACGGTCCTTCACATGCGTGATCAGGCGCGTGTACGGGCCGTCGGCGCTGGGCCGCAGTTCGTCGAGCAGCGCGCAGACGCGGTGCACGATGTCGCGGTTGGGCATCTCGTTCCAGCCGCCGATGTTGTAGACCTCGCCCACGCGCCCGCGCGCCAGCACGGCGCGGATGGCGCTGCAGTGGTCGCCCACATACAGCCAGTCGCGCACCTGCAGGCCGTCGCCGTAGATCGGCAAGGGCTTGCCCGCCAGCGCATTGACGATCATCAGCGGGATCAGCTTCTCGGGGAAGTGATACGGCCCGTAGTTGTTGCTGCAGTTGGTGGTGAGCACCGGCAGGCCGTAGGTGTGGTGCCAGGCGCGCACGAGGTGGTCGCTGGCGGCCTTGCTGGCGCTGTAGGGGCTGTTCGGTTCGTAGGGGTGGGTTTCGGTGAAGGCCGGTGCGTCGGGCGCCAGGCTGCCGTAGACCTCGTCGGTGCTGACGTGGTGGAAACGGAACGCCACCTTGGCGTCATCCGCCAGCGCGTTCCAGTGCGCCCTCGCGGCTTCCAACAGCGTGAACGTGCCCTCGACATTGGTCTTGATGAAGGCGCCCGGGCCGTGGATGCTGCGGTCGACATGGCTTTCGGCCGCGAAATGCAGCACGGCGCGCGGCCGATGTTCGGCGAACAGGCCGTCGAGCAGGGCGCGGTCACCGACGTCCCCCTTCACGAAGACATGCCGCGCATCGCCTTGCAGCGAAGCCAGGTTCTGCAGGTTGCCGGCGTAGGTGAGTGCATCGAGGTTGACGACGGGCTCGTCGCTCTGCTTCAGCCAGTCGAGGACGAAATTGCTGCCGATGAAGCCGGCGCCTCCGGTGACGAGGAGGGTCATGTCGAAGCCCTGCCGTAGGTGTCTTCGAAGCGCACGATGTCGTCCTCGCCGAGGTAGCTGCCCGACTGCACTTCGATGATCTCCAGCGGTACCTTGCCCGGGTTGCGCAGGCGGTGCGTGGCGCCCAGCGGGATGTAGGTGCTCTGGTTCTCGGCCAGCAGCAGCACCTTGTCGCCCACCGTGACTTCGGCGGTGCCGGTGACCACGATCCAGTGCTCGGCACGATGGTGGTGCATCTGCAGGCTCAGGGAAGCCCCTGGCTTGACCATGATGCGCTTGACCTGATGCCGCGGGCCCTGGTCGATGCCGTCGTACCAGCCCCAGGGGCGGTGCACCTTGCGGTGCAGCACCTGTTCGCCGCGCTGTTCGCGGCCCAGTTGCGCCACGATATTCTTCACGTCCTGGCTCTTCTCGCGGCTGGCCACGAGCACGGCGTCGGGCGTTTCCACCACCACCACGTCGTCCAGCCCCACCACGCTGACGAGCCGGCTGGTGGCGTGCACCAGGGTGTTGTGGCTGTCGCTGACGATGGCGTCGCCCACCACGGCGTTGCCCTGCGCGTCCTTCTCGGCCACTTGCCACACGGCTTCCCAGGCGCCGAGGTCGTTCCAGCCCGCGGCCAACGGCTCCATGCGGATGTCGAGCACCCCGGGGCACCTTTCCATCACCGCATAGTCGACGGAGTCGCTGGGCACGGCCGCAAACTCCGCCTTGCCGGGGCGCACGAAGCGCTCGTCGGTCTTGCGCACCGCCCAGGCCGCGCCGCAGGCGGCCAGCATGTCGGGCCGGAAGCGCTGCAGCGCCTCGAGCCAGACCGAAGCCTTCAGCACGAACATGCCGGCATTCCAGAAGTAGCCGCCGCGCGCCAGGTACTGCTCGGCCGTGGCCAGATCTGGCTTCTCCACGAACTGCGCCACGCGCGGGCCTTCGGCGCGGATATAGCCGTACCCGGTTTCCGCCCGGTCGGGCGTGACGCCGAGGATGACGATGGCGCCTTCGTCCGCAGCCCGCACGGCGCGCGCCAGTGCGGCGTTGAAGGCCGTGGCGTCGGTCACCGTCTGGTCGGCGGGGGTGACCACCAGCACCGGGTCGGCGCCGGTCTCCGCCGCTTGCAGCGCCGCCAGCGTCACGGCCGGCGCGGTATTGCGGCCCACCGGCTCCAGCAGCACGGCAGCGGGGTCGGCGCGGCTCTCGCGCAACTGGTCGAGCACCAGGAAGCGGTGTTCCTCGTTGCAGACCACCAGCGGTGCGGCCACGGCAAAGCCCTCGCCAGCCAGCCCCTGCAACCGCGCCGCGGCCTGCTGGAACAGGCTGGTGTGGCCCGAAAGCGCCAGGAACTGTTTCGGAAAACCGGCCCGCGACAGCGGCCACAGCCGCGTGCCCGAGCCGCCGGCCATGATCACCGGCTGCACTTGAACTGGATTCATGTCTCGTATCCCTTCGGGTTCATGGACTGCCAGCGCCAGCTGTCGGCGCACATGCGCGCCAGGTCGTGTTGCGCGCGCCAACCCAGCAGCACGTCGGCCAGCGTGGCATCGGCCCAGCAGGCGGCCACGTCGCCGGCGCGGCGCGGCACCACGTCGTACGGAATCTCGCGGCCGCTGGCCGCGGCATAGGCGGCCACCACCTCGAGCACGGTGTGGCCGCGCCCAGTGCCCAGGTTGACGGTGAAAGAGCCTCCGTGGCTGAACAGCCGGCGCAGGGCGGCCACGTGGCCTTCGGCCAGGTCGGTGACGTGGATGTAGTCGCGCACGCCGGTGCCGTCGGGTGTGGCGTAGTCGTTGCCGAAGACCTGCAGCCGCGGCCGCCGGCCCACCGCCACCTGCGCCACGTAAGGCATCAGGTTGTTCGGCGTGTCGCGCGGGTCTTCGCCGATGCGGCCGCTTTCGTGTGCGCCCACGGGGTTGAAGTAGCGCAGGCACGCGGTCTGCCAGTCGGGGGCGGCCACGCCCAGGTCGCGCAGCATCTGCTCGGCCATCAGCTTGGTCTGGCCGTAGGGGTTGGTGGCGGCCAGCGGCATGTCTTCGGTGATCGGCAGCCGGGCCGGGTCGCCATAGACCGTGGCGCTGGAGCTGAAGACGAAGCGGCGCACGCCATGGCGCTGCAGCGCCGCGCACACCGTGAGCAGGCCGCCCAGGTTGTTGGCGTAGTAGGCCAGCGGCTTGGCCACCGATTCGCCTACTGCCTTGTAGGCGGCGAAGTGCACCGCGGCGTCCACGCGGTGGCGGCCCAGGATGTCTTCCATCGCCGCCATGTCGCACACGTTGGCGCGCTCGAACACCGGCTCGTGGCCCGACAGTTCATGCAGCCGCCTCAGCACCTCGGGCGAACTGTTGCTGAAGTTGTCGACGCCCACGACGCCATAGCCGGCTTCCAGCAGCGCCAGCCAGGTGTGCGAGGCGATATAGCCGGTGGCGCCGGTGAGCAGCACCGTGGGCTTCATCGCAACATCACCTGCGCGTAGCAGCTCGTCATCGTGGCGTCGTAGCTGCTGCGCCCGGAAAGTGGTCCCTGATAGCTGGAGTCGCGCCGGTCGAAGCCCAGCGAGCAGCCGACCGTGGTGTTGCGCAGCGCGGCCCAGGTCAGCGAGAACTGCAGCAATTGATCGTCGTCGGTGAAGCCGCCAAGGCGTTCGTAGTCGCGCCGGTACCAGCTGGCGTTCATGTCGGCCGCGAGCTTGGCCGAGATCTCGTAGCGCAGCCGCCATTCCACGGCCAGTGTCTCGTCGTTGCCGGCGCTGTCGGCGGCCGACGCACCACCTTCCTCGCGGTCTTCGGTGTCATACAACAGCCGCAGGCTGCTGTCGAGCTTGGCCGTGGGGCGCCAGCCCCAGCGCAGGCTGCCGCTCCAGCCCGAGGTGTCGATCACGCCCGGGTTGTCGTAGTCCCGGTTGCCGTAGCTCAGGCGGGCGTTCAGCTGGTTGCCTTCGTCCAGGTTGAGGTTGGCGAACAGGTCGAAGTCGTTGCGACGGCTGTCCAGTGTCGTGCTGAGGCTGCCGGCGGGGTCGATGAGCATTCGCTCGACCTCCTCGCTGCGCGACTCGGTGCGCACGCCGGCACCCAGTACGAGCGCCCCGGACCAGCGGTGGCGCACGCCCAGCGTGAAGGCGCTGCTGCGATCGTCGCGCCTGTAGCCGTCGGTGAAGCGCAAGAAGGGCAAGCCGGTGACCGGGTCGGTCTCGACGCGGAAGGGCACGGCGCGCTCGAAGTCGATGTCGTTGCGGACCTGGTCGTAGATATAGCCGGCCTCGAACCAGTAGCGCGAACGCTGCCAGTCGCCGAGCCGGCCCAGCAGCTTGAGGCGGTTGTAGGTCTCCTCGTTGTCGCCCAGCCCGGTGGGGACGTCGCGGTCGCCGAAGGCCCCCAGCCGCAGCCCGGAGGTGAATTCGACATTGCCCGAGAGCTTGTTCACGGTGTCCCAGTCCACGCCCGCCGTGAGCCCGTAACGCGGGCTGTTGAGCTGGGACTGGTTGGAGTAGCTGCTGTAGCCGGCGCTCAGGTTGCCATAGACACGCTGGCGCCCGATGGGCTGGTCCAGCCCGGCCAGCAGCAGCGTGGTCGAGATGAGGCCGGAGGACTCGGGCTCGATCACCGTCACGCCGCCACCGGGCTGCTGCACCTCGGTGCGGTCGGGCAGGCGGAAGATGTTGGAGTCGTAGCCGAAGGTCTGCGAAAGGCCCAGGTAGTACGGGCTGGTCTGGGCGTGGCCCGCCAGGGGCGCAATCATCACGAAGAGTACGGCAGCGCAATGGCGTGGCGCGATGGGCATCGGTCGGTCCTTCCTCGGTTGTTCGGCGGCAGGGTGGCGCATCGGGAATCAGTACGCGTTGCGGTCGAAGAACACCAGTTTGATGGTACGGGCGATGATCTGCAGGTCCAGGCCGAGCGACCAGTTGCGCAGGTATTCCAGGTCGTATTCCACACGTGCCTGCATCTTCTCGATGGTGTCGGTCTCCCCGCGGTGGCCATGGATCTGCGCCCAGCCGGTGATGCCCGGCTTGACCTTGTGGCGCACCATGTAGGCCTTGATGAGCTGGCGGTACTGCTCGTTGTGCGCCACCGCGTGCGGGCGCGGGCCGACGATGCTCATGCGGCCCTGCAGCACGTTGATGAACTGCGGCAGCTCGTCCAGCGAGGTGCGGCGCAGGAAGGCGCCCAGGGGGGTGATGCGCGGATCGTCCTTGGTCGCCTGCTGCACCACGGCACCGTCGTCCAGCGAGCGCATGGAGCGGAATTTGTAGACCACGATCTCCTCGCCGTCCAGGCCGTTGCGTCGCTGCCTGAAGATCGCCGGGCCAGGCGAGGTGAGCTTGATGGCGATGGCAATCACCAGCAGCAGCGGCGCAATCAGCACCAGGATCAGCGAGGCGAGCACGATGTCGGACAGGCGCTTGACGAGCCGGTTGGTCCCCGTGAACGGCGTCTCGCACAGCCCCACCACGGGCACGCCGTTCATGTCCTGCAGCCGCCCCTGGATGATGCTGATGCCGAACACGTCGGGCACGAAGAAGACACTGGCCGTGGTGCCCTGCACTTGTTCGAGCAGTTCCACGATGCGCGGCTGCGAGCCCAGCGGCAGCGTGATGTAGACCTCGTTGACGCCATATTCGCGGATGTACGGTGCGACCTGCCGCAGGTTGCCCAGGCGCTGCAGCACGGCGGCGCTGTCCACGCGTTCGTCGGCGCGGTCGTCGAAATAGCCCAGGAACGAGACGCCGAAGTCGCCGCGGGCCTGGAAGGCGCGTGCCACCTTGACGCCCAGCGCCCCAGCGCCGACCACCACGGCGGTGCGGCGGTTCTCGGGCCGGCGGGCCATATGGCGCAGCAGCCTGCGGCCGTTGAAGTAGGCCAGCCACTGCAGCCCGGGCGTGAGCGCGGCCCACCACAGCAGCACATCCATGTCGAACAAGACCAGGCTGCGCGTGGCGTAGCCGCAAAGCGCCAGGATCACGAGCAGGCTCAGCCACGACGTGCCGATGTCCACCGCGGCGTTCAGCGGCCGGTCGCCGAAGCGGTTGCGCCCGGGAAAGGTGAGCGCGAAGATCAGCAGGCACAGCGTGAGGTCCGAGCGCAGGATCTGCTCGCCGAACCAGGTCGACACGACCAGGAAGACGGCCACCGTGATCGAGGGCTCCAGGAACGCCGCCACCAGCGACGTCACCGATTGCGGCGCGCTGAAGAAGGTGCGTTTGTTGCCTCGGTCTTCGAACATGGATGGCGGGTAAGGGGCGCTTGGCACCGGGCGCGCGGACCCCGCGGAAGAACGTGGATACCCGCGCCGGCAAGGCGCAGCGCCCTGCGCGACAAGCGGCGGATTGTGGCCCAAGCGAAGCACACGCCGGCAGCCCGCACGTGATGGGGGTTCCGGGGGCGCTGCCTACAATCGCGCAATGCTTCACAGTCTGCACGACATGCTCGCGCCAGCGCTGGCGGAACGCCTGACACTGGTCATCAACCACGTCCTCGGCGGCGAGCCCGTGGCCACCGAACGCCTGCGCCCGCACGCCGGCCGCACGCTGGCGCTCACGCTGGCCGGCTGGCCGCGCCTGCTGCCGCCGCCGCCTGCGCTGGCCTGGCGTGTCACGCCGGCCGGGCTGCTGGACTGGTGTGGCTTGCAAGGCGTGCAGGCCGTCGACGGGCCCGACCTGGCGGTCCAGGTCGACGCTGCCAATCCGGCGCTGCTGCTGGCGCGCATGCTCGGCGGGGAGGCACCCGCGGTGAAGATCGACGGCGACGCACAGCTGGCCGGCGACGTGAACTGGCTGTTGCTGAACGTGCGCTGGGACGTGACCGCCGACCTGGAGCGCCTGTTCGGCCCCGTCGTCGCGCAGCAACTGCACCAGGTCGGCCGCACCCTCGCCGCCGGCATGCGCACGGCCATCCGCACCGCGGCCGAGATCGCCGAGCGGCTGCGCTCGCGCCGGGCCTGAAACAGGCCGTGAGCGCTCGCCGATGCGCCAGCTAGGGCGGCTGATCTTCATCGTCGTCACCGTCCTGCGCTTCGGGCTGGACGAGGTGGCGCTGTCGGTCTTCCGCCAGCGCTGGGTGCGCGCATTGGTGCGCATCGTCACCGTCGGCCGCCGGCTCGACGCACCGCGTGGCGTGCGGCTGCGCCAGGGGCTGGAGCGGCTGGGGCCGATCTTCGTCAAGTTCGGCCAGGTGCTGTCCACCCGGCGCGACCTGATTCCGCTGGACGTGGCCGACGAACTGGCACGGCTGCAGGACCGCGTGCCGCCGTTCCCGGCGGCGCAGTCGCGCGCCCTGGTCGAGAAGGCCTTCGGGCGGCCGGTGGCCGACATCTTTGCCAGCTTCGACGCCGAGCCGGTGGCCAGCGCGTCCATCGCCCAGGTGCATTTCGCCGTGCTCAAGGACGGCCGCGAGGTGGCGGTGAAGGTCCTGCGCCCGGGCATGCTCGACGTCATCGACCACGACATGGCGCTGCTGCACCTGCTGGCGCGCTGGGTCGAACGGCTGTCGGCCGATGGCAAGCGCCTGAAACCGCGCGAGGTGGTGGCCGAATTCGACGGCTACCTGCACGACGAGCTGGACCTCGTGCGCGAGGCTGCCAACGCCGCCCACCTGCGCCGAAACATGGACGGCCTGAACCTGGTGCTGGTGCCCGAGATGGTGTGGGAGCTGTGCACCGAGAGCGTCATCGTCATGCAGCGCATGCACGGCGTGCCCATCAGCCAGGTGGCCCGGCTGCGCGAGGCCGGCGTCGACTTCAAGAAGCTGGCGCGCGACGGCGTCACCATCTTCTTCACCCAGGTCTTTCGCGACGGCTTCTTCCACGCCGACATGCACCCGGGCAACATCATGGTGAGCCTGGACCCGCGCACCTTCGGCCGCTATATCGCGCTGGACTTCGGCATCGTGGGCACGCTCACCGATACCGACAAGGAATACCTGGCCTACAACTTCATCGCCTTCTTCCGGCGCGACTACAAGCGCGTGGCCGAACTGCACGTGGAAAGCGGCTGGGTGCCGCCGGGCACGCGCATCGACGCGCTGGAAGGCGCCATCCGCGCCGTGTGCGAACCGCATTTCGACCGGCCGCTGAAGGAGATCTCGCTCGGCCAGGTGCTGATGCGGCTGTTCCAGACCTCGCGGCGCTTCAACGTCGAGATCCAGCCGCAGCTGGTGCTGCTGCAGAAGACGTTGCTCAATATCGAAGGCCTGGGGCGCGAGCTCGACCCGGAGCTGGACCTGTGGGTCACGGCCAAGCCCTTCCTGGAGCGCTGGATGAACGAGCAGATCGGTTGGCGCGGCTTGGTCGAGCGCATGAAGAACGAGGCGCCCCGTTACGCGCAGCTGCTGCCCGAGCTGCCGCGGCTGCTGCACCAGTCGCTGCGCCAGAGTGCCGTGCCGCGCGAGTCGCCGGCGCTGCTGGCGCTGCTGGCCGAACAGCGCCGCACCAACCGGCTGCTGCAGGGTGCGCTGTGGGCGGCGCTGGGCTTCGTGGGCGGCCTGGTGCTCATGCAGGCCGTGTCGCGCTGGTGGGGCTGATCCGGGAAACCCCGAGCGGCCTATAATTTCGCCTTTTTAATCAAGGGTTTAGCAACGGCCGCGCTGGTGGGCCGGTGGCTTGGCCCGGCAAAGCCTCTCACTCCATGCCGATCTACGCCTATCGCTGCACTGCCTGCGGCCACGTTCAGGACGTGCTGCAGAAAATGTCGGACGACGTGCTGACCGTGTGCCCGGCCTGCGGCGCCGCCAGCTATGTCAAGCAGGTCACGGCCGCCGGCTTCCAGCTCAAGGGCTCGGGCTGGTACGTCACCGATTTTCGTGGCGGCAACACCGCAGGCAAGGAGGCTGCCAAGGACGGAGCCGATGGCGCCAAGGGCGCCGGCGCGCCAGCCGCGGCCGAGTCCGGCAAGGACGCTGCACCGGCCGCCGACAAGACGCCTGCCGTCGCGCCGGCCCAGACCGCTGAGACAGCCAAGCCGGCCGTCGCGCCGGCCCCGGCGCCCGCCGCACCCAAAGCCGGCGCGTGAAGAAATATCTCGTCACCGGGCTGCTGGTGTGGTTGCCGCTGGCGATCACGATCTGGGTGCTGTCCTGGCTGCTGGGCGCGCTGGACGGCGTCTTCTCCGGGCTGCTTTCGGCCACGCAGGCGCTCACCCCCGAATCGGCGCGTGCCACCATCGAGAGCCTGCGCCAGGTGCCGGGCCTGGGTGTGGTGGTGCTGGGCCTGGGCCTGCTGCTCACGGGAGTGTTCGTCACCAATATCTTCGGCCAGTGGTGGTTCCGGCAGTGGGACGCGCTGATGGGGCGCATTCCCATCGTCAAGAGCATCTACAACTCGGTCAAGCAGGTCTCGGACACGCTGTTTTCCAGCAACGGCAACGCGTTTCGCGAAGCGGTGCTGGTGCAGTACCCGCGCGCCGGTTCGTGGACCATCGCCTTCGTCACCGGCAAGCCCGGCGGCGAGGTGGCGGCGCGGCTGCCGGGCGAATATGTCAGCGTCTACG
>Ga0105090_10002203_pt1 | contig 10797 bp, 12 predicted proteins | sample PPLLak3March2015_FD_79110 | JGI IMG/M metagenome (GOLD analysis project Ga0105090, IMG submission 79110) | Freshwater sediment microbial communities from Prairie Pothole Lake near Jamestown, North Dakota, USA - PPLs Lake P7 Core (1) Depth... | ecosystem: Environmental > Aquatic > Freshwater >... | reverse complement strand
CCGGCAGCCCGGGGCTGAACCCAAGCTTGCCGTCGTGCTGGTGCCGCGCCATCCTCCGCGCCATGCAACTTGTGGCCTCCCCGGGGATTTTCCCTGACATGCAACCGTTCAACTGGGATTGAGGCATCTTCTCGGAAAACCAAGCGCAAGATGGAAGTGAGCCCACAGAGTCCCGCCAAGCCCTTGGCCTTGATGCTGAAATCCCTCGGCCTGCTGCTGGTCAGCGCGGGCGTCGGGCTGGTGGTGGATTGGAAACTCAACCTCGGCCTGGTGCCGGCCACCATGATCGGCGCCTCGGTTTTCGGCGTGGGTTTCTTCGCGATGTTGAAACTGCGAGGCGCGCCCCGCGAGATGGGATTCACCTTCGGGCTGAAGTTTCTCAGCGTCACGGCCTACAAGATCCTCAATGTCACGCTGGTCCTCTGGCTCTCGCATGACCTCGGGTTTTCCGAACAGGGCGCGCTGAGCCTGATCGTCGGCTGGTCGTTCTTCATGACGCTGACGACGATCCTCGCGGGTAGCATCACCGACGCGCTCGGGCTGCGGCGGACCTTGCTCATCGGCATGTCGTTGTGCGTGTTGACACGGCTGGTGATGGTGTTCTCCACGGATAAACTGCTGGCGCTCGCGTGTGGTTTGTTCCCTTTGGCGGTGGGTGAGGCGCTGTGCACGCCGGTGCTGGTGGCGGCGCTGCGGCGCTACTCCACGCCGGAGCAACGCTCGGTGGCGTTCTCGCTGTTTTATGCGCTGATGAACTTCGGCTTCATGTTCGGCTACTTCATCTTCGATGGCGTGCGCGAGGCGATGGTCGGAAAGGTTGCCGGCGAAGGTTTGAGCGCCTACCGCAGCTTGCTGTTTGTGAGCATGGGCATCGAGCTGTTGATGCTGCCGCTCATCCTGCTGCTGCGCCCCGGTGTGGAAATGACCAGGGACGGCCTCGTCACCGTGCCGGAGGCGCACCAGTATTCGGGCGCGGGTTTCTGGGAGAAAATCCGCCTCACCGCCGCCGATGCCTGGCGCGACACGCTGCGGACCTTTTCCGGCTTGGTGAAATCCGAGGGCTTCCACCGCCTGATCATTTTCCTGCTGATGATCGGCTTGCTGAAAGTGGTCTTCAACGCGATGGACTACGTGCTGCCGCCCTTCGCGATCCGCGAACTCGGCGAGGGCGCGCGCGTCGGCCGGCTCAACGCAATCAACGGCATCCTCATCCTCGTGCTCGCTCCGGCGGTGGGCATGATGACCCGTAAATACGCGTCCTACTCGATGGTCATCCTCGGCGGCTTCATCACGGCCGCGTCGTTTGTGTTCATGGCCCTGCCGACCTCCATGTTTCAAAACGCGGCCGACGGCTGGCTCGGCAAGGCGGTGGGCAACGGCTACCTGGAAATCGTCGGCGCGGTGCACCCGTATTATGTGATGATCTTCTTCTGGCAGGTCGTCTTTTCCGTGGGCGAGGCGTTCTACTCGCCGCGCGTCTATGAATACGCGGCCTCCATCGCGCCTAAGGGCCAGGAGGCGTCCTACGCCTCGCTTTCCTATGTGCCGCTGTTGATCGGGAAACTCGTCACCGGCGCGGCCTTCGGCGGACTGCTCGCGAGATACTGTCCGGCGGAAGGACCGCGCGACCCTGCGACGATGTGGCTCATCATCGGGCTGCTGGTGGCCGTCGCGCCGGTGGGCCTGTTCACTCTGCGGCGCTTCATCCGGGTGAAGGAGGAAGGCCGTTAGAAACTCATTCTTATGAAATGTGCGCCTGATAGGCTGCGGTATTCCTCACGGAGGAAATTTCAGCAGGAAGTCCTCCGGTGTCATGGCATCCATCGATGCTCCAGCGAAGTCCGCGACATTCCTGGTGATGATGCAGTCGGCATTGCCCGCGAGAGCAGCGGCGACCTGCAAGGCATCCTCAAAGTCCGGGACACCATATGTGCGCCATTTCTCGGCATCAGCGTGTCCGACCCTCGGCACCTCCAGGGTAGCCAGCAGTTCGTCCATCATGGAGGCGGTATCGGGCTCAGTGTTCTGGCGGCGGTGGTAGTAGCTGATAATCGGTAGCGTGTGCCACGCGACAAGCCCGTCGTGCACCTTCCGGTCGCAGAGATCGATGATGAATCCGCTTCCGGTTCTTCCCGCGCGCGGCAGCCCGGTTTTTTCCAGAACCAGACAATCGAGGATGATGTTGGCATCAATCAGCAGCCGCATGGTTAACGGAGATGTTTGTCATTGATGTGCCTGAGCCACACATCCTCGGGATCCTCGAATTTTTCTGCCGTGCCGCCCCACTTTTTGACGAATCCCGTAGGTTTTCGCGCGCCGTCGGGCTCAATTGTGGCGGCAGGTGGCTGGGAAGCGGCGACTTCAAACGAAATGACCTCCGCCTCCACGTGGAAGCGCACCAGATGATCGCCTGCTGGAAGGCCGAGCGTATCGAGGGTCGCGGATTTGGTGACAGTGGGCATGGTTGAAACGTGATGACAGGTTAAAGATACCGGAATAACCCGATTTGACAAGCCCACTGGATTCATGAGCGGAAACCGTTCCTCACTCCCGCACTGAGCCATCTCACTTCAAAGGCAGCACGATAAGAGTCTCGTTGCCTTATGAAATGTGCGCCTGATAGGCTGCGGCGTCCATCAGCGTGGAAACGTCCGCCGCGTTCTTGACGCGCAGTTTGAAAATCCAGCCCTTGCCGTAGGGATCGGTGTTCACCAGCGAGGGGTCGGCCTCGACCTCCGGGTTCACCTCGATCACTTCGCCGCCGACGGGGGCGTAAATGTCGCTGGCGGCCTTGACGGATTCGACCACGGCGGTCGGATCTCCGGCATCGACCGTGCGGCCGTGGGCGGGGAGTTCGACAAACACCACGTCGGTGAGTTCTTCCTGGGCGTGGTCGGAGATGCCCACGGTGGCGGTATCGCCCTCAAGGCGCAGCCATTCATGGGACGGGCAGTAGCGGAGGTCGGATGGGATGTTCATTGGGTAGGTGGTGAAGCTATGGATCGAGACCCAGTGCGGTGGCCCACTCATTCCAGCGGGCTTGCAATGCATGGCGAGACAAAATGTCAGCGAAGAGCCTGCGATCGAAGTTTGGAAGTTCCGCAAGATAGACCAGCCTGGCCCGGTCTTTCGGGCGGCCGACGGTGAGTGCGATGGCGGCAAGGTGTTCCGGGCGCATGACGCGGAGACGGTGATCGTCCCACTCCAGTTCGAGAGCGGATTCGACCGCCTCGGTTTCCAATCCCGGTGATGCGCTGAGAAATTGCACCGGAAAACCGTGAATCAGAAGTCCTTCCTCATCGAATTCGTCGAATCCGAGCTCCGCCAAACGGGAAAAAAGCGGTTCGAGCGAGACCAGAAGGGAGCCCGCCGGCGGATCGATGAACACGAACACATCAATGTCCCGTGTTGCGAGCGGTTCGCCGTGGAAGCCGGCCGCGGTGGCACCGCCGATGGCGTAGCGCTTCAGCGCACCTTCGCAGGCGAGTTGTTCCAAGACATCGCAGACGGCTTGCATGATTTTTTCACCTGTTCGAGTTGGCGGGTTTCAAGAATGAACCTGCCGATGAGTTCGACCTTCTCGCCGATTGGGAGCGCCAGCATCTTGCGCCTCCAGTTTGGCATTCCACGGGTATCCATGATCAGTGGATCGGTTTACTTGGCGGGTTTGTAAAACGGTTTCTTCACGACTGCCGCCGGGAACAGCCTGCCGCGGACGTCGATTTGGAGGGCGGCGCCGGGTTTGGAAAACCCGGCGGGAAGATAGGCCATGCCGATGCCGGTCATGAGCGATGGCGAGAGCGCGCCGCTGGCGAGTTCCCCGATGACCTGGCCGTCTGCGGAAAGAACCGGGTAGTGGGCGCGGGGCGGCGGGCCTTTGTCGGTGTATTGGAGGGCGGTGAGTTTGAGCGGCGGGCCTTCGGCTTTCTGGCGGGCGAGGGTTTCGCGGCCGATGAAGTCGCCTTTTTCCAGATCGCAGAAAAACCCGAGACCGGCCTCGATGGGCGTGCGTTCGGGCGAGAGGTCGTTGCCGTTGAGCGGGTAGCCCATTTCCAAGCGCAGCGTGTCGCGCGCGCCGAGGCCGCAGGGCGCGGCACCGGCGGCGAGGAATTTTTCCCACCAGGCGATGCCCTCGGCGGCCGGGCAGAAGAACTCGAAGCCGTCCTCGCCGGTGTAGCCGGTGCGGCAGACGATGGCTCCGGCGGCGGTGGTGGCGATGCCGTTTCTGGCAGGCAGGGTTTCGTCCGGGCAGACTTTCGAAAAAATTTCCGCGGCGAGCGGGCCCTGGATGGCCATGCCGGCCCACAGGTCGCTCTCATTGCGCAGGGTGGCGTCTTCGGGTTGGCGGCCCGCCATCCAGAAAAAGTCCTCCTCGATCATTGAGGCGTTCACCACGAGGAAGTATTCGGATTCCCCGGTGCGGTAGGCGATCAGGTCGTCGATCACGCCGCCGCTGTCGTTGAGCAGGATCGTGTATTGGCCCTGGCCGGGGGCGAGCTTGGAAATGTTGTTGGTCAGCAGCCGGTTGAGCCAGGCTTCGGCTCCGGGGCCGCTGACGAGGAACTGGCCCATGTGCGAGATGTCGAAAATCCCGACCTTGGAGCGCACGGCGTGGTGCTCGTCGATGATGGACGCGTATTGCACAGGCATGTTCCAACCGGCGAAGGGGACGAGGCGTGCGCCGAGCGCCTGATGGGCGGCTTCGAGCGGCGAGTGTTTCAGATCAGGCGTCACCCCGCGGACTCTGCGAATCCGGCCCCGCCTTGTCAACCAGCGGGAAAACCGGGCAACAGGCGCAGGGCTTCATTTCCCAGCCATCACGCGCCTGATGGCGGGCAGGGTGCCCGCAGTGCCCGCCTCCGGTTTCCCTGTCGAACGTCAAAGAGCACGCAACCCCACTAGCGGGGGCTCGGGTGCGCGGTGCGGCGCGTCTGTGACGCCGCGTAACATCGGGATTTCATCATGAATTGGGAGAGAAATCCGGGCCCTCGGCTGAGGGACCGAGTTTCGGGGGCTTGTGCATGATGTCACAGCAGGATTTACCACGCGCACAAGCAGTGAAAACCGAAGCCCTCGGCTGAGGGACCGAATTCCGGGTGCTTGTGCACGATGTCACAGCAGGATTTACCACGTGCAAAGGCAGTGAAAACCGAAGCCCTCGGCTGAGGGACCGAATTTCTGGCGCTTGTGCATGATGAACGGGAGGAGGATTCTCGTGAAATGGCAGTGAAAACCCGGATCCTCGTCTGGGGGCATGGATTTCCGGGCCCCCTGCATGGCGTGCGGGCTGGTTTTGAAGAGGAAAATGAAGCGCTGCGGCCCTGCCTCTGAAGTGGGCTTGTCAATCCGTGGGAAATGGGAATCTTTCCCGCGATGATTTCACTTGGATCACTGGAACGGCGCTGGGGATGGGTCTCGTTCCCGGGTTTTTTGCGGTATTACGCGCTGATGCACGCGCTGGTGTATGTGCTGCAGATGTTCCGGCCGGACATCGGTGCCGTGCTGGAGTTTGACCGCGGGCGGATTCTTTCCGGGGAAATCTGGCGGGTGGTGACTTTCCTGTTTTCCTCCTCGGGTTTCGCGGGGGTTGGCGTGATGGGAATGCTGTTCATTTTCTTCATGGTGATGATCGCCTTCATGATGAGCGATGCGCTGGAGGGTGCGTGGGGTGTTTTCAAGACGAGCCTGTTTTATTATTGCGGGATCTTCGGGCTGATCGTGGCGAATTTCTTTTTTCCCAACGCGATGGCCGGATCGGGTTTCCTGATCTACGGAACTTCGTTTCTGGCCTTTGCCACGTTGTTTCCGCGGGTGGAGTTTTTGATGTTCTTCATCCTGCCGGTGCAGGTGCGTTTTCTGGCGATGATCCAGGCGGGGGTGATGCTGCTGGGGGTTTTCGGCAACTGGCTGTTGCTGCCGTTTTTTGTGTTAGGTTGCGCGAACTACCTGCTCTTCGCCGGCATTCCGGCGCTGCGCGGAACGGCGCAGGTGTTGGAGAGCGCCCAGCGGCGCAAGCGGTTCCGTGCCGCGAAGGAGCCGGATGAGCCGGCCTTTCACACCTGCGCCTCATGCGACCGCACGGACGTGACTGATCCGCAGCTTGAATTCCGAGTGGGCAAGGACGGGCGGGAATATTGTGTGGAGCATTTGCCGGAGTGAGCGTGGAGTGCGGTGGCATGACACCGCTTTCAATCAATCGCAGGACTTTCGAAGGCCGGGATACGCCACATCAAGGAGGATTGCCGGATAGGGACTGTAACAGAAATGGACTTCGGGAGGGCCGGGATGGAGCCAAAGCGGTGTCATGCCACCGCACTCCACGGTTCACAGGATCTCTTCCACAAACGAAGCGCGCTGGAACATCGAGAAGGCCTCGGGCTCCTCGCCGGTGCCGAGGAAACGCGGCGGGATGCCGAGTTGGTCGTGGATGGTCACGGCGATGCCGCCCTTGCCGGAGCCGTCGAGCTTGGTGACGATGAGGCCGTCGAGCGGGCTGGCCTTGTGGAATTCCTTCGCTTGATTGAGCGCGTTGGTGCCGGTGGTGGCATCGACGACGAGCAGCGTGAGATGCGGCGCGGTTTCATCCTGCTTGGCGAGCGTGCGGCGGATTTTTCCGAGTTCCTCCATCAGGTTGTGGCGGGTGTGGATGCGCCCGGCGGTGTCACAGATGAGGAATTTCGCGCCCTCGGCGATGGCTTTTTGGTGGGCGTTGAAGCAGACCGACGAGGGGTCGGCGTTGGGGTTTCCTTTGACGACGCTGAGGCCGAGGCGGTCGCCCCAGCGCTGGAGTTGTTCCACGGCGGCGGCGCGGAAGGTGTCGGCTGCGGCGAGGATCACGGAAAAGCCGCGGTTTTTGAGCCACAGGCCGAGCTTGGCGGTGGAAGTGGTTTTGCCGGTGCCATTCACGCCGACCACGAGGATGACGAACGGTTTCCCATTCGGGCGGGGCAGGGGCGGTGGCGAGTCCACCGGGAGGCGCTGTGCCAGGTGCTTGCGGGTGGTTTCCACCACGTCCTCGGCGGAAACCTCGCGGCCGAGACCGCGGAGTTCGTCGATGATGGCAGTGGTCATGCGGATGCCGAGATCGGAGGCAATGAGGTCCGCTTCAAGGTCGTCCCAATCGATCTCCGCGCGGTTGGTGACTTTGTTGAAGAGTGATTTGAAAAAACCGGCCATGGGTGCGGGGGGGAAGACAAGACACAAGAGGCAAGACTGCAAGACGCAAGAGGAAGAATCGAGCGAAGCACTCTTCTCTTGCGTCTTGTGTCTTGAAGTCTTGTGTCTATTCCTCTTCCGGCATGTCCAAAATCCGCGTCCTCCCCGATATCCTCGCCAGCCAGGTGGCGGCGGGGGAGGTGGTCGAGCGCCCGGCTTCGGTGGTGAAGGAACTGGTGGAAAACAGCATCGACGCCGGGGCCCGCGAGGTCCGCGTGGACATGGACCGGGGCGGCGCGGCGTTGATCCGCGTGAGCGACGACGGCTGCGGCATGTCGCGCGAGGATGCGTTGATGTCGCTGGAACGGCATGCCACGAGCAAGCTGCGCGTCGCGGGCGACTTGGCGGCGATCCGGACGCTGGGTTTCCGCGGTGAGGCGGTGCCGAGCATTGCCAGCGTCTCGCGTTTCCGGATGGTCACGCGGGAGGCGGATGCGGTGGCCGGCACTGAGATTCTGGTGGATGGCGGAAAAATCCGCGATGTGCGCGACGCCGGTTGTGCGCCCGGCACGGTGATCGAGGCGAAGGCCTTGTTTTTCAACATGCCGGCGCGCCGGAAATTCCTGCGCGCCGAGACCACGGAGGCGGCGCATGTGGAGCACCAACTGCGCCTGCACGCGCTGGCCGCGCCGTGGGTGCGCTTCCGGCTGCGGCGCGATGACCGCGAGGTGTTCGACCTGCCGCCCGCCGCAAAAGCGCTGGACCGGGTGCGCCAGTTGCTCGGGCCGGAAATGGCGCGGGAATTGATCGCGCTGCCGCTCACCCATGGAAATGGCGTCTCGGTGGAGGGGTTCGTGCTGCCCGCCAGCCATGCGCGCAAGGGGCGCAGGCACCAATTCGTCTTTCTCAACGGCCGTCCGGTCGAGGATGCGGTGATTTCACGCGCGCTGGCCGAGGGTTTTCGCGGCGCGCTGGCGGACGGGCTGCACCCGGCTGCATGGCTGTGGCTCGATTTGGAGCCGACGCTGGTGGATGTGAATGTCCACCCGGCCAAGCGCGAGGTGCGTTTTCACCGGCCCATCGATGTGCGAGATGCGATTCTGGAAGCCGTTTCCGAGGGGCTGCGCCCACCTGCGCCACCGCCAGTCCGGCGTGTGGAAACTCCGCCTGCCCCCATGGAAGCGCCGCCGCGCCCGGTCACTCCGGTTTTCCATGCGCCCCAGCCACTGCTGGAAAGCTGGGTGAATCCCACCGCGTCCGAACCCGCGCCACCGGTGCACGAGGCACCGCAGGGCGGGGGATCTGCCCCGGATTTCCGCTTTCTCGGCATGTTGCGCCAGCGTTTCGTCGTGATGGAAAGCACTGACGGCCTCGTGCTTTTCGATCCCAAGGCGGCGAAGGAGCGGATTTTTTACGAAACGCTGCTGCGCCAACGCGAGGGCAGCGTGGCCACCCAAGGCTTGCTGGTGCCGGTTTTGTTGGAGCTGGATCCCCGGGATATGGACCTTTTGCTGCGCGAGCGCCATGCCTTGGCGGATGCCGGCATCGAGGTGGAATCCTTCGGCGGCAATACCATTCAGATCCGCAGCCTGCCTGCCTGCCTCGGCATCGAGGAGCCCCGTCCCTTTCTAGGGGAGTTGCTGGATGAAATGCTCCACGATCCACTATCGGGTGCGCGTTTCGCCTTTGATCGCCTCGCGCGTGTGCTTGCCAAGCGCGCTGCGGCGCTGGTGGTGCCCAGGCTTGCGGAGGCCCAGCCCTTGCTCGTCGAGCTTTTCGCCTGCGATTTGCCCTACTGCACCGCCGACGGACGCCCGACGCTCACCGAGTTCGGCATGCGCGAGCTCGAGCGCCGTTTTGGTCTCGGCAAAGCCTGAAACCACCGGCGTTCAGCGGTCCTACGTGATCACGTTGAAAATTAATCTTTCAAACCGTTCAATATTTCCAAAAAAATGATTGGTTGGGGCCCTGATTTCGGTTAAAAGAAGCCGTTCGAGCGAAAAAAATCTCAAATTATTCCCGGGTCCCGGAGTGGATTCGGGTGGATCTCGAAAGAAATCGATCCGGTAACTCATTGGAAATGAGTAAAAAACAATCAGGACAGCCGAATCTTCAGATCGTTCAAAATTAATGAAGATTTTTCTTGTTAAGGTTCATTAAAATTTTATGATGCCGGCCATGTTGGAGCCAGAAGCGCTCCGATTTGCACCACGGAAGGCATGAAAATCACTTGGCTCACCACCGGAATCGTCAGCGCCGCCTTGCTGAGCACGGCCGCCGCGGCCCGGTTGTCGGACCGCTTGGCGGGAGTGCATGAGAGCTTCCTGAATGAGCGGCGCGAGGCCCTGCCATCGCTGAGTGATCCATTCGGCGTCCCCGCCGCGGCGCGCGTGGTGGTGGAGAATTCCCGCGATGCGCTGCGCGATACCCTGCCTTGGAAGCGCAACGTGGTGGCCACCGTGTTCTGGGTGGGTGAAGAGCCGGCCGAGAACAACCCGACGCCCAACAACAAGAGCGCCTGGGATCAGAACTGGGAACAAAACTTCGGCGGCTACGATCATCCCGAGCGCCGCAATGGCTTGCTTCCGGCGGATTTCACCCCGCAGCTCAACCCGTTTTACATCGCGCTGCCTTACAATGACGTCGCCAAAGGCGGCGTTCACCGGCCCGAGGCCTCCGAGGTGATCCCGTGGTTCTGGGAAGCCTATCGCGGCGATGGCATTTCCGTCTGCAAGGGCCGCTGGGTCGCCATTCATCACGAAGGAAAAGTCTGCTACGCCCAGTGGGAAGACGTCGGCCCCTTTGAAGTGGATCACTGGCAATATGTGTTCGGCAACGAGCCGCCGCGCGCCAACCGCAACAAGGCTGCCGGCATCGACCTCAGCCCGGCCGTGCGCGATTTCCTCAAACTGCGCAGCGGTGCGAAGGTCGAATGGCGCTTCCTCGACGAGCGCGATGTGCCACGCGGCCCCTGGCACGACTGGACCGGCGGCCTCACCCTGCCGCGCTATTGAAAGATTTCACCTGACTGACAACTGCTGCTCCACACCCAACACCTGATTCCACACACCCAGACTGACTGAATCAAACACCCACCTTTCCTGAACGGTAACAAGTCCCAGTTGCTGCTCAGGCGGCCCGGATCGGGGTTCTGTCCCGAATCGGCATGGTCCAAGGCGACTCACCCCCGCCGCAACCCGTGCCCTTGCCCGAACCGGGCCGCCCGTCCCTCAAGAGAAGTCCCGCTCACGAGGAATCCGACGGAAATGGTGATTCTCAAAAACACCCACCCTTACAACCAGCCATGAAAACCAGCCAACGTGCTGCCCTGCCGGCAGCCATCCTTGCCGCGTATGCCTGTGCGGCCTCCGTTTGCCTCGCCCAAGGCAATTCCGGCAAAACTTCCACCATTCCCTTGGAACCGATCGGGGTTTTGTCGGCGTTTCCCAGTGTCGTCCAGACGGGAACCAAACCCACCCTCACCTGGAGCATTGTGTATCCCAGCAGGGTGTCGGACCTCGCCATCATCACGCCTCCGGGAACGATCACCATCACAGAAAACAACACCACGGTGACGGTGCAGCCCATCGGAACCGGGGTCACTGCCTGCGATCCAACCCAGGGTGTTGAACCGTTGAACGT
>Ga0105090_10002202_pt1 | contig 10799 bp, 7 predicted proteins | sample PPLLak3March2015_FD_79110 | JGI IMG/M metagenome (GOLD analysis project Ga0105090, IMG submission 79110) | Freshwater sediment microbial communities from Prairie Pothole Lake near Jamestown, North Dakota, USA - PPLs Lake P7 Core (1) Depth... | ecosystem: Environmental > Aquatic > Freshwater >... | reverse complement strand
CGCATCCTCGATGCAGCGGTCGATCAGCGCCTCGCCGTCGCACGGCAGCGGCTTGGTGGGCGAGTAGCTGATCTCGAACGTGAGCCCGAAGCCGCCCGGCGCGTTGCAGTGCGGGCTCGCGTTGCCCTGCACGAAGATGCGGTGGTACACCGTGTCCTCGGGGTAGTAGATCCAGTGCTTCTCGGTGACCGCCTCGCGGCCGACGCCGATGTTCACGCAGCGGATCGACACGTGCTGCAGGCCCTCCGCGGCCTCCCGGATCCCGGCGGGAACCGGCTCCGCGCAGATGCGCACCAGTTCGGGCAGCGGCATCGTGCTCACGAGCTGGCGGTAGCGATAGCGCCGGCCGTCCGCGACCACGATCTCGCGACGTGACGGCCACCAGCGCACGGCCCGCACGCCCAGGTGCAGCGAGCCCTGCAGCAGCGGCAGAAAGCCGTCCATCAGCGCCTGGAAGCCGCCTCTCAGCGGATAGCCGAAGCGCGCGTTCGGGCCGATCGGTTTCGGGGGCGGCCTGAGCGCGCCGTCGATCATCTCGCCGAGGTCGGGCAGCGGCACCCGGCCGCCGAGCCACGACGTCTCCATCTGGTCGAGCGGCACGGTCCACAGCTTGCGGTTGTACGGGATCGCGAAGTGCTTTGCGACGCCGGCCCCCCAGACCTTGTAGATGAATTCCTCGAAGTTGCGCGGCTGTGCGCCGGGTGTGGCCGCGGGCGCCTTCGCCGAACCGAGCGTCGATTCGGCGATGCCGTCGGCGCAGCAGTCGCTGACGGCCGGCGCGCGTTCGGCGACCGGCGCGGCGGCCTTGCCGTCGAGCGATCCGAAGCGCGCCTCGATCGCCCCGATGATGCACTCCTTCAGTACGTCGGGCGGCAGGCCGTACAGCGCGCCCTGGAACGGGTAACGCGTGTAGCAGCCCTTGCTGTAGATCCATGCCTCGCGGTCCTGCCAGTGCACGTTGCTGCCGAGCAGGAGCTCGTACAGCCGGTGCACGTATGGATCGTTCGAGAACATGATGTGTCCCGCGTGGTCGAAGGTGAACCCGCCTTCGGTCACCGAGCGGCACCAGCCGCCCACGCGATTGTTGGCCTCGAGCACGACGCTGCCACGGCCGAGGTGGTAGGCGGCGCTCAGGCCGGTCGGCCCGGCGCCGATGATCACGGCATCGTAGTCGGCCGTCCGGTTCGGCAGCCTGCGCGTCGCGCCCTCGGCCGAGGCGACGCTCGCCGGTGCCGGTGCGCGCCGCGGTGCGGCGCGGTCGAGGTGCGTGTCGATCAGCTCGCGCATCCTGCCGGTCGTCGTGTCCCAGGAGCTCTGCGCGACGTGATGAGCCATGAGGCTCTCGCGTCGCTCCCGCTCGGACGCCGACTCCGAAAGCGCAGCCGCGCAGGCATCGATGAACGCATCGGGCGTCGCGGCGATGCGGACGGTGTCTTCGTAGTGCGCGACGACGTCGGTGATCGGAGTGCTGACGACCGGCCGGCCGGCCGCCATGTATTCGAGCGTCTTCGTCGGGCTGATGAACCGCGTTGCATTGTTGAGCGCGAAGGGCAGCAGGCACACGTCCCAGTGATGCACGAAGGAGGGGAGGTCGCCGTAGGGACGCTTGCCGAGGTAGTGGATGTTCGGCCGCCGCGGCAGCTGCGACTCGTCGATCTTCGTGACCGGGCCCACCATCACGAGCTGCCAGTCTGGACGCGCGTCCGCGAGCGCCGTGAGGAGCCCCAGGTCGAGCCGCTCGTCGATCACGCCGAAGAATCCGAGGCGCGGATGCGGGATCGCGGCCTGGTCCGGATGGTCGGCGACGGGCACGGGCCCGAAGTGGTCCGCGTCGACGGAGCTCGGGAAGCAGTGCACGTTCGGGTGCAGCTCGCTCTTGGCCCGGTACAGGCTGGTGCCCCCCGTGAAGACGAGTTCGGCGCGCTTGAGCAGCGCTCGCTCCCGCTGCACGAGCTGGCGCGGTGCGTGCATGAAGCTGGCGAGCTCGTCCATGCAGTCGTAGACGACGAGCCGGGGTTCGAGCTCCTCGAGCAGCGGCAGCGCCATCGGCGTGTAGAACCACGCGAGGTAGTCGTTCAGCCGTTCGCGTTCGGCGAAGTCGGCGAGCATCGGGCGCAGGACGGGAATCTGCTCGTCGTGGAAGCCCGCGTGGGACACCGGCGAATGCGGACGCAGCACCGTCACGCCGTCACCGACTTCCTGCTTCTCGAGCCAGGCAGATCGGCCGTTCGCGACGGGTTCCTCGAGAAAGAGCACCCGGTAGTGCCGGGCGAGGCGGGATAGCAGGTGCTGCGGCCGTTGATGGACGAAATCCCAGCGCAGGTGGGAGAAGACGATGACGGCAGGGGGCATGGGGGAGCACCTCTCGGCAGTGGCGTCGCGTCAGGCGGCGGTGCGACGACGGAACCGTGGACGCGACGACGCGGCCACCGGCGACTCTGCCGTTGCCCTGCATGCGGCAGCATCGCCGCTCTCTACCGAGCGAGTGTCGGCCGCAGCGGACAGCTGCGCTTGTCGGATGCGTCTGACGAACCGGCAGGGGCGCCGCCGATGGGAGGCACGCCGGCGTCGATGAACACTGCAACCCGCGACCGCCTTTTTTGTCCCGCCTCCCACACGTGGTCGCACACTCGAGCTCCGGCGGACGATGTTCGCCGGAGCTCTTTTTCCGTCCGCGGTTTCCATCCGCGGACGCCTCGCGGCACGTAGGGTTGGTCCTACAGACGACGAGCCGCGACGCCGATCACGCTACGCCACGGGAAATCGCACGCTGCGCCCATGGACGCACGAAATCCCAATGCTTCTACCCGCCTGCCGATCGGGCAATCCGCCTGCTCCGCGGCCATCCATCGTTATGCCGAACGCGCCGAGGCGTGGACGCGCTGGCTTGGCCAGCGCGGGCCCGCCGCGTCGTCCCCCGCCGAACACTGGTGGTCGCGGGCGTTGCGGTCCCGGCCGTCCCAGGGCGGCCCGCACGAGCCGTCGAGCGGCGACGACTGGCACGGGTCCGCCTGAGCGGGATGGTTGAACCGCAGCAGCAGCCCGGGCGCTACTCCGTGGCGCCCGGTCGCTGACGGGCGCGAGCCTTGCCTGCCTGTTCGGCCGCCTGCAGGGCCGCCGCATCCTCGGCGGAGCTCGGCGCCGCGTCGCGGGCGGCCGCGTCGACGTCCTGTGTCTTCACGAAGCGCTCGACGCGGTGCCTGTAGCGACGTGACGCTGCATAGTCTCCCTCGCCCTTGATCTGCTGCGACGCCTCCGCCGCCGGTCGCGCCTGCGTCGTCGCAGCACCCATCGAAGTGGTCTGTCCCTGCAGGTCCTGCAGCAGGCTTGCCAGCTCCTCGGCGTGCTCTTCCTCGGCTGCGAGGACTTCCTCGAGCATGCGCCGGGTCGTCGAATCCCGGCCCCCGAGGAACGCCACCATCTCCGCATAGGACTGGATCGCCACGCGTTCGGCGATCAGGTCCTCCCGCACCAGTTCCTCGAGCGAGGTGCCGCTGCCGAACTCGGCGTGGCTGCGCTCCGTGATGCCGGCCGGATCGAAATCCGGATGGCCGCCGAGCTGCACGATGCGCTGCGCGATGCGATCGGCGTGCGCCAGCTCTTCCTGCGCGTGCGCCAGGAATTCCTGCTTGACGGCTTCCGCCAGCGTGCCCTGCGCGAGGAAATAGTGACTGCGGTAGCGGAGCGTGCAGAGCAGCTCCGTTGCGAGAGCCTCGTTCAGCAGCCGCACGACCTCGTCGCGGTCGGCCGCGTATCCCGGTGTGACGGCGCCGTTCTCGAGGCCCTGGCGGGCGCGCTCGCGCAACGTGGAGCGGTCGCTCAGGTGGACTTCCTGGTTCATCGTGCATCTCCTCGCGGTATGTCGACTGTCACTGTGGCCGTTACCGCAGCGGAGGTGCGTCCGTCGCCAGTGGGGCGCCTGTGTCGGCAGCGTCCTACGACTGCACGCGGCGCTGCCGGAAGCGTCGGTCGTCTCCGACTCGTCCGTGCCGTGCGGGCCCGCCCGGCGAGCGCCGGTCGCCGACATCCGTCTGGCTGGGCTGTCGCTGAGATACGTGTTCCGGCCCTGGCGGCGCAGCTGCGTTTCCGCAGGCCCCTCGTCGCCGGCACCGACGTCATTGCCACAGGAGTAGCCCATGGCTCGAGACCAGAAGTCGCGCAACGGGAAGACGGACGTCACCCAGCTGCTGAAATTCGAGCACGAGGAAGTCGAGGCACTCTTCCACGAATTCGAGGACCTCGACGAGCCGGGGGAGCGGCAGCAGCTCGCGAGCCACATCTGCGACATGCTCGAAATCCACGCGCAGCTCGAGGAAGAGCTGGTCTACCCCGTGGCGCGCGAGATGCTCGACGACGAGGACCTGGTCCTCGAGGCCGAGGTCGAGCACCGGGTCGCGAAGGACCTGGTCACGCGGATCCGGTCGATGGCGGCCGACGACCCGACCTACGGCGCATACGTCAAGGTACTCGGCGAGTACGTGACGCATCACGTAGACGAGGAAGAGCGGGAACTGCTTCCGCGCCTCAAGAGCTCCGACGCCGATACTGCGGCCCTCGGCCAGGAACTGCTGCAGCGGAAGCGCGAGCTGCAGCGGCAGCGCGGCATCGAGTCCGTCGCGGACGAGGATCTCGTCGAGCAGGCCCGCGGAGCCGCGGCTGCGACCGACGTGACCGAGGCGCAACGCCGCGGCCCGTCCAGCCACCGCTGATCCACGACCCCCGGATACCCCAAGGAGATCGAACATGGCGTCCCGCGAAAAGACGAATCGGAACATCACCGACGGGCAGCGGATGCGCATCGCCGTCTCGCTCGTCGCCTTCACGGCGCTCTCGGCACCGGTGCTGCACGCCGTCGAGACCGGCGGCACGACGCAGGGCGACAGCGCCACGGCGGCCCAGTCCACCGGATCGACCTCGACGGACAGGAGCGGCACCGCATCGATGGAAGGCGATGCCGCCTTCGTCCAGAAGGCGATGGAAAGCGGCAAGATGGAGGTGATCGAGGCGCAGGCGGCCATGAAGAAGGCGCAGAGCACGGACGTGCGCGACGTCGCGAAGATGATTCACCGCGACCACACGATGTCGAACGGCAAGCTCGAGCAGATCGTCGAGGACAAGCCGAGCCTCGCGCCCTCGAAGGACGGCCTGCGGGCGATGGAGACGCCGAAGCAGGGTGCCGCCACCGCCGACGCCGCGGACTTCGACCGCGCCTACATCCAGGAGCAGATCCAGGCTCACAAGGAGTCGATCGCCCTGTTCCGCAAGCAGAGCGCGGAAGGTTCCGACCCGGAGCTGCGCCGCTTCGCCGAGGAGAACCTGCCAGTGCTCGAGCGCCACCTCGAGGCGCTCGAGCAGGCCGGGCGCAAGCACGGCGCGGCGCGCACGTCGAATACCGGCACCTGAAGGCAGCTGCCGGGACGGACCGGCGCCGCCGGGTCCGGCGCGAGCCTCCTCGCGACGGCACCGGTGCGCCCGGCCCCCCCCCCGGCCGAGCGAACCCGAACGATGGCCGAGACGACTCACGGGTACCCGAGGCCGCAGCTGCGCCGCTCGCGATGGCGCAGCCTGAACGGACCCTGGCGATTCACGTACGACGACCAGCTCCGCTACTCCTCGCCCGAGGAGATCGCGGAGTGGTCCCACACGATCGAGGTGCCGTTCGCGCCCGAGAGCGAACGCAGCGGGATACACGAGCGCGGGTTCCATCGCGCCTGCTGGTACGAGCTCGACGTCGACCTCGAGCAGACGGGGCTCGCGTGGGAACCCGGCCGCCGGCTGCACCTCCACTTCGGGGCCGTCGACCATTCGGCGCGCGTGTGGGTGAACGGCATCGAGGTCGCCCGGCACGAGGGTGGGCACACACCCTTCTCGGCGGACATCACGCCCGCGTTGCGCGACGGCCCGGTGCAGCGCATCGCGGTATCGGTGCACGACGATCCGTTCGACCTCGAGAAGCCGCGCGGCAAGCAGGACTGGCGGCTCGAGCCACACTCCATCTGGTATCCGCGGACGACCGGCATCTGGCAGACGGTGTGGCTCGAGTCCGTGGCGGAGAGCTACATCGCGTCGGTGCGGTGGACGCCGAACCTCGAGCGCTGGGAGGTCGGCATCCACGTCACGGTCGGCGGGCACGAGTCGCCGTCGCTCGCGCTCAACGTCGTGCTGAAGATCGGCGATCACGTCCTCACCGAGGACCGCTACCGCGTGGTGCACGGCGAGGTGCACCGTCGCGTCGGGCTCTCGGACCCGGGCATCGACGATTTCCGCAACGAGCTCCTGTGGTCGCCCGAGCGGCCGACGCTGATCGACGCCGAACTGACGCTCCTCGCGGACGGGGTCGTGCTCGACGAGGTCTCCTCGTACACGGCGCTGCGCAGCGTCGGCGCGCAGCGCGGCCGCATCCTCCTGAACGGTCGCCCGTACCACCTGCGCCTCGTGCTCGACCAGGGCTACTGGCCCGAGACGCTGATGACGGCCCCGTCGGACGCCGCGCTGCGCCGCGACGTCGAGCTCGCGAAGCGCATGGGCTTCAACGGCGTGCGCAAGCACCAGAAGGTCGAGGACCCGCGTTACCTCTACTGGGCCGACGTGCTCGGGCTCCTGGTCTGGAGCGAGATGCCGAGTTGCTACCGGTTCACGACCCGCGCGATCCACCGGCAGGTCGAGGAGTGGATGGAGGTCATCGAGCGCGACCGCAGCCATCCCTGCATCATCGTGTGGGTGCCGTTCAACGAGTCCTGGGGAGTCCCCGACCTCGCCACGGTCCCGGCCGCGCGCGACGCCGTCGCGGCGCTCTACCATCTCACGCGCACGCTCGATTCGACGCGGCTCGTCGTCGGCAACGACGGCTGGGAGAACTCCGCGACCGACATCGTCGGCATCCACGACTACGACGCCGACCCGCAGCACTTCCGCCTGCGCTACGGGCCGGAGGTCGAGCCGCAGGACATCGTCGAGCGGCGCTGGAACGCGGGCCGCCTCGTGGGCCTCGAGGGCTACCCTCATCGAGGCCAGCCGCTGTGCCTCACGGAGTTCGGCGGCATATCGCTCGCCGGCACGGCGAACGCGCAGGAACAGGGCTGGGGCTACGCGACCGCCGAGGACGAGGAGCAGTTCGCCGAGATGGTCACCGCCCTGGTCGAGGTCGCGCGCACGACCGCGCTCTTCAGCGGCTTCTGCTACACCCAGTTCGCCGACACGTTCCAGGAGACCAACGGCCTGCTGCGCGGCGACCGGACCCCGAAGATCCCGTTCGCCCGCATCGCGGCCGCCGTCGATCCGACGATGGGGCGCCCGCCTTGAACGCGCTCGTCGTCGACTCCGCGGGATTCGCGCTGCACGCGCTCGAGGCGCACAAGCCGGACGGCCGTGCGATCACGCTCTACGGACGCGAGCCCGTGGAACTGCAGGGCCCGGTGCCGAGCCCTGGGCCGGCGCCGTCGGAGCCACCCGCGCCACACCTGCGCTGGCATCCGTTCCGGGGCGAGTGGGTGCTCTATGCGGCGCACCGGCAGGAGCGGACGTTCGAGCCGCGGCCGGGCGCCTGGAATCCGCTCGCGCCGTCGGGGCCCGGCGATGCGCCGACCGAGCTGCCGCTCGGCGTCTACGACGTCGCCGTGTTCGACAACCGTTTTCCCGCGCTCGCCGCCGCGCCCGGCAGCCCGCCGCCGGCCGCCGTGCCGACGCTGCCGGCAATGGGTCATTGCGAGGTCGTCGTGTTCGGGCAGCGGCCCGACGCGCCGCTCTCGAGCCAGTCCGTCGCGCAGCTCGAGGTGCTGCTCGCCGTCTGGGGCCACCGCACGCGGCTCCTCGGCACGCGACCCGGCGTGGAATACGTCCTGCCGTTCGAGAACCGCGGCGTCGAGATGGGCGTCACGCTGCACCACCCGCACGGCCAGATCTACGCGTATCCGTTCGTTCCGCCGCTGCCGGCGGCGATGCTGGCCCGCGAGCGCGAGCACTACTACCGCCGCGGCCGCACGCTTCTCGAGTCGGTGCTCGAGGACGAGCGGCGGCGTCCCGAGCGGGTGCTGTACGCGTCAGACGAGGCGATCTGCTTCGTGCCCGCCTGGGCGCGCTACCCGTACGAGGTCTGGATCGCGCCGACCCGGCCGTACGCCACGCTCGACGCGCTCGACGACGAGTCGCGGCGCGCGCTGGCGACCGCGCTGGCGACCGCGCTGCGCAAGCTCGACCGCCTGTGGAACCGGCCGTGCCCGTACCTGATGGTCTGGTACCAGGCGCCCATGGACGGCCGCCCGCACCCGGAGAGTCATCTACGGGCCGAGATCTGGCCCGTGCTGCGCGCGGCGGACCGAGTCAAGTACCTCGCCGGCACCGAGCTCGGCGCAGGACTCTTCACGAACGACCTCGTCCCCGAGCGGACCGCGCGCGAGCTGCAGCAGGTCGAGGTCGACGCGCGATGACCGAAGCGGGACCGGCACCGGCCCGCGTGCTCGCAGCCGGCTCGGCTTGGGGGCGTGTGAACCTGCTGGGCGAGCACACCGACTACAACGACGGCTACGTGCTCCCGACGGTGGTGCCGCTCTGCACGATCGTCGAGCTCGCCGCGAGTCCCGACGGTCGCTACCACGCGCGCTCGGCGACGCTGTCCGAACAGGCGGTCTTCGACGGGCCGGACGCGAAGACGTCGGGGTTCGCGCGTTATCTCGCAGGCTGCCTGCGCGCGCTGGCCGAGCGCGGGATCGCCGTTCCGCCCGTCTCGATCGCCATCCGCTCGTCCGTGCCGATCGGCTCCGGGCTCTCGAGCAGCGCGGCGCTCGAGGTCGCGTTCCTGCGGGCGGTGCGCGGCCTGCTCGGGCTCGCAATCGACGAACTCGAGATCGCGCGGATCGCGCACCGTGCCGAGTCGGAGCACGTGGGCGTGCACGTCGGCATCATGGACCAGATGGCCTCGAGCCTGGGCGCGCCGGGCCGGATGCTGTTCATCGACACGCGCAGCCTGCACTTCGAGCAGCTGCCGCTGCCGCGCAACTGCGCGGTGCTGGTCGTCGACAGCAACCATCCGCGCAATCTGTCGGACACGCCGTACAACCTGCGCCGAGAGGAGTGCCGGATCGCGGCACGCATGCTCGGCGTGCCCGCGCTGCGCGACGTCCGCCGGATCGCCTCGGTGAGCGCCCTGCCGGCGCCGTACTCGAAGCGCGCGCGACACGTGGTCCAGGAGAATCACCGGGTGCTCGAGGCACGCACGGCCGAAGCGGCACGGTTCGGCCTGCTGATGAACGCGTCTCACGCGAGCCTGCGGGACGACTTCGAGGTGTCGATCCCGGCACTCGACGCACTGGTCCAGGCGATGCAGCGCCAGCCCGGAGTCCATGGCGCCCGGCTGACCGGCGCCGGGTTCGGGGGCGCGTGCGTTGCACTCGTGGACAGCACCGAACTGGCGACGGCGCGCGCCGGTACGCTCGCCGACTACGCTGCCGCCGGCTATCGCGGCACCGCGATCACCTGAACGGACCGAGGCCACCGGCGGCCACGGACGTACGAAACGGCGGGCGCATGGCCCGCCATCCCGCAACGTTGCATCACGGGCCCGGCCTTCCCTGGCCGGTCCGGATCCGTTCAGCGACGGCCTGACTCGCCGCTCTTGCCGCGTCCGCCGCCCGACCGCTGGCCGCCCTTGCGGCCCGCCTCGGCAGCGCGCTCACGATTGTTCGCGAAGTTTCCGCCCGACATCTGGCCACCCTTGCGGCCGGCCTCGGCAGCCCGCGCACGATCGTTGGCGAAGTTGCCGCTGCCACCGCGCTCCTTGGATTCGTTTGCCATCTCTCGTCTCCTGTGGAAGTCGCTTCGAAGGAAGCGTGGCCACCTTGCGGCGATGGTCCGGGGGGTGCAGTCCGACGATGCCGCACCGTTCCTGCCGACCACGGGTAGAAAGATGTCAGCCTTAGCCGACAGCGCGAAGAAGCAGATAGCCAGGACGTCACTGGATGCGCCAGAATCGTGCGCATTCGAATGCCGAGTGCTCTATATTGGTGCGCACAGCCCGCGCCGTTCGACTCCTTGCCGCTTCATCATCCAGTCTTTGCTCGTTATGGGTGCGCTGGCATACTTACTGCATTTCCCAAGGTCCCGAAAAACCTCCCAGGGTCGTCGCGGCGAGCGACCCGAGGCCCCCGAGTTCGCTGCACCTCGCAAGGAGATCCCATGACGACCGCTGCCGACGTTCTGAAGCTCATCAAGGAAAAAGAGGTCAAGTACGTCGACCTCCGCTTCACGGACACCAAGGGCAAGGAACAGCACGTGACCGTCCCGACCCGCGTCGTGGACGAGAGCTTCTTCGAGGACGGCAAGGGGTTCGACGGCTCGTCGATCGCCGGCTGGAAGGGTATCCAGGAGTCCGACATGATCCTGATGCCGGATCCCTCGACGGCGATCCTCGACCCGTTCTTCGAGGAGACGACCCTGAACCTGCGCTGCGACATCGTCGAGCCGTCGACGATGCAGGGCTACGAGCGCGACCCGCGCTCGCTCGCGAAGCGCGCCGAGGCGTACCTCAAGTCTACCGGCATCGCCGACAACTCGGTCTGGGGCCCGGAGAACGAATTCTTCATCTTCGACAACCTCCGCCATGGCAGCTCGATGAACGGCTGCTTCTACGAAGTGGACTCGATGCAGGGCGCGTGGAATACCGGCCGCACCATGGACGGCGGCAACCTCGGTCACCGTCCCGGCATCAAGGGCGGCTACTTCCCGGTGCCCCCGGTGGATGCCTACCAGGACCTGCGCACCGCCATGTGCCTCGCCATGGAGGAGATGGGCCTCAAGGTCGAGGT
>Ga0105090_10002201_pt1 | contig 10800 bp, 6 predicted proteins | sample PPLLak3March2015_FD_79110 | JGI IMG/M metagenome (GOLD analysis project Ga0105090, IMG submission 79110) | Freshwater sediment microbial communities from Prairie Pothole Lake near Jamestown, North Dakota, USA - PPLs Lake P7 Core (1) Depth... | ecosystem: Environmental > Aquatic > Freshwater >... | reverse complement strand
TGGCTGGCGTGATTCTGCCGAGCCTAGGCGCGACGGAGACCCGCCCATGTGCCCCTCCGAAATTTGGCGCCACCGGCGGCAGTGCAGTCTCAAGCGCCTGTCCGACTGATCCGGATACGATTACGACGTTGACCATCAATGGAACGGCCAGGCAGTTGCCCTGGACGTTTGGTCAGGTCTTCAGGAAAGGCGACATTCCGCAGGGCCACCATGTCACGTCCGACGCGGCCGTTTTCCAGGCGGACGTCCGCAATCGCTGGAGCGATGGGTCAGTCAAGTTTGCGGTGCTTTCTGGGATCGCCGACGGCGGTGCGACCTTGCAGCTGAAGAAGGCAACGACCATCCCGTCAGGTACCGATGTTGTCGAGCCGAGGACAATGGACGTCGCGGTGCAATTCACGGGCGCGGTCACCGGCACGTATCGCTTGCAGGACTGTCTGGGCGTCGAGCGATCCACATGGAGCCGGAACAGTGCAGGCCGCGTCCGCCAATTGTCGGCTGGACCGGTGATGTCCGAGTTCCATTACTACATGCCGACCAGCAACGCGCAGGTTACGCTTTGGTTTTATTTGCGCTGCTACCGCGATGGCAGGTACGAGGTTGAGGTCAGTGCAGAGAACGGTTGGGCGGAGATCGCTGCCGAGGGTGACAAGGCCTACACGGTTGCTGTCCTGATCAATGGTTCTGAACGCTGGCGCAAGGCGATCACCCACTACCCGCGTGCGCGATGGGTTATGCAGTTCTGGAGTGATCCGTCCATAACCGCGGTAACCGGCATCACACCGGTCCATGACATCGAGTATTTAAAGAGCACGCGCCTTATTCCCAATTTCATGCGCTACCGACCCAGCGAGGCCAAGCTCGACGAGTTGCATCGAACCTGGGAGCCGTGGCAGTACAATCCGGAGAACCAAAGAATCGGCGGGGTGCAAGCGCATCAGGGCGGGACAGGATGGTCGGGATCGCTGGGCGTGTTCAGCAACTGGGGTTCGCTGTACTGCACCACGGGAGATAAGCGGGCCTTTCTGAGTACCGTCGCCAACCACTATTGTCGAGGCCACTGGGCGGTGCACGGGCGGGACTCGGTCACTGGCTTGCCGCTTCAGTTTGAGCGTCACAAGGACTTTGGGGGAATGGCGCCGGGCGGGGCGACCACGAATCCGTCGTCGCCCGATACCGCGCACGTGCCCGATTCCGGCATCCTGTCTTACTGGCTGACCGGCCGGTACTGGTTCATAGAAGAGATGCAGTTCTGGGTCACGTTCCAGTGGTGGACGGTGAACTCAAACATCTGGTGGGTATCGACGTATGACGGAACGTACCGCTGGAATTGTGGTGACGGCCAGCCGCGCTCGGTCGCCTGGTTGCAGCGTCAACTTGCAGGCCTTTGCGCAATCTTGCCGGACCTGGACACAACCGGGCTTCGTCGCCAGTACATTGATTGGCTGGCCTGGTCAAATGAGCGATATGCGAACGTCTTCGCGAGAGGCACGGAACAGCTGCCCAACAATCAGGGCCACTACAACAACGCGCTCGGGATCATTACCTGGGGCGAGGGGCCTGTCGACAGCCGCCCCTGGATGCAGGATTTTGTCGCATCGATGTACTCGTGGAGCTGCGACATCGAAGTTCCCGAGCTCACGGAGGCGCAGCGCGCAAATATGCGCGCAATGCGTGACTTCATGTTCAAGGGGCCTGTCGGCAGACTCGGCGGTGCGGGCGCCGACCAGTACAACTACACGAAGGGCGCCAGGTACGGCGCGGGTTCGGAGCCCTGTACCTATACGAGACCGGGCGCGCCGGACATCAGGCTCGAGAATCTCAACAGAAATTACGGCGAGGTTTATACGGTCAGCGGATACGGACCGAATACGAATGGCGCAGAGGGGCAGGCATTGCAGGGTGCCTACATCGACACGCCAATTGTTGCGGGCTCATATTGGGCCTATTTGTTCGAGGCAGTGACGTTGGCCGTCGACTCAGGCTTCCCGGGCGCGGTAGAGGCGCGCCGCAGGCTCACTCGGGCATCGAACTGGCCGTCAAACGAGCCGAAATTCGGGGATAACCCGGAGCATGGGCGGCTGCCTCGCTGAGACACGCCGTCTGCGGTGCGGCGCGACCGATCATCAGCACTGCTTGTGCAGCTTCTGGACAATCGGTTGTCTTCCATCGGTACACTTGCGTATCGATTACCGGGCTTTGGCCAAGTCCTGTGCCAAGCTGGCTGCAGGATTGCTGCGGCACGCTCACGATCGATCGCTGGCTCTGACGCGCGCAGGCATTGCGACGATTCGTGACGTGATGGTCGCGAGATCGTCAATTTCATAGCGTCGAAACCGCGGGTCGATGCGCATATCGGCCAAGGCGGTGCGGGCCGCCTCGCAGACTTCTGCGGCCGAGAGGGTAACTGCAAAACCCATTTCCCGGAACATGGATATGTAGTCGGAGTGACGCAGTCGGTTCTGATAATAAAGTGGGTGAAAATTGATCGCCTTCCACTTCAGGTCGCTGAACTTGAGGAAATTGACCCGGCTGATCGATTTGTCTCTGTGTTCCCAGTGGTCGGAGTTGTCGATGATATGGGCCATGACACCATCAGACCTCAGGATGCGGCGGAACTGGCCGAGGATCTCGCGAAGAATGTGCGGCGGGATGTGTTCGAGGCATGCCCGTGACCAGATGGCGTCGACTGATGAGCTCGGAATCGCCGCCCAGTCACAGGGAGCCAGGTACTGGAAGTCGGCAAACTCAGCCCGGACAGGGTGGCCGCTATCGGCGAGGAGACATCTCGCACGCTCAAAGTAACCCCGGTCCATCAACGCCTTGTCGTCGGTCATGATGACGGACTTGGCGCCGGCCTCCAGGAACAGCAGGGGAATGAGCGGTTGCCAGCCCGAGCCGAGTTCGAGGACTGTTGCGCCCTCGATGCGATCTCGCCCGATCATCTCGATCAGGCGCAGGCCGTCGCGGATGCAACCGGGTTCGTTGGACGGGTCGCCCTCGACTCCGGTAACGCGACGCTTCAGCTTGCGCAATTGTGCCTGCATCGGCAGCATCGCCAAGACCAGACTGCGTGCATACTGAAGCGGCCAGCGCATACGAGATCTCAGAACTGCGGGAATCGATTCTGCGTCCAGCAATAGGCGACTGGCAACACGTCGCCGGAGTCATTCCAGAAAATTCAAACGAGTATCTCGGCCGGCGCTGGGTGACTCAGGAATCCCAGCGGGCTCGCAGTGAAGCCGTACGCGCCGGACTGGAATACTGCAACCAGGTCACCGATGCCGGCAACCGCGAGGACCATGCGGTCGGCAAGAAGGTCGAGCGGAGTGCACAGAGGGCCAACGACCGAAGCGGTCTCAGTCTCCGGGCTCCCGAGGCGGTCGGCGATCAGCACGGGATAGTTCTTACGCAGTACTTGCCCAAAGTTGCCGGATGCCGCCAGATGGTGGTGCAAGCCGCCGTCGGTAACCAGGAAAACATGGCCTCGGGAAATTTTCCTGTCTCGGATGCTGCACAAGTACACACCGGACTCGCCGACCAGGAAACGCCCCAACTCAAGCACGATATGCGCCTGAGGCAGGCGTCTGCGGATCTCAGGGACCAGGCGATGCAGGTTTTGACCGATCGGGGCGAGATTGAGAGGCGTTTCACCTGGGAAGTACGGTATTCCGAAGCCACCGCCCAGGTTCAACATCCGTACCGGGCCGGGGGCATGCGCGGCAAGATCAAATGCCAGTGCCGCCGATTTCTGTTGCGCTTCGATCAGAATGTCAGCACGCAGATTCTGGGAGCCACTGTAAATGTGGAATCCCCAGAAATCGATCGGTAACCCCGCGAGGGTCTTGAGCATCTCCGGCACCCGCTCGGCGTCAACACCGAACGGTTTAGGTCCGCCGGCCATCTTCATGCCCGAGGTCTTCAACTCAAAATCTGGATTGACGCGGATCGCGACTCGCGGACGCTTGTTGGTGGCGCGCGCAATGTCCGCAATGCGGGTCATCTCATGTTCGGACTCCATGTTGATGATGATCCCCGCGGCGACGGCGCTCTGGAGTTCCTCTTTCGACTTCCCCGGGCCGGCGAAGCTGATCAGTTCGGGACGCATGCCTGTGTCGAGCGCGACCTGCATCTCCGCAACCGAGGCGACATCGAGGCCTTCTACCAGCCCACTCATATGCCGCACCACCGCGGGCATCGGGTTAGCCTTGATGGCGTAATGCAGTTCGATGTCTGCGGGCAAAACCGACCGCAGTTCCTGCACTTTGCGATTCATCACGCTGCGGTCGTAGACATAGAGAGGCGTTCTTCCGGCGCGCGCGACGAGATCGCGAACGAGATGCCCACCGATCGATAGTTGGCCCTCGCATGCTTCAAAATAAGGCGTTGGGCAGTGCTGTGAAAAACAATCGATCGTCATGCCGAGTCTCCGAAGACGCCGCGGTACTGACGCGCCAGCATCGGACGGTCGAACTTGCCGTTCGGATTCCGTGGCAGAGACTCCAGCCATTCAATACGCTGAGGCACCATGTAGCTTGGGAACCGCGCCCGACAATAGTTGAGCAGGGCCTCGGTGGGCGGATTCGTCGCCGCTTGTCTGTCCACCCGATCCGTATGGTCGGGTGGCGAGGCGACCAGTACGATGCCTTCGCCCAATCCGGGGTGCGGAGCCGCGACTGCCACCGCGTCCGAAACCAGCCCGGATGCATAGACGACTTCCTCGACCTCCGTGGGGCTGACACGGTAGCCCGACGTCTTGATCATCTCGTCGCGCCGCCCGACGAAGTACAGATAGCCATCCTCGTCCATTCGAACGGTGTCGCCTGACCAGACAGCCATTTCCTTGATCGGCAGCTCGTTGGGTTGGCCGGGAACCGGCTTGAACCGTTCACCGGTCTTGGCGGCGTCATTCCAATAGCCCAGCGCGACCAGGGATCCGCGCTGGACGAGCTCGCCCGGCTCGTTGGGAGCGCACGGGGACCCGTCCGGCCGGACCACCATCACTTCGGTATTTGGAATGGCCTTGCCCATCGAATCTGGTCGTCGGTCCACCTCGGAAGGCGGCAGGTACGTCGCCCGGAAGGCCTCGGTCAGGCCGTACATGAGGTACGGCTTGGTCCTCGGCAGTGCGTTGCGAAGCTTGTCCAGCGTCGCTCGCGGCATGCGTCCGCCGGAGTTGGTGATGTACCGCAGGTGATCGGTGATACTGGTGGGCCAGGCGAGATCCGCCAGCTGAATCCAGAGCGGTGGTACGGCGGCCAGGCCGGTGATCTCTTCCCTCTGCACGGCATTGATGACATCCCGGGCGAACAAATGGTCGATCAGCACGACCCGGGCGCCCACCCGGAAGGCGGTCGTCAACTGACTGAAGCCATAATCGAAGCTCAGCGGGAGCGCTGCAAGCAGCCGATCATCCGCATTGTTTTCGAGATACGTGGAAACGCTGACCGCGCCTGTCACCATGTTGCGATGAGACAGGACGACACCTTTCGGCCTGCCCGTGCTGCCCGAGGTGTAAAGGATCGCCGCGACGTCGGTATCGATCACCCGGTGTATGGTCTTCGGTGTGACTGGCGTCTCTGGGAAGGCCTCGGCCCATCCGAGGGACTCGATATGTGGCAAGGGGCTTGGGACGCTGCCGGTTCCGACGAGCACGACGGTTCTCACGCTCGGACAGTCAGCCAGCTCCCCCGTTAGATCTCCAAGACGCTCCGGCGACGTGATCAGTATCCGCAGCGAGGAGTCGCGAATGATATGCCCCACCTGAGCGGGCTTCAGTAGCGGATTCAACGGAACGAACGTCCCGCCGGCCCGAGCCGCTCCGAAGCAGGCGGCGACACTCTCGAGCAACTTCGGGAGATAAATGCCGACGCGATCCTGCCGGCCCAGGCCCAGGTTGGCCAGACCGGAGGCGACTCCGTTCATTGATTGGCACAGACGATCGTAGCTCCATTTTGTCGATCCTCGCTGGAGCGCTGTCGCCTCGGCAACTCGCTCGGCACTAACTTCAATCAGTTCATAGAGCATCGTCATGCGGATGTACCCGGTCCTGTCTCGCTGTTCGATTCAAGTTCGGCGATCAATCATTCGTGCAAGGTCGCGCTCGCCGCCGTCCGGGCGGCCCGCGGCCAGCCATTGCAGAAGCACTGCGACGCTGTACGTGAAGGCGCCGACCGTGATCGCTGTCAATAGCATTGCTGCAGGCCCGAGACCGCCGCTTGATGATGAGTCTAGCTTGACCGTCACTGCCGAAACGGCGAGGTACATCACAGTGGCCCCCGCAAGTGGGCGCCACAGCTGCGCCAGTAAACGTCCGGCGGGGAGCGCGAGCAGCCGCATGGTCAGCCCGTATGCCAGAGGCAGTGAAATAAGCCCGGAGAGCAGGTACGCGATGGCGGCGCCGTAGATCCCGTGTTCTGGAACCAGACCGACCATTGCTGCAACCAGTATTGCGACCTGCAGGACCCCGATAGAGACCTGCAACCGAGGCTTGCCGACCGCGAGGAATACTGACCAGCAATTCGACTGCAAGGCGATGGTCAGGCCTGCGATCGCGAGCAGTTGCATCAGCGGGATCGTGGCGCTCCAGGCCGGCCCAAGAAGCAAAGGCACGGCATATGGGGCAACCAGAGCGATCCCAACGCTTCCGGGAACGGCAACCAGTGCAAACAACCCGAGGACACGAAGGAAGCCCGACTGCAATCGGGCGCGATCGCCCGAAACCATGGAGTAGCCAGGAAACACGGCCCGGTTGATCGGCATCACCAGCTCCGTGCTCGGAAGTGTGGCAATCTCGTTGGCCATGTTGAACAGTCCCAAAGCAGCGGTGCCGTGGGTCCGGCCGATGACGAAATCGCCCAAACGGGTCCGCAGGAAGAACAGCAGATTGTGAAGCAGTATCCACTTCGAGAAGTGAAGAATCTCACCGATTCTTGCGCGTGAAAAGCGCGGTCGGTAGGTGCTCATCCGGTAGCTCAACAAGAGCGCGAACGCACGGCTGCCAATCATACCGGCAATCAGGGCCCAGTGATTCCGCAGCCAGAAAGCCAGTGGTAGGGTGATGGAGACGGCCGCGAGCTTCCGAAGCACGTTGAAATTGAAGTCTCGATGAAACTCGAGATGCTTGCGGAAGTCGACGATTCCGATGTTCTCGAAGCCAGCAAGCACGGGCATGATCGCCAGAGCCAGCATAACTATTTGTACGTCGCTGCTCCTGTAGTAATGGGCGGCGGGCGCTGCGAGCAGCAGCAGCAACGCGCCGAGCAGTACTCCGAGACTCGCGTTGATCGTCCAGGCCGTGTCGTAGTCCTCCCGCGTCGCATCGGTCTTGCTGATTAGGACGGATTCGACTCCGAGCGCAGTCATCGTCTCGAGCAATGCAACGATCGCCATGGCCATGGCCACCAGGCCGAAATCGTTCGGCACGAGAAGTCGCGCCAGTACCAGCGTGCTCAGGAAACCCATCATGCGATCGGCGAGGCGCATGCCGACCGTCCACAATGCGCCGCCGGTCACGCGGCGTGCGAGAGTGCTGCTGGTACCCTTCCGCGCTGTCATCGCGGCTCGTCCAGCCCGGAGGCCACGCAGTCACAGAACGGGCTACGTGACGAGTATTCCGGAAGGTCGTACTTTGGTCCTGTGTTGGAGGGACGGCGCGATCGGCAAAGCAAGGCGTCGGTCACGCGCCGAAATAACGAATAGCTCTCGACCTTCGGGGTGGCGGCGGGAGTCGTCGACAGCATCTCCAGACGAACTTCGCCAGTGGCAGCTTCGCCGACGATGCGTCGGTCGATTGCGGTCAACGTCAGATTGAAGTCACCTTTCTCGACTGGAAGTGGGTGTCCTTCGCTGTTCCAGAATGCGGATTCACTCGGCAGGTAGAATGCCGCAACGAGTGAGCGCAGTGACCACAAGCAACTGGCCGGTCCCGAGTAACCGTCAAGCCAGCGCGGATCGGCACCGCAGTACCCCTGTGTCACGGTGCCGCGCTGCACCGCACCATTCCTGATGAAGTGTCGCCACGTTAGGTCGAGTGCACGTCGTGCCTCGCCTGCGGTGACAGTCGGGAGGTCGGCAATATGCGCCATGATGACGGGCGCCGGCACGGCCATTCGATAGCACACGCTGCGTCCCATGATCGGGAAGGCATGTGGCCCGATCAGATGCTTCAAGGACTTTGCAAATGCAGTCAGCGTGTCGTTGAGGAAGCCCGGGTCGAGGGTTGGATCCAGTTGGCCGATCCAGAACAACGAGTAATGTATCCCCCAGGCATTGTAATAGTCGATCGGACCCCCGGGACCGTCGCGAAACCAGCCATCACCCGCATAGAAAGACTTGAATCGGGAATAACGGCGCTCGATCTCCAAACGATCGGTCGGTACGCCGAGGTTCTGCAGAACCAGATCAGTCAGAACGATGAACAGGTGCCAGTTGTTATCGACCGTGCGGCGGCCACTGGCTCCCTGCAGCCAAGCCGAGACCTGTTCTCTCTCCGCGTCGGAGAACTGATCCCACGTCCAGCGGCGGGAGAGCCACAGTGCCAAGGCGATGTCATGCGCCTCCACAATTCGCGAATCATGATCTCCAATTGCTCCCCAATAGGCGCCGGATTCAGGGTCGGTGCCTGCAAGGAATCCCGTGCGGAGCAGATCGGCAGCATCGACCGTGCCTCCGGACGGAAGTGACATCAACTGCGGGCGTCCACCGTGCAGCCACGAGGCGAGCAGAGGCGCGATTCTGGAGAAACCCTCGAGGCGATCCTGATGCTGATCCTCGGGTCCGCCCTCTCCCATAGGCCATCCCGGGTAGCGCGCGTACGCCCCATCGGGCGAACGATAGGTCATGAAACCTTTGACGAAGTACCCGGCGAGCGCGTCATACGCGGTTGAGGAGGGTTGTTCACCATCCAGGAACGCATACAGAACGTTCTCCGCCCTGCGCGGAAACGCGCGACTGCTGCCAAGGCAGTCGCAGGCCATTGCAGCCGCGAGCAGCGCAAGAACAATTGCGGCGAGCAATACGCACAGCGCCAGGATGCGGGGACGCGATCGAAATACCACGGGACTGGCCTAACTGTGGCCACGCCCGGGGTATTGCCGGGAAAGAAGAGTCAAAGCACGCTTGGCAACGGCACGAACGTTTCGGTCGAGGAAGCGAGTCAAGCTTCCGATCGAGAACCCAGCATGCAGAAAATACTGGCGTGCTCCTGAGAAATAGAGCGCGTGAGTGCCCTGGCGAAGTTGCATTGCAGAAAAATCCAGGGCGGCGCTGGCCAATCGCTGCTCGATCAACTCCGCAGGAACCTGGCGACCGTCGGGAGCCATCAGGCCATGACGGTCGACGGCGCGCTTGAGTACGAGATAGGGGTAGTTGGTGTGACGCACCCGCGTGCTAACGCTGTCGCCGTGCAGTCGATACAGCGCCAGGCAGGTCTCGATCATGTGGCACTTGGTGACATAGGTGGCGCGCAACCAGAAATCATAGTCGGACCCGCCTTCCAGGACTTCGTCGAACTCGCCGACGAGGTCGAAGATTTCACGCCGGACAATCGGCGTGATCATGGCGATCTGGCTGTCGTGCAGTTCCTCGAAGTAGATCCAGCCGGACAAAGGCTGCTTGATCGCCCAGGACTCCGGATGCCGAAAAAACCATGCTGGCTCTGGATAGTTGCCTTGGGTATCGGGACGCCAGAACGCAAACTGGCCGAACACGATACCGATCTCGGGATGGCCACATAGATAATCGACTTGTGCCCGCAGCTTGCCAGGGAGCCAAACATCATCCGCGTCATGGAATGCGAGCAAGGAACCGCGGGCCACGCGCACGCCGAGATTCCTCGCAGCCGCCGGACCGCGATTCTGCTGGGTCAAGATGCGGATACGATCTGCGAACCGCTGCAGTATGGCGAGGGAATCGTCCGATGAGCCATCGTCCACGACGATGATGTCGAGGTGAGGGTAGTCCTGCGCAAGTACACTTTCGAGAGCCTCCTCGAGGAACTCCGCCGCCTTGTACACGGGGATTACCACGGATACGAGCGGCTGTGTTTCGCGATGCTGATTTTCCGGCATGAAGCGGTGCAAAGGTTGCCTTGGTGCCGTCTCGATCGACTCGGGCGGACAGTAGACGGCTCGGGCACTCGATATTACGGCATGGGGCGCGCGAGTCGGTAGGAGCGTGACAGCGTCAGCAACAGCAGGCCCGCAATCATGAACGGACCGCCCGATCCGCCGCCACCGGTGGCGTCCGCGTCTTGCGGCTCAGATATGCTTCCCGGGGACTCGAAAACGTATACCTTTTCGGTAACGCGCGTCACGCCACCCGAACCCTGGCATTCCAGTCCGAATTCGCGTTCGGTCGTGATCTGCGCAATGGTCTCACTGCCGGAAGTGGCTTTCTCGCCTGTCCAGCTACCGAACGCATGGCATCGGTCGGCGCCATCTGTTGTCCAGTGCATCGTGACGTCACTGCCCCTGGGAACGGCGTCCGCGGCTGCATTCAGGGCGATTTGAGGGGGTGGTTCCGAGGGCGGCGCTGGTGATGGTGCCGGCTCGCCTGGCGCTGTCACGGTAACTCGCGTCACAGCGGCGACAGAAGCGCCAATGGCGTTGGAGCAGGTCAACACAAAGTCTGTTGTGGCTGCCAATGCTGTGGATGTCATCGCCCCGCTCGTTGCCAATGCGCCGCTCCAGCCACCACTGGCCTGGCAATCCGTGGCGTTCGAGGCACTCCAGGTCAATGTGGAGCTGCCGCCCGCGGCAACCACGGTTGGGCTGGCGCTGAGAGTGACTGTGGGCGCCG
>Ga0105090_10002200_pt1 | contig 10800 bp, 8 predicted proteins | sample PPLLak3March2015_FD_79110 | JGI IMG/M metagenome (GOLD analysis project Ga0105090, IMG submission 79110) | Freshwater sediment microbial communities from Prairie Pothole Lake near Jamestown, North Dakota, USA - PPLs Lake P7 Core (1) Depth... | ecosystem: Environmental > Aquatic > Freshwater >... | reverse complement strand
TCGTGGGAGACGACCACCATGCTGCCGTTCCAGCCCAACAGCACCTGCTCCAGCCATTCGGTGGCGTGCAGGTCCAGGTGGTTGGTCGGCTCGTCCATCAGCAGTAGGTCGGGCTCTTGCAGCAGGAGGCGGGCCAGCAGGCCGCGCGTGCGCTGCCCGCCGCTGAGGTGGGCCAGCGGCATGTGGTGCTCGGCCGGCGGGAAGCCCAGCCCGGTCAGCACCTGGCGCATGCGCTGCTCCCACTGATAGCCGCCGGCCGCCTCGAAGGCCGCCTGGCGCGGGCCATACTCGGCCAGCGCTTCCTCGTAGCCGGCTGGATCGGCCATGCGCTCCTCCAGCCGGTGCAGGACTTCGGCCTGGCGGCGCAGATGGTCGAACTGGGTCGCCACGTCGTCCCACAGGGTGGCGTCACCCACCGGCGGCGGGTCCTGGGGCAGATAGCCGATGGTGAGGCCCTTCATGCGCGTCACCACGCCGTCGTTGGGCGTATCCAGTCCGGCCAGGATGCGCAGCAGGGTGGTCTTGCCCTCGCCGTTGGGGCCGACCAGGCCGATGCGGTCCCCCTTCTCGACGCGCAAATCGACCCCCTGGAACACGTCCAGCGGGCCGAAGCGCTTGCTGAGGTCGTTGCCGATGAGCACGGACATGGCGCGGATTATACCATAGGCGTGCGTGCAGACCAACCTGCCGGGGCAGCGGTACAACTGAAGCATAGATGGGTGCAGTCAGAGCGACCGCCAGCGGCCGCTGCGCTGGCCGTTTGACACAACCCGCAGCCGGCGCGAAAATCCGCAATTGAGTGAAAACGGATCCTGTCTGCGAGGTCTGGGCCACGGTTGTTCCTGTAACAGCCACGCTGTGCGAAGGAGACCTAACATGCACAACGGATTGACTTGGGTGCAAACAATGCTATGCGTACTTGGGCTGTATTGCGTGGTAAGCCTTGGACTCCCCGTGCTGGCGCAGGCTGCTGCAACATCGGGGCCAAAGCAAGTGGATGGTTTGCCGCCCTGTTCCCAGCGTAGCGCCATTTCACTCAGTGTCTCCCCATACTTTCAAGAAGATGGTCGAATCTATCTAGTAGACTCAACTTTGTTGCAGGCACATGCACTTTACCGCAGCAGTGACGGCGGCGAGCACTGGGAGGCCATCCTGCAGCCTCAATCCTGGTATGACCATGCCGCTATCCGCCAATTTGCCATCGCGCCGATGCGGTCGCCGCAAGGATTGATCCTTTACGCCCGCGCGGCGCTGTGGTACACCGGCGGCAGCACGTACGCCCTGCTGCGCAGCGTGGACAGCGGCGACACCTGGACCATCGACCAGATGTGCGACGAGTCGCTGGCCTACTGCAGGAATTGGGTGGGCTTCTACCTCACGAACCAGACCAACGTGTGGTTCGTGCCCCGCCGGCAGACCAATATCAACTTCGAGGCCGACATCCAGCGCTGGGATAACAGCCCCTGGTTCCCCCAGGTGGATACCGTATGGAACGAGACCGGCGCGTATGGCCTGTCGATCTCGCCCGACTATGCCAGCGACCGCCTGCTTTACGCCAGCCTCTACCCCACCAGCTCCACGTTGCAGACCGCGCTGATCCGGTCCAGCGACGGGGGCAACACCTGGCAAAACGGTGCAACAGAGGGATTGTGTCCGGGCTGGGCGGCGGACATGCGCTTCTCGCCGGCGTTTGCCGAGGATAGAACGGTGTTTGCGCTGCAACAGGGTGCAGTCTTCAAGAGTGTGGATGGCGGCGCCACGTGGCGTCACGTCTACCCGCCAGGGGGAGTTGCCTGTCAAGTTCCGCAACGGGATCAAGCTGCTGGTGAACTAGCCGTGTCGCCGCGCTATACAGTTGATCAGACCTTATACGTAGTGGTCCGAGATGATGATCCTTTCGAGTCGTTCCTTCTTGTCTCGACCGATGGGGGTGCATCGTGGCGGGAGATTCTCCGCCAGCCAGGTGGCCTCGACGAACTCATCGTCGCCCCAAATCCACCTGAGGCAGAGCGGCATGTCAGCTTAGACATGATGTTGCCCACTCCATCCACCAATAGCATTTCGGAAGAACAGCCTCCCTTGCATGAGAACCTGGTGTCCCAATCCTCCACCACAACGCACAGCCTTGAACCGCTCTACTTGACACTGTTTTTGAGGCGCTTTCAAGTTGGAACGGGACATCTGTTCCACTACCGTTCAGATGACGGCGGCGTGACGTGGCGCTGCCTGGCGCTGCCGCCGCGGCCACGAGCGTACCTGCCATTGCTGCTGACAGCCCAATGAACACGTGGCATCCTTTTCAAGAGCCAGAACGCCGGCCAGTCGTGGCTGCAAGTCTATGCCGAGGATGGCCGGCAATGCGAGGACTCGACCTCCATCTACTCCGATGACCTGTTCGTGTCCCCCAACTACGCGCAGGATTGCAGACTCTTCTGACTGAACCAGGGGGTGTTGTACACCTCCTACAACGACAGTCAGCGCCACTTCAGCGCGATTGTGGCTGCCGTTGATCCTGCGTTGAGGTCTGGCTGGCTTGGCGCGGTATCCAACCGCCGTGAGTGCAGAAACGGGCGTACCGCAAGGCATGACTGTTGCACAAAATCAGAGCTTTCGAGTACAATCAGCGCAACGACACTCGCTCGCTTCGCTGCAATCGCTATGGATTTGAAAGCATCGCTCGTCTCACTGCTCGCCGGCGCAGCCGCGGCCGCCGGTCTGGGCTGGCTGGTCTACAACACACCGCCCACCAACCCCAACCTGGCCACGGCCATGGTGCTGCTGGTAGCCGCGGTCACCGGCCTCACGGCCCCGCTGCTGGGCTGGCTGCACCGCCGAGTCCCCTTTGGCGGCCGGCCGCCCACGGCCAGGGCTGCGCTGCGCCAGGGGCTGTTGATCGGATTGGCGGCTGGCGCCATCGCCCTGCTGCAACTGCGCGACCTGCTGGACGGGACGCTGCTGCTGGGCGTCCTGGCGTTGGTGGTGCTGGTGGAGGTATTCATGCAGAGCCGGCGGCAGCAGGCATGAGCGGGGACGGAGCGCCCATCCGTTGGGAGACGGCGCTGCCAAGCGGCCGGCGGGCCAGCCTGCTCGTGCGTCCCAACGCTATCAACCTGCTGCTGGACGGGGAGCAGCCCTCGTTCACCTTCGATCCGCGGGGGCGGCTGCATGGCGCGTTCTACCAAGGACGTAACTTTCGCCGCAGTCTGGACAACCGCGTGCTGGCGAAGTGGACGGACACGAGCGGCGGGGTGAAGCAGCGCAGGCACCGCTGGCTGGACTCCCGCGAGGCGCAAGCACTCGTCGACGTGGCCTATGGCCTGGCCCGGCAGACTGCCCAAGCGACTGCGGATGCGCCGCCGGCGGTGCAGGCAGCGCTGGCCAGCTTGAACCGCTGGGATTGGGCCAGCCTGGAGGCTGACCGACAACGCTTCCAGCAGATCTATACCTCCGTGGGCATCCTTCCCCCCGACCAATATCTGGCGCTGGTGTTGCAGGCCAGCCACGGCTGCTCGCACAACGCCTGCACCTTCTGCACCTTCTACCAGGACATCCCCTTCCGCATCAAGACCGCGGAGCAGTTCCGCCAGCACGTGGCCGCGGTGCTGGACTTCTTCGGCCCGGCCATCGCCATGCGCCGCTCGATCTTCCTGGCCGACGCCAACGCGCTGGTCGCGCCGATGGGGCGGTTGCGGGAGCTGTTGGCGGAGGTGTCAGGGGTCAGGGGTCGGGGGCCAGGGGTCGGAGTGTCAGGGGTCAAGTGCTCCGGAGGTACTTTGCCAGCCACCGGTGGTGAATCCTCGGCAGCCAATTGGCCCCTGACCCCTGACCCCTGGCCCCTGACACTTGACACTCCGACACCTGACACTCCTCCGCCCCTCCCGCTGTATGCGTTCATAGATGCATTCCACGTAGAGCGCAAGTCCGTGGCCGACTGGCAGGAGCTCGCCGCGCTGGGGCTGGCGCGGGTCTACATTGGCATGGAGAGTGGGCACGACCCGCTGTTGCGCTGGCTCAACAAGCCGGGCGACGCCGGCGACGTGCTGGATGCGGTGACGACGCTCAAGGCGGCTGGCTTGCAGGCCAGTGTGATCATCATGTTGGGGGTGGGGGGCGAGCGCTACGCCGCTGAGCACGTGCAGGATACGATTACGCTGCTCAACGCCATGCCGCTGGCACGGGGCGATCTGGTCTATTTTTCGGACTTCGTCGCGCAGTCGGGGGCGCCTTACGCTGCTCTGGCCGCGGCTGCTGGCATTGCGCCGCTGGGGACGACAGAACTGCGGGCGCAGGAGGCAGCGATGCGCGCTGGCTTTGTGGCCCGCGATGCACAGCAAACGCCGCAGTTCGCACGGTATGATATCAACGAATTCGTGTACTGACCCGGGCTGGCTCGGTCAGGAGACCGGCCAGAGCATGTGCGTGACCGGGCTGGCTCGGTCTGGAGACCGGCCAGAGCCTGCTTTGAGCGAGATGGCTCGGTCTGGAGACCGGCCAGGGCGTACGGCGTTTCAAGGCTCACGCGCTACTAATCACGTACAACTTTCAAGGCTTTTGACAAATCGCAATATCTGTCTATAATCGCACTTACTTACGCAATGGGGCGTAACTCAGCGTAGTCGCCATCGGCAGCCATCCCATCTTCGACCTCTTCCATCCCGTCCCGCCAGGTTAACAGTGTCGTTGCCTCGGCCCACCTTTGTGGTTGCCCAGAGTCGCTTGTGATTTCACTCGAAAGCGAAGGAGGTACTTCTTGGCTCGAGTTGGTAACAGACGACACCTCACCTTACCTTGCGCGGTTGGTCATGCCGGCCAGTTGAGCCGGTTTTATACGCTTGCAGAATGTTCCCATAGGAGGAGAACACCATGAAGAAGTCCCTGTTTGCAGTGTTGGCCGTGTTGATGATCACGGCCATGGTTCTGGCGGCCTGTCCGGCTGCTACGCCTGCGCCGGCGCCCGAGCCGGCTGCACCCGCCGCCGACGCGCCCGCCGCTGATGCCCCCGCCGCTGATGCCCCCGCCGCCAGCGCTGATCCCGCCGTCTGCACGGCCTGCGACGACCCCGCCGGCTGCGTCACCCTGGCCGCCGACGATCCCCTGCGCGTGGCCTGGTTGTTCGTGGTCTCGGGCGCCGATGCCTCTCTGGGCACCGACACCCAGCGCGGCGCGGAGATTGCCCAGGCCAATCGCCCCACCGTTGCCGGCCATACGGTCGAGCTGGTGGGCAACGACGAGGGCTGCAACGCCGAAGGCGGCCAGTTAGCCGGCACCAAGGTTGCGTCCGACTCCAGCATCGTGGCAGCCATCGGCACCAACTGCTCGTCGGCAGCCCGCGCGGCCATTCCGCTGCTCTTTGCCGCCGGCATGCCCATGGTCTCGCCCTCCAACACGGCGCCTGACCTGACCGCCGCCGACCGCCCGGCCGAGTATGGCTTCTACATGCGCACCGCCCACAACGATACCATCCAGGGCGCGGCCATGGCCGACTACGCCTACGAGGCCGGCTACCGCAACGCCGCCACCATTCACGACGGCAGCATCTACGCCGATCAGTTGCAGCAGGTGTTTGCCGCACGGTTCGCCGAGTTGGGCGGGACCATCGTCGCCCAGGAAGCCACCGACCCCACCGAGACCAACATGGGGCCGATGCTGACCCGCATCGCCGCTGCCCAGCCTGACTTCATCTACCTGCCGATCTTCATCGCCGCCGGCGGCCAGATCGCCTCGCAGGCCAAGCAAAACGCCGACCTGGCCGACGTCCAGATGGCCGGCGCCGATGGCATCTTCTCGCCTGACTTCCTGGCGGCGGCCGGCGACGCGTCCGAGGGCTTCCTCTGGTCCAGCCCTGACTTCTCCGCCTTCGGCGGCGGCTACCAGGACTTCCTGGCCCAGCACCAGGAGAAGTTCGGCCAGGCGCCTCTGGCCCCCTTCCATGCGCACTCCTATGACGCCTACAACCTGGTCGCCGACGCCGTCGAAAAGGTCGCCGTCAACTGCTCCAACGGCTCGACCGTCATCCCCCGCACCGCGCTGCGCGATGCCATGCTCGCCACTTCCAACATGCAAGGGCTGACCGGCAACCTGACCTGCAACGCCACCGGCGACTGTGCTGATCCCAAGATCGCCGTCTACCAGGGCATGAGCGCTGATGTTGCCACCTGGAACCCCGGCGCCTCCGAGGACAGCAACCCCAAGAAGATCTGGCCGACCAACTAGCGACCGTAGAATGGCCGCCCCTGCCCATGCATGGGGCGGCTTTCGTACCGCCTGCACGTCATCGCAGGCTCTGTTCTCGACCATCGCAGACCGGGGAGGGGTCAATCGATCCCTCCCCGGCTCGGCCCATCCACGGAGAGAACCTCCATGCTTCAAAAACTCAGAAGGCGCGTTACGGGGGCCACCATCGCCATGTGGATCATCGGCTTTGCCATTCTGGCGGTCGTGGTCTACGGCGCTGTATCCACCCTGTTGTCAGCGCAATACAGCCCGAGTACGTGGGTGGACCTGATCATCTTTGGCCTGGCGCAGGGCAGCGTGTATGCGCTGATCGCTCTGGGCTACACCATGGTCTACGGCATCCTGCGCATGATCAACTTTGCCCACGGCGAGGTGTTCATGGCCGGCGCCTTTGTCGGCTACTTCATCGCCACGGCCTTTGACAAATCAGGGTTCCTGGAGCGCTATTTCATCGTGGCCCAGTTGCTGATTTTCGCCGGCGCGATGACCGTGTCGGCCACCATCGCCGTGCTGCTGGAACGCATCGCCTACCGTCCGTTGCGCCGGGCGCCGCGCCTGGTGCCGTTGATCACCGCCATCGGCGCTTCGTTCTTCCTGCAGTACTCCTTCCGCGGCTTCTTTGGTTCCGGCGTCAAGGGCTATCCTGAGCCTGAGCAGTTGAAGGGCACCATCACCTTTCTGGGCATCTCTATCCTCAAAACGCAGGCGCTGGTCATCGTTGCTGCCATCGTCATGTTGATCGCCCTGTATACCCTCGTCCAGCGCACCAAGACCGGCCGCGCGATGCAGGCCGTCTCCGAGGACAAGGACGCCGCCGCGTTGATGGGCATCGACGTCGATCGCATCATCGTCATTACCTTTTTGGTCGGCGGCGCACTGGCCGGCGCAGCGGGCGTGCTCTTCTCCACCCTCTTTCGCCAGGTCTTCTTCCTCACCGGCTTCATCCCTGGCTTGAAGGCGTTCACCGCAGCCGTGCTGGGCGGCATCGGCAACGTGGCCGGGGCGATGGTGGGCGGCCTCTTCCTGGGCATCGCCGAGTCGCTCTTCCCCAACCTGGTGCTGGACGGGCTGGGTATCCCGGCGCCCTATCAGCTCAAAGACGCTCTGGCCTTTCTGCTCCTGGTGCTGGTGCTGATCTTCCGGCCCACCGGGATCCTGGGCGAGCGCCTGGCGACCAAGAAAGCGTGAGGTAGCCCCATGACAGCAAGCAGCGTCTCTGTTCCGTTGGCAGCCAGATCTGGCAATCGCTGGTCGCCCGTGATCAAAATTGGGCTATTGGGCGGCATCGTGGCCATCTACCTGGCCCTGGTCGGCATCCTCACTGCCCTGGCCAACCGTATGATCGTCACCGGCGTCATCAGCCTGGGGCAGATCATCCTGTTGTCCGTGTTCATCCTCTTTGGCTACACGGCTGCGCAGCGAGCCGCGGCCAAGCAGGCCAAGGCGCCGGTTGCCTGGTGCCTGCTCAGCGGCGCCATCACCGGCCTCATCATCAGCCTTTTCTTGTCGGCCCTGGTGGTCATTGCGCCGGCGATCAACCTGCGTTCGATCTTCATCAACGCCTCGCCGGAGCTGTTCGAGCTGCTGACCTTTGGCCTGGGCGTGCCGACGGGTTTGTTCGTGCTGATGGGCGTCGGCGTGGTCGTCGGCGCCTTGTCGGCCGGTCTGTTCTTGCTGCCTGATCGGCTGCGCCGGTCCGTGGGCATGGGCCTGGTGGCGATTCCCATCGTCTCGATCCTCAACACGTCGCTCTTTGCCGGCCGCGGCATCGACGTTGCGCAAGCGGTGGCTGTCTTCATTGCGGCGACTGTGATCACTTACTTCTGGCAGCCGGCCCGCGCCGCCGCCAACCAACGGATGAGCGCCTTGCCCACCAAACAGCAGCGCATCCTGGCGACCACTGCCTATATTATTCTGGGCATTGGCGTGCTGGCGCTGCCCTTGCTCGGTCCCTACCCGGCCGAGATCCTCGACACGGTGGGCCTCTACATCCTGATGGGGCTGGGTCTCAACATCGTCGTCGGCTTCGCCGGCCTGCTGGATCTGGGCTACGTAGCCTTCTTCGCCCTGGGCGCCTACACCATCGGCATCCTGACCTCGCCCGAGATCCAGTGGCTGGGCGTACAACTGAGCTGGTGGCAGGCGCTGCCCTTTGCCGTGCTCGTGGGCACGCTGGCCGGCGTGTTGCTGGGCATTCCTGTCCTCCAGATGCGCGGCGACTACCTGGCCATCGTCACCCTGGGCTTCGGCGAGATCATCCGCCTGATCTTCCTGTCAGACTGGCTCAAGCCGCTGGTGGGTGGTTCGAACGGCATCACCCGCATCCCCCGGGCGATCCAACTAGGCGACGACGCACGCTTTTCCGACCAACAGGTGCTGTTCTACGTCATTCTGGCCGGCATCCTGGTAGCGGCCTTCATCGCCACGCGGCTGAAATACTCGCGCATGGGGCGCAACTGGGCGGCCCTGCGCGAGGACGAGGACGTAGCGCAAGCTATGGGCATCAACCTGGTGCGCACCAAGTTGATGGCCTTCGCCACCGGCGCGGGGCTGTCGGCGCTCAGCGGCGCGATCTTCGCCTCCAAGCTGACCTCGGTCTATCCGCACAGCTTCAACCTGCTGGTATCGATCAACATCCTGGCGGTGATCATCGTGGGCGGCTTGGGCAGCATTCCGGGCGTCATCGTCGGCGCGCTGGTGTTGGTGGGGCTGCCGGAGCTGCTGCGCGAGTTCGCCGAGTATCGCCTGCTGGTCTACGGCGCGGTGCTGGTCTTCATGATGCTCAAGCGGCCGGAGGGCCTGCTGCCCGAAGCCCGACGCAAGCTGGAGCTGCACGAGATGGACGAGGCATAGGAGGGCAGATGGCAGCCATTCTGGAAAGCCAGCAAACAACCAAGCGCTTTGGCGGTCTGACAGCCGTCGGCCAGTTCGACGTAGCGGTCGAAGAGCATGCGATCCACAGCATCATCGGCCCTAACGGCGCGGGCAAGACGACCTTCTTCAACTGCGTGACCGGCTTCTACCGGCCGGAGGAGGGCACGATCCTGTTCAGGGGCGAGCCCATCGACGGCATGCAGCCCGACCGCATCACGCGGCAAGGCATCGCCCGCACCTATCAGAACATCCGCCTCTTCCCCAACATGACGGTGATCGAGAACGCCATGGTGGGCTACGAGGCGCACCTGCACACCGGCTGGCTGGGCGCGGTGCTCCACACCAGACGCAACCGCAAGGAAGAAGCGGAGGCAGTGGAGGAAGGCCGGCGTCTGCTCACCTTCGTTGGCCTGGCCCGCCGCGGCGACCTGATGGCGCGCAACCTGCCCTACGGCGACCAGCGCCGTCTGGAGATCGCGCGGGCGCTGGCCTCTAAGCCGGATCTGTTGCTGCTGGACGAGCCGGCCGCCGGCATGAACCCGGCCGAGACCCAGGACCTGATGTTCTTCATCCGCCGCCTGCGCGACGAGCTGAACATCACCATCCTCTTGATCGAGCACCATATGCAGGTGGTGATGGGCATCTCGGACATGGTGACGGTGATGGACTTTGGCGTGAAGATCGCCGAGGGCACGCCCAAAGTGGTGCAGAACGACCCGGCAGTGATCGAAGCCTACCTGGGCAAAGGGGCGACCGAATATGCTGCTGCACATTGACGACATCCAGACTTACTACGGCTCGATCCAGGCGCTGAAGGGCATCTCGTTCACCGTCGACCAGGGCGAGATCGTCACGCTGATCGGCGCCAACGGCGCGGGCAAGACCACCACCCTGCACACCATCAGCGGCATCCTGCATCCTCGCCACGGCGCCATCTATCTGGAGGGCCAGCCCATTCACACCACGCCCCCCCATGACATCGTCAAGCTGGGCGTGGCCCAGTCGCCTGAGGGGCGGCGCGTCTTCGGCCGCCTGACCGTGGCCGAGAACCTGGACATGGGTGCGTTCGTGCGCAACGACAAAGCGGCTATCAAGACTGACATCGACCGGGTCTACACCCTCTTCCCCCGCCTGAAAGAGCGCCAGAAGCAGCTAGCCGGCACCCTCTCCGGCGGCGAGCAGCAGATGCTGGCCATGGGCCGTGCCTTGATGGCCAGCCCGCGGCTGTTATTGCTGGACGAGCCCTCCATGGGCCTGGCGCCGATCCTGGTCGACCTGATCTTCGAGACGATAATCGAGATCAACAAGCAGGGCACCACCGTGCTGCTGGTCGAGCAGAACGCGCTGATGGCCCTCTCCATTGCCACCCGCGCCTACGTCCTGGAGACGGGCAGCATCATCCTCAGCGGCACCGGCAAAGAGCTGCTGAACAACCCTGAGGTGATGAAGGCGTATTTGGGAATGGAGTAGGCAAGTATACAAGTATACAAGGAGAACGGGGTAGCGATCGCAGACCCCTTGTTTACTTGTCTACTTGTATACCCCGTTTCCGCCTCATGGACCTCATCCGCCTGACTGACAACACGTATCACCTGCGGGCCGGCTCGAATGCCGGCCTGTTGGTGTCTGGCAAGCGGGCGCTGCTGGTGGATAGCGGGCTGGACCGGGACGCAGCGCGGCGGATTCTGAAGC
>Ga0105090_10002199_pt1 | contig 10803 bp, 11 predicted proteins | sample PPLLak3March2015_FD_79110 | JGI IMG/M metagenome (GOLD analysis project Ga0105090, IMG submission 79110) | Freshwater sediment microbial communities from Prairie Pothole Lake near Jamestown, North Dakota, USA - PPLs Lake P7 Core (1) Depth... | ecosystem: Environmental > Aquatic > Freshwater >... | reverse complement strand
CTATCTATTTCTGTAATCACTTTCAGCTTCTTTCCAATAATCATCAGTTAAAATTCCAAGATAATTATTGTACCTCGATTTGCTGATTTTCCCTTCAGCAATGGCTTTTTGAATGGCGCAGCCGGGTTCATGGACGTGGGTGCAATTGCTGAACCTGCAATCGTGCATGTACCTCCTCATCTCCGGAAACCGTTCGGCAATTTCCTGACGGTTAAAATCGGTAAGACCGAATTCCTTGATACCAGGAGTATCAATGATATAACCTCCATTGGTCAACGGGATCATTTCTGCAAATGTGGTGGTGTGCATTCCCACCCCATGATACCCGGAGAGTTCTTTTGTTTTGAGTGCCTGGCTGGGCTCCAGGGCATTGATCAAAGCTGATTTTCCGACACCGGAATGACCTGAGAACAGGGTTTTTTTATCTTCCAGTTCACGTTTCAAAATATTCAAATTATCACCCCGAAGAGCAGATACAGAAAAGCAAATATAACCGGCATCTGTGTAAATTTTTTCAAGCTCAGTCATCTGCTTATTCAATTTCTCATCATAAAGGTCTATTTTGTTGAAAATGATACCTGCAGGGATATGATACGCTTCGGTAGTAACCATGAAACGATCAATAAATCCGGTCGAGGTCCGGGGATATGCCAGTGTTGCAACAAGTAAAGCCTGATCGATATTAGCAGCAATGATGTGTGATACTTTGGAAAGTTTGGTTGCTTTACGTATGATGTAATTATTTCGTGGCAAAATTTCATTGATTAAACCCGTCTTATTGTCTTCAAGTAATATAAAACTGACATTATCCCCTACAGCGATGGGATTGGTAGTCTTAATTCCCTTCATGCGGAAAGTACCTTTCAGTTTACAATTGAATACTCTCCCATCCTTTGACTCCACCGTTAGCCAGCTTCCTGTAGATTTTATAACCAAACCATCCATAAACAATTAAGTTTAGCTTTTCGATCAATCAACAAAACATTACCCGACATCTGAATAAATCTGAAATTATGAGATGAATTATCATCCGGGAAAATTATAATGCTTTTTAATGGGTTTTTTAATATCCCATGTACAATTCAATCCATTTTTAAAAGTAACAAAGTTTCCTTTTACAATGTTGTATTTACCCTCAGAAGTTTCGATAGTTACCTCGCCCTCTAGGATCAGACATTCCTCATCACCATCATACTGCCAGTCGAAACGGGAAATTTCTTTTTCCCAAACTGGCCAGCTCCTCATTTTTCTTTCAGCGATTTCAGCTTCACTTAACTGTTTGATAATTACCTTTCCCATTTGACATTTTTTTGTAAAAGTACATCATTCGCATGGATTGATTAAATCAGATCATGGCTCATACAGACATTTTAAATAACCTGGATTTTACGAAATGCATCAGTCTTTCAGTTCGGAATTCATTTCTTCGATGAGTTGCAACACCTGATCCTTTCCTTCACCTGTCTTTGCCGATGTAATGATTGATAGTGGCGGCTCGTCCCATTGTTCCATTAATGTTTGCTTGTATTTTTCCAGGCCATAGAATAGGCGTGACTTTGAAAGCTTGTCTGCCTTAGTAAACAGAAGTGCAAAGGGAAGGCTTTTCTCTCCGAACCAGGATATAAAATCGATATCCGATTTTTGGGGTTCCAGGCGTGAATCTATCAAAATGAAAGTAGTAATAAGGTTGGTGCGATGGAGAAGGTAATCCTCGAGCATTTTTTCCCACTTAAATTGAATTGATTTTGAGATTTTGGCAAACCCATAACCCGGCAAATCGACAAGGTACCAATTGTTGTTGATAATAAAATGATTGATCAGTCGTGTTTTACCGGGTGTATTCGATGTTTTTGCCAGATTCTTTCTGCCTGTCAGCATATTGATCAAGGAAGATTTCCCGACATTCGAACGGCCAATAAAAGCATATTCAGGAATATCCGGTTTGGGACATTGAATGTAATCAGTGTTGCTGACAATAAATCGGGCATCAGTGATAATCATGCATTCAGGTTTATTAGGATCATCAGGAAAACTTCCGGATCGAATTAATCATTGCTTTTAAATGTTGACAAATGCCTGTCTTTCTTGTAATCATAAATGTCAGCAATGGTAATGATAATGGCTGACTCCTCCACTTCACCAAATTCATCATTGATGGCAGTTCCAAACATTTTCATCGATCCTGAAAGATTCATATAGGCATTCACCAATGGCGGAATTTGTTCACCCAGCCTTCTTAATTTCTGTATCAGCGTTTTGTAATCCTCATCATAATTGGCGCCCATGAAAATACTTTGCAGCACCTTAACTTTTGTACCAATTTTGAGAGGTTCTTTAGGTCTGACCAGTTCTTCATTATCAGGAAAGTATTTATGCAAAAAATAAAGGATCAGGTCGCGGGCGAAGGAATCATAGCTCGGATACATGGTTATTTTACCAAAGAAGTACCTTACTTCAGGATTGACAATAGTAATAGCACCCAAACCATCCCATAAGTTATCAAGCGAGTACATCCCTTTCCTTAGATTGACTGTTGGCTGATAATTAGGTTGCACGAACGACCTTCCCAACTCAAATGTAACCGGCCAGTATTCTTTGATGAATTTCTGAGAAAAGCTGAATAACTTTGCTGTTGGTGTAATGGGCTGTCCTTCTTTATCGGTCTTAACCTCACTGCCGATCAGATACCGATAACCGCCCACAATTTCTTTATCTTCAGGATTCCATACAATCAACTGCTTAAATGGAGAATCGCCATGATCATAATCATCAATATCAAGACTTTTTCCTGTTCCGCCGCCGGCATCACGGAAGGTGATCTCGCGCAATCGACCCAGTTCCCGCATCACATTGGGCGCCTGCTTATGTGTAAAAATAAATATCTTATTGTGACCATTATTGGTGTCTCTGAAAAAAAGTTCATCCGTTAATTCTTTTTCAAGAAGTTGGCGATCAACCGGTGGAATTATTGTTTCCATATAATAGTGTTAATGGTTCTTTTTATTTAAAATTCGATTCTGTCATACTTCTTCATTTTTTATTCCATCAGGATAGGGATAGATCGAAAGGTTGCTCGGTTCCCTTTGCGCCAAGATTATATACATGCTTTTTAACCTTTTCAGCCCATTCATTGAAATTGTATTTGTTATCAAAGGTTTGATAAGGAATCGGATGGCCTATTTTAATGTTTATGATCTTATTCTTTTGCTTATACATTTCATCCGGTAAAAAAAGCATTTCTATATTGGCTTTTATTTTGATCATTTTCCGCAGGTTTGCCAGGCTGTAAAAGAAACTTGAATTTCTTCCATCGATATGCACAGGAATTATATCCCTTTTATATTGTTTTGATTTGGAAATAAAAGTTTTTCTCCATTCCAGGTCCATGATTCCGCCTTTTTGCTTTCGCGATACCAGTCCGGCCGGAAAGTACAATATCATCTTTCCCGACTCAAATGTTTTCTGGATGATTTCGACATTCTCGTTATTGCTGCCATGCTTATTTATGGGAATAAATAGCTCCCGGAGATTAGGCAGGTAAAGCAGAATATCATTTACAGGAAATACTATATCTTTTCTTTTCCGGCCCATGACCTGCATCAGTGCGACACCATCGAGACCACCAAGCGGGTGATTGGAAGCTATGATATAGCGCCCGGTCGAAGGGACATTTTCATCACCAGTGACTTTTACAATCACCCCGAAGCCTTCAATGATCGCATCAACAAAATCAAGCCCATGAGCTTCCCTGTTTTTATAGAGAAAATCATTGATCTCACCTTCATGAATGACTTTTCTAAGGTAAGCAAAGACGAAACCTGGTATCCATTTAACCAATCCTGGATTTTTAGTTCTAAAAACATTCTCAATATCTATCGTCCGCTCGGTAATTTTAAATTCCTCCATGCAATTTCGCTTTACCAGGCAAAATTATGCAATATTCCTTTACTTTCAGTTTCTTCTGTTTCAAGCTCAGGAATACATCCGATCTGTAACAATGCTTTTCATTATTGCATTCAAATATTAAAAAAAATTTCATAAATCCCATACCAAATGGATAAAAAGTGGAGTTATTAACATTCTGGTGGGAAAAAGTGCAAAAAAGTTATTAACATTAGGTAAAAAGTGGGAAAGAATATATATTTTTATCCACTGAAAATTTAATCGATGACAAACCTGACATACACATACGAGTGCAAAGCTGATTCGAAGGGAAGAGTAGCACTTCCCGGAGGGCTGAAGAAAGAGCTTGCTCCCGTGCTGAACAATGGATTTGTGATTAAAAAAAGTGTTTTCTATAACTGCCTTGAATTATATCCGAAAGCAGAATGGGATAAAGAGATGGCCGGAATTGATAAACTCAACCGCTTTGTAAAGAAGAATGTCGATTTCATCAGGAAATTCATGGCCGGAGTAAGGCCGGTTGAGCTGGATAGCACCGGCAGGATCAATATCCCCAATGAACTGATTGCATTTGCTAAAATTTCGAAGGATCTGGTATTGACTTCCCAAATTAATAAGATAGAAATCTGGGATAAGGCAATTTACGAAAAAGTATTGAATGACGAAGGAGTGGATTTTGGTACGCTGGCGGAAGACGTGATGGGGAAATCTCAAATAACCGGAGAATGATGTATCATCAGCCGGTTTTACTGAAGGAAAGCATTGAGGGATTAAATATCAGAAAAGGTGGCATCTACGTGGATGCCACATTTGGTGGAGGCGGACATTCACGGGAAATTTTAAAACACTTAGGTGAGGGTTCTTTGATAGCATTTGATCAGGATCAGGATGCAATGAAAAACAAGTTGGACGATCAGCGACTTATCCTGATTAACCAGAACTTCAGGTTCATACGAAATTTCCTGAAGCTTTACAGGGCGGTACCTGTTGATGGAATCCTGGCCGATCTGGGTATTTCTTCTCATCAGATTGATGAACCAGAAAGGGGATTTTCATTAAGGTACGAAGGTGAACTAGATCTTAGAATGAACCAAAGAAAGAACCTGACGGCTGCGAATATAGTGAATGAATATTCGGTCAATAAACTCAGGGAAATTTTTTACAGCTATGGAGAACTGAATAACAGCAATAAAATAGCGACGGAAATCGAACATGCCCGGACTAAGGAAAAAATTAAAACAACAAAACAGCTGCAGGAAGCAACCCGGTCGTGTGCACCAAAAGGATTGGAAAATAAATTTTATGCAAAGCTCTTCCAGGCTTTACGCATTGAGGTAAACGACGAATTAGGCTCTTTGAAAGAACTGTTGAATCAATCGGTGGATTTGCTTAAGTCTGGTGGAAGGCTGGTGGTCATTTCCTACCATTCGCTGGAGGACCGACTGGTAAAAAACTTTTTAAAAGCTGGAAACTTTGAAGGTGAAATTACCAAAGATTTTTTCGGTAATCCACAGAGCAAGTTTAAACTGATCAATAGAAAGCCAATAGTGCCAGGCGAAGAGGAAATAAACAGGAACAACAGGGCCAGAAGCGCCAAACTCAGAATTGCCGAAAAAATCTAATGGAAAAAGAAGCAACAAATAAAAAATTGAAAATCAGCTTAGGATCCTTCAGGAGCATACTTGGAGGATCTTTCCTTACCGATGACAGAACAAGCAAGAATTTCCCATTCCTGCTATTTCTGGCCTTTCTGGGGATCATTTATATCGGCAATTCCTTCTATGCTGAGAAGAATATCAGGAAGGTGGAGCGGATGCAAAAAGAACTCAGAGAACTCCGGTATAAGCACATTTCGACCAAGGCAGTTTTAATGCAGCGCAGCAGGCAATCCAAAGTGGCCTCTGTACTTGAACAAAAAGGAATAAAGGAATCGACAACTCCACCAAAAAAAATAATTGAACTGGATTAGGAAAATGGAAGACGTCAGAAAAGACATATTGTGGCGTGTTTACCTTGTATACCTGGTGATGCTGGTTTTTGGCGCAGCTATCATCCTGAAGGTTTTATATACCCAGACGATAGAAAGAGGGAGCCTGTTGGAAAAATCCAAAAAGCAATCGCTTCAGTTTTTTGATGTGGAGGCTGTAAGAGGCAACATTTGCGATGCAAACGGGAATTTGCTGGTTACTTCGGTTCCTATTTTCGATATCCGGATGGATGTCGCTTCACCCCTCATTGCAAAACAGTATTTTCAAAATCATGTGGGTGGACTTTCTACCTCTCTATCCAGGCTTTTTGGCGATAAATCTGCAGGAGCTTACAAAAATGACCTGGCCAGGGAACGCCGGGAAAAGAACCGGTACTATCTTGTAAAAAAAAATGTGACCTACGATCAACTCCAGAAAATCAAGTCTTTTCCAATTTTTGAATTAGGGAAAAACAAGGGGGGATTGATCATCGTGAATAAATCCAAAAGAGAATACCCCTTTGGTTCATTGGCCAGCAGAACCCTGGGATATGAAAATAAAACAGACAGCATTGGTGTGGGTATTGAGGCTGCTTACAGTGAATACCTCGGGGGACAAAACGGCAAACAGCTTCGCCGGAGAATCAATAACGGTGATTGGGTTCCTGTATCGGATAAAGACGAAATAGAACCTGATAACGGCGATGATGTAATTACGACAATTGATGTCAACCTTCAGGATGTTGCAGAATCATCCCTCTACGACCATCTCGTTTACCATCATGCAGAATGGGGCTGTGCCATTCTGATGGAAGTTGAAACTGGAGAAATCAAGGCCATATCAAATCTGACGAGGAATAAAAACGGTGATGGTTATCGGGAAATATATAACTATGCTTTAGGATGGAGTATTGAACCCGGATCGACCTTTAAGTTACCGTCCATGATCGCCATGTTTGAAGATGGTTTAGATAACCTCGATGACACCATTGATATCGGAAAAGGAATTACTTCTTATTCTGGTTTGAAGATACAGGATATCCATTCTATAAGGGATGGAAAAGTATCGATCAGGGAGGTTTTCGAAGCTTCTTCAAATGTCGGGGTTTCCAAGCTTGTAACACAAATGTACTCAAAGAAACCTCAGAAGTACATTGATCGGTTATACGACATGTCACTTAACGAAAAATTAGGTATTGAACTTCCCGGAGAGGCAAATCCGTTCATCAAAAACACCAAAAATCCTTCCTGGTCAAAAGTAACGTTGCCTTTTATGTCGATAGGATATGAACTGAGATTAACTCCTCTTCAAATCCTTACTTTTTATAATGCTGTTGCCAATAATGGCAGGATGGTAAAACCGAAGTTTGTGAAAGAAATTCAACGATCGGGACGGACGATTAAGACCTTCAAAACCGAAGTGCTTAATTCATCTATCTGCTCAAGATCCTCCATAAAGAAAGCAAAAGAAATCCTGGAAGGGGTTGTGGAGAGAGGGACAGCGATTACATTGAGCAAATCGGCCTATAAAATCGCCGGCAAAACCGGAACAGCCCAGATTGCTGCTAAAGGAAAAGGGTATGACAAAAGCAATTACAATGCCTCATTCGTAGGTTATTTCCCAGCAGATGATCCAAAATATTCGTGCATCGTAGTGATCAGTCGTCCACAGGGAGCCTACTATGCAAGCTCCGTTGCCGTTCCTGTATTTCAGGATATCGCCGACAAAGTTTATGCAACCAATATCAGTTTGCAGAAACAGGAAGAAGAAAAGGTGGGAAAAATAACCTGGCCGGTTTATGCAATAGGGTTACTTGATGAGCTTGAAATGATTTACGACAAGCTTGATATCCCGCTCGATGATGAAACTACCAAATCCGAATGGGCTCTTTCCGTCAAATCAGACAGCATCGTCAGGCTGGATAAGAAAACCATAGTAGAGGGAATGGTTCCCAGTGTAAAAGGGATGGGGGCAAAAGATGCCATTTATATCCTGGAAAGCATGGGATTAAAAGTGAATCTTTCAGGGAGAGGATATGTAAAGGAACAATCCATTCCGCCAGGTTCAAAAGTAGTTAAGGGAAGTCAGATACATTTAATATTACAAGTATAAAACCATTGATCAGGCTCTCGGAAATATTAAAAGGGGTTAAATTAGCAAAGGCCTTTGGTGCAGAGGAACGGGAAATTCATTCTGTGCAATTTGATTCGAGAAAAATCGAACCCAATGACGCTTTCGTTGCCATTAAAGGCACCAAATCCGATGGGCACGATTTTATTGAGAAAGCCATTTCCTTAGGTGCAATTACCATTGTCTGTGAAATTCTCCCGGAATATACTCAACCTGGCATCACTTACGTCCAGGTAGCCCACCCCGGGCAGGCTTTGGGCATCATGGCATCGAATCTGTTTGGGAATCCTTCCAACAAACTTAAATTGGTTGGTGTTACCGGAACTAATGGCAAAACAACCATTGCCAGCCTGTTGTATGATGTCTTTCAAAAATTGGGTTATAAAGCAGGATTGCTCTCCACCATCCGAAACAGAATTGCAGGCAGAACAATTGAAGCTACGCATACAACTCCTGATCCTATCCAACTCAACAGTCTCCTGAACCAAATGGTGCATTCGGGTTGCAGTTATTGCTTTATGGAAGTGAGCTCTCACGCCGTTGACCAGGACAGGATTGCAGGACTCAGGTTCACAGGCGGAATTTTTACTAATCTCACGCATGATCACCTGGATTACCATGGAACACTTGAAAATTACCTGAAAGCAAAGAAGAAATTCTTTGATCAGTTGCCTTCTGATGCTTTTGCACTGACAAATATTGATGATAAGAACGGCAGGATCATGCTCCAGAACACCGGTGCAACAAAAAAAACCTATGGGTTAAAAAGTGATGCTGATTTTAAATGTAGGATCCTTGAAAACCAATTCGAAGGGTTGCAGCTTATTATTGATGGACAGGAATTGTGGTGCAATCTGATCGGGAAGTTTAATGCATATAACCTTCTGGCGGTTTATTCGGCAACCATTTTATTGGGAGAAAGAAAACCGGAGGTACTTACTGCGCTTAGCACTGTGAATGCCGTTGAGGGCAGGTTTGATTTTATCCGATCTGATAATAATATCGTTGGAATCATTGATTATGCACATTCACCTGATGCCTTGAATAATGTTCTAAGCACGATAGCGGCCATCCGGACAAAGAATGAAACTTTAATAACAGTCGTTGGAGCAGGCGGCGACAGGGATAAGCTGAAGCGGCCATTAATGGGCAGGGTAGCTTGCGAAAAAAGTGATCGGGTCATTTTTACTTCAGATAACCCCCGGTCAGAAAATCCGGAAGATATTATTAAGGAAATGGAACAGGGGATTGACCCCCTGCATTTTAAAAAAGTCCTTTCGATCATCAACCGGAAAGAAGCCATAAAGACGGCGTGTGCATTGGCAAAGCCGGGTGACATCATCCTGGTAGCAGGAAAAGGTCACGAAAAATACCAGGAGATCAAAGGAGAAAAGTTTCCATTTGACGATAAAGAAATTTTGAAAGGTTACCTTTTGACAAATATAAACAGCAATTAGAGGATGTTCTATTATCTTTTTACATACCTGGATAAAGCTTTCAATGTACCCGGAGCCGGTGTATTTCAATACATTTCATTCCGGGCGGCTGCAGCTGTGATCACGTCCCTGATCATCTCGCTTCTTTTCGGTAAAAGATTGATCAATTTGCTTGTGAAAAGGCAAATTGGTGAAACCATCCGCGACCTGGGATTGCAGGGTCAGTCTGAAAAGAAAGGAACTCCAACGATGGGCGGACTTATCATCCTAAGTGCGATTTTAATTCCTACCCTTCTGTTTGCCAAACTGGATAATATTTATGTGATCCTGATGATCTTCACGACTGTTTGGCTTGGATTCATTGGATTTTTAGACGATTACATTAAGGTTTTTAAGAAGAACAAAAAAGGTCTTGCGGGCAAATTTAAAATCTTTGGGCAGATTATTCTTGGATTGGTGATCGGACTAACGATGCATTTCAGCGAAAGCATTATGATTCGGGAGAAGGTAAGCGAGGTGAAATTGATCCAAACAAAGGCAGATGGCGAAATTGAAAGGATCACCGACCCTTCACAAAAGTTTTCAAAGGAATTGATAAAATCGACTAAAACAACAATTCCTTTTTTCAAGAACAATGAAGCCGATTATTCAAAGATCCTTTCATTCCTGGGAGAGGGATACCGAAACTGGGCATTCCTGATTTTTATCCCCATCGTGATTTTGATTATCGTCGGGGTTTCAAACGGGGCAAATTTAACGGATGGAATTGATGGACTGGCAACCGGCACCTCTGCCATCATTGGTGCGACTTTAGGGATACTCGCATGGGTTTCGGGTAATATTGTTTTTGCAGATTATCTTAACATCATTTACCTGCCCAACACCGGTGAGCTGACCATTTTTATCAGCGCGTTTGTAGGGGCTTGTATAGGTTTCCTTTGGTACAACTCCTATCCTGCGCAGGTATTTATGGGTGATACAGGCAGCCTGGCCATCGGAGGGATCATTGCAGTATTTGCAATCCTGATCAGAAAGGAATTATTGATCCCGATTCTATGCGGAATCTTCCTTGTGGAAAGCCTTTCAGTGATTCGGCAGGTAAGTTACTTTAAATACACACGGAAACGGTTTGGCGAAGGCAGACGAATATTTAAAATGTCACCTCTTCATCATCATTTTCAGGTGAAAGGATATGCAGAACCCAAGATAGTTCAGCGGTTCATGATCATCGGGATCATGCTGGCAGTAGTTACAATCATTACATTAAAGCTGAGGTAATGCAAGTTGAAAAAGAAAATCATCATACTGGGAGCCGGAGAAAGCGGAGTGGGCGCAGCGGTATTGGCTTTACAGAAAGGATTTGAGGT
>Ga0105090_10002198_pt1 | contig 10806 bp, 4 predicted proteins | sample PPLLak3March2015_FD_79110 | JGI IMG/M metagenome (GOLD analysis project Ga0105090, IMG submission 79110) | Freshwater sediment microbial communities from Prairie Pothole Lake near Jamestown, North Dakota, USA - PPLs Lake P7 Core (1) Depth... | ecosystem: Environmental > Aquatic > Freshwater >... | reverse complement strand
ATGTGGGCTGTGGAAAGCTATCTAAGACAAGCAAATGAAAAAGAAAAACAAGATTTTATTGAGGCGGTTCAAAAAGGGTGGCTTGAACTTGATGGATTATATGCAAATACCTTAACTGGTTTGTGCCGCCCCGAAGAACTTTATCAAATGTTTGAAGCTGCTCATGAAGTTTCAGCGTTGTGCGGAACTCAATTAACCTCTGCAATGATCTCAGATATCCCTGGGTATTCCTGGGGAATTGTACCTGTGATGGCCCAGTGTGGAATTAAATATTTTTCTATTGGGACAAATGCATTTCATAGGATTGGAGATATTCTTCAGGTTTGGGGAGACAAACCTTTTTACTGGGAATCTCCTTCGGGTAAAGAAAAAATCTTATGCTGGGTTCATGGCAAAGGATATTCGGAGTTTCATACAGGGCTTGCTTATACTAAACTTAAAAACAAACTAAAAGAACAACTGATATTTGATTATATAAATGAATTGAATGAAGTGAACTATCCCTATGATGTCATAACCATGCGCTATAACATAGGTTCCGACAACGGGCCGCCAGATCCATATTTATCAGAAATTGTAAAAATGTGGAATGAAAAATATGTTTCCCCCCGACTTATTATATCCACGGTAAGTGAGAGTTTTGCAGCTTTCGAGAAAGCAAATGGAAAAATATTGCCAGTGGTGCGAGGAGACTTCAATGGATATTGGGAAGATGGAGCCTGTTCATCTGCTAATGAAACCGCGATAAATCGTGAAAGTACAGAACGATTGATCCAGGCAGAAACAATATGGACTATAACAGATCCCAATAATTATCCATCTGATGAAATTGGTGAAGCATGGAAGAATGTTTTATTGTTTAGTGAACACACCTGGGGAAGTTGGAACAGCATCAGCGAGCCTTATGCTGATTTTACAACCCAACAATGGGAAATTAAACGATCTTTCGCCTTACAAGCCCAGGAAAAATCAAAATCAATCCTGAATGAAGCATTTCCGATATCCGCATCATACTCTTCTATTGATATATACAACTCAAACTCCTGGGAAAGAACAGATCTGGTTTTAATTTCCAATAATTTCAAGGGCAATGGCCCATCAGTTTTGGATGATGCCGGTAATAAAGTACTTTCTCAAAAGCTATCAACCGGCGAATTAGCCTTTATAGCCGCCGATGTACCTGCTTTCGGAGCAAGAAGATATTATATTGAAAATTCAAATGATAATCCGACGTCCTTATTTATCCAACAAAGCAAGTTTAGTATTAACAATAGCAATGTTAAAGTTACCATCGATGAAGGAAGTGGCGCTATTTCTAAACTGGAATTTGCTCATCTCCCTCATGATTTTGCGAATTCTGAAATCTTCAGAGGACTGAATGACTTTCATTACATCGAAGGACGGTTACCCAACAATCCAAAAACGAATTTTTTGCCTTCCATTAAAGTAAAAGAAAACGGACCACTTATTTTATCGTTCATCATCGAATCAAATGCTCCCGGCTGTAATCAACTTACAAGAGAAGTAAGAATAATTAATGGTATTAACAGGATCGATATCATAAATACTGTCGACAAATCTGATATTTTGGAGCCTGAAGCTATTCATTTCGCTTTTCCGTTTTCTGTTCCCGACGGGCAAATCAGATTGAGCACTCAATGGAATTGCTACAATCCATTGAATGAGCTTCTGCCAGGTTCAAATAAAAATTTCTTTTCTGTAAATAGATGGGCGGATGTATCCAATGATCAATTTGGGATTACCTGGGTGAGTATAGATTCACCTCTAATTGAATTAGACAAGATCACAATGGATGAAATTGAATATGGCTGGGTAAAAGAAGTACCTAAGACCCAAACCATTTTATCCTATGTAATGAATAATTACTGGGAAACCAACTACAAAGCAAGCCAGGGAGGAAAATCTGTCTTCCGGTATTCTGTTTTTCCACATTCCGGATTTGATCCGGTCCAGTCTGAGAAATGGGGAGTTGAATGTCATCAACCATTAATTAGCATCGCTGCAGATAGTTCCGCACCTGTTTACCAACCTTTGTTTTTTTTGGACAATGAGAAGGTAATTATTTCTTCAATGAAAGTTTTAAAAACGGGTGGAGTTTTAGTCATTCTTTACAATCCTGGTAATGAGGATGAAATATTCCATTTAAAGTGGCCTGAAAAATACAAGACCATTTCTTTAAGTGATCCCTTTGGAAATACTGGAGAGCAGTTGGAAAATGAAATTGAAATTAAAGCAAGGGGTATAATAAACCTGGTAATAAAATAATTTCATGACTCCAGTCTTAACCAAAATAATCAGGACATTCAAAATGGATAATAATGAACCATTATTATCATTATGGTTTCAATAAAATTCAGTAAATCAAACAGCATTTTGTTTCTGGCAGCTGCTATTTGGGGCTTTGCCTTTGTTGCACAAAAAGCCGGGATGGAGTATGTGGGGCCATTTACTTTCAATGCGATTCGTTTTGCAATGGGTAGTCTTGCGCTTCTGCCTTTTATTAAACTGGCAAAAATCAGATTTAATGAATCAAACTATTATTCCAATAAACAACTGCTTACTGGCGGGGTACTGGCAGGATTAATTCTCTTCGCCGGGGCTTCGTTTCAACAGGTGGGTATTGTTAAAACAACTGCTGGAAATGCGGGGTTTATAACAAGCCTTTATGTCATCATGGTTCCAATATTTGGATTCTTTTGGAAACATACCACTAATCTTCAAACCTGGATCGGGGCTTTTCTGGCAACGATCGGTTTATATTTTCTTTCAGCGACCGAAAGATTGTCATTGTCACCCGGAGATGGAATCGTGTTAATCAGTGCCGTTTTTTTTGCATTCCATGTATTGGTCATAGGTAAGATATCACCCAGGACCGATCCTATTAAAGTTTCAATTATTCAATTTACAGTTTGTGCGCTTCTTAGCTTTATTATTGCCCTATTAACAGAAGAAATTACCTGGTTCGCAATCAAAGGTGCAGCATTGCCGTTGATTTATGGTGGAATTTTTTCTATTGGAGTGGCTTTTACTCTTCAGGTTATTGGGCAGCGAAAGGCAAAACCTTCCCATACAGCAATTATTTTAAGTTTTGAATCACTGTTTGCTGCATTAGGGGGATGGCTATTCTTAAACGAAGGCTATACAGCCAGGGGACTCATGGGCTGCGGACTAATGTTATTGGGAATTGTGGTTTCTCAAATCAATTGGTCAGGAAGATGAAAGAATTAAAATTAATTTGTTATCCCAGTCCGCTTTAAAAGTTGTTCGAAGGCTCCTGATTAGTGTTTTGACATGGCTTAACAAAACTGGATAAGCGTTCTCAACAAAAACTACAAATAATTGTTTATTTTTATAGCGGTTTTCTAACCGAATTTTTTACAGGTGTCAAGCAATTTCATTTACTGATAATTTGATATAAATTTTTCCGTTATAGTATTATGCAAAGTCAATCCCAAAACAAAACAGATAATCAGTTAACCTGGATTCAGGTAATTTCACAATATAATTTTCCGGATGCGGCGAAAAGCTGGTGGCAAATAATAAACTCTGTTGTTCCTTATTTGCTGCTTTGGGTTCTAATGGTTCAGAGTTTAAAAATTTCCTATATACTTACTTTGTTCCTTTCCATCATTGCTGCAGGATTTATGATCCGGATTTTCATTATATTCCATGATTGCGGCCATGGCTCTTTCTTCAAGTCGAACCGATTGAATACCATCATTGGGATTTTTACAGGTTTGTTTACATTTACGCCCTACCACAAATGGCACCGTGACCATAAATTGCATCATTCCACTGTAGGTAATCTTGACAAGCGCGGAATCGGTGATGTACCTACCTTAACCACTGATGAATTCAAAAAAATGTCAAAGTGGTCCCGGTTGCGTTACAGGGCATTTCGGCATCCTATTTTTTTATTTGGCATAGCGCCCATGTTATTGTTTATTTTTCAAAACCGGTTTACAAAAAAATATATGACTTTCAAAGAACGGGTTTATGTTCGTTTGACCACATTGGCAGTGATCGCTATAATTTTATTAATGATTTGGGCCATCGGGCTTAAAGCCTATTTAATGATCCAAATCCCAGTTCTTTATATTGCTGCCGTTCATGGAGTCTGGCTTTTTTATGTACAGCATCAATTCGAGGATGTATTATGGACCCGATCTTCTGAATGGGATTATAAAACATTGGCTATCCAGGGAAGCTCCTTTTTTAAACTTCCTAAGATATTACAATGGTTCACTGGAAATATTGGATTCCATCATATCCACCATCTTAGCCCAAGAATTCCGAACTATAAGCTTGAAAAATGTCATAACGAAAATTCATTATTCCATGATGTTAATACCATCACTTTTTTCTCCAGTCTCAGGACAATGAAACTCCGGTTGTGGAATGAAAAAACACAACAGTTAGTCAGTATCAGAAGCTTTAAAAAGGCTGAGAATGCTGCAATGAGTTAGATCGTTTTTTATTCTGATCCTCCTGCATTTACATTTAGAATAGAATTTGAAATATTTTTAAAATGGAAATAAAGGACAGATTTAAATCCTGCCAATCATCAATCAAAGAGCTTGTAAAACTTCAGTAAGCTTTTCAATATCGATCGGTTTGGTCAGGTAGCTATTCATCCCGGCTTTGTAGCACTTTTCTTCGTAGTCCTTAAGTGCATGAGCAGTAAGGGCAATGATGGGTATTTTTGGATTCCTGACATTTTCCTGGTTATTCCTGATTGCTTCAGTGGCTTCAATGCCATCCATTTCAGGCATTTCAATGTCCATTAAAACGGCATCGAAATCCTCTTTGCTGAGTACCTCCAAAGCAATTTTGCCGTTGTTGGCAATTTTGGAAGTATGCCCGAGACGATCCAGAAATGCAGCTATAACATGGCAATTCAACAAATTATCTTCGGCAACAAGCAAATGGAGTTTTTTCTTTTTATCAGTTTTAATTTCAGTTTTTGTCTCCACTTTAGAATTATCGACCTGAAGGGCAATTTCGAATTTAAATTCACTACCGATTCCCTGGTCGCTCTCTACTGAGATTTTACCACCCATTAGTTCGACAAAGTACTTGCTGATTGTCAGTCCTAATCCTATCCCGCCATATTTCCGCGAAGCGTTATTATCGACCTGTGTAAAATCCATAAATATCAGCTTCTGTTTCAGTTTGGAGATGCCGATTCCGGAATCTTTAACTGAAAAATTCAATTGTACCTGTCCTGAGTCAGGGATCATCTCCGCAATATCTACCTTCACTTCTACAGTACCCTTATCAGTGAACTTGATTGCATTGCCAATTAAATTGTATAATACCTGCCGCAAGGCGTCAGGATCTCCAATCAATATTCTAGGCAATTTATCATCTATCTTATGCGTGAGTTTTATGTCTTTGCTTGAAGCATCAAGGTAGTAAGCATTAATAATTGAAATGATCAGCTTTCGGAAATCGAATGAGGTGATCTTCAGCTGCATTTTCCCGCTTTCAATCTGGGAATAGTCGAGGATATCCTTGATCATTGCCAGCAGATGCTCCGACGAGTCTTTCACCCTTTTAAGGTTTAATTGATGTTCATTATCAATATCAGTTTTAATGGCAAGATCGCAAAATCCGATGATGGCATTTATCGGGGTTCTGACTTCATGGCTAATGGTTGCCAGAAAACGGTTCTTTGTATCTTTGGCAATTTCAGCCTGTTCCTGGGCAATGCGTCGTTGTTCGTTCTCTGCCTGTAGCATTTTGGTTCTTTCTTCAACCCTCCGTTCAAGTTCGCCATTGAGTTGCTGGAGATCTTCATTTTTTCTCATATTCGACCGGTATCTTTTCCATAAAAACCAGATGAGCGATGCAGCGAATAATGAAATGAATATGATGATATTGCGCAGATTTCTCACTTTCGAAGTCTTTAATGCAGTATCTTTTTCGGTTATGGTCAATTGAGTTTCCTTTTCTCTTATGTTATGCTTAAGCTGCAAAAGTGTGATTTTATTACTTGCTTCTTCATCAAGCAGTGAATCTCTCAAAAATGAATATTGCATATAATATTCCATTGACATTTTATAATCAGCTAATAAGCTATAGGTCTGGGAAAGTTGTTCAAGCGCATCCTGCTGAATCTTTAGTAAATGGATATTCTCAGCAAGTATCCTGCTTTCATTTAAATACTGTATTGCTTCTGAAAATTTCTTTATTTCCTTATTTGCAATTCCGATATTTTTTAATGTTATGGCTATGTGATTCTGGTCACCAATTTCCTGACTGATTTTTAATGCCTCCAGGTAATATTCTGTCGCTTTATTCAGGTCACCAAGGTCTCTGTAAACATTACCAATATTGTTTAGGAGTGCTCCCGGATGTTCTCCCTTAAAGTTTTTCTCGCGGGTAGTTGCCAAAGCTTTTTCGAAATATGAAAGTGCCTCAGTATTATCTTTGTCATACCAATACACATTACCTATCGAAATCAGAGCTGAGACCATATTGGTCAGATCATCATTTCTGGTTGATATTTCAAGGGCTTTGAAATAGTTTTCAAGCGCAATTTCTTTTTGTTCTAATTTTCCATATGCTACACCAGAATTTATAAGCGAAGATGCAACCCCCAAATTATTATCCAACTCCTCATAAAAATGTAATGCTGTCAGATGAAAGTCTAAGGCTGAAGTGTAATCCCCTAGTAAACTGTATACGCTTCCCATGCTATTGGCACATTTGGCCAATCCCTCTTTGTCTGATACTTGATCAAATATTTTTTTTGACTGAAAATAGTAATCAAAGGCTATGACATTTTCGCCTTTCATTCGATTAGCTTCTGCAATTAAAAACAATGACCGGGCCTGCCGCGATAGATCGTTCAAAGCAGTGGCCAATTCCAATGCATTATTGGCAAGATCAAGTGTCCTTTGTGGTTGCTGATTCAGGTATGCTTCCGAAAGATTTAATAATAAATCTATCGTTCCGAAACTATATCCAGCAGACGTCATAACTTTCACCTCAAGGGAGTCCAGCGATTTTTGCTCTGCTTTCAAAGCAAAAACCTGTAAGAAGGTTACAATCGTAATTACTGTTATGATGCTTGTCGATTTCAATTTAACCGGATTTGCATTTAAATTTCTGACAAATACTTAAATTCTGCTAATAAGTGAATTTGAAGATTATACGTAACATATGGTTTTAGGTTATAACTATTTGATAATTATTGTAAGCTCACCCTATCATCATTGTTTGATATTTTACTAATTTTGCCACCCATCAATGATTATAAGTCGGTTTATAAGAGTTCATCCTCTTAAATCATAAATCGTAATTCTTAAATCACAAATTATAAAGGGGTCCCGTAGCTCAGTTGGATAGAGCAACAGCCTTCTAAGCTGTGGGTCGCGCGTTCGAGTCGCGCCGGGATCACAGGAAAATGTTAAAGACCTTCAATTTATTGGAGGTTTTTTATTTTAAAACGATGAAACAACGGTGTGACGAGAAGTTTATCCCGAGCGGGGTTGAACGGTGCGATAGCCTTTCGGGAAGTCGCGTTGTGATTACTTAAAGCTTCCATAAACCTTAAGGTTTTTTTATTTCAAAAAGTAGTACGATTCACATTACGACAACAAGTATAATCCGAAACATACCAAAATAAAAATTTCAATACCCGATCTGACTAAAGGTTTTATTCTTGATCCCTTCAAATAATGCATTTAGACATTTTAAAAAATTTATTTACAGGCAGACATGTTTCAAATAAATTAATCCTGTAATTTTATCTCGGGCTTTTTGATGATAACAATAATCAAACAAATCATAAAATATTATTTCAATGAAAAGATCAGTTTTATTAAGTCTTTTGACTTTAATCTGTATGAGTTTAACCTCATTGGTTTTCTCTCAGGAGATCAATTACAAACCTGAAGGTAAAGTTCCTTTCGATGCAAAAGTAAATTACGGAAAGCTCGATAACGGACTTACTTATTACATCCGCGAAAATAAACGTCCGGAGCAAAGAGCGGAATTCTATTTGCTGGTGAATGCCGGCGCCATGCAGGAAGATGACGATCAAAACGGGCTGGCTCACTTTTGTGAGCACATGGCATTCAATGGCACAAAAAATTTCGAAAAGAAAGAAATTTTGAATTACCTCCAATCTATCGGTATGAAATTCGGGCCGGAGATCAATGCCTTTACCAGTTACGAGGAAACCAACTACATGCTGCAAAAGGTTCCGACAAATGACCCTGCGGTCATCGACACAGCTTTGATGATATTATATGACTGGGCCAATAATATTGCATTTGAGGATGCAGAAATAGATGCCGAGCGGGGCGTGATCCATGAGGAATGGCGCACCGGGAGGGGCGCCATGTACCGCATGATGCGTGAAGCCAACAAAACCCTTTATAAAGATTCGAAATATGCTACCCACGATGTGATCGGCGATATCAACCTGCTCGATACTTTTCCATACGATGCTATTAAAAGATTTTACAGCGCATGGTACCGTCCGGATTTTCAGGCTATAATTGCAGTCGGAGATTTTGATGGCAAAGTTATTGAGCAAAAAATAAAGGAAATGTTTTCCAAAGCACCAAAACCATCCGATACAAAAGGTCATGAACTGACACCTGTTCCGGATCATAAGGAAACATTGGTTACGATTCAAAAAGATAAAGAGGCTCAGTATTCCATGGTCCAACTTGTTTACAAGCATCCGCCCGCAACAGATAAAAACCTGGGCTTTTATCGTAGTTCAGTAGTTGAAGAGCTTTTCAATAGTATGATGAACGCGAGATTACAGGAGCTTTTACAGGTTGCCGATCCTCCTTTTGTTTATGGTTATACGGCCTATACCAACCTCGTGCGCAGCAAGGATGCATTTCTTTCCTTTGCCATTGCGAGGAATAATGAAATGCAAAAATGCCTGAAAGCCCTTCTCACCGAAAATGAAAGAGTAAAGCAATTTGGATTTATGCAGACAGAGTTGGATCGGGCAAAAGCAGAATACCAAAGGAATGTTGAAAAACAATACACGGAACGCGATAAACAGGAATCCGAAAACTATGTATGGCAATATTATTCGCATTTTCTGACCAATGAACCGACTCCGGGCATTGAGTACGACCTGGAATTTGTAAAACAAATGATGCCCGGAATAAGCCTTGAAGAAATTAACGCACTGGGTAAAGGCTGGATTGCTGACGAAAACAGGGTTGTAGCTCTCATGGCTCCTGAAAGTCCGGATATTTCTGTTCCAACTGAAGCAGAAGTATTTGAAATCATTAACACGGTTCAAAACGAAAAAATCACCGCATATATTGATAAAGTAAGCGACCTGCCTTTGGTCCCCGTCGGACCTGCTCCATCAAAGGTGGATAAAACAGGCAAAAACAAAGAGCTTGGAACAATTAAATGGAGTTTTGAAAATGGTGTAGAGGTTGTTCTGAAACAAACCGACTTTAAAGAAGATGAGATCCTGATGTCGGCATTTAGTTACGGAGGCACTTCTCTTTATGACGTAAAAGATTTGGTATCCGCTGATAATGCCACCAACGTGGCTCAGGAAAGCGGGCTTGGCACTTTTGATAAGACCGAACTGGATAAAAAACTGGCAGGGAAGATTGTCAATTCCAGCCCCATGATTTCTGAAAATGATGAGGGATTCAGGGGAAGCTGTTCACCTCTCGACCTGGAGATTTTGTTGCAGGAGGTATACCTTTATTTTACAGCACCCCGGATGATGGAAACAGCATTTGAAGGATATATTGCACGAATGAAAGGCGTATTAGACAACAAAGCAGCCGATCCCGACCAGGCTATTTGGGATACAGCAATGGTCACATTGGCCAATTATAGTCCCCGTGTTCGCCCGTGGACGTCCAGGTTGCTCGATGAAGCCAACCTCAGCCGTGTTCGTTCAATTTTTAAGGACCGATTCGGAGATCCTGGAAGCTTTACTTTTTATTTCGTTGGAAACATTGATCCTGAAAAAGCCAAACCATTTATCGAAAAATACCTTGGAGGCCTTCCAAAAGTAAACCGCACAGAAACGTGGAAGGATAATGGTGTGAGACCACCAGTGGGAAAAGTGAGTAAAACCATACTACGAAATATGAAGGTCCCGAAAGGAACAGTTTTTGTAACCTATACGGGAACTTATGATTATGACGATTTCCAGACAAGACTTAACCTTACGGCACTGGCAGATATTCTCGAAGTCAGGTATGTTGAAACTATCCGCGAGGAAGAAGGTGGAACCTATGGAGCTGCTGTATACGAGGATCAGCAAAAATATCCTTTTGAATCTTACAGTGTGACTATATTTTTTGACTGCGATCCAAAGAATGCAACTCACCTCAAAGACATCGTCTATAACGAAATTGAAAAACTGAAGAAAGAAGGGCCTTCTGAAAAAGATTATAAAGGGGTAAAGGAAAACAAAATAAAGGCTTACCAGGAAAACCTAAGACAAAACAGATATTGGCTTGATCTCATCAGAAATCACGATTATTACCAATCGGATTTAACGGAATTCAAGAAGTATGAGGAATATGTGAACAGCTTGACAATAGAAGGTTTAAAGCAGGCTGCAAACCAGCTTTTTAAGGACAATGTTGTTGAGATCCTTTTGCTTCCAGAAAATATAGAAGACGATGATGTGAATCCGATGATTAAAAATTAAATTAGGAAAATCGTTTCAGTTCCTTCCAAACAAGGGCGCTTGCACCAAGGATGGCTGCATCACCGGGAGGTAATTCTGATGGAAGCAATTTAACTTTGTTCCTGTAAATACTGAGCATT
>Ga0105090_10002195_pt1 | contig 10808 bp, 9 predicted proteins | sample PPLLak3March2015_FD_79110 | JGI IMG/M metagenome (GOLD analysis project Ga0105090, IMG submission 79110) | Freshwater sediment microbial communities from Prairie Pothole Lake near Jamestown, North Dakota, USA - PPLs Lake P7 Core (1) Depth... | ecosystem: Environmental > Aquatic > Freshwater >... | reverse complement strand
GGCGTCCTCCGGGGCCGCGAGCTTAAGCGGCGCGACGCCGGCTTGTGCGCCTTTGCGGGCCTTCGGGCCGCGCGGTTGGGGAAAGTCCCAAGCCGCCGTGCACGTTGCGGCAAGTGACCGTGCACGCAGGGAAAAGCGCTGGCGGTAGCGGGCTTCCAGAATCCGCCTTGCCGGTGTCGCCGTATCGCCCACACTGCCGCACGTCAAGAACCGCCCCAGGAGACAAGCCATGACCGAACGCCACACCTTCCCCGCCGCACCCGCCGGACTGCGCCGCCGCACCGTCCTGGCCAGCGGGGCTGCCGCGGCCGCCGTCGCCGGCTTCCCGGCCATCGCCCAGGCCGCGCCGGTGCGCATCGGCTACACGATGTCGCGCACCGGACCCTGGACACCCGGTGCGCAGACCAGCCAGGAGCCGAACTACCTGTTGTGGGCCGAGCAGCAGAACGCCGCCGGCGGCCTGAACGTGAAGGGTACGAAGCGCCCGATCGAACTCGTCAGCAGCGACGACCAGAGCAACGTCGAGACCGTGGTGCGCACCTACGAGAAGCTGATGGGCAGCGACAAGGTCGACCTCGTGCTGCCGCCCTGGGGCAGTGGCGCCAATTTCGCGGTCGCGCCGCTGGCCAACCGCTTCGGCTACCCCTTCCTGGCGCCCACAGCGCTGAGCCGCCGCCTGATCGAGATGAAGCTGCCGTACTTCTTCCTCATGCTGCAGCAGCCCAAGCCGATGTGCGAGGCGCTGGTCGACATGCTCAAGGCCAATGGCGTGAAGACGGTGGCCGTGATCTACACCGACGAACTCTTCGGCCTGGAGAACTACGCCGCCTTCAAGGTGGCGCTGCAGGGTTCGGGCATGTCCATGGTCGAGGACAAGAGTTTCCCGACCAATACCAAGGACTTGTCGCCAGTGCTGCGCTCGATCAAGGACAAGAACCCCGACGCCTTCGTCGGCTTCACCTACCCGGCGGACACCGTGCTGGCCAGCCGGCAGAGCAAGGAGATCGGCTTCAACCCGAAATTCTTCTACACCAGCGTCGGCACCGCATTTCCCTTCTTCCGCGGCGTGATGCAGGCCGGCGCCGAAGGTGTGCTCGGCATGGGTTCCTGGAACAGCAAGACCAGCCCCGGTGCGAAGGCCTATTTCGACGCCCACGTGAAGAAGTTCGGTGCCCAGAAGGAACCCGACCGCTGGGCCAGCGGTGCCACCTGGGCTTCGCTGGAGATCCTGACGAATGCGGTGGGCAAGGTCGGCCTGGACCGCAAGGCCATCCGCGACTTCGTCGCCGGCAACGAGCACGACACCATCCTGGGCAAGATCAAGTTCGTCGGCAGCGAAAACGTCGGCACGCCGGGCACCGTGGGCCAGTGGCAGAAGAGCGAGTTCGAGGTCGTCTGGCCCAAGTCCCGCGCGACCGCGCCGCTGCTCACGCACAAGCCGGCCTGGGCTTGACCCGGACGGGCCAAGGTCCCTGCGGACCTCGGCCTGCCTGGTCAAGGCCTGTCCGCGTCCCGCGCGGACAGCGCGTAGCCCGACCCCACCACGCTCCTCGTCATGTCCCTCGGCAGCTGGCTCGAATTGATCGCCTCCGGTCTCATCACCGGCGGCATCTACGCGCTCGTGGGGCTGGGGCTGAACCTGCAGTACGGGCTGATGCGCATCCTGAATATCGCGCATGGCGAATTCCTGATGGTCGGTGCCTTTCTCACCTGGATGGCGCAGGAGTCGCTGGGCATTTCGCCGCTGCTGATGCTGCCCGTCAGCTTCGCGCTGTTGATGGGCGTGGGCATGCTCGTGCACCGGCTCACCTTCCGCCGCCTGGCTCGCACCAGCCCCAACCTCGATATCTTCGAGGCGCGCGGGCTGATGGTGGCCTTCGGCCTGATGTTCCTGGTGCAGAACTTCGCGCAGGCCGTCTGGGGCGGCGACCTGCGCGGCTACGACTTCATGACCGACCCGGTGCATCTGGGCGGCGCGCAGTTCGCGGCCAACAAGCTGCTGCTGCTGGCGCTGTCGCTGGCGATCAGCGCCGCGCTGATCGGGGTGCTGCGCCAGACGCTGCTGGGCAAGGGCGTGCGCGCGCTGATGCAGTCGCCCACCGGGGCGCAACTGGTGGGTATCGACACCGAGCGGCTGCACCCGCTGATGTTCGGCGTGGGCCTGGGCCTTTCCGGCGTGGCTGGCTGCCTGCTGTCGATGGCCTACACGATCTCGCCCGCGATGGGCGAGCCCTATACGGTGACGGCGCTGATCGTCATCACGCTGGGCGGCTTCGGCAGCATGGGCGGGGCGCTGGCCGGCGGGCTGGCGCTGGGCGTGATCGAGGCCCTGGGCATGCACTTCACCAACCCGTCGCTGAAGCCGCTGCTGTCGTATGCGGTCTTCATCGGCGTGCTGCTGTGGAAGCCGAACGGGCTGTTCAATAAGCGCTGAACCGACGATGAGCACCTTGCCCGCCACCCGCTGGGAACGCCTGGTCTACCGGGTGCGCTATTTTCTGCTCGACCGCGAGCACCTGGGCCGCGACATCCTGGTGTTGTTTGCACTGGCCGGGTGGGCGCTGGCGCTGCCGCACTACGGCAGCGAATTCGTCGTCTCGATGGCGCTGACCTGCCTGATGTATATCGCACTGTCGACGAGCTGGGCGCTGTTCTGCGGCACCACGCGTTATCTCTCGCTGGCCACCGCGGCCTTCTTCGGCATCGGCGCCTATACCGGCGCGCTGTTCCTCGAAGACTGGGGCTGGCTCGCCGTCATCGTCGCCGGCGCCGGCGTGGCGGCGCTGGTGGCCCTGGTGATGGGCAGCCTGGTGCTGCACCTGCGCGGCACGTATTTCGCCGTGCTCACCTTCGGCATGACCGAACTCATCCGCCATGCCGTGTCCTACTGGGAAAAGCAGGTTACCGGCACGGTGGGTCGCGTGCTCGTGGTGGTGCCCGAGCGCGACACGGTCTACCTCACGATGCTGGCGCTGGCCGTGGCGGCAGTGGCGGTGAGCATCGTCGTGCGGCGCACCCGCTTCGGCCTCGGGCTCATGGGCATTGGCGCCGACGAGCAGCGTGCGCAGACGCTGGGCGTGAATACGCGCGTGGCCAAGACCGGCGGCTTTGCGCTGACCGCCGCCTTTGCCGGCGCGGTGGGTGCGGCGATGAGCGTGCGCTGGACCTATATCGACCCGGCCACGGTATTCAACCCCTTCATCGGCTTCCAGACGGTGCTGATCGCGCTCATCGGCGGCGCGGCCACGCTGTGGGGGCCGCTCATCGCCGCCATCGTCTTCAGCCTGCTCGCCGAGTCGCTGCGCCTGCAGGCGCCGCAGCTGTACCTGATGACGCTGGGCCTGCTGCTGATCCTGTCGGTGCTGTTCCTGCCGGGCGGCCTGGCCTCGTTGCGCTGGGACACGCTGCGCCAGTGGCGCGACGATGTGACGGACTGGTGGCGAGAGCGCCGCGACCCGAAGAAGCGTTCGAAGAAGAAGGCGGCGGCGACATGAACGGCCACCCGCAACTCGAAGCCCGCGGTGTCACCGTTCGCTTCGGCGGCCTGACGGCGGTGGACCAGGTCGACGCGGCCTTCGCCGCCGGCGAACTGGTGGGCATCATCGGCCCCAACGGCGCGGGCAAGACGACCTTCTTCAATGCGCTGTCGGGCGTGCAGCAACCCACAAGCGGCGATCTGTTCGCGCATGGCCGGTGCCTCACCGGCGCCCAGCCGCACAAATTTGCCGCGCAAGGCATTGCGCGCACCTTCCAGACGCCGCGCGTCTTCGGCGGCCTGTCGGTGGCGGCCAATATCGACTTCGGCCTGCAGTTCGCCGGCCTGCACCGCAAGAGTTCGTGGCTGCTGAAGGACGAGGACAGCATCCTGCACCTGATCGGCCTGTCGGACCTGGCGCGGCTGCCCGCGGCGGCCATCACGCCCAGCCAGCAGCGGCTGCTGGAGATCGGCATGGCGCTGGCGACGCGGCCGCAACTGCTGCTGCTGGACGAGGTGGCCGCCGGCCTGACCGAGGCCGAGATCGATTCGATGGCGCAGCTGATCCGCCGCCTGCGCGACGAGCTCGACCTCACCGTGATCTGGATCGAACATGCGGTGACCACGCTGCTGCGCTACGTGGAACGCGTGATCGTGCTGCACCAGGGCCGCAAGATCGCCGACGGCACGCCAGCCGAGGTGGTGCGCAATGCCGAGGTCATCGAAGCGTATCTGGGCGACGAAATGATGGCCGAGCCGGTGTGACGCCATGGACAACGATCTGCAACAGATGCTCGACCGCAGGCTGGCGCACCTGCTGGTGCAAGGCCTGAGCGCGGGCTACGGCCCCTTCCTGGTGCTGCGCGACCTGAGGCTGGAGGCGCGGCCGGGCCTGACCGTGATCCTGGGTCCCAACGGCGCCGGCAAGACGACGCTGCTGAAGGCGATCGCGGGACTCATCCCCAGAGCCGGCAAGCTGATCCTGGATGGCGAGGAGATCGACACCGACGCCAAGACGAGCGAGATCGTGCAGCGCGGCCTGGTGCTGGTGCCCGAAGGCCGGCAGCTCTTTCCGCAGATGACCGTGCGCGAGAACCTGGAACTGGGCGGCTGGCTGGTCGAGAAAGCCGAACGTGCACGCCGGCTCGAGCAGGTCTTCAAGGATTTCCCCAAGCTCGCCGAACGCGCCGCGCAGGACGCCGGCACCATGAGCGGCGGTGAGCAGCAGATGGTGGCCGTGGCGCGCGCGATGATGAGTGCGCCTCGCCTCTTGATGCTCGACGAACCCTCGCTCGGCCTGGCGCCAAAGATGGTCGACGAGTTGCTGGCCATCGCGCGGCGCATCGCCGACCAGGGCGTGACCGTGCTGATGGTCGAGCAGAACGTGCGCAAGGCGCTGGCCATGGCCGACCGCGGCTATGTGCTCGAGCGTGGCCGCCTCACCGCCAGCGGGCCGGCCTCGCTGCTGGCGCGCAGCACCGTGGTGCGCGAGGCCTACCTCGGCAAGACCACCCACAAGACAGCCACTTCCTCCAAGGAGCCCACCATGTCCGATCTGTCCATGCTCATCAACGGCCTGGCCGTCAGTGCCGAGAACGGTGTCACCTTCGAGCGACGCAATCCGCTGGACGGCAGCGTGGCCACGCGCGCCCCGGCGGCCAGCGCGGCCGACGCGGTGGCCGCCGTCGAGGCCGCCGCCGAAGCCTTCAAGACCTGGAGCCAGACGGGGCCGAGCCTGCGCCGCATGCTGCTGCTCAAGGCCGCCGATGCGCTGGAAGCCAAGACGCCGAAATTCGTCGAGGCGGTTCCTGCCGAGACCGGCGCCACCGGCATGTGGGCCGGCTTCAACGTCATGCTGGCGGCCGGCATGATCCGCGAGGCGGCGTCGCTCACCACGCAGATCGGCGGCGAGGTGATCCCATCCGACGTGCCCGGCTCGCTGGCCATGGGCATTCGGCAGCCGGCGGGCGTGGTGCTGGGCATCGCACCGTGGAATGCGCCCGTCATTCTGGGCGTGCGCGCCATCGCCACGCCGCTGGCCTGCGGCAATACCGTCATCCTGAAGGGCAGCGAGAACTGCCCGCATACGCACCAGCTCATCGTCGAGGCCTTCCAGGACGCGGGCTTCCCGCCCGGCGTGGTGAACTACATCACCAACGCCCCGGCCGATGCCGGCGCAGTGGTGGAGGCGATGGTGGCGCACGGGGCGGTGCGGCGCGTCAATTTCACCGGCAGCACACGCGTGGGCAAGCTCATCGCCATGACCTGCGCCAAATATCTGAAGCCGGTGGTGCTGGAACTCGGCGGCAAGGCGCCGCTGGTGGTGCTGGACGACGCCGACCTGGAGGCCGCGGTCAATGGCGCCGCCTTCGGCGCCTTTGCCAACAGCGGACAGATCTGCATGAGCACCGAACGCATCATCGTCGACCGCAAGGTGGCCGACGATTTCGTGGCCCGCTTCGTCAAGAAGGCCAAGGGCCTGCCGCTGGGCGACCCGCGCAAGCCCGAGCCGGTGGTGTTGGGCTCGGTCATCGGCATGGGCACGGTGGAGCACTGCAATGCGCTCATCGACGACGCGCTCGCCAAGGGCGCCAAGCTGGTGTGCGGCGGCAAGGCCGACAGCACGCTGATGCCGGCCACCGTGCTCGACCACGTGACGCCCAAGATGCGCATCTACCACGAGGAGACCTTCGGCCCGGTGAAGTGCGTCGTGCGCGTGGACGGCGTCGATGCCGCGGTGGACTGTGCCAACGACAACGAATACGGCCTCTCGGCGGCGGTATTCGGCCGTGACACGGCGCGCGCCTTCACGGTGGCGCAACGCATCGAGTCCGGCATCTGCCATGTCAACGGTCCGACCGTGCACGACGAGGCGCAGATGCCCTTCGGCGGGGTCAAGGGCAGCGGCATGGGCCGCTTCGGCGGCAAGGCCGGCATCGCGGAGTTCACCGAGCTGCGCTGGATCACGGTGCAGACGGGCGAGCGGCACTACCCCTTCTGAAGCGAGCGGCGGCGCAGCCGCCGTGCCGGACTCAGCCCCACACCTCGGCCGCCGTCTCCACCACCCGCTGCAGCTTGCGCCGCTGGTCGTCGACCGTGATCTTGTTGCCGTGCACGGTGCTGCTGAAGCCGCACTGCGGACTCAGGCACAGCTGCTCCAGCGGCGCAAATTGCGCCGCCTCGGCGATGCGGCGCTTCAGGCTCTCCTTGCCTTCGAGTTCGCCGAACTTGGTGGTGACCAGGCCCAGCACCACGATGCGGCCGGGCTTCAGGTAGCGCAGCGGCCGGAAGTCGCCCGAGCGGTCATCGTCGTACTCCATGAAGATGGCGTCGAGATTCATCTCCGACAGCAACGCCTCGGCCACCGGCTCGTAGTTGCCCTGGGCGGCGAAGGTGCTCTTGAAATTGCCGCGGCACAGGTGCATGGCAAGCGTCATGCCGGTCGGCTTGAGCGCCACCACCTTGTTGATGAAGGCGGCGTAGCGGTGCGGCAGCTCGTTGGGGTCGTCGCCGCGCTGGCGCGCCGCCTCGCGCATCTTCTCGTCGCACAGGTAGGCCATGTTGGTGTCGTCCAACTGCACATAGCGGCAGCCGGCGTCGAACAGGCTCTGCAGTTCGTCGCCATAGGCGCGCGCCACGTCATCGTAGAAGGCGGGGTCGAGTTCCGGATAGGCCCGGCGGCTGATGCCGGCGCGGCCGCCGCGGAAATGCAGCATGGTCGGAGAAGGGATCGTCACCTTGGGCGTGCAGCCGGGGGCGTGCAGCTCGACCTGGCTTTTCAGATACTCGAAATCGGCACGCTGGATATCCTTCACGTGGCGCACGGTGTCCACCACCTTGATCACTGGAGGCGCCAGTTCCTCGCTGCCGTCGGCGCGCTGCACGGTGACCGGGATGTCGGTCTTCACGCCGCCCAGTTGCTCCAGGAAGTCGATGTGGAAATAGGTGCGGCGGAATTCGCCGTCGGTGATGCTCTGCAGGCCCGCGTCGCGCTGGAATTGCACGATCTCGGTGATGGCGCGGTCTTCCACTTCGTGCAGTTCCGCCGCGTCGATCTCGCCGCGGGCCTGGCGCTCGCGCGCCTCCAGCAGATAGGCCGGGCGCAGGAAACTGCCGACATGGTCGGCGCGGAACGGCGGCGTGGTGCGGGCGGTCATGCAGGGTGCCTCCAGGCTGGATGCGCAGCAGCGTAGCGCGCCGGCGGCGCGTCATTCAGAGGTCGATCCCTGATCGGCCGCTGCTCAGGCGTCGCGCCATGGCAGGGTGAGCCGCGCCTCCAGCCCGCCTTCGGCGCGGTTTCGCAGCACGAGGTCGCCGCCATGGACGCGCGCAATATTGCGCGCGATGCCCAGGCCCAGTCCGCTGCCGCCGGTGGCCCGGCTGCGCGACGCTTCCAGCCGGTAGAAGGGTTCGAAGACACGTTCCAGTTCGGCTTCGGGCAGGCCCGGCCCTTCGTCAAGCACGTGCAGCACCAGCGCCTCAGGCGTTTCTTCCACCCGCACGGTGGCGCGGCCGCCGTAGAGCACGGCGTTGTCGACCAGGTTGTTCAGCGCTCGCCTGAGCAGCGAAGCCACGCCCAGGCTCGGCCGGCTGGCGCGGCCCAGGACCTCCACCGTGCGGCCCATGGCCTGCTGGTCGACCTGCAGCGTGGCCAGCAGCGCCGCCATGTCCACGGGCACGCGCGGCTCGTTGCCACCCAGGCCGCGCATGAATTCCAGCGTCTGCGTGACCATGGCCTCCATCTCCTTGAGGTCGGACTCGAAGCGCAGCCGCTGTTCTTCGTCGTCCAGCAGGTCGGCGCGCAGCCGCATGCGGGTGATCGGCGTCTTCAGGTCGTGCGAAAGCGCGGTGAGCATGCGCGTGCGCTCGTTGATGAAGGCGGCCAGCCGCTGCTGCATGGTGTTGAAGGCGCGCGCGGCCTGCTGCACTTCGCGCGGGCCCTCCTCGGGCAGCGGCGGGCGGTTCAGGTCTTCGCCCAGCGCCTGCGCGGCCTGTGTCAGCCGCTGCAGCGGCTGCACCACCCAGCGCACGGCCACATACGACAAGGCCAGCACGCTGGCCAGCAGCACCGCCAGCGTGAGCGCCAGCCGCCAGGGCAGGGCCTGCGGAGCGGCGGGCAGTTCGGTGTCGAAGCGGGCCCACAGGCCGTCGCGCAACTGCACCTCGGTGCGCACGATGGCGAACTCGCCCTCGCGACCACGCATCGCGCCGTGCCCCATCATGGTGCCGGGGCCCATGCCTTGGCCGCCACCGCCGCCACGGCCCGGGGCGCCGGGCACCGAGCCCGCATTCCAGCGCGGGCCCAGGCGCTGCGCACCCGGCCCCTCGGCCGGTGGCATGTAGCCGGCACGCATTTCCACGCGCAGCGGCCGCGCGTCGCCCAGCGCGGCGCGCAGGCGTGCGGCGAACATGCGCGCGTGCCAGGCCGATGGCAGTTCGTCGGCCGTCAGCGCCGCCTCGTGCAGCGACAACACCAGCGGCGGCACGCGGAACACGGCGACCACGCGCGAGCGCTCGGCTTCGCCCAGGTCGTCGAGCAGGTGCACCACGTCGGCGATGCGTTGCGCCGGTTGCAGGCCGAAGCTGCTGCTCAGCAGTCGGTCGCGTTCGGCCGCGTTGATGGCCGCGCTGAGCAACTGCGCCACGAGCAGGCCGCTGGCCAGCACCAGCAGCAGGCGGCCGAACAGCGTGCGCGGCAGCCAGCGCTGCAGGCCGCGCGGCGCGGCGATGGCCGCGGGTTGGGCTGAGGATGCCGCGCCGGTGTTCAACCGCCCTCCTTGTGCACCGGCACGGAAAGCACATAGCCCTCGCCGCGAACGGTCTTGATGAGCTGCGGGCTCTTCGGGTCGTCGCCCAGGCGGTGGCGCAGGCGGCTCACCTGCACGTCGATGCTGCGGTCCAGCGGCTCGGCCTCGCGTCCCTGGCTCAGGTCGAGCAGCTGGTCGCGGTCGAGCACGCGGTTGGGATGGTCCAGGAAGACACGCAGCAGCTTGTACTCGGCGCCACCCATGGGCGTCTCCTCGCCGCCGGGCGCCACGAGCTGGCGCCGTGCGGTGTCCAGCGTCCAGCCGGCGAAGCGCATCCGGTGTTCGCCCTGCGGCACCATGTTGGGCGGCAGGCTGCGCGTGCGGCGCAGGATGACCTTGATGCGCGCCAGCAGCTCGCGCGCGCTGAAGGGTTTCGGCAGGTAGTCGTCGGCGCCCATCTCCAGGCCCACGATGCGGTCGGTCTCGTCGCCGCGCGCGGTGAGCATGATCACGGGGATGTCGCTCTTGCCGCGGAGCGTGCGGCACAAGGTGAGGCCGTCGTCGCCGGGCAGCATGAGGTCGAGCACCACCAGGTCGAAGTGGCCGCGGTCCAGCGCCTGCCACATGGCGCGACCGTCGCCCACGGTGGTGGCGCGCAGGCCGCTCTTTTCAAGATAGCGCGAGAGCAGGATGCGGATTTCGGCATCGTCGTCGACGATGAGGATGTGGTCGGTGCTTTGCATGGCGGCTTCCGGCCCCCCTATTGCACCGCGGCGCGGCGGATTGGTGGGCGGCACAAACGTATCACAGCATGTCAGGTCCACGCTCCGACGCACGGTGCGACAAAAAGCCGGGTGCCGCGACACATGCGGCTTACACGCAGCCGATCCAATGGGAACCGTTGCACAGGGGTTCCTTGCAACGGCTGGGGTTGCCAGGGCCCCGCCACTTCAAACACCTGTACAAGGAGCACATCATGAAGATCACCACTCGAGTTGCCGCCGTCACGCTGGCCATCATCTCGCTCGCCGCAGCCAATGCAGTCTTCGCCTATCAGGGTCAGGGCCCTGGCCGCGGTGCCGGACCTGCCGCGTGCGAGGCCCAAGGCATGGGTTGTGGCATGGGCCACGGCATGGGTCACGGCCACGGCATGCGCGGCGGCATGCACGGCCCGGAGACCCCGGCCGTCACTGCGGCTCGGCTGTCCGACCTGAAGGCCGAACTCAAGATCGGCGCCGCGCAGGAAGGCGCCTGGGCAGCCTATACCGCGGTCGTGCAGCAGCAGGCCGAACAGCGGCAGGCCTTGCGCGCCCAGATGCAGGCGCAGATGCAGGACCCGCAGGCTGCGGCCCCGGCCGAGCGCGCCGCGCATCGCGAGGCGATGCTGCAGTTGCGTGAAACCCATATCGCCGCGCGCGAGGCCGCGTTGAAGGACTTGCACGCCGTGCTCACGCCCGAGCAGAAGGCCCTGGCCGATCAGCGCCTGCGCGGCCCCTACGGCCAAGGCATGGCGATGCGCGGCGCGGCACGCTGAGTTCGAGCAGACTCGGCGCTGAAGGCAGCGGCCGCAACTGAACTCGGCAGGG
>Ga0105090_10002194_pt1 | contig 10808 bp, 8 predicted proteins | sample PPLLak3March2015_FD_79110 | JGI IMG/M metagenome (GOLD analysis project Ga0105090, IMG submission 79110) | Freshwater sediment microbial communities from Prairie Pothole Lake near Jamestown, North Dakota, USA - PPLs Lake P7 Core (1) Depth... | ecosystem: Environmental > Aquatic > Freshwater >... | reverse complement strand
GGCCTCCGTTTTGGAAGATGCAGGCCAATGTCTATGTCGATGACGATCTGGTGTGTGAAGCGGAAGTCACGGCCATGGTGACGGAAGAGAAGACCGCGGCCCGTCAGTAGTCATCCGTCATGCGTCAACCGTGAGAGATCGTAGAGCTAAGCTATGACTTTTCTCAAGCCATTGACGAATGACCGTTGACGATTGACGTTTCCCCATTGGAGGTTCAGCGTGCAGATTCATGCAACAGCAATAGTACATCCGAATGCGAAATTGGCGGACGACGTGGTGGTCGGACCGTTTTGTCTGATCGGCGAGCATGTGTCGATCGGAAAGGGAACCAAGCTGCTCTCCCATGTCACGGTGGACGGGTGGACAGAGATCGGAGAGCGTAACGAACTGCATCCCTTCTCGTCGATCGGCGGCCCGCCTCAGCATTTGGGCTACAAAGGGGAGCCGACAAAAGTCGTGATCGGCAACGACAATATTCTGCGGGAATATGTCACGGTCAATCGGGCGACGGTGCAGGGCGGGGGCCTCACCTCCGTCGGCAATAAGAATTTTCTTATGGCCTATGTGCATGTCGCCCACGATTGTTGCTTAGGGAATCACTTGATCCTGGCGAATGCGGCCAGTCTGGCCGGGCACATTACCATCGGCGATCATGCCATCATCGGCGGGTTGACGGGCGTGCATCAGTTCGTGCGCATCGGGGCCTATGCCATGGTAGGAGGCTGTTGCGGAGTCGTCCAAGATGTGCCGCCGTTTACGCGGGCAGCCGGCGGATATCGGGCAAAGCTGTACGGATTGAACTCGATCGGACTGCGCCGCCACGGATTTTCCGGTGAGCGGATCTCGGTGTTGAAGAAGGCCTACGATCTCCTGTTCCGTGAGGGCCATCGATCCGCCGAGGCGATCAGGCTGGCCAGGGCTGAGTTCAAGGATCAGGCCGATGTCGCCCAGATCCTGACCTTCATGGAAGCCACCAAGCGTGGGATTTCCCGTTCTGTCGGGAAGGACCAAGGCGATGAGGATGAATCCGCGTGACCACCTCAATGCCCAACGAAGACAAGCGTATCGGACTGATCGCCGGGAACGGGCGATTTCCGATTATCTTTGCCGACAACGCCAGAAAATTGGGCTACTTTGTGTCGGCCGTCGCCCATGTCGGAGAGGCGGAGCCTGAACTCGCGCAGCATGTCGATAGCATCCACTGGGTCAAGATCGGGCAGCTCAACAAACTGATCAACGCGTTCAAGAGTGACAACATTCAGCGCGCGGTCATGCTCGGCGGGGTCAAGAAGACCCATGTCTTTACGACCGTCCGGCCGGACTTGCGCGCGCTGGCCTTGTTCGCGCGGGTCGCGCTCTGGCGTGACGATGACATTCTTCGTGAAATTGCTGCGGAGATCGAGCGGGAGGGGATTATGATTTGCGAATCCACGTTCGGTCTTGAGGGCATCCTCGTTGAGGAGGGAACGCTCGCCTCCCGCGCACCGACTAAAAAAGAGTGGGACGATATCCGCTACGGCTGGGAGATGGCCTATGAAATCGGGCGTCTGGATATCGGACAATGTGTGGTGATCAAGGACAAGGTCGTGGTGGCGGTGGAAGCGGTCGAAGGGACCGATGGCGCGATCAAACGGGGCGGGGAACTGGCGAAAGACGGGGCGGTTGTTGTGAAACGATGCAAGCCGCAACAGGATCTCCGGTTCGACCTCCCGGCCATCGGGCCGAGAACGATCGAAGTCATGGCGTCGGTGAACGCGACCGTCTTAGCGGTGGAAGCCGGGCGAACCGTGATGCTCGACCGGGATCTGTTGTTGGACAAGGCCCGCCAGGCCGGCATTGCGGTGATCGGGATCAAGCATCTTGAACCGATTAAAGCGTAACAGGATGCTCAAGCAGGCCGTTCAGCCAGGCCGCAGCGAGCGAAGAGGCGAGGCGTACGCGGCGGTACGTTGAGTCTCTGAGTGAAGCGAGAACGCCGCTGGCGGACTGTTTCAGCATTCTGCTAAGTGAGCGGGAGGAAAGGAATTCAGTGAAGGTCTTGCGGGCAGGCGTCATCGGCGTCGGACATCTGGGGCAGCACCATGCGCGGCTCTATGCGTCCATCCCCGGCGCGACACTGGTCGGAGTCACCGATCAGAGTGCCGAGCGTGCGCAGGAAATTGCCGGACGTCACGCGGCGCAGCCCTATCGCAATCCTGAAGATCTGTTGAAAGACGTCGATCTCGTCAGTGTGGCCGTGCCTACCTCAGCGCACTATTCGGTGGCGAAGATGTGTCTTGAGGCCGGCAAGCATGTGCTGGTGGAAAAGCCCATCGCGGTGCGGCCGGAGGAGGCTCATGAACTGGTGGCGCTGGCCAAAGCAAAGGGCTGCCGTCTGCAGGTCGGACACAGCGAACGTTTCAATCCGATCATGCAGATGATGCGGCCGTATATCAAGCGCCCGGTGTTTATCGAGGGGCATCGACAGAGTGGTTACAGCCCGCGCGGGACGGACGTCGATGTGGTCTTGGATCTGATGATTCACGACATTGATCTGGTCTTGTCGTTCAATCCAGGCCCGGTCGAAGAGGTGCGTGCGTCCGGCGTCGCAGTGCTCTCCCCGACGGTCGACATCGCTCAGGCCCGGATTCAGTTTCGCGGCGGTTGTGTCGCGAATCTTACCGCAAGTCGCGTGTCAACGAACAAGATGCGCCGGTTGCGGTTGTTTCAACGCGAACAGTATCTCTCGATCGATTTCCAAACCCGTCAGGCGGTAATCACCAGGCGCCGTATCGTCCCCGGTGTGCCGCCTGAACTCGACGCCGAAACATTTCAGGGAAACGCTGACGAACCGCTCAGGCTGCAGCTGGAGTCTTTTGTGCAGGCCGTCCAAACGGGAACGCGGCCTGAGGTCTCCGGTGAGGACGGTGCGGCGGCGCTGGATGTGGCGCATCTCGTGCTCAAGGCCATTGCCGAGTTTTCCGCGCGCCAGTCCTGACAGAATGCTGAAGATCCCGTGCGAGAATTGCGGGACGTGCGAGACTTGGTGGATGGGTCAGCTATTCGAGTCTCGCCAGTCACGCATGTCGCGCTCCTGAGACAATTCACGAACGACGGGTGACGAATGACGAAAATTCTCATCGTAGCCGGAGAGGCCTCCGGCGATCTTCATGGCGCCAATCTGGCACGGGCGTTGCGGGAACTCGATCCCGCCATCCAATTAGTGGGCGTCGGCGGGGCTGCCATGAAGTCCGCCGGTGTGCAGCTTGTGGAAGGATTCGGGCATCTCGACGTCATGGGGATCGTCGGCTTCTCGGCTCTCAGTGCGATCATCCGACGCTTCGCCGCCATGCGCCGGCTGCTCAGATCTGAACGGTGGGATGTCGTCGTCTTTATCGACAACCCCGGACTCAATCTGCGCTATGCCTGGTTTGCCAAGTCGGCCGGGTTGCGGGTGATCTATTATATTGCGCCGCAGATCTGGGCCTGGCGGCCGGGCCGCATGAAATACATTCAACAGCGTGTCGATCATGTGATGGTGATCCTTCCGTTCGAAGCCGAGTTGTATCGCCGGGTCGGTTTACCCTGTACGTTTGTCGGTCATCCGCTGCTGGATGCCGTGGCCCCGCACTATGATCAGGCGAAGCTTCGCGAGCAATTTGGTTTACAGCCGACCGGCCGGGTCATCGCTCTGTTGCCGGGAAGCCGGTCGGCGGAAGTGCGTCTGCATCTCCCGATCCTCCTGGAGGCGGCTGAGCGATTGACGCGTGACGATCCGACGACGCAGTTTCTCATGGCGCAAGCCTCGACGATTGCGGATGAACTCATTCAGCCGCTGCTGCAGAAGAGTGCGGCGTCGGTGAAGGTGGTTGCGGAGCAGGCGAGCGAGGTGATGGCGGCCGCAGATCTCATCTTCGTGGCATCGGGGACCGCGACGCTGCAGGCGGCGGTCGTCGGGACGCCGATGGTGCTGCTCTATCAAGCGCATTCCTGGTTGACCTATCGGCTGGCCCGGTTGCTGATTCGAGTGAAGTGGATCGGACTGGTTAATCTGGTAGCCGGGCGGACCGTGGTGACGGAGTTGATTCAACATGAAGCCACAGGCGCAAGGGTGTATCATGAAGCCCGGCGGTTGTTAGATGATCGTGCGGCATATGATGAAATGAAACGGAGTCTGCAGGCCGTGAAAGCCAGCCTTGGAGAGCCGGGTGCTTCCCGCAGAGCGGCCCAGGTGGTATTGGACGCATGTCGAGCATAAAGCGGTATAACCGCCTGATTCAATATATCCGTCCGTACCGGTTACGGTTTGCGGCCGCGATTGTCTGCTCGGGAGCGGTCGCGGGCCTGACGGGTCTGTACGCCTGGCTAGTCAAGCCAGTGCTCGACGGTATCTTTATCGAGAAGAATGAGAGCTTGTTGCTGGTCTTGCCACTGGCGCTGTTCGTGGTTTCGCTCGCGAAGGCACTCTTTAGCTATGGGCAAACCTATTTAATGAGCTACGTGGGAAATCGTGTGGTTGCCGACATCCGATTGAAGCTCTTCCAGCATCTCATGCAATTGCCGGTGGGATACCATGACGCGAATACCTCCGGCCGGTTGGTGTCGCGTGTCCTGAATGATGTGAGTTTGATGGCCAGCGCGGTCTCCAATGTCTTGAGGGATCTGTTCCAGCACAGTCTCACGTTCCTTGTGATGCTTGGCGTGGTGTTCTATCAGAATTGGAAGCTGGCCAGTCTGTCGATCGTGGTCATCCCACTGTCGGTTGTCACCATGTCGCGGATGGGCCGGCGTCTTCGAGCGCTCGCTACAAAGGGGCAGGAGCGGATGGGGGACATGTCGTCCACCATCCAAGAGGTCCTGAGCGGGATCCGGATGGTGAAAGCGTACAAGCGGGAAGAGGCGGAAGCCAAGCGGTTCGCTGCCAGCAATCAGGCCTTTCTCTCAACGACGCTCAAGTCAAATCAGGTCTGGTCGATTAGCTCTTCTTATATGGAGGTGATCGGCGTCATCGGTGTGGCGGTCATTATCTGGTATGGAGGCTATCTCGTCATCCATGAAACCCTGACACCGGGGGCGTTTTTTTCTTTTCTGACGGCGATGTTTATGGCATTCACGCCGGTTCGGAAATTAGCCGGATCAAACAATTTGATTCAACAGGCGCTGGCGGCGGCCGAGCGGGTGTATGAAGTCCTCGATATCCCCACCGAGGGGGATCTGGATCAAGGGACCATCGAATGCCAGGGTATCCGCCAGGGGCTTGAATTGCAGGGCGTCTCACTGAGTTATACCGGGCAGGCCACGGCCGCGTTGTCGGGAGTCAATCTGTCGATCCGCGCCGGCGAAATGGTGGCGCTGGTCGGGAGCAGCGGCAGCGGAAAGTCCACCCTGGTGAGTCTGTTGCCGAGATTTTACCAGCCGACGAGCGGGCAGATTCTTCTCGATGGCGCTCCGTTAGAGTCCTATACCCTCGCATCGTTGCGTGCGCAGATCGGCATCGTCTCGCAGGATGTGGTGTTGTTCGATGACACGGTCGCCAGCAATATCGCCTTCGGGCGTCCCGGCGCCAGCGCGATGGAAATCGAACAGGCCGCCAAGCAGGCCTATGCGCATGACTTTATCTCCCGGTTGCCTGAGGGTTATCAGACGACGATCGGCGAACGGGGTGTCAAGCTGTCGGGTGGTGAGCGTCAGCGTGTGGCCATTGCCCGGGCGATTTTGCGCGACCCCCCGCTGCTGATTCTGGATGAGGCGACGTCCGCACTCGACACGGAGTCTGAGCGCATCGTGCAGCTGGCGTTGGCGAACTTGATGAAGAACCGCACGACGGTGGTGATTGCTCATCGGCTCTCGACCGTGCAGAGTGCCACCAGGATTGTGGTGCTGGACCGGGGCCGGGTTGCCGAGATTGGCACGCACGAAGAGCTCTTGCGGCACAACGGCCTGTATCAGCGGTTGCATGCCATGCAGTTCCAGGATGTGGCTAATGTGTAAAAGCCGCGTGACAGGTGACATGTGACCAGACAGACCGAACAGACCAGATAGACGAGATTGACCAGATGAGCCTGAAGAAGCACATAGAGACTTGGCTTAAGCTGACCGTATTGCCGCCGCTGGGAGCTCTGGTCATCCGTGGAATCAAAGGGAGTATGCGGCTGGAACAGCGTGGCTATGAGCCGGTGGATGAGTTGTATCGAGAGAAGCGATCCATCATCCTGGCTTTCTGGCATGCCCAGCAGTTGATGATTCCGTTCGGGTACCGCGGGCCCGGGTCGCATGTGTTAATCAGTCAGCATGGCGACGGGGAAATTATCGCCCGCATCATCGCCCGGTTCGGCCATGAGGCAGTGCGTGGGTCGAGTACTCGCGGCGGTGCCGGGGCTCTCCGCTCGCTCATTAAGCTGGGGCGGTCTGGCAAAGATGTCGTCGTGACGCCGGATGGTCCCAAAGGCCCGCGGCAGGTGGCGAAGTTAGGCGTCATTCAACTGGCCAAGGCCACGGGATTGCCGATTGTCCCTCTCGGCTTTGCCTGCTCAAAAAAAAACTCTTCTCGAGCTGGGATCGCTTCATGGTGCCGTACCCGTTTTCCCGCGGGGTCTTCCTCTGGGGAGACCCGATCTGGGTTTCGCGCGAGGCGGATGACGCCGCGCTTGAAGCTGCCCGTCTTGAGCTCGAGAACGTCCTGAACCGACTCACAACAGAAGCAGAGGAGGCGGTTCTTCGTCAACCGTCAACCGTCAACCGCAGGTGACCTGCGCGGCCATGGGTATTCTACGATTCACGAATGACGATTGACGGGTCAAGGATAATCCATGTGGCGGCTGCTCTACAATATTCTTCTCATACTGGCTACGCCGATCATTATCTGTATTCTGCTCGCCAAGAAGCGGTGCCGGAGGGGCTTGCGTCAACGGTTGTTGGGGGGCGGTGGTCTGTCAGGTCGTTCTCGTCTGTTCAGTCTGTCTAGTCTATCTGGTCGACCTGACGAACCAAATAAACCAGACGGACTAGACAGACCAAATAGACCAGACGAACTAGACAGACCGGATAGACCGACCATCTGGATCCACGCGGTCTCGCTCGGTGAAGTCGTCGCGGTCACGCCATTAGTCAAAGAACTCCATCGGCTGCATCCCGACCATCGTCTGCTCGTGTCGACGGTGACGGAAACGGGGCGCGAGGCGGTTGAGCATCGATTGACCGGGATTGCAGAACATCGCTATGCCCCGCTCGACGTTCCCTGGGCCGTCTCCCGTGCGATCGCGCAGTGGCGGCCGGTCTTGTATGCGTTTGTCGAGACCGAACTCTGGCCGAATCTCTTATGGACCTTGCGGGATCGGCAGGTGCCGACCGTCATGGTAAATGGACGGTTGTCGTCTCGGTCGTTTGCCCGGCAGCATATCGTCGGCCTCATCTCATTCTATCGTTCGGTGCTGCGGTCGCTTACGCTCTGCCTCATGCAGTCGGAGCGTGATGTGCAGCGTATCGTGGCCCTGGGGGCCGATGCCGATCGGGTCCATAGGACCGGCAATATCAAGTTTGATCAACCTATGCCGTCGATGGCGGCAGATACGTCGTTGCGTACTGAGTTGGGCCTGCATGAAGGCGAATCGCTCCTTCTCGCCGGGAGCACGCATGCGGGCGAGGAGGAGGCGCTGGTCGCGGCCTATCGGCAGATCCTCGGCACTCATCCCAACACCGTTCTCATGCTTGCCCCGCGCCATATCGAGAGAGCGGCCGATGTCGTGACAATGATCAAGGCGGCGGGATTACCGGTGCAGCGTAAGAGTAGGCTCGATTCAGTTGGATCCGGAGCGCGAGTCATCATTTTGGATACGCGTGGTGAATTGGCACGGGCCTATCATGAGGCGACCGTGGCATTTGTCGGCGGCACCCTGGTTCCTGTGGGAGGACATAATCTGCTTGAGCCGGCCGTCTGGGGAAAGCCAGTTCTCTTTGGCCCCTATACGGACCATTGCGCGGAAATCGCGACGCTCCTTTTAGAAGCCGGTGGTGCCGTCCGGGTGTCCGCCGCGGATGATCTTGCGCGCACGGTCTGCGCATGGCTGGGAGATCCGGCGGCCTGTCGCCTGGTTGGGGAGGCCGCACGCCACACAGTGTCGGACAATCAGGGAGCCTTACAGCGGAGTCTGGATTTGATTGAAGCCTGTTTACCTCAGGCGCAGCCTCCTTCTTCCCGGCCTGCCGGTCATGCCCCGCAGCCGGTGATTGCGAGGCCGTGACCGTGGCATTCCTGCGTCCCGGCGATCCGGTTCGTTCCTGGTTGAGCGGAGTGGCCTTTCTGTATGGACTGGTGGTTCGTGCCAGGATGTGGGCCTATGACCGCGGGTGGAAGAGGCAAACCAGATTGCCCTGTCGGGTAGTGAGCGTCGGGAACATGACGGTTGGCGGAACGGGGAAAACCCCGATGGTGATTCTGTTGACGGAGTGGTTGCAGGCCCAGGGACAGCAGGTTGCGGTTCTCAGTCGTGGATACAAGCGGACATCGACGGCAACGCAGGTGCTGGTATCGGATGGCGAGCGGATCTTGGTCGGTCCGGCAGAAGCCGGTGATGAGCCCTATCTCATTGCGAATCGTTGTCCCGGGGCGATTGTCGCAGTCGGAGCGGATCGCGTCGCGGTCGGACGATGGCTGCTCAATCAATGGCCGGTTGACTGGGTCGTGCTCGATGATGCGTTCCAGCATCGCGCCTTGTATCGTGACCTGGATGTGGTATTGATTGACGCGATGGATGCGACCGGTTTGGATGGTTTGTTGCCGGCCGGGCGTCTCCGCGAGCCGTTGGCCGGGCTCGGGCGTGCGGATGCGGTCGTCATCACCCGTGCCGAGTCAGAGCGGGATGTGGCCGCGGTGCAGACCCGATTGCAGGCGGTGTTGACGGGAAAACAGGTTCAGGCAGAGGTCATCTTCAGACCCGACGAAGTGGTGTCGGTCACGACCGGCGTGCGGCATGCTGCGGACTGGTGCGTGGGAAAGAAGGCCTGGCTGGTCAGCGGGATCGGCAACAGCGAGTCCTTCCGCCGGTTGGCGATGGCGAATGGCCTACAGGTTTTGGGGGAAACGGCGTTCGCTGATCATCACGCCTATCGGAGCGAGGATCTTGATCGCATTCGTACTCAGGCAAAACGATCGAACGCGGAGATCGTGCTCACAACCGAAAAAGATGCGGGGAAACTCGTGCCCTTATTGAGGCCTGATGATCCCTGGTGGGCATTGCGGCTGCGGGCCGATGTGAGGCGGGGGGAAGCGCAGCTGCGTCGGCTTATCCGTGGCGAGGGGCACGAGGCGAGAGGTCAGGCAACGTGAGCGAGAATAGCGCGGCGCGCGAGACTGACGAGACAGGTGTGAGAGGCAAGGATTCACTGGTGAATCGGTACAGCTCCGAGCCAACCCATCACGGTTTGATCCGGCGATTGCTGGTCCGCGCGCCGAACTGGATCGGCGATGCCGTGATGTGCGAGCCGGCTCTTCGCGGGCTGCGTTCGCTCTTTCCCAGCGCGGAGATTACCTTGCTCGCGAAGCCGGCCATTGCCGAGCTGTTCATTGCCTATCCGGGTATTGATCGCCGATTGGTTTACGATGATCGCGGGATTCATGCGGGGCTGTCCGGAAAATGGACGCTGGCGGGCCTGCTTCGCCGCCATCAGTTCGATCTGGCGGTGCTCTTCCAAAATGCGTTTGAGGCGGCGTTGATCACGTGGCTTGCCGGTATCCGCCGCCGTTATGGGTATGTCACGGACGGCCGCGCGTTTTTGCTGACCGATCCCGTCGCCCGGCCTGATCGCGCCACGCTCGTGCATCAAGTACACTATTATTGGGACCTGTTGAAGCCGCTCGGTGTGACCGGTTCGCCGTCAGTCCCCGCGCTGGCTGTCTCTGATATCGAGACGCGTGCGATGGATGAACGGTTGGGGGATCTTGGCATAGGGCGGGGCGATCTGGTTGTCGGTGTGAATCCTGGTTCGACCTATGGAGGTGCCAAGCGATGGCTGCCGGAACGATATGCGGAGGCTGCTCTGCGGGTATGTCGCCAGATCGAGCAGCAACGGAAGCGGCCGGTCTCCGTGGTGATTCTCGGGGCCAAAGGCGAAGAGGAGTTGGGCCATTCGGTGGCAGATCGTCTCACGGTACGGTCAGCGGTTCTGTCGGGACGGACGAATATTCGGGAGCTGATGGCTGCCACCAAGCGCTGCACAATATTACTGACCAACGATACAGGGCCGATGCACATGGCGGCGGCTTTCGCGGTGCCGGTGGTGGCAGTCTTCGGTCCCACCGATTGGAAAACCACGGCGCCCTATGGGCAAGAGGCGTCGATTGTCCGTCAGCCGGTCGACTGTGCGCCCTGCCTGTTGCGGGAGTGTCCCATCGATCATCGCTGTATGACCGGCGTCACGGTGGATATGGTCTATGAAGCGTGTCTGTCTAGTCTATCCCGTCTCTCGGGTCTATCTGGTGCGGACCAGACCGACCAGACAGACCGAACAGACCAGACAGACCAAATAGACATTCTTAAGGGTGTCACCGTCTTTCTCGATCGTGACGGGACGCTGAATCCTGATCCCGGCTACATTGGTTCTCCTGACCAGTTCGAATTGTTTTCCGGTGTCGCCGCAGCGCTCGCAAGACTGACGTGCGCGGGAGCTCGACTGGTGGTGGTGACGAATCAATCGGGAGTCGGGAGGGGATTGTTTTCTTCCACAGACCTTGATGCGATTCATGCGAAGCTTCGGAGATTGGTCCATGAAGCCGGGGGATCGTTAGATGCGATCTATGTGTGTCCGCATCATCCGGACGACCGGTGTCGCTG
>Ga0105090_10002192_pt1 | contig 10809 bp, 8 predicted proteins | sample PPLLak3March2015_FD_79110 | JGI IMG/M metagenome (GOLD analysis project Ga0105090, IMG submission 79110) | Freshwater sediment microbial communities from Prairie Pothole Lake near Jamestown, North Dakota, USA - PPLs Lake P7 Core (1) Depth... | ecosystem: Environmental > Aquatic > Freshwater >... | reverse complement strand
CTTCGCCGAGCGCGTCGAGAAGAGCGGCTTCACGTTCATCGGCCCGCGCGCCGAGACGATCCGCCTGATGGGCGACAAGGTGTCCGCGATCCAGGCGATGAAGAAGGCCGGCGTCCCCTGCGTGCCCGGTTCGGACGGCCCGCTCGGCAACGAGCCGGAGGAGCTGATACGAATGGCACGCGCCATCGGCTTCCCGGTGATCATCAAGGCCTCGGGCGGCGGCGGCGGCCGCGGCATGCGGGTCGTGAACAGCGAGGCCACGCTGGTGCACGCCGTGACCGTCACGCGGGCCGAGGCGCTCGCGGCCTTCGGCAACGAGCAGGTCTACATGGAGAAATTCCTCGAGAAGCCGCGCCACATCGAGTTCCAGGTGCTCGCCGACCATTACGGCAACGTCATCTGCCTCGGCGAGCGCGACTGCTCGATGCAGCGCCGGCACCAGAAAGTCGTCGAGGAGGCGCCCGCGCCGGGACTCACCGCGAAGCAGCGCAAGACGATGAGCGAACGCGTCGCCGCGGCCTGCGCGGACATCGGCTACCGCGGCGCCGGCACGCTCGAGTTCCTCTACGAGGACGGCGAGTTCTACTTCATCGAGATGAACACGCGCATCCAGGTCGAGCACCCGGTGACCGAGATCATCACCGGCATCGACCTCGTGAAGGCGCAGCTGCGCATCGCCGCGGGCGAGCGCCTGCCGTGGACCCAGGAGGAGGTGCAGATCCGGGGCCACGCGATCGAGGTCCGCGTGAACGCGGAGGACCCGAAGAAGTTCACGCCGTCGCCCGGGCCGATCAAGTTGTGGCACGCGCCGGGCGGCCCCGGCATTCGCGTCGACAGCCACCTCTACACGGGCTACGTCGTGCCGCCCTACTACGACTCGCTCGTGGCGAAGGTGATCGCCTACGGCGAGGACCGCGAGACCGCGATCGCGCGCATGCGCAACGCGCTCAACGAGATCGTCGTCGAGGGCATCAAGACCAACGTGCCGCTGCACCAGGAGATCTTCCAGCACGCGGCGTTCCGCGCGGGCGGCACGGACATCCACTACCTGGAGCGACGGCTCGGGCTCAAGTGACGCCGGTCGGTGCGGACTTTTCACCGGCAGTCGGTCTTCCAGCGCCGTGACTGGCGTGCGATCGGGGGTTGCCCCGGCTCGCGGGAGAAGATGCGAGCCGGAGCAACCCCCGATCGCACGCTTGACGCACGGCGCCTGAGCGAGCGGCCAGCGGACCGTCCGCTCGCACGGCGCAAGTAACGTCTACCGGACCCGGCGTCACGTGCGGTGCCTGTGATGGGGACCGGATCCGGCGTCACACGAGGTGGCAGGCAAGTCATCGATCGGGCTCAACGTCCTCTAGGCCAGAGGACGGGTTTGGCATTCGACGCGGAGGTCCGTGGCCGCAGGTAAAGCGGGAACCGGTGGACGCTGCATGCGCCGTGCGAGCGGACGGTCCGCCGGCCGCTCGCTCAGGCGCCCTGTATCGGGCGTCGTTTCGGGGCCCCGTCCGGCGGGCGTATCTTCTTCCCGCCCGTCGGACGGGGCCCCGAAACGACGCCTGACACCTGACGCCAACGCCGACGCCGACGCCGACGCCTCAGACGAACACCAGACAGCAACGAGCAACGCCCGTGCCCCAGACCCAGCTGACGATCGACCTCGGCGCCCACGACCCCGGACCCATCGAAGAGGCGCTGTTCGAACTCGGCGCGGTCGCGGTGACGCTCGAGGACGCGGCCGACGACCCTGTGCTCGAGCCCGCGCCGGGCGAAACGCCGTTGTGGCCCACGGTACGCCTGCACGCGATCTTCGAAGCCCGGGACGATGCGCGATCGGCGGCGGATGAAGTTTCGCGCCGCTGGCCGGACCTGCCGCCCGCCGCCGTCGAGGGACTGCCCGACAAGGTCTGGGAGCGCGAGTGGCTCAAGGACTTCCGGCCGATGCGCTTCGGCCGCCGTCTCTGGGTCTGCCCGGGCGGCCTGCCGGCGGGCGACCCTGAGGCCGTACGCATCGAACTGGATCCGGGGCTCGCGTTCGGCACCGGCACGCACCCGACGACCGCGCTGTGTCTCGAGTGGCTCGACGCCGAGGAGCTCACGGGGGCGCGAGTCGCGGACTACGGCTGCGGCTCCGGGATTCTCGCGATCGCAGCCGCGCGGCTCGGCGCCTCGCACGTGATCGCGATGGACATCGACCCGCAGGCACTGCTCGCGACCCGCGAGAACGCGGTGCGCAACGGCGTCGCGCACCGCGTGGCGCCCACCGACGATCCCGCGCTGCCTGAAGCCGCGATCGACGTGCTCGTCGCGAACATCCTCGCGGGCCCCCTGGTCGCGCTCGCACCGCTTCTTGCCGCCGCGCTCCGCACGGACGGCCGCATTGCACTCAGCGGATTGCTGGCCGGGCAGGCGGATGCCGTGACAGCCGCTTACCGGCCGTGGTTTGATATTCGCCTGGCCGCGGCGCGCGACGGCTGGGCGCTCCTCGCGGGCCGGCGCCGCGCGGACTGACGAGAACACGACCTTGCCCATGTATTCCCAGTGTCCCGACTGTCTCGCGCGCTTCCGCGTCACGGCGGCCGCGCTGCGCGCAGCGCACGGCACCGTGCGCTGCGGACGCTGCGGCGCCACCTTCGACGCGCTCGAGACACTCGCGGACAGCGCCGAGGAGACCGGCGTCCACGCGGCGCTCGCCGACGTGTCGGGCGCCGGCGCAGCCGGCTATGTCGCAGGCGAGTACCAGTTCACCGCGGAGGATCTCGAACGCGTCTTCGTGGAAGCACGGGACTGGCCGGCGTCGTTCTCCGCGGACGAGACGCGCGCGCCGGCGACCGCGGGCGTCGACGAACCGGTCGAGCAACCGCTGGTCGTCGTGGACGAGACGACGGAGGTCGAGGACATCACCCTCGAGGGCGAGCGCCTCCGCGAGGAGTTGCCGGGCGCGGACCGGGGCCCGGAAGACGATCTCGACTCGACCGACGAGTTCGAGCTGCTGGGCGAGGCACCCGGGCTCCGCGAGATCGAGGACGCCGAGCGCACGTCGGAACAGGAGATCGAGGAGATCTTCCGCGCGCTGCCGGAGGACGCGGTGTTCGACGACAGGACGCCGGTGTCGCTGCCGCCCGAGTCTCCGGCGCCCGAGACCGGATGGACCGCACCTGCCGCGGTCGTGGCGACAGCCGCGGCGGCATCGACCGTCGTGCCGGCGGCACCGTCCTCGACAGTCGAAGCGGACGGCCGGCTTGCGACGGAGCCCTCGCCCGGCTTGCGCTCCTGGCGTACGGAGAACGTCCGCACGTGGCCGGACCCCGATGCCGGGCGCATCGAACCGATGCCCGGAATCGAACCGGACGCCGGGACGTCCAGGTGGCGCGGCGTCGCGTGGGCGCTCGGATCCCTGCTGCTCGCGCTCGCGCTGCTCGCGCAGGTCGTGCATCAGAACCGGCAGTCGCTCGTGCGTCACCCGACGCTCGGCGGGCCGGTGCGCAGCGTCTACGACGGGCTCGGGCTGCCCATGCTGCCCAATTGGAACCTCGCCGGCTTCGAGCTGCGCCAGTGGGGCAACGAGCCGGAGACGGCCGCGGACGGGCGCATGGTCGTGCGCGCAAGCCTGCGGAACGGCGCCGACTTCGCGCAGCCCCACCCGATCCTGCGGCTCGAGCTCGATGACCGCTACGGCGAGACGGTCGCGACGCGGGACTTCGAGCCCGCCGAGTACCTCAAGGACTCCTCGCAGGCCTCGCGGCTCATCGCCCCCGGGGCGAGCGCCGAAGCGGAGCTGATCCTGGCCGATCCCGGCGCCGAGGCCGTGGGCTACCGGCTCGACGTGTGCCTGCGCGAGTCGCCCGAGCTGCTGCGCTGCGCGCAGGGACCGGGCTGAGGACCATGGACGCGATCCGGATCGGACCCCATCGACTCGCCGGCCGCGCGCTGCTCGCGCCGATGGCGGGCGTGACCGACCTGCCCTTCCGCCGGTTGTGCCGGCGCATGGGTGCTTCGCTCGCCGCGGGAGAGATGATGTCGGCCGACGCACGGCTCTGGGACACGGAGCAGTCGCGCCGGCGCCGCGACCATCGCGACGAACCCGGCCCGCGTGTCGTGCAGATCGCGGGAGGCGACGCACGGATGGTGGCCGACGCCGCGCGCCGCAACGTCGACGCAGGCGCCGAGATCGTCGACGTCAACATGGGCTGCCCGGCAAAGAAGGTCTGCAACAAGGACGCAGGCTCGGCGCTGCTGCGCGACGAATCACTGGTGGCCGCGATCCTCGAGGCGACGGTCCGCGCGGTCGACGTGCCGGTGACGCTCAAGATCCGCACGGGCTGGGATCCCTCGTCCCGCAACGGTGAGCGCGTCGCCCGGATCGCGGAGCTTTCAGGCATCCGCGCGCTTGCGGTGCACGGCCGGACGCGGGCGTGCCGGTTCGAGGGCGAAGCGGAATACGGCACGATCGCGGCGATCAAGCAGTCGGTGTCGATCCCGGTCATCGCGAACGGCGACGTCGACTCCGCCGAAAAAGCGGTCGCGGTGCTCGTCGCCACGGGCGCCGACGGCGTCATGATCGGGCGCGCCGCGCAGGGCCGGCCGTGGATCTTCCGCGAAATCGAGGCCCGCCTCGCGGGCAACGCGGCGCCCCCGCCCCCGGAGCCCCTGGAACTGCGTGATATCATGGCCGCTCACCTGTGCGATTTGTACGACTTCTACGGCCCCGGGGCCGGAGTCAGAATCGCGCGCAAGCACATAGGGTGGTACTGTCGGGAGCGCCCGCAGGCGCAGGACTTCCGTCGGTCCGTGATGCAGGTCGAGTCGCCCGAAGAGCAGCTCCGCCACGTGCGCGAGTACTTCGAGTCGCTCACCGACCTGTCCGCCGCCGCCTGAACGCGGCCGCGGCGTACGCTCGAGGTTGGGGGACATGGCGCCACGCAAGAAGACACGTGCTCGTCGGGACGCGAGGCCCGCCGCGCCGGCATCCGGTCGCAGCATCCCTCTGCGCTCGCAGACCGAGAAGGCGCTCGACGACTACTTCACGAGCCTGAACGGCCACGCGCCGGGACGGCTCTATGAGCTCGTGATGCGCGAGGTCGAGGAACCGCTGTTCCGTGCCGTGCTGGAGTACGCCGAGGGCAACCAGAGCCGCGCGGCCGACATCCTCGGCATCAACCGCGGCACGCTCCGCAAGAAACTGAAGAACTACGGCATCTCGGCCTGACGGCCCCGGGAGCGACATGGGCCAGACGATCAGGCGGGCGCTGCTCAGCGTCTCGAACAAGGAAGGGCTGCTCGAGTTCGCACGCGGACTCAGGTCGCGCGGCATCGCGATCGTGTCGACGGGCGGCACCGCGGCCCAGCTGCGCGCCGACGGCCTCGAGGTCACGGACGTCTCGGCAGTCACCGGCTTTCCCGAGATCATGGCGGGCCGCGTCAAGACGCTGCACCCGAAGATTCACGGCGCGCTGCTCGGCCGGAGCGGCATCGACGACGCGGTGATGGCGGAGCACGGCATCGAGCCGATCGACCTCGTCGCGGTCAACCTCTACCCGTTCGCGGCGACCGTCGCGCGGCCGAACTGCTCGTTCGAGGATGCGGTCGAGAACATCGACATCGGCGGACCGGCGATGGTGCGCGCCTCGGCCAAGAACCACGATCGCGTCGCCGTCGTCGTGGACCCGCTCGACTACGGCACGATCCTGGCCGAGCTCGACCGCGAGGGCGGCGGCATCTCGGCCGAGACTCGCCTCCGGCTCGCGGCCAAGGCCTATGCACACACGGCGGGCTACGACGCGGCGGTCGCCTCCTACCTCGATGGAGCGACGCGTCCGGCAGTCGGCGAGTTCCCCGACCTGCTGTCGCTGCAGTTCCGCAAGCGCCTCGACCTCCGCTACGGCGAGAACCCGCACCAGCAGGCCGCCTTCTACGTCGCTGCCGGCGGCCAGGGCAACGGCGTGGGCTCGGCCTCGCAGATCCAGGGCAAGGAGCTCTCGTTCAACAACATCGCGGACGCGGACACGGCGTTCGAGTGCGTCCGGCAGTTCTCCGAACCGGCGTGCGTGATCGTGAAGCACGCGAACCCGTGCGGCGTCGCCGTGGCGGCGAGCCTGCGCGACGCGTACGACCGTGCGTTCCGCACGGACCCTACGTCGGCGTTCGGCGGAATCATCGCGTTCAACCGGCCGCTCGACGCGGAGACCGCGGCCGCGATCGTCGAGCGCCAGTTCGTCGAGGTGCTGCTCGCGCCCGCCATCGAGCCCGAGGCCCGCGCCGCCTGCTCCCGCAAGGAGAACGTGCGACTGCTCGTCACGGGCGGGCTCGCGCCCACGAACTCGCGCTTCGAGATCCGCAGCGTCAACGGCGGACTGCTGCTGCAGACGCGTGACGACGGCATGGTGCGCGAGGACGCCCTGCAGGTGGTCACGAAGCGCGCGCCGGGCGGCGAGGAGCTGCACGACCTTCTGTTCGCGTGGCAGGTCTGCAAGTACGTGAAGTCGAACGCCATCGTGTTCGCCAGGCAGGGCATGACGGTCGGCATCGGCGCCGGGCAGATGAGCCGCGTCGTCTCGACGCGGATCGCCGCGATGAAGGCGCGCGACGAAGGCCTCGAGCCGCGCGGTTCCGTGATGGCCTCGGATGCGTTCTTCCCGTTCCGCGACGGTCTCGACGCCGCCGCCGAGCACGGCATCACCGCCGTCATCCAGCCCGGCGGCTCGAAACGCGACGCCGAGGTGATCGCCGCCGCCGACGAGCACGGCATCGCGATGGTGTTCACCGGGATGCGGCACTTCAGGCACTGACACCGTGAAACTCCTCATCATCGGTTCCGGCGGTCGCGAGCACGCGCTCGCGTGGAAGTGCGCGCAGTCGCCGCGCGTCGTCGAAGTGCACGTCGCGCCCGGAAACGCGGGCACGGCGCTCGAGCCGAAAGTGCGCAACGTCGACGTCGCCGCCGAGGACGTCGCGGGCCTCGTGCGCCACGCGACCGGGCACGACATCGATCTCACGATCGTCGGGCCCGAGGGGCCGCTCGTGCTCGGTGTCGTCGACGCGTTCGAGGCCGCCGGGCTGCGCTGCTTCGGGCCGAGCCGTGCCGCGGCACAGCTCGAGGGTTCCAAGGCCTACATGAAGGATTTCCTCGCGCGCCACGGCATCCCCACCGCGGCGTACGCCACGTTCAGCCGCGACTCCTTCGACGCGGCGTGGGTGCGCGCGCAGCGGGCGCCGCTCGTCGTGAAGGCCGACGGCCTCGCGGCGGGCAAGGGCGTCGTGATCTGCACGACGACGGACGAGGCCGTCGAGACCGCCCGGGCGATGTTCGCGGGCCGGTTCGGCGCGGCCGGCGATCGCGTCGTGGTCGAGGAATTCCTCGAGGGCGAGGAAGCGAGCTTCATCGCGATGGTCGACGGCGAGCACGTGCTCCCGCTCGCCACGTCGCAGGACCACAAGCGACTGCGGGACGCCGACGAAGGCCCGAACACGGGCGGCATGGGCGCCTACTCGCCCGCGCCGGTCGTCACGCCCGCGGTTCACGAGCGAGCGATGCACGAGGTCATGTGGCCGACGGTGCGGGCGCTTGCGGCCGAGGGCACGCCCTACAAGGGATTCCTCTACGCGGGCCTCATGATCGCGGCCGACGGCACGCCGAGGGTCCTCGAGTTCAACTGCCGCTTCGGCGATCCGGAGACGCAGCCGATCCTGTCGCGACTGCGGTCGGACATCGTGACGATGTGCGAAGCCGCGCTCGACCGGCGCCTCGCGCAGGTCGACGTCGACTGGGACCCGCGCGCCGCCGTGGGCGTCGTGCTGGCCGCGCACGGGTATCCGGACACGGTTCGCAAGGGCGACCCCATCCACGGCCTCGAGGCCGCCGCGCGTCGGCCGGGCAAGGTGTTCCACGCCGGCACGTCGCTGGTCGACGGCCACGTTGTCACCAGCGGGGGCCGCGTGCTCTGCGCCGTGGGGCTCGGCGAGACCGTGCGTGCAGCGCAGCGGGAGGCGTACGACCTCGTCGAAGCGATCTGCTGGGACGGCATGCAGTACCGCCGCGACATCGGCTATCGGGCGATCGCCCGCGAATCCTGACTCGTCCGCGCGACGACGCCACGAAACCGCGGCCTCGCGGTCGGCGAATAGGTGTGCACGGAGATGCGCCCCGCGACTGCTCCGGGTTTTCCCGAACAATCCCAAGGAGATTTCCGATGTTCACATCGAGTGTTTACGCGCGCCTGCGCGGTTCGCTGCCCGTCGTCGTGCTGCTCGCGGGCGCGCTCGCCTTCCAGGGTGCCCACGCCTACGAGTCCAAGGCGAAGGCGCCGGCCGACATCGTCGACACCGCCGTGGCGGCAGGCAGCTTCAATACGCTCGCCGCTGCGCTGAAGGCCGCCGGCCTGGTCGATACGCTGAAGGGCCCGGGCCCGTTCACCGTGTTCGCCCCGACCGACGAGGCGTTCGCCAAGCTGCCTGCCGGGACCGTCGAGTCGCTGCTCGAGCCCGAGAACAAGGCGAAGCTCGCCGGGATCCTCACCTACCACGTCGTGCCGGGCAAGGTGATGGCGGCCGACGTCGTGAAGCTCACCAGTGCGAAGACGGTCAATGGCCAGTCGGTCACGATCGCCGTGAAGGACGGCAAGGTCATGGTGGACGGCGCGAACGTCGTGAAGACCGACGTCGCGGCGAGCAACGGCGTCATCCACGTGATCGACGCGGTGATCCTGCCCAAGTGATCCGATGACAAGCCGGTAAGGGGACCGTCGCCCGGTGGCACCGCGCCGCCGGGCGACGAACCCTGAGCCGGGCCTGCGCGTGCGCCGGGCTCAGGCCATCCGGCGTTCGCGATAGATCAGGTAGAGTCCGGCCGCGATGACGATCGCGCTGCCTGCGAGCGTGACGGCTCCCGGCAGCACGCCCCAGATGACGAGGTCGAGCACCGCTCCCCACAGGAGCGCCGTGTACTCGAACGGCGTGACGACCGCGGCGGGCGCGCGCCGGAACGCCTCGGTGATGAAGTACTGGCCGAGCGCGCCCGTGACGCCGAGCCCTGCGATCGCGGGCCAGTCCTCCACGCGCACGGGTTGCCAGTTCGCCAGCGCCAGCACGCCCGTGCCGACCGAGAGCAGCAGCGTCAGCCAGAACACCATGCTCTCGGTCGAGTCCGTGCGCGAGAGGAACCGCATCATCACGACGGAGACGGCGTAGCAAGCCGTGGCGATCGCCGCGTACAGGACGCCGCGCGAGCCCCAGTCGCCGCCCCAGGGCGCGATCATGATGAGCACGCCGACGAGCCCGACCCCGACCGCCGTCCACTGCGCCCGTCCGGCCCGCTCGCCGAGGACCGGCACCGCCAGCGCCACGACGAGGAGCGGCGCGAACATGAAGATGGAATAGGTGACGGCGAGCGAGGAATCGCGCACCGCCATCACGAAGCACCACAGCATGAGGATCGACAGCGCCGCGCGCACCAGGTGCAGGCGCACGTTGACCGGCCGGACCCGCGCGAGCCGGCCGCGCACGAGGATCGCGGCCACGACGAACGGCAGCGAGGCGACGCCGCGCAGGCAGGAAACCTGCATCGGCCCGTAGTGGCCCGCGAGGAGCTTGAGCAGCGCGTCCATGCCCGCGAACAGAGCGACCGCCGCGATCATCGCGACGATGCCGCTCAGGTGCTGCGAGGACCGCATGGCCGGGCGCGGCCCCGGGGAACCGCGCCCCGGGCCTCAGCGCTTCATCGAGTCGAAGAAGTCCGCGTTCGTCTTCGTGTCCCGCATCTTGTCGATGAGGAACTCGGCCGCGGCCAGCTCGTCCATCGGGTGCAGGAGCTTCCGCAGGATCCAGATCTTCGCGAGCTCGTCCGGCAGCGTGATGAGCTCCTCGCGGCGCGTGCCCGAGCGGTTGATGTTGAACGCGGGGTATACGCGCTTCTCGGCGATGCGGCGATCGAGGTGGATCTCGCTGTTGCCGGTGCCCTTGAACTCCTCGTAGATCACGTCGTCCATGCGCGAACCGGTGTCGATGAGCGCGGTGGCGAGGATCGTGAGCGAACCGCCTTCCTCGATGTTGCGCGCGGCGCCGAAGAAGCGCTTCGGGCGCTGCAGCGCGTTAGCGTCCACGCCGCCCGTCAGCACCTTGCCGGAGCTCGGCACGACGGTGTTGTAGGCGCGGGCGAGACGCGTGATCGAGTCGAGCAGGATGACCACGTCCTTCTTGTGCTCGACCAGGCGCTTCGCCTTCTCGATCACCATCTCCGCCACCTGCACGTGGCGGCTGGCGGGCTCGTCGAACGTCGAGGACACCACTTCGCCGCGTACGGTGCGCGTCATCTCGGTGACTTCCTCGGGCCGCTCGTCGATGAGCAGCACGATCAGGTACACCTCGGGGTGGTTCGACGTGATCGAGTTCGCGATGTTCTGCAGCAGCATCGTCTTGCCGGCCTTCGGCGGCGACACGATGAGCCCGCGCTGGCCCTTACCGAGCGGCGCGATGAGGTCGATCATGCGCGCGGTGAGGTCCTCGGTGCTGCCCGTGCCGCGCTCGAGGCGGAAGCGCTTCGTCGGGTGCAGCGGCGTGAGGTTCTCGAAGAGGACCTTGCTGCGCGCGTTCTCGGGCGAGTCGAAGTTGATCTGGCCGACCTTGAGCAGCGCGAAGTAGCGCTCGCCGTCCTTCGGCGGGCGGATGAGGCCCGAGATCGTGTCGCCGGTGCGCAGGTTGAAGCGGCGGATCTGCGACGGGCTGATGTAGATGTCGTCGGGGCCCGCGAGGTAGGAGCCCTCGGGCGAGCGCAGGAAGCCGAAGCCGTCCTGCAGGATCTCGAGCACGCCGTCGCCG
>Ga0105090_10002190_pt1 | contig 10815 bp, 5 predicted proteins | sample PPLLak3March2015_FD_79110 | JGI IMG/M metagenome (GOLD analysis project Ga0105090, IMG submission 79110) | Freshwater sediment microbial communities from Prairie Pothole Lake near Jamestown, North Dakota, USA - PPLs Lake P7 Core (1) Depth... | ecosystem: Environmental > Aquatic > Freshwater >... | reverse complement strand
CTTGCCCTCGCTGCTCAGGTACTGGCCGGTCACGCCGCTCATGTCCATGTTGGCCATCTTGGTCACGCGACCGGCGGCATCCTTGAACTCCCCGCCCTTCTCGGCGGGATCCTCGAGGGCGCGGATCACGCGCAGACCGAGCATGCCCTCCTTGTTGTCGGTCAGCTTCACCGTGCCCGTCCCCTTGGCCGCCGCGAGCGTGGTGACGCGATCGATCATGCGGACCCCGCCGGCTGCCGCGCGGAACGTGAACGTGGTCGTCTCGTGCAGCCGCGTCTTGCCGTCACCCGAGACCCAGTCGGCCGTGACCTGCAGGATGGCGTGGTCGCCCTTGCTCTCGGCCTTCACGACCTCGCGATGCTTCACCGAGCCCATCTTCACCTTCTGGTCCGGCTTGATGGCGTCGGAGTTGTTCCAGAAGTCGAAGCCGTCCACGTCGCCGTAGTTGAACCAGAGGCCGACGTGGTGTGGGTGATCCTGACGCTCGTTCGCGAGCGGCGGGAACCCGCGCGTGATGACCGTGCCCCCGGCCGTCCTGATCGGATAGAGGACGGGCTTCTCGAGTGTGTCGGGCCAGATGTAGGCCGTGAACGGCTTGCCGTCCACCGTGACCTCGACCTTCTTCTCGGCGGGGAGACTCGTGATCGCGACCTTGGGGGCCTGGGCCATCGCTTGCGTGCTCATGCCGACGATGAGTGCGGCGGCTGACAGGGCGCCTCTGAGAGGCGCCCCTACCCTCGAAGCGCGAAGGCGGACGACACCTGACGCGGAGGCTGACGGACCGCTCGACGAGCGGTCCCTACCAACGGGAAGAGACCCCAATCCCGACTCCCGATTCCCGACTCCCGACTGCCTGCTGTTAGCGCCTTGCTGCACTTGACACTCCTTGTCCACCGATGACGACGTCCTGCGTCGCGTCGTCGAACGTGACCCGCTGGCCCGTCTGGATGGCGGCGATGGTCATGCACAGGGCCACCGAGTGACTGTATCCCGCTTCAACGCTGGCGTTGGGGGTCTTGCGGTTCCGGACGCAGTCCATCCAGTTGCGCATGTTGGCCGACGTCGCGTCGTCGGCGCCCGTGTCGGCGCCCGTCGTCGTTGCCGCCGCCTCGGCGATCGTCATCGACGGCAGGAGGTTGGCCTTCAGGCCCATGGCCTTGGCGTGATTCTCCTTCATCCCGCCCGTGTCGCTGACCGTGTTCTTGTCCAGGTCGAGCATGCCGCCGTTGGAGTAGTAGTACTCCTTCACGTCGCCCGCCGAGTTGGTCATGCGCGAGCTGTAGATCACCTGGAAGCCCTTCTTCGGGTCGTCGAGGGGACCGTAGTCGTACACGCCCGTGAAGGTGTCCCAGTTGCGGCGCCCGTCCTGCCACAGGTAGATGCCGCCGTTGGCCACGACGCTGCGCGGGCGCGGGTAGCCGGTGAACCAGTGGACCGTGTCGATCTGGTGCACGAGCCACTGGTCGGGGATGCCCGACGAGTACGGCCAGAACAGCCGGAACTCGAGGTACTTGCGCGGGTCGAAAGCCTCCTTCGGCCGGTTCAGCAGGTACCGGTTCCAGTCCGTGTCTTCCTGGCGCAGCTTGCCGACCAGGCCCGGCCGCCGCCAGCGCCCCGGCTGGTTGACGTTCCAGGTCATCTCGACCGCCACGATGTCGCCGAACTTGCCCGATTTCAGGAACTCGTAGGCCTGCTGGTAGTTCTTCGCGCTGCGGCGCTGGGTGCCGATCTGCACGATCTTGCCCGTGTCCTTGACCGCCGCCCGGAGGGCGCGCGCGTCCTCCATGGTGTTGGCCATCGGCTTCTCGACGTAGGCGTCACGGCCGGCGCGCACCGCCTCCACGCCATGCTGCGCGTGCTGGAAGTCGGCAGTCGCGACGATCACGGCGTCGACGTCCTTGCGGGCGTAGAGTTCGTCGTTGTTTCGACACGTGAAGGGGGCAGACTGGCCGAGCTTCTGAAGTGCGGCGCTGCCGGCGTCGCGCCGAAGGCTCCAGATGTCCGAGACACCGACCAACTCGAAATTCAGATCGGCGGCGTGTTTCTGGAACGAGGGAATCAGGCTCCCGCGACAGCGGTCGGAGAACCCGACAATGCCGACGCGGACCCGGTCGTTGGCGCCGAGGATGCGTGCGTAGCTGCGCGCGGGCAGGCTGGCGGCCGCGGCCGTCATGCCCGCTACCTGCAGGAATCGTCGTCGGTCTGGCATGGGGCGCTCCTCAAGGAACTACAGGAACACAGGAGAACGGGGAATACGGGAGTCGGGAGTCGGGAGTCGGGAGTCGGGAGTCGGGAGTCGGGAATCGCGAATGGGCAGACGACGTCGGGCTTGCCCGCCGTAGCCGAAGGCGAAGGCGTGGTTGAACCACTGCGGCGATTGGCCTGCGTGTCTTTCCAGAGGCAGGAGTACTACATAGCTATGACAGTGCGCAAGCCTGACCCAAGTGGTCAGGCCACTTCGTCAAAAAGCTGTCCCGGGATGCACCACGTGTGCCTTGACCATGCCGGGGGGCTGTGTTAAACCCCTTGAGGGTCTCCAGCACTCCATGCTCCCGCGTCTGCGCCGTTTTGACGGCTTCGAGCGCCCTGGGCGCGCCGTTCGGTCATCCTCCGAGCGATGCGTCGTCGGCGGAGGCGCGCGAGGGAGTGGCGAGACAACTAGCGAAGGTAGGGCCGGCTCTTGGGGAAGGTAGGGCCGGCTCTCCGAGCCCGGCCGTGTTAGTCGAACGTCTTCGGGTTCTGCAGCGCGCGGTGGTTGCCCGACGCGCGACGCAGTTTTGGCCGTCCTCGGCACGGCGCCGCTTGGGCGCAGGGACGGCTGGTGTGTGCCACGCGGGCAGGCCGGGGCGATGCCCTGGCATACGACACAAGGAAGGAATGCACTCATGGGAAATCTCCACGTGAGGAGGAGCCTGCAACGCCTGTTGGCGTGCGCAGTGCTGCTGCTCGCCGGGTCGCCCGCGTTCGCGCAGTTCGAGCGCTCGGCCATTTCCGGCACCATTCGTGACCAGCAAGGCGGCGTGATGCCCGGCGTCACGGTCACGGCCACCAACATCGCCACCGGCGTTGTCGAGACCACGGTCACCGACGACTCCGGCTTCTACACGTTCTCCACCCTGCTGCCGGGCCAGTACAACTTCAGCGCCGAGCTGCAGGGGTTCAAGAAGGCCAGCCGCACGGGACTGCAGGCCGACGCGGCCGGCCGCCAGGCGCTCGACTTCGTGCTCGAGACCGGTGAGCTCTCCGAAGAAGTCACGGTGACGGCCGAGGCCGCGCGCCTGCAGACCGACGTGGCGCTGCGCAAGACGGTCGAAGCCAAGGACATCGAGCAGCTCTCCTTCAACGGCCGCAACCCGATTGGTGTGGCGGGCCTGAAGGCGGGCGTGAGCGGCGGTTCCTTCAACAACTACGGCTTCTCCAGCCTTTCCAACGGTGGCTTCAACATCAACGGCAGCCGGTCGGACGAGAACAACATCACGGTCGACGGCGCGACGGCCATCCGCACCCGTTCGTCGGGCGCGATCGTCGGTGTGCAGAATGTGGACGCGCTGCAGGAGGTGCAGGTGCTCACGGGCAACTACATGCCCGAGTACGGGCGCGCCAGCGGCGGGCAGATCCGCATGGTCACCAAGAGCGGGTCCAACCGCTTCACCGGCACGGCGGGCTTCTTCTACCGCGACGAGTCGCTGCAGGCCAACACCTGGGCGCGCAACCGCAGCACGAACTCCACGGAGAACAGCGGGCCCGCGCCGTTCGACTTCAAGCAGTACAGCTACGCCATCGGCGGCCCGATCCTGAAGAACAAGCTGTTCTTCTTCGGCGCGCAGGAGTGGGTGAACTTCTTCCAGGAAGCCACCAACACCGCGACGGTGCCCACGATGCTGATGCGCCAGGGCAACTTCAGTGAACTGCTCGACCCCAACAACGGATTCATCTCGGGCATCCGTCTGATCATCGATCCGCTGACGGGCCAGCCGTTCCCGGGCAACATCATCCCGGCCAATCGCCTGTCGGCCAACGGCCTGGCGTTCCTCAACACGTACCCCGAACCGACCGCCGGCTTCCGCCAGGGCTCGGCCAACCTGATCCAGAACAGCCCGAACCCGCAGGATCAGCGCAAGGACAACATCCGCCTCGACTTCCGTCCGGGCGCGAGCAACCAGTTCGCCTACCGCTTCTCGCGGTCCAACTGGGTCGCCGTGGACGCGTTCCGTGGCAGCTTCCCGTTCGCGCGCACCGACTGGGAACGCCCGAACTTCACCCAGACCGCGAGCTGGACGTCCAGCATCAGGAGCAACTGGGTCAACGAGTTCACGTTCACCTACTCCCGTGACGACGTGTTCATCGACGTGTTCGAGGGTGGCGCCTACCAGCGGAGCCGGTCGGGCATCAACTACCCGTACGTGTTCAGCGGGGCCGGCCAGAAGGAGATTGAGGACAAGATCCCGACGATCTCGGTCAGCAACTTCTCCGAGATCGACGGCGGACCCTACCCGGCGTTCTCCTCGGGCCCCATCTACACGTGGCAGGACGTGAGCACCCTCGTCCGCGGCCGTCACACGTTCAAGGCGGGCGTCCAGTTCGAGTACTCGGGCCAGGACGACTTCGACCAGATCAACGTGAGCGCCATCCCCGGCAGCACCAACAACCAGAACGGCCGCTTCGAGTTCCAGGACAGCCGCACGGGCGGCACCGGCACGGCGGTCGCCAACGTGGCGATGGGGCTCTTCAACAACTACGCCGAGCTCGGCGAGCGCAACCTCACCAAGTGGCGGTCGCTCGCCATCGATGCGTTCGTGCAGGATTCGTGGCGCCCGACGGCCAAGATGACGGTCGAAGGCGGGTTCCGCTACGTCTACTGGCCGCCCTGGTACTCGACGACCAACAACATCGCGACGTTCGCGTCGAGCGCATATAACCCGGCGTTCGCGCCCACGGTCAACCGGACCAACGGCACGCTCTCGGGCGGGGTGCCGTACAACGGCCTGATGCTGCCGGGCGACGGCTTCCTCGGGGAAGGCCTGACCTCGTCGGTGGCGAACGACCCCAACGTGCCGCGCCTCTTCACGGGCCAGCCACGAGGGTTCTCAGAGACGCACGGCAACGTGTTCCAGCCGCGCGGCGGCCTCAGCTACCAGTGGAACGACAAGACCGTGATGCGCGCCAGCGTGGGCATGTTCCACAACCGCGTCACGCTGAACGACTCGACGCTGCTCGGCGGCAACGTGCCGTTCCAGCCGCAGGCGACGATCTCCAACGGCAGCGCCGACAACCCGGCCGGCGTGGGCGTCAATCCGGGCAACCTGCCGATCGGCGCCACGGCGCAGGACCTGGTGTTCAAGCACCCGACGTCCTACATCTGGTCGACGAGCGTGCAGCGCGAGGTGCCCTTCGGCTTCATCGTCGACGTGGCCTATGTCGGGCGCCGCGGCAACTACCTGCAGCGCGAGCGTAACCTCAACCAGCTGCCGCTCGGTACGCTCCAGGCCAACCCCGGCGTCAACATCGCGGCCCTGCGGCCCTACGCCGGGTATGGCGTGGTCCGGCTCTCCGAGAATGCGGGCAGCTCGATCTACAACAGCCTGCAGATCTCGGCAGACCGTCGCTACACCAACGGCCTGAAGGTCGGCGCCGCCTACACGTTCAGCAAGTCGACCGACAACGCCAGCGACAAGCGCAACGTGCTGTGGAACACGTACGACGACACGCTCTACGAGGGGCCGTCGAACTTCGACCGTCGCCACGTGCTGAACTTCTACTACATCTACGACCTGCCGATTTTCCGTGACCAGACCACGCTCATGGGCAACCTGCTCGGCGGCTGGCAGATCTCGGGCGCGACGTTCATGCGCTCGGGGACCCCGTTCACCGTGGGGCAGTCGTCGCAGGACATCGCCGGTGTTGGCGACGTGGGCTTCGGCCAGCCGTGGAGCGAGACGGGCAGCGCGAGCATCAACTACCAGCTGTACGACGGCACGCCCGGGTCGGTGGCGCTCGACACGAGCGTCTTCGTGCGTCCGGCCAACGGCACCTTCGGCAACTCGCCGCGCAACGCGTACTACAACCCGGGCGAGATGCAGTGGGACCTCGCGCTCTTCAAGAACTTCACCCTGGGTGGCGCGCGCCGGCTGCAATTGCGCGCCGAAGCGTTCAACTTCCTCAACCACCCGAATCTCGGTGGCATCACCTCCGACCCCCTGAGCGGCAACTTCGGCCGCATCACGAGCAAGGACGGCAACCGCCGCGACGTGCAGATGAGCGTGCGGTTCCTCTTCTAGGTTGGTAGGGCCGGCTCGCCGAGCCGGCCGCCCACCATCCGGGCGCCTCGGCGCCTGACGGCCGGCTGGGACAGCCGGCCCTACAAACCGAGGGCGGGGCGACGATCGTCGTCCCGCCCTTTTCCTTTTCATCCCCACCCGTTGGCGATACACTCGCGCGTATCGTGTTTGCTCAACGTCATCGTTCATGGCGGCGGGGCGGGTCACTGACGGCAGCCGTGCTGGTGTCGCTCGGGGCCGCCGTGCTCATGGCGCAGCCTGCGCCGAAATTGACGCCGCCCTCGACCTACTCCGAGAAAATCCCCGGCAGCTCCGTCAGTTTCGAGATGGTCGCCGTGCCCGGTGGCACCTTCACGTTGGGCAGCCCCCCGAGCGAGACCGGTCGCGACGCCGACGAGGGGCCGCAGGTCGAGGTGACGCTCAAGCCCTTCTGGATCGGCAAGACCGAGGTCACCTGGGACGAGTTCGACCAGTTCGCGTTCGTCGGCAACACGGGCGCGCGCACGGGTGATGGAGGCGGTGGCGACGCCGACGCGGTCACCAAGCCATCGCGTGCCTACGGCGACGAGGCCAAGGGCTACGGCAAGGGCAAGATGCCCGCGCTCGCCATGACCCAGCACGCCGCCATGGAGTACTGTCGCTGGCTCTCGCAGGTCACCGGCAAGGCGTACCGCCTCCCCACGGAGGCCGAGTGGGAGTATGCCGCGCGGGCGGGCGACACAGGCGCGACGCCATCCAACCTCGACGACCTCGCGTGGCACTCCGGCAACGCGAAGGAGACCCCGCACAACGTCGGCGAGAAGAAGCCGAACGCCTTCGGGTTGCACGACATGCTGGGCAACGTCGCCGAGTGGACCTTCGACATGTACTCGGAGACACGCTACGCCGAATGGGCCCCGAAGGCCTCGCAGCCTGTGGCCCTGCCAACGGACAGGCGCTTCCCCCACGCCACGCGCGGCGGTTCGTTCATCGAGGGGCCCGCGCGGCTGCGGTTCGCGAACCGGCAGGCCTCGCACGAGGACTGGAGTCAGCGCGATCCGCAGGTGCCGCAGAGCATCTTCTGGCTCACCGACGCCGACCACGTGGGCTTCCGCGTCGTCCGAGCCGTGGAGGAGCAAGCGAACCTGAAGGGGTTCAGGAGCCTGGTCATCAAGGAAAGCGCAGATAGGTAAGTGCCTGTCGAACGCAGAACGCCGAACGTAGAACGCCGAAGGATCGGGAACCGGCAACAGGGAACCGGCACCCGGATGGCCCGACGGCCAGACGCCGAACGCAGAACGTTGTAGCCGTCAGCACGTTGTAGCCGTCGACCTTCAGGTCGACGGTCAGGGGCCAGAAGGCCCGTAGCCAACGAGGTAGTGAGATGTCTGAACAATCCGGATCGACGCGACGTGACTTCCTGAAGACGACGACGGCAGCGGGTGTCGGGAGTGGCCTGGCTGGGTGGGGCGTGATTCCCGGGGCGCATGCACAGGGCAGCGACGAGATCCGCATCGGCCTCATCGGCGCCGGTGGCCGCGGGAGCGGCGCCGTGGCCGACGTGTTCAAGGGGCACGAGACGGGCGTGCGGCTCGTGGCGGTGGCCGACATGTTCGGCGATCGCACCGACCAGGCGGTCAAGCGGCTCTCCCAGCAGTATGGCGCGCGCGCGTCCGTCAATCCCGAGCACGTGTTCACCGGTTTCGACGGCTACCTGAAGGTGCTGGCGGTGCCCGAGGTGAACTACGTGATCCTCGCCTCGCCTCCGGGATTCCGCCCGATGCACCTCGAGGCGGCGGTCAAGGCCGGCAAGCACATCTTCACCGAGAAGCCAGTGGCCGTCGACGGCCCGGGCATTCGCAAGGTGATGGCGCTCGCCAAGGAAGCCGACGCGAAGGGCCTGAACATCATCGCCGGCACGCAGCGACGCCACCAGCACGGCTACATCGAGACGATGAAGCGCGTGCACGGCGGGGCGATCGGCGACATCGTGTCGGCGCGCGCGTACTGGAACCAGGGCTCCCTGTGGAAGCGTGACCGCCAGCCCACCTGGTCGGACATGGAGTGGCAGCTGCGCAACTGGCTCTACTTCACCTGGCTCTCGGGCGACCACATCGTCGAGCAGCACATCCACAATCTCGACGTGATCAACTGGGCCAAGAACGGCCACCCGGTGAAGGCGACGGGGATGGGTGGCAGGCAGGTGCGTACCGACAAGGCGTACGGCCACATCTTCGACCACTTCGCGATCGACTACGAGTACGCGGACGGGACGCACATGATGAGCATGTGCCGCCAGATCGACAACTGCGCCAACAGCGTCTCCGAGGCGATCGTGGGCACCAAGGGCACCTGCCAGGCCGACAAGTACGAGATTGCCGGCGCCTCGGCGTGGAAGGGCGACAAGGACCCGATCAGCCCCTACGTCCAGGAACACATCGACCTGATCCGCATCATCCGCGCGGGCCAGAAGGTCAACGAACTCCAGCAGGTGGCTGAGTCGACGCTCACCGCGATCATGGGCCGCATGTCGGCGTACAGCGGCAAGGCCATCACATGGGACGACGCGCTGAACTCGGCCGAGTCGATCGTGCCGGCCAACCTCCAGCTCGGACCCGTGCCGACGCCGCCGGTGCCGATGCCGGGGCAGGCGACCCTCTAGAATGCCGGGGCCTCTCCTCCGCGGACGCGCATTGTTGTTCGTGGCGTTGAGCGGTGTCGCGGTCCCGGCGTGCCAGCAGTACGAGGCCAGTAACACCCCAGGGCGCGGGCAGGCGCAGGTCTGCCCCGCCATCCCCGAATCGGCCCTGACGCAGGCCGACCCGCGCCCGTCCTCCTCGCGCGTCTGACCCCAACCCGGATACCATGGCGCCACTCGGGGGCGTCGCCTCTGTTGCTGTTGGTACGGTCGGCTTTCCGCTTGTATCGTCGAAGCCTTGGCGAACGTGGAACCCGGCCAGGTAGGGCTGCAGGTAGGGCCGGCTCTCCGGGCCGGCCGCCTTTGTGAACACTCAAGGAGTTCTCTCGATGAAGCGGATTGCCATCATGGTCCTCGTCGCCACCCTGGCGACGACGGCGTCGGCCCTCGCGCAACCTGCCACTGCCCCCAGGGACGCGGCCTGGACGTCACTGTTCGACGGCAAGACGCTCGCCGGGTGGCGGTCGTTCAAGACCGACACCCCGCCCGCGGGCTGGACCGTCACGGACGGCGTGCTCGCGCGCACCGGCAAGGGCGGCGACCTCATGACGGTCGGCCAGTACGGGAGCTTCGAACTCGAACTCGACTTCCGGATCGCCGTCGGCGGTAACAGCGGCATCATGTATCGGGTGATCACCCAGGGGAACGCGCCCTACTGGAGCGGCCCCGAGTACCAGATCCTCGACAACGAGCGGCACCCCGACGCCAAGAACGGGCCCGACCGCCTGACCGGCGCCAACTACGACCTCATCGCCCCGGGCGCCGCCGTGAGCAAGCCCGCGGGGGAGTGGAACACCGCGAGGATCGTGGTGCGCGGTAACCATGTCGAGCACTGGCTGAACGGCACCAAGGTGGTCGAGTACGAATTCGGCAGTCCCGCCTGGACGACGATGGTGGCCGAGAGCAAGTTCAAGGTCTGGCCGACCTATGGCAAAGCGGCGCGCGGCCACATCGTGCTGCAGGACCACGGTGACCTCGTCGAATTCCGCAACATCCGGATCAAGGACCTGAACTGATGCCGACCGCCGTCCGACTCAAGCTCTCGATCCTCATGTTCCTCCAGTACTTCATCTGGGGGACGTGGTACGTCACGATGGGGCCGTTCCTGAACGAGACCCTGAAGTTCAATGGTCAGCAGCAAGGCCTGGCCTATGGTGCGACCGCGCTGGCGGCGATCGTGTCGCCGTTCTTCGTGGGCATGGTGGCCGACCGGTTCTTCGCGACCGAGAAGATTCTGGCCGTGCTGCACCTGGTTGGCGGTCTGCTCCTGTTCTACATCTCCACGCTCGACAGGTTTGGCACCTTCTATCCGCTCCTGTTGATCTACACCCTGTGCTACATGCCGACACTGGCCCTGGCCAACTCGCTGTCGTTCAGGCAGATGACCGACCCTGGCAAGGAGTTCCCGGGCGTGCGGGTGCTCGGGACCATCGGGTGGATCGTGGCCGGCTACGTGATCGCCGTCCTCGGATTCGGCACCAGCGCGGGCATGTTCCAGGCGGCCGCAGCGGCCTCGATTGTGCTCGGTCTCTACAGCTTCGCGCTGCCCCACACGCCGCCCACCAGCGTGGGCCACGCCGTGACGATGCGCGACATCCTCGGGCTCGATGCCCTTGCGCTGATGAAGGAGCGGTCGTTCGCGATCTTCGTGCTCGGGTCGTTCCTGATCTGCATTCCGCTCCAGTTCTACTACGGACTGGCGGGCACGTTCCTCAGCGAGATCGGTGTCGCGAACGTGTCGAGCAAGATGACGCTCGGGCAGTGGTCGGAGATCGGCTTCATGCTCCTGATGCCGTTCTTCTTCGTGCGGCTCGGTGTCAAGTGGATGTTCATCGTCGGCATGCTCGCGTGGACGGTGCG
>Ga0105090_10002189_pt1 | contig 10816 bp, 9 predicted proteins | sample PPLLak3March2015_FD_79110 | JGI IMG/M metagenome (GOLD analysis project Ga0105090, IMG submission 79110) | Freshwater sediment microbial communities from Prairie Pothole Lake near Jamestown, North Dakota, USA - PPLs Lake P7 Core (1) Depth... | ecosystem: Environmental > Aquatic > Freshwater >... | reverse complement strand
GGCGGCCAGACGCCGCTGAAGCTGGCGCTGGCGCTCGAGGCCAACGGCGTGCCGATCATCGGCACCTCGCCCGAGTCGATCGACATCGCCGAAGACCGCGAGCGCTTCCAGCAACTGCTGCACGAACTCGGCCTGAAGCAGCCGCCGAATCGCACCGCGCGCACCGAGGCCCATGCGATCGAGCTGGCCGCCGAGATCGGCTATCCGCTGGTCGTGCGCCCGAGCTATGTTCTCGGCGGCCGCGCGATGGAAATCGTTCACGAGCAGAAGGATCTCGAGCGCTACATGCGCGAGGCGGTCAAGGTCTCGCACGAGAGTCCGGTGCTGCTCGACCGGTTCCTCAACGACGCCATCGAGGTCGACGTCGACTGCCTGTCAGACGGCGATCAGGTGTTCATCGGCGGCGTGATGGAGCACATCGAGCAGGCCGGAGTGCATTCGGGCGATTCGGCTTGTTCGTTGCCGCCTTATTCGCTGTCGCAGCCGATGGTCGCCGAACTGAAGCGCCAGAGCGCGCTGATGGCGCGCGCGCTGCGCGTCTGCGGCCTGATGAACGTCCAGTTCGCGATCCAGCAGGATTCGGGCGGCGGCGACGGCATCGTCTACGTGCTCGAGGTCAACCCGCGCGCCTCGCGCACCGTTCCCTTCGTGTCGAAGGCCACCGGCCTGCAACTGGCCAAGATCGCCGCGCGCTGCATGGCCGGGCGCAGCCTGGCCGACCAGGGCGTGACCGACGAGGTCGTTCCGACGTACTTCTCGGTCAAGGAAGCGGTATTCCCGTTCGTCAAGTTCCCGGGTGTCGACACGATCCTCGGTCCGGAGATGAAGTCCACCGGCGAAGTCATGGGTGTCGGATACTCGTTCGGCGAGGCCTTCGTGAAGTCGCAGTTGGGCGCCGGCGTGCGTCTGCCCGAGTCGGGGGCGGTGTTCGTGTCGGTCAGGCAGGACGACAAGCCGAAGGCGGTCGTGATCGCCAGGTCGCTGCACGAGATGGGCTTCACGCTGGTCGCCACCAAGGGCACCGCCGCGGCGATCGCCGCCGCCGGCCTGCCGGTCGCCTCGGTGCACAAGGTGCAGGAAGGCCGCCCGCATGTCGTCGACATGCTGAAGAACGGCGACATCGTGCTGGTGATCAACAGCGTCGAGGAGAAGCGTGGCGCGATCCACGACTCGCGCTCGATCCGGACGACGGCGCTGGCGCAGCGCGTCACCTACTACACGACGATCGCCGGCGCGCGAGCGGCGGTAGAGGGAATGCGCCACCTGCAGCAGCTCGACGTCTACTCGCTGCAGGAATTGCACGCCACGCTCTGAGCCGCGTCCGAGTTACAATGCGGCAGACGGACCGCGTGCCCGCAGGGGTGCGCGGTCCGAATTCTTTTCAGAGGACTTGAAATGGCAACGATCCCGCTGACCCGCCGCGGGGCGGAACTGCTCAGGAACGAGCTGCAGAAACTGAAGTCGGTCGAACGGCCGGCGGTCATCAACGCGATTGCCGAAGCGCGGGCGCAGGGCGACCTGTCCGAGAATGCCGAGTACGACGCCGCACGCGAGCGACAGGCCTTCGTCGAGGGCCGGATCGCCGAGATCGAGTCCAAGCTGGCGAACGCGCAGGTCATCGATCCGGCCACGCTCGACGCCGACGGCCGCGTGGTGTTCGGCGCGACGGTCGAGCTCGAGGACCTGGAATCCGGCGGTACGGTGACTTACCAGATCGTCGGCGAAGACGAGGCCGACATCAAGGAAGGGCGCATTTCGGTGTCGAGCCCGATCGCCCGGGCGCTGATCGGCAGGCATGCCGACGACGTGGCAGAGGTCAGGGCACCCGGCGGCGTACGCGAGTACCAGATCCTGGGCGTGCGCTACGAGTAGCGCTGCGCGCACCGCCTGCCGACGGTTTGGCCGCCATTGGCCGCTTGGATGGGCGCGCCGGCCTGGCGGTCAGTCCGGCTCGCGCCGCACCGCCGGCCTTGGCGCCTGGCGTCTTGCGGCTCGGCGATGCACCGGCCGTGGCCGGCCGCGCCCGCGACACCGGCTTGCCGGTCGCGGTGGACCGCTTGACGGGTTCGGCCTGCCTGCCTGCCGGTTGCGCGCCTGCCTGCTTCGGGGCGGGCTTTTTCCGGGCCACCGGCTTCTTCTGGCCGGCGCCCGCGGCTTTTTTCGTTTGCCGCGGCGCGCGGCGGCGGGCAGTGCCGGCGTTGCCGCCGGTACCGGTTTCGATCTTCTCGCGCCAGACGACGAGCAGCTTGCCGATCATCTGGACCGGCGCGCAGCCCAGTCCGCCGCACAGTTGCTCCATGATCGCGATCCTGCGCTCACGGTCGTCGCCGTGCACGCGGATCTTGATCAGGCCGTGGGCGCTCAGCGCGCGGTCGGCCTCGGCCAGCACCGAAGGGGTGAGGCCGGCATCGCCGATCGCCACCACCGGGTCGAGGTGATGCGCCTCGGCCCGCAGCAGCTTGCGGTCGGCGCCGCTCAGTTCGGGAATCGTCCGCCGGGCGGGGGCGAGTGAATCGTCGGATGTCATGATCGGAATCGCTGGCGGAAGTGAAGGCTGCGAAAAAGGGTGCGCAATGGAGGCGCGATGAAAAAAAAGAAGCTCGATCGCAACTGGCTCGCGCAGCATATCAATGATCCGTACGTGAAGCTCGCGCAGAAGCATCAGTATCGGTCGCGCGCCGCTTTCAAGCTGATCGAGATCGTCGATCAGGACAAGCTGATCCGGCGCGGCATGACGGTCGTCGATCTCGGGTCGGCCCCAGGCGCGTGGAGCCAGGTGTTGCGCGAAAAGCTGGCACGGCCGTCAGGCGAGGGCGGCGGCGTCGATGGCCGGATCATTGCCGTCGATCTGCTGCCGATGGAGCCGATCGACCGGGTGGAGTTCATTGAAGGCGACTTCCGCGAAGACGAAGTGGTCGCCCGACTGGCGCAGGCCCTGGACGGGCGCAAGGTCGACCTTGTGGTTTCGGACATGGCCCCCAATCTCAGTGGGGTGGCGGCCGCCGACAGCGCGCGGATGGCTGATCTGGTGGAACTGGCCGTGGATTTCGCCCAGGCGCACCTGAAGGCCGATGGCGCGCTGCTGGTCAAGTGCTTTCATGGCAGCGGCTACAGTCAGCTGGTCGAGCGCTTCAGGCGTGCTTTCGTGATCGTGGCGCCGCGCAAGCCGAAAGCCTCGCGCGACCGTTCGGCGGAGACCTATCTGCTGGGCCGTTCGCTGAAGGCAACCGGGCGGACGCTGAAAGGCGACGGGCGCGACGAGGACTCATGAGGGCCGAGCCGGGATCGGCGTAGAATCGCGGTATGAGAGTGGGCCGCAGCGGCCCGAAGGGTTCTGTGAACCCGATCGATCTGGAAAGGGCCGGCAGGCCCGCAAGGAGTCAAGTTAGTGAACAACGCGTTCTCCAAGGCTGCGGTCTGGCTCGTCATCGCGCTGGTGCTGTTTACCGTGTTCAAGCAGTTCGACACGCGGCAGACGCGCAGCGGCGACATGCCGTACTCGCAGTTCATGGCCGAGGCCGCCGACGGTCGCATCGACAGTGTCGTCGTCGACGGCAAGACGCTGCGCGCCCGCACCCGGGATGGCCGTGCGGTCTCGGTCAGCGCGCCGAACGACATCTGGATGATCGGCGACCTGATGAAGTACGGCGTGCAGGTCAACGTCCGCCCCGAGGAGGAGCAGTCGCTGCTGCTCAACATCTTCGTGTCCTGGTTCCCGATGCTGCTGCTGATCGGCGTCTGGGTGTTCTTCATGCGGCAGATGCAGGGCGGCGGACGCGGCGGCGCGTTCTCGTTCGGCAAGTCGAAGGCCCGCTTGCTCGACGAGAGCAACAACAACGTCACCTTCGCCGACGTCGCCGGCTGCGACGAGGCCAAGGAAGAAGTCGCCGAACTGGTCGAATTCCTTCGTGATCCGTCCAAGTTCCAGAAGCTCGGCGGCCGCATTCCGCGCGGCGTGCTGATGGTCGGCTCGCCGGGTACCGGCAAGACGCTGCTCGCCCGCGCGATTGCCGGCGAGGCCAAGGTGCCTTTCTTCTCGATTTCCGGCTCCGACTTCGTCGAGATGTTCGTCGGCGTCGGCGCGGCGCGCGTGCGCGACATGTTCGAGAACGCGAAGAAGCATGCGCCGTGCATCCTGTTCATCGACGAGATCGACGCGGTGGGCCGCCAGCGTGGCGCCGGCCTGGGCGGCGGCAACGACGAGCGCGAGCAGACGCTGAACCAGTTGCTCGTTGAAATGGACGGCTTCGAGACCGGCCAGGGCGTCATCGTGATCGCCGCGACCAACCGTCCCGACGTGCTCGACCCCGCGCTGCTGCGCCCGGGCCGCTTCGACCGCCAGGTCGTCGTGCCGCTGCCCGACATCCGCGGCCGCGAGCAGATCCTGAACGTGCACATGCGCAAGGTGCCGATGAGTTCCGACGTTCGCGCCGATGTGATCGCGCGCGGCACGCCGGGCTTTTCGGGCGCCGACCTGGCCAACCTGGTCAACGAGGCGGCGCTGTTCGCCGCGCGCCGCAATGCGCGACTGGTCGAGATGATCGACTTCGAGCGGGCCAAGGACAAGATCATCATGGGCGCCGAGCGCCGTTCGATCGTCATGCCCGAGGACGAGCGCCGCAACACGGCGTACCACGAGTCGGGCCATGCGGTCGTCGCGCGCGTCGTGCCGAAGACCGATCCGGTGCACAAGGTCACGATCATTCCGCGCGGACGGGCGCTGGGCGTGACGATGCAGTTGCCCGAGGGCGACCGCTACAGCATGGATCGCGAGCGCATGCTCAGCACGATCGCCGTGCTGTTCGGCGGCCGGATCGCCGAAGAACTGTTCATGAACCAGATGACCACCGGCGCGTCGAACGACTTCGAGCGGGCCACGGCCATCGCGCGCGACATGGTCACCCGCTATGGCATGAGCGACCTGCTCGGCCCGATGGTCTATGCCGAGAACGAGGGCGAGATCTTCCTCGGCCGATCGATCACCAAGACCACTAACATGTCCGAAGAGACGATGCGCAAGGTCGACGGCGAGATTCGGCGAATCATCGACGAGCAGTACGCGGCGGCCCGCAAGATCCTCGAGGAAAATCGCGACAAGGTCGAGGTGATGGCCAAGGCGCTGCTCGAATGGGAAACGATCGACTCCGACCAGATCGACGACATCATGTCGGGTCGTCCGCCGCGCCCGCCGAAGGAAAGCACGTCGGGCAGCAGCGGTGGTTCGGGTAGCGCAACGGTCACGCCGGTGGCACCGGCCGCGCCTGCGGCGCCGCCGCCGGAACCCGCGGCTCGGTAAAGCGGATCGGCCGACACGCTGCACGGCATTTCGATGCCTCGACCGCAGCAGACCGTGCTGCAGTGCGGCCGGTTCGAGCTTTCGCTCGACCGGCCGTTTGTCATGGGCATCGTCAATCTGACTCCCGATTCGTTCTCAGATGGCGACCGGTTCGCCGACCCGAAGGCCGCGATAGCCGTTGCGCGCCGGATGGTCGACGAAGGCGCCGACATCCTCGACCTCGGGGGCGAGTCGACCAGGCCAGGTGCAGCCGCCGTCGATGCCGACGAGGAACTCCGCCGTTTGTTGCCGGTGATCGACGGACTCGCCGATTGCGGCGTTCCGCTGTCGGTCGATACGCGCAAGGTTCAGGTCATGCGCGGCGTTCTCGCGGCCGGCGCCGACATGATCAACGACATCGGCGGCTTCACCGCGCCTGGCGCGATCGATACGGTGGCGCACAGCGATTGCGGCCTGTGCCTGATGCATATGCAGGGCGAGCCGGGCACGATGCAGCAGGCGCCGTCCTATGGCGACGTGGTGTCCGAGGTCGAGGACTTCCTGCGCGATCGGGTCGACGCGCTGCGGGCGGCCGGCGTCGCGCCTGGCCGGATGGTCGTCGATCCCGGCATCGGCTTCGGAAAGACGCGCTGGCACAATCTCCAACTGCTCGAGGCGCTCGACGAATTGTGCGGCCTCGGCCAGCCGATTCTGGTCGGCGTGTCGCGCAAGTCGCTGATCGGCGAACTGACCGGTCGGGCGGTCGACCGGCGCCTGGCCGGCAGCCTCGCTGCGGCGCTGGCTGCCGTCGCGCGCGGCGCGCGGATCGTCCGCGTGCACGACGTCGCCGAGACGCGCGATGCGCTTCGCGTCTGGCAGGCGATCGATGAAGCCGGCGGGCCCTGAACCGCGCCGGGCTGCCACGCAATCAATGGAGAACGACAGATGTCGCGCAGGTATTTCGGGACCGATGGAATCCGCGGACGCGTCGGCGATGCGCCGATCACCCCTGATTTCGTCCTCAAGCTCGGGCAGGCCGCCGGCAGGGTGCTCGCGCGCGGGACCGACGGGCAGCGCCGCACCGTCCTGATCGGCAAGGACACGCGGATTTCCGGCTACATGCTGGAGTCGGCGCTCGAGGCCGGCTTTTCTTCGGCCGGCGTCCACGTCCTGCTGACCGGCCCGTTGCCCACGCCGGCCATTGCCTACCTGACCCGCGCCTGGCGCCTGTCGGCCGGCGTCGTGATCAGCGCCTCGCACAATCCGTTCGACGACAACGGCATCAAGTTCTTCTCGGCCGACGGCGACAAGCTGCCCGACGAGATCGAAGCCGAGATCGAGGCTGCGATCGACGAGCCCTTCACCTGCGTGCGCTCGGAGTCGCTGGGCCGCGTGCGTCGGATCGACGACGCCGCCGGCCGCTACATCGAGTTCTGCAAGAGCAGCTTCCCATCCGATCTCGATCTGCGCGGCATGAAGCTGGTCGTCGACTGCGCGAACGGCGCCGGCTACCACACGACGCCGCACGTGTTCCACGAACTCGGCGCCGAGGTGATCTCGATCGGCGTGTCGCCCAACGGCTTCAACATCAACGACGGCTTCGGTGCGACGGCGCCGAAGGCGCTGCGCGCGGCGGTGCTCGAACACGGGGCCGATCTCGGCATCGCGGTCGATGGCGACGCCGACCGGCTGCTGGTCGTCGACGGCAGCGGCCGGATCTACAACGGCGACGAACTGCTGTACGTGATCGTGCGCGACCGGATGAGACGCGGCAAGGTCGAAGGCGCGGTCGGCACGCTGATGTCGAACCTGGCGTTGGAGCAGGCGCTCGCGCGGTTGGGCGTCGGCTTCGAGCGGGCGAAGGTCGGCGACCGCTACGTGCTGGAGCAGCTTCGCAGCAGAGGCTGGCTCTACGGCGGCGAGAGTTCCGGGCACCTGCTATGCCTGGACTGTCACCGCACCGGTGACGGCACGATCAGCGCCCTGCAGGTGCTGGCGGCGATGCGCCGCGAAGACAAGGCACTGGCGACGCTCTGCGAAGACCTGGCCCTGTACCCGCAGACGCTGATCAACGTGCGCGTCGAGCGCGACTTCGACTGGCAGAAAAACGATGGCTTGACGCGCGCGCGCCGCGAGGTGGAAACCGAGCTCGGCGACGGCGGCCGCATCCTGATCCGGCCATCGGGAACCGAACCGTTGCTGCGCGTGATGGTCGAGGCGCGCAGCGAACAGGCCGCGCAATCGCTGGCGAAACGGCTTGCCGAGTCGATCGGCTGAATTTGCGCTACAATTCGCGTCCTCCGGGGCGTAGCTCAGCCTGGTAGAGTGCTTGCTTTGGGAGCAAGATGTCGGAGGTTCGAATCCTCTCGCCCCGACCAAGTTGTTCCCGATGCGCCATCGATGCCAGCGGTGGCGCGCCGGATCCGGCCCGACAAGGCCCGCAAGGGCCCGCAGACCCGCTGCCCGTAGCTCAGTTGGATAGAGCATCAGCCTTCTAAGCTGAGGGTCACAGGTTCGAGTCCTGTCGGGCAGGCCAGTTTCAAGTGGTGGCTGTAGCTCAGTTGGTAGAGTCCCGGATTGTGATTCCGGTTGTCGCGGGTTCGAGTCCCGTCAGCCACCCCACCTTCGTGCCTCTGCGTTCATTCCATCGCGCGGCGCCCGGCGCCGGCGCGCGGCTTCATTTTCGCTGTCCGCGGCTGCGCCGCTCGGCGCCGATCGGCTAGACTTGCGGCCATGGATCAGGATCAGCTCAAGAAGGCAGTTGCGCATGCTGCGCTCGATGAACTCGTCGACGGCTCGCTTGTCGGCGTCGGCAGCGGATCGACCGTCGGTTTCTTCATCGAGGAGCTGGGCGACAGGCGCGATCGCGTCGCGGGTGCGGTGTCGAGTTCCGAGAAGAGCAGCGCGCTGCTGCGCCAGCGCGGGATCGAGGTCTTCGACCTGAACGCGGTGGTGGCCGCGGGCCGCCCGATTCCAGTCTACGTCGACGGCGCCGACGAGATCGATGGCGGATTCCGGATGATCAAGGGCGGCGGTGGGGCGTTGACGCGCGAGAAGATCGTCGCCGCGGCCAGTAGGCGTTTCGTCTGCATCGTCGACCGTTCGAAGCTGGTTGACCGGCTGGGAAGGTTCCCGCTGCCGGTCGAGGTCATCCCGATGGCGCGCGAACTGGTCGCGTCGAGGCTGCGCGGGCTCGGCGGCCAGCCGGTCGAGCGCGTCGGTTTCATCACCGACAACGGCAACCTGATTCTCGACGTGGCAGGGCTTGCGATCGACGATCCGGTGGCGATGGAGTCCGAAATCAATCAATGGCCTGGGGTGGTCACTGTCGGCCTGTTTGCAGGCCGGCCCGCCGACATGGTACTGATAGCGTCGGCGGAAGGCGTCGAACGAAGAACGGCGCCGAGCGCAGCATGAACCACCGCCGGGCGCGAGCGTCATTGCGAGTCGTTTCGCATGAACAGAACGGAGAAGAAGGGACCGACTCGATGCTGAACACTGAAGAGGCGCTGCGGCCGCAGCGCGACGATCGCCTGGCGTTTTTGAGGGGTTTCCTGCGTGAACCGAAGGGGGTCGGCTCGATCATCCCGAGTTCGCGCTTCATGGAGCGCCGTCTCGTTCGCATTGCGGGCCTCGCGACGGCCGAGTCGGTCGTCGAACTCGGGCCAGGCACCGGCGGCACGACGCGCGCCTTCCTGCGCGCAATGCCGGCGGGCAGCACGTTGATGGCGATGGAACTCGACCCGGTATTCGTCGAGCATGTCCGCGAGAGCATCCAGGACTCCCGGCTGATCGTGCACCAGGGAAGCGCCGAACTGCTCGTCGAGGCGCTGAACGCGCATCGGCAGCGGCCGCCGCAGGTCGTGCTGTCGGGGATTCCGTTCTCGACGATGCCCGTCGACATCGGCAGTCGCATCATCGAGGCGGTGCGCAATGCACTGGCGCCTGGCGGCTGCTTCGTCGCCTACCAGTTCCGCGACGCCGTCGCGCGGCTCGCCCAGCCGGTGTTCGGCGAGCCCGAGGTCGACGAGATGGAATTGCTCAACATTCCGCCGATGCACGTCTGGCGCTGGGTCAAGCCGGCCGACTGACGCCTTTCGCTAGCCGTCCGTGCTGGCGCCGGCCGAGTCGGGGCCGGGGCTGAAGGCGCGGGGGCGCTGTCCCCTTCGGGGAAACGCTTGGTCGCGCTACGCCGAGCCCGGACCGTCGGACTCAACTCGCCCTCCTTCGGAGAGCTCAGACAGAGTCCGACTTGCGCTTCGCGCATCCGGTCTCGACGGCGCTCCCGCGCCAGCGCCCAAGCGCCTTCAGCCCCGGCCCCGACTCGCCCGCCACCAGCATCGAGGCCGGGAGTATGCCGGGCCTGGTGTGGGGCCTCAGGCGCTAGGCGGCACGTAGCCGGCCGGCTTGTCGCCGCCGTCGCCGAAGAAGTACTTCTCCATCTGCGTGGCCAGGTACTTGCGCGCGCGCGCATCGGCCAGGTTCAGCCGGTTCTCGTTGACCAGCATCGTCTGGTGCCGGATCCAGCCCTGCCACGCTTCCTTCGACACGCTTTCGTAGATCTTCTTGCCGAGTTCGCCCGGGTAGGGCGGGAAATCGAGGCCCTCGGCCTCGCGTTGCAGCTTGATGCAGAAAACGTTTCGGGACATTGCTTGTTCCTGGGAGGAGGGGTCCGGGTCGATCTCAGATCTTCTTGATCAGCACTAGCGAGCGGCGCTGCCAGTTGTACATGCTGCGCCGCTCCAGCGGCAACTCGTCCACCGAGGCCAGCGTAAAGCCGCGCTTGAGGAACCAGTGCGTCGTGCGCGTGGTCAGCACGAAGAGCCGCTTCAGCCCCGTTGCGCGCGCGCGCTGCTCGATCCGCTTGAGCAGCCGTTCGCCGTCGCCCCGGCTCTGCGCCTTCGGGTTGACGGCGAGGCAGGCCATCTCGCCGATCTTCTCGTCGGGAAACGCGTAGAGCGCGGCGCAGCCGAAGATGACGCCGTCATGCTCGATGACGGTGAAATTCCCGACTTCACGCTCGATCAGCGAGCGGTCGCGCTTGACCAGCGTGCCATCTTCCTCGAGCGGCCGGATCAGCGCCAGGATGCCCCCGACATCGTCGGGGGTGGCTTCGCGCAGCGCTTCGAGGGTTTCCTCGACGAGCATCGTGCCGACACCATCGTGCTGGAACAGTTCGAGCAGCACGCTGCCGTCGATCGCCAGCGGGATGATGTGCGCGCGCGCCACGCCGTTCTCGCAGGCGCTCAGCGCATGACGCAGCAGGAACGCCGTGTCGGCCGGCAGCTCGCCGGCGTTCAGCATCCGGTGCGCATCGTCCTCGGAAATCTCGCCGAGCACCGAACCGTCGGGCGCGGCGAGCCCGCCCGGGTCGGCCAGAAAGATCAGCTTGTCGGCGTCGAGCGCGGCGGCAGTCTTCGCCGCGACGTCTTCCATCGTCAGGTTGAAGGCTTCGCCGGTGGGCGAGTAGCCGAGCGGCGACAGCAGCACGATTGCACCGCTTTGCAGGGCGAAGCGGATCGTCTGCGTGTCGATCTTGCG
>Ga0105090_10002187_pt1 | contig 10821 bp, 8 predicted proteins | sample PPLLak3March2015_FD_79110 | JGI IMG/M metagenome (GOLD analysis project Ga0105090, IMG submission 79110) | Freshwater sediment microbial communities from Prairie Pothole Lake near Jamestown, North Dakota, USA - PPLs Lake P7 Core (1) Depth... | ecosystem: Environmental > Aquatic > Freshwater >... | reverse complement strand
CCCCAGGTATTCGGGGAAACTGAAGAGCATGATGTTGCCGAAGCAGAAGCCGGCCACGCCAAGCTTCACGTACATCAGTCGTGGGATCGCAGGCCCCCTGCGCGTGTCCGATCCGCCACCCGTGAGCAACGGACCGTAGCCGATCCTCCGCATCATCTCCACCAGGGCCCGCAGGCTGAGGGCCTCCTCGCGGAAGGTGATGGCGAGCTCCTTCTCGGTGAAGCGCACGCGTGACCGGATGATGGCGGGCTGCAGGCGGTGCAGGTTCTCCAGCAGCCAGATGCAACTGCTGCAATGCATCTGCGGAATGTGCAGCCGCACGCGTGTGATGCCGTCCTCGCTGTACTCCACCAGCCTTTCGCGCACCTCGGGCAGGTCGAACAGCTCCGGCCGTGCCTCCTCGGTGTTCACCTTGTTCTTCGTGCCGGGCCGGTCCTGCAGCGAGTAGTACTCGCACATGCCGCTCTCCTGGAGCAGGTCGTACACGAACTGGCAACCGCCGCAGCAGAAATCCTTCTCCTGGTGGACCAAGTGCTCTTCCGCGCAGACATCGCCGCAGTGGTAGCACTTCACCTCCGTTGTGGTGCGTGATGGCATGGCCGCGAAGATGGGCCGCTCCAACCATCCGCGACCTGACGAACATCAGCCTGTTCGCCTTGGCGCCACGGTCCGTCACACGGATGCGGGGTCGGGGGCTACTTTCGCGCCGACCATGGGCGAACATCTTCGGCAGATCGGCAGCTACCTGAACCACCTGGTGATGGCCCGGTCCCGCCACGCGGTGCATTCCCCGTTCGTGTTCCAGCTCGCGGACCAGGTGCTGCGCGACACCGGCGAGCGGCCGGAATACCCCGCCATCGAGATGCTCCGCGAGGAGCTGCTGGACAGTGACCAGACCATCCGGGTGAACGACCTGGGCGCGGGCAGCCGTGTGCTGGACCTGCCCGTGCGGCGGGTGGAGGACATGGCCCGCACGGCCCTGAAGCCACCGCACCATGCCCAGATGCTCTTCCGACTGGCGCGGTACTTCGACCCCGGCACGGTGCTCGAACTGGGCACCTCCTTCGGCATCAGCACGCTCTACCTGGCCCGTGGCGCCGAGAACGGTCACGTCATCACCATCGAGGGCTGTCCGCAGACCCACCACATCGCACGCCACCATTTCGAAGAGCTACGACAGCGCAACGTCACGCCCATCCTCGGCAGTTTCAAGGCACGCCTGCCCGAGGTGCTCCGCAACGTGGACGCATTGGACATGGTTTTCCTGGACGGCCACCACCTGAAGGAACCCACGCTCGAGTATTTTGAGCAATGCCTCACCAAGGCGCACAATGACAGCGTGTTCATCCTGGACGACATCCACTGGAGCAAGGGCATGGTGGAAGCCTGGGAGGCGATCAAGCAACACCCCCGGGTCACCGTCACCATCGACCTCTACACCATGGGCCTGGTGTTCTTCCGCAGCGAACAAGCACGGGAGCATTTCCGTTTGCGTTACTGACCCATGAAGATCTACACCCGGACCGGCGATCAAGGACAGACCTCGCTGTTGGGCGGGTCGCGCGTCCCGAAGGACCACCTGCGCATCGAGGCCTACGGCACCATCGACGAGCTGAACAGCCACCTCGGCCTGCTCCGCGACTGGAGCACCGAACGGCACAAGGTCCTGCTGCAGGACATCCAGACCACCCTGTTCAGCATCGGTTCACGGCTGGCATCGGGTTCCGATGCGGAAGCCGACACCTTCAAAGTGCCCCATGTGACCGATGAGCAGATCGTAGCGCTGGAGACTGCCATGGATGAGCTGGACAAGGAACTGCCCGTGATGCGGAACTTCATCCTGCCTGGCGGGCACGCCGCGGTATCGCAGGCGCATATCTGTCGCACAGTGTGTCGCAGGGCGGAACGCCGATGTGTTCAGTTGGGCGCGCACGAGGAGGTCCCGGCCGTGCTGATCCGCTACCTCAACCGGCTGTCCGACCTCCTTTTTGTGGTGGCACGGTCCTTGGGGCACGAACTCGGCGTGGAGGAGCTTCCGTGGAAGCCACGGGGATGACCCGCACAACCCCTTGATCCTGTAGGGAAGAACAGCTCATCAACAGCGGTTGAAAAGAAGGTGTTGGCCGCATCCCTATCCGTCTATATTTGCGGCCGATTTCAAGGACCCTATCCGGCCTGACATGTATTGGACACTCGAACTGGCCTCCTACCTGGAGGATGCACCCTGGCCCGCCACGAAGGACGAGCTCATTGATTTTGCCATGCGCACCGGCGCCCCCTTGGAGGTGGTCGAGAACCTGCAGGCCATCGAGGACGATGAAGAGGTGTTCGAATCCATCGAGGACATCTGGCCGGATTATCCCTCGAAGGAGGACTTCTTCTTCAACGAGGACGAGTATTGAAGGCACCCGAACGCGATCGAAAGCCCTCCGGCCACCGGGGGGCTTTTTCATGGCCGCGCTGCCGATGTGGCAGCGGGTTTCCTCTGGCAGGGTCTGTGTTCCCAAGCGTACCCGCGCCCTACGGGAAGCCGTCTACCTTTGGCGGCCTTTTCCACGGCGGCCCCTGCATCACCCCGCCATTCCCCCATCACCCCTCCCCGCCATGATCGGCACATTGACCAACGTCTTCAAGAAGGTATTCGGCGACAAGGCCCAACGCGACCTCAAGGAGGTGCAGCCCCTCGTGGAGCGTGTCCTGGCCGAATACCCCAAGCTGGCCCCGCTCAGCAACAATGAATTGCGGCAGCGCACCCAGGACCTCAAGCAGCGCCTACGGGACCGGGTGAAGGAGGAGCAGGCACGCGTGGACCAGTTGCGCGCCGAGATCGAGGCCGACGTGCACATGGACATCCATGCCCGCGAGGAACGCTACCTGGAGATCGACAAGCTGGAGGAGAAGATCGTGGCCGACCTGGAGGAAGGCCTGCTGGAGATCCTGCCCGAAGCGTTCGCCATCGTGAAGGACACCGCCCGCCGCTTCAAGGAGAACAGCGCGCTGCGCGTGCGCGCTTCCGACCTGGACCGCGAACTGGCGGCACGACGCGACAGCGTGCGCATCGAGGGCGACGAGGCCGTGTGGAGCAACACCTGGTCCGCCGCCGGTACACCGGTGACCTGGGACATGGTGCACTACGATGTGCAGCTCATCGGCGGCATCGCGCTGCACAAGGGCAAGATCGCGGAGATGAGCACCGGTGAAGGAAAGACCCTGGTGGCCACCCTGCCCGTGTTCCTCAACGCACTGGCCGGGCGCGGGGTGCACCTGGTGACGGTGAACGACTACCTCAGCAAGCGCGACAGCGAATGGATGGGGCCCCTTTACGAGTTCCATGGCCTGCGCGTGGACTGCATCGACAAGCACGAGCCCAACAGCCCCGCCCGCCGCAACGCCTACCTCGCCGACATCACCTTCGGCACCAACAACGAGTACGGCTTCGACTACCTGCGCGACAACATGGCCCACGCGCCCAACGCGCTCGTGCAACGCAAGCACCACTTCGCCATCGTCGATGAGGTGGACAGCGTGCTCATCGACGATGCCCGCACACCGCTCATCATCAGCGGCCCCACGCCCAAGGGCGACATCCACCAGTTCGACGAGTACAAGCCGCGCGTGGAGCGCCTGTACAACGCGCAGAAACTACTGGTGACAAAGCTGCTGGCCGAGGCCAAGGAGAACCTGAAAGGATTGAACGACGGTACCGGCACCAAGGAACAATTGGAGAAGGGCGGCATGGCCCTGCTCCGTGCCCACCGCGGCCTGCCCAAGAACAGCGCCATCATCAAGTTCCTGAGCGAGACCGGGGTGCGCGCCCACCTGCAGAAGACCGAGAACTACTACCTGGCCGATCAGGGCAAGGAGATGCCCAAGGTGGACCAGGAGCTCTACTTCGTGATCGACGAGAAGCAGAACAGCATCGAGCTCACCGAGAAGGGCGTGGACCTGATCAGCGGCGATGTGAACGACCCCTCCTTCTTCATCATGCCCGACGTGGGCGGCACCATCGCCGAGATCGAGAAGGGCGGACTGCAGGCCGAGGAGAAGGCCCGCCGCAAGGACGAGCTGCTGCGCGACTTCGGCATCAAGAGCGAACGCATCCACACCGTGAACCAGCTGGTCCGCGCCTACACCCTGTTCGAAAAGGATGTGGAGTACGTGGTGATGGACGGCAAGGTGAAGATCGTGGACGAGCAGACCGGCCGCATCCTGGACGGACGACGCTACAGCGACGGCTTGCACCAGGCCATTGAGAGCAAGGAGAAGGTGAAGGTGGAGGCCGCCACGCAGACGTACGCCACCGTGACCCTGCAGAACTACTTCCGCATGTACCACAAGCTCGCGGGCATGACCGGTACGGCGGAGACCGAAGCGCAGGAGCTGTGGGACATCTACAAGCTGGACGTGATGGTGATCCCCACCAACCGTTCGGTGGTGCGGAAGGACAACGAGGACATGGTGTTCAAGACGCGGCGCGAGAAGTACAACGCCGTGATCGAGGAGATCGACAAGCTGCAGAAGGCCGGACGACCGGTCCTTGTGGGAACCACGAGCGTGGAGGTGAGCGAGCTGATGAGCCGCATGCTCAGCGGAAAGGGCATCAAGCACAACGTGCTCAACGCGAAGCAGCACGCACGGGAGGCGGAGATCGTGGCGCACGCGGGTCTTCCCGGCACTGTGACCATCGCCACCAACATGGCCGGCCGGGGTACGGACATCAAGCTGGGCGCTGGCGTGAAGGAGGCCGGTGGCCTTGCGATCATCGGCACCGAGAAACATGAGAGCCGTCGCGTGGACCGCCAGCTGCGTGGTCGTGCCGGCCGCCAGGGCGACCCCGGATCATCGCAGTTCTACATCAGCCTGGAGGATGACCTCATGCGCATGTTCGGCAGTGAGCGCATCGCGAAGCTCATGGACCGCCTGGGCCTGAAGGAGGGCGAGGTGATCCAGCACAGCATGGTGACCGCGAGCATTGAGCGCGCACAGAAGAAGGTGGAGGAGAACAACTTCGGCATCCGCAAGCGCCTGCTGGAGTATGACGACGTGATGAACAAGCAGCGCCAGGTGATCTACAAGCGCCGCCACAACGCATTGTTCGGGGAGCGCCTGAAGCTCGACGTCCTCAACATGTTCAACGATGTGGGACGCAGCATCGTGGACCAGCATCATGAGTCGGGCGACTTCGACGGATTCCAGCTGGAACTGTTCCGGCGCCTGTTCGTGGAAAGCCCGGTGACGGAGGAGGAGTTCAAGAAGCTGAAGGCCGAGGAGGTGAGCGACCGCCTTTACGAGGCCGCCATGAGCGCCTACGAGCGGCACAGCGCCCGGATGGCCCGCCAGGCCCTGCCGGTGATCAGCGACGTGTACCTGAACCAGGGCGCGCAGTACGAGAACATCGTGGTGCCGATCACCGATGGCATCAAGACGATGCAGGTGGTGGCGAACCTCGAGAAGACCTACAAGACCGAGGGCCAGGAACTCGGCAACAGCATCGAGCGCTACATCACCCTGGCGATCATCGACAACGAGTGGAAGGAGCACCTGCGCGAAATGGACGAGCTGCGCCGCAGTGTGCAGAACGCGACCATCGAGCAGAAGGATCCCCTGTTGATCTACAAGCTGGAGTCGTTCAACCTGTTCCAGGCCATGATCGACCGCGTGAACGGGGAGGTGGTCACCTTCCTCACCCGCGCCGGTCTGCCGGCCGCCGAGCCCGCCGTGCAGCAGGCCCCGGCGCCCCGCCAGGAGCCCCAGCAGAAGTTGCAGACCAGCCGTACGGAAGTGCCACAGTTCTCCGGTGGACAGCCCTCCGCGCCTCCTGCTCCGCAACGTGCCGCCGGATCCGGTGCGCCACAGCGCCAGCCCATGCCCCCGCAAGGCCCTCCCCGCCCACCCGCGCAACCTGTGCGTGTGGAGAAGAAGGTGGGCCGCAACGACCCCTGTCCCTGCGGCAGCGGCAAGAAGTTCAAGCAGTGCCACGGCAAGGACGCCTGACACGCCCGATGACCGAAAAGCGGAACGCCGGCCTTACAGGGCCGGCGTTCCTACTTCTATGGTGTATTTGGCTTGGTTCTAATACTTGATCGGCACCGTCATGCACACGCGCACCGGCACACCGTTCTTCTCCCCCACCTGCCACTTGGGCGATTCGGCGAGGGCCTCCTCGATGACCTGCTTCACCTGCTCGCTCTCCGTGGACACCTTCACATCGCTGAGCTTGCCGTCCTTCTCCACCACGAAGGTGCAGGTGGCGGTTCCGGCGGCCAATTGCACATCATCGACCTTCGTGCGCAGGTATTTCACGAGCTCCTTCTGCCCGCCGGGATACTGGGGCATGGTGGGGGCGTAGGCATAGACCAGGTTCTCGATGGGCTTCGTGTCATACACCTTTTCGGCCAGGGCGGTTCCCCACTCATCGTAGCGCTGCCACACGCCTGCCTTGATCCCCATGCGGTATTCTCCGCTACTCTCCTTCTTACCATTGGCATGATAGAAGGTGAAGGTCCCATGGGGGATCTTCAACTCGGCATCAGCGTAACGGCCCTCGGCCTTCAGCTTGCCGTCCAGTGAATGGATCCGGGCCTTGTAGGTGGGGCCGTCCATTCCGTCAGGCTCCTTGTAGTAGGCGGCCTTGCCCTTGCTGGTGGGCTCCAGCGTCGTGCTCAGGTAGGTGCGTTGGGCACTGGACGGACCGCTGGGTCCGAGGGCGCGCAGGGCGATGAGGAACGGGGCGTACATAGGTCGATGGGAAGGGATTCCTGTCCATCCAACGCATCTACCGGGCCAAGGGTTACGATCCCTTCAACCGGCCCAACCTTCACGGTCCAGGCTGCGGTACTGGATGGCCTCCGCAAGGTGCTCCGTGCGGATGTCGCTGCTGCCTGCGAGGTCGGCGATGGTACGGGCCACTTTGAGGATGCGGTCATAGGCCCGCGCGCTCAGTCCCAGCCGTTCCATGGCCTTCTGCAGGATGGCCTGCCCTGTGGCGTCGATGCGGCAGATCCGCCGCAGCTGCTGGCTGCTCATCTGGGCATTGCAGTGGATCGGATCCTCCACATATCGCTGCTCTTGAAGCTTCCGTGCCCGCACGACCCGTTCACGCACGTCAGCGCTCTTCTCACTGAGGCGATCACTGCTCAGTTCACTGAAGGCCACAGGCGTAACCTCCACATGGATGTCGATGCGGTCCAGCAATGGGCCGCTGATCTTGTTCAGGTACTTCTGCACGACACCGGGCGGACACACGCACTCCCTCTCCGGGTGGTTGTAGTAGCCGCAGGGGCACGGGTTCATGGCCGCCACCAGCATGAAGCTGGCCGGGTACTCCACGGTGAATTTCGCCCGGCTGATGGTGATCACGCGGTCCTCCAGGGGCTGCCGCAGCACCTCGAGCACGGTGCGCTGGAACTCGGGCAGCTCGTCCAGGAAGAGCACGCCGTTGTGGGCCAGGCTGATCTCCCCGGGCTGGGGGAAGGAACCACCACCCACCAGGGCCACATCGCTGATGGTGTGGTGCGGCGAGCGGAAGGGGCGCACACTGAGCAGGCTGTCGTCCTTGCGCAGCTTCCCGGCCACGCTGTGGATCTTGGTGGTCTCCAGCGCCTCGTCGATGTGCAGGGGGGGCAGGATGGTGGGCAATCGCTTGGCCAGCATGGTCTTCCCCGCGCCCGGCGGACCGATGAGGATGACGTTGTGCCCCCCGGCGGCCGCGATCTCGAAGGCGCGCTTGATGTTCTCCTGCCCCTTCACATCGCTGATGTCCACCAGGTAGTTGGCGGTGCTGGCGGCGAACTCCGCGGCGATGTCGACCGTGGTGCGGGGCAGCTCCGCGCGGCCATTGAAGAAGTCCACCACTTGGCGCAGGTGGTCCACGCCGATCACCTCCAGGCCTTCCACGATGGCCGCCTCGCGGGCATTGGCACTGGGCACCACCAGGCCCTTGAACCCGCATCGCTTCGCCTCCAAGGCGATGGGCAGGGCCCCCTTGATCGGACGCACCTCACCGTCCAGGGACAACTCGCCCATCACCACGTATTCCGCGAAGCGCTCCGCACCGAGCTGATCGCTGGCGGCCAGGATCCCCAGGGCGATGGCCATGTCGTAGGCGCTGCCCTCCTTGCGGATGTCGGCGGGGGCCAGGTTCACGGTGATCTCGCGGCCGCGCGGCATGTGCAGGCCGATGTTCTTGATCGCGGCGCTCACCCGTTGGTGGCTCTCCTTCACCGCGTTGTCCGGCAGGCCCACCATGAAGAACTTCGTTCCGGAGTTGATGTTCGTCTCCACCACCACGATGGTGGCGTTGATGCCGAACACGGCGCAGCCGAAGTTCTTGACGACCATGGCTTCAGGCCTGCTCGGAACGGCGGGGCGCGGCCAGGTCGCGCTCAGTGTGGTCGATCCACGCATGGATCACCTTGATGTGCACTTCCTGGATCCGGTCGGCATAACCGTCATGCGGTACGCGGACCTCCACGGTGCACAGCTCCGCCAGGCGACCGCCATCCTTGCCGGTGAGGCCGATCACGTGCATGCCTTTGCCGCGGGCCATTTCGGCGGCACGGATCACATTCGGACTGTTGCCGCTGGTGCTGATGGCCACCAGCACATCACCCTCGCGCCCATGCGCCTCCACGAAGCGCGCGAACACGTTCTCGAAGCCGTGGTCGTTGCCCACGCAGGTGAGGTGGCTGGGGTCGCTGATGGCCAGGGCCGCGATCGGCGGGCGGTCATCGCGGTAGCGGCCGGTGAGCTCTTCGGCGAAGTGCATGGCATCACACATGCTGCCGCCGTTGCCGCAGCTGATCACCTTGGCACCCTGCTTCAGGCAATAGCTCATGAAGGCGGATGCGCGCTCCACATTGGTGAGGTTCTCCGGGTCGGCCAGGAAGCGTTGCAGCACGCTGGCGGCCTCTTCGAAATGGGTGCGGATGCGATCGTGGCTCATGGTTCCAAAGATGCGTCAGATCATGTCTCCTCCCTTGAAGCCAAGCCGCCTGCGCTCCTCGGCGGGACCTTCCATCAACTGCTTCACGGCTTCGAACAGGCTGCCCAGGCCCTCGTCCATCCGGTCCTGACGGCCTTCCATCCGCTCCACGCGGAGCTGAAGCTCCAGGTCGTTCTGCAACAGGCGGTTCATCCGCACGAAGACCCGCATGATGCGGATGTTGACGGCGATGGCCCGTTCGCTGTTCAACACGCTGCTGAGCATCAGGACGCCATGTTCGGTGAAGGCGTATGGAGGCCGGCGTCTGCCACCTCGCGACTTTGACATCGCAAATTGCGATGTCAAATGGGACCACTCCTCCATGGTGAGCTGGAACGTGAAATCCTCCGGAAAGCGCTGCGAATTCCGCTTCACCGCCTCGTTCAACCGGAATGTGGGCAGGCCGTAGAGATCCGCCAGGTCCGCATCCAACATCACCTTCTGGCCGCGGACCCATTGGATCCGTGCGGCGATCGCCTCTTCGGGCAGCAGCTCTTCCACCTCCATCCTCTTCACGCTCGACGGATTTGCCGTCGATCATCGGATGCATAAGATGGCAAATGGGTGCAGAAGGACCAAATCGGTCCCTAACCCCATGCTCTGTTAGATCAGCGGCTGGCCTGCTGGTTCAGCACGCGCATGCCTTCGAGGCCGCGCTCCAGGAAGGCCTTGTACTCGGGCACATCCGGGGTGTAGCCGACCGGATCCGTGAGGAGCTCTCCATCGGGACTGAGCAACGCGTAGTATGGCTGGCTGCTGATCACGAAGGTCTCCAGCTGCACGGTGCTCCACTTGTTGCCCTTGGTCACGATAAGCTTCTGCTTGCCGGTGCAGGTCACGTACTCGTGCTGCTCCTCCTTCGGCAGTTCGCGCTTGTCGTCCACGTACAGTGAAACGAGCACGTAGTCATTCTCGATCAGCTCCTTCACGCCCTGCTCCGGCCACACATGCTCCTCCATCTTTCGGCAGTTCACACAGGCCCAACCGGTGAAATCGATCATCACGGGCTTGCCCACCGCCTTGGCGTGTGCCAGGGCCTCGTCGAGATCATGGAACGCCTCCGCTTTATTGGGCAGGATCCAACTGTACCACACGGGAGGGGCCAGGCCGCTCATCAAGGCCATGGGTGTGAAGGTGCCCGCCTTACGATCCACACGCAGCCCGAAGGCCAGGTAGATGGTGGCGGCCGTGAAAAGGGCGATGAAGCTCCAACGCACCGTGCTGCGTGACTTCACGGGACTGTCGTGCGGGAAGCGGATCAACCCGAAAAGGTACAGCACAATGCCAAGCGAGCAGAGCACCCAGACCACCATGAAGAGCTCGTAGGGTACAATGAGCCATTGCTTCACGAGGTCGGCGTTGCTGAGGAACTTGAACGCGAGCGCCACTTCGGCGAAGCCGAGCACCACCTTCACGCTGTTGAGCCAGCTGCCACTGCGCGGAAGGCTGTTGAGCCAGCTCGGGAACAGCGCGAACAAGGCGAACGGCAGCGCGAGGGCCATGCCGAAGCCACCGAGACCCGCGGTCAGCTGCCACGCACCACCATCGGCGGTGAGCGCCCCAGCGAGCAATGAACCAAGGATCGGACCCGTGCAGCTGAAGGACACGAGCGCCAGGGTGAGCGCCATGAAGAAGATGCCGATGAGGCCGCCGAACTTCGAGGCCTTCTGGTCCATGCTGTTCACCCAGCTGCTGGGCAGCGTGATCTCGAAGTAGCCGAAGAAGCTCACCGCGAACACCAGGAAGATCACGAAGAAGAAGACGTTGAGCCAGGGGTTGGTGCTGATCTCGTTGAAGATCTCCGCGTTCACCGAGCCCAGCACGTGGAAGGGCAGGCT
>Ga0105090_10002185_pt1 | contig 10823 bp, 11 predicted proteins | sample PPLLak3March2015_FD_79110 | JGI IMG/M metagenome (GOLD analysis project Ga0105090, IMG submission 79110) | Freshwater sediment microbial communities from Prairie Pothole Lake near Jamestown, North Dakota, USA - PPLs Lake P7 Core (1) Depth... | ecosystem: Environmental > Aquatic > Freshwater >... | reverse complement strand
GTCGTAGCCAATGCTCCGGGCGGCGCTGCGGTTCAGTACCAGCTCGAAGCGCGCCGGCTGCTCCACCGGCACCTGCCCGGGCGGCTCGCCTCGCAATACCCGCACCAGCTGTTCGCCCACGCGCGAGCGCAGCTCCTGCTGCGTCGGCCCGAAGGCGGCGCAACCGGCCAGCGCCATCTCGCGCCACTCGCAGACCAACGCGATACGCGCCGCACGGGCCTCGCGGGCCAGCCCCGAGGCGCTGGCCGCATAGACCGAGTTGCTGACTGCCGTGGCCACGCCGACACCGCGCTGCGCGCAGCGCGGCGAAGGCTGCTGCGTAGTCGGACGGCGCCGTCGCTTCGACGAAGACCACCTCGACGTCGAGGTCCGTCGCGGCCCGGCGCAGATCGGCACGCTGAAGCTCGGTATAGGTGCGCGGCAGAACGATGCCCACACGTGCGGACGATGCCTTGGCCGACGGCATCAGCTCGCGCGCCAGTTCCAGGCGCTTGCGGTTGGCTTCTGTCGACTGCAGCGCCACGCCTGTGGCCCAGCCGCCGGGACGCGCCAGCGACTGCACGAAGCCCTGGCCGACCGGGTCGTCGGAGAAGGCCATGAGCACCGGCGTGGTCGGCATCGCTCGGCGCACTGCCGCCACCGCGCCGTTGGCCACCGCGATCACCGCATCAGGCCGCCATGCGGCCAGTTCGGCCGCGGCGGCGGCCGACCGCTCGGAAGAACCGCCGGTTTCGCGCACCTCCAGCACCAGATTGCGGCCTTCGACGAATCCGGCGCGCTCCAGCACCGGCAGCGTGTACTGGCGCGTGTTGGCCACGGACGCCTCGCCCGGCGCCAGCAGCGCCACGCGGTAGACGCGCCCCGCCTGCTGCGCCGCCGCCGTTCCGGCCAGGCACAGTGTCAGCAGCACTGCCGCAAGGCCGCGCTTCATTCGATCACCTCGTCGGCGCGCAGCAGCAGCGGCTGCGGGATCGTCAGGCCCAGCGTGCGGGCCGTGGCCAGGTTCAGCGTCAGCTCGAAGCGGGTCGGCTGCTCGATCGGGATCTCGCCCGGCGGCGTGCCGCGCAGCACCTGCGCGACGATGGCGCCGACGCGCGTGCGCAACTCGCTGATGGTCGGGCCGAAGCCGGCCAGACAGCCGGCGCGCGCCATCTCCTGCCATTCGCACACCGCGCCCCAGCCGGCCGCCTGGGCGCGGGCCACGATGACCTTCACGCTCGACAGGTAGATCGGCGACGCGGTGACCAGCAGCGCCTCGGCGCGCGAGCGGCGCAGCGCGGCGAAGGCGCGGTCGAAGTCTTCCGGGCGCGCTGCCTCGGCGATTTCCGGCGTGAAGCCCAACTGCTCCGCCGCGGCCTGCAGCATGCGGCGGTCCTCGGGCCGCTGCGTCGGCGCCATCAGCACGCCCAGCCGTTTGACGCCGGGCAGCAGCTCGCGCGCCAGCTGCAGCCGCTTCAGGTCGGCTTCGTGCGCCTGCATCGCGATGCCGGTCACCTGCCCGCCCGGCCGCTGCAGCGACGCCGCCCAGCCCCAGCCCACCGGGTCATCGCCGAAGCCCATGACGATTGGCGTGGCCGGCATCGCCTGCCGTGTTGCCCGGATGGCCGAAGCCGCCACGGCCACCACCACGTCGCAGCGCTGCGCCGCCAGCTCGGCCGCCAGGCGCGGCAGGTCTGCCAGCTGGCCGCCGGCCTCGCGCACCACCAAGCGCAGGTTCTCGCCTTCGCGGAAGCCCTGGCGCGCCAGCTCGGGCAAGGTGAACTGCCGGGTGAAGCCCACCGACACGGCGCTGGGTGCCAGCAGGCACAGCGTGGCCGGATTCGGGGCTTGCGCCGTCGCCGGGCTGCTGGCCCAGGCCGAAAAGGCGCACAGAAGAAGCCGCCGAAGTGGCCCGGCCCAGTTCATTCCACCACCTCGTTGGCCAGCAGCCGCAAGGTAGGCGGCAGTGTCAGGCCCAGCGCCGCGGCCGTGCGCAGGTTGAGTGCCAGGCTGAAGTGGTCGGGCCGCTGGATCGGCAGCGTCGCCGGCGATTCGCCCTTGAGGATGCGCGCCAGCTGCACGGCCGCCAAGCGCCACATCTCGCGCACGTCGGGGCCATAGGCCATCAGCGCGCCGCTGCGTACATGGTGCGGGTGCGGCGTGATGACCGGCAAGCGGTGGGTGGCCACCAGCGGGGCCATATCGGCGCGGCTGACCCAGGGCGAGGGCAACAGCAGCACGCCGGCCGACTTCTGCCGCGCCGCATCGGCGAAAGCGGTATCGAGTTTCGCGCCCTGGTCGATCAGCAGCGGCTGCAGCGTCAGTTGCAGCTGCCGGCCGGCCATCGCGGCCAGCGGCAGCTGCGCATCGTTGATGCCTTTCACGCCGATGACGGCCAGGCGCTGCATGCCGGGCACGGCCGTGCGCAGCAGCTCCATCTGCTTGCCCAGCAGCCCGGGACCGTCCAGGTAGATTCCGGTGACGTTGCCGCCGGGCCGCGCCAGGCTGGCCGCGTAGCCCAATTGCACCGGGTCGCTGACCAGGTCGACGCCGACGATCGGCACGGTGGTCGTGGCACGCCGCGCGGCCGCCACCTCCAGCGCCCCGGGCGCGTAGATCGCGTCCACCGGCAGGCGCACCAGCTCCTCGGCCAAGGGCTCCAGGCGCTGGCGTTCGCCGCCGCCGTGCCGCCATTCGATCGCCACGGTGCGGCCGACGACGAAGCCGCCTTCGGCCAGCCCGGCCTCGAGCGCGCCATGCGTCGGAATCCGCGGGTCGGGCGCCTGCCACGGCGTGAGCACGCCCACACGCGGCAGGCCGGGCTGCGCCTGCAGCCGCGGCGCCAGCCAGGGCAGGCCGGCCAGCAGCAGGCTGCGGCGTCTCATTCGATCACCTCGTCGGCACGCAGCAGCACCGACTGCGGGATCGGCAAGCCCAGCTTCTTCGCGGTGTTTCGATTGATCACGAGTTCAAAGCGCGTCGGCTGCTCGATCGGCAGATCGGCCGGCACGGCCCCCTTGAGCATGCGGTCGACGTAACGGGCCGCACTGCGGAACTGGTCGCGGTCAGAGGCGCCGAAGGACATCAGCGCGCCCGCTTCGGGATAGCGGCGCTCCTCGGCCACGCTGGCCAGCCCGATGTCCAGGCTGGCCGCCGCGATCGACCGGTGCAGCGACGAGGTGAGGAAGTCGCGTACGACCACGATGGCTTCGACGCCCTGGGCACGCGCCTGGCGCAGGGCGCGCTCCATGTCGTTCACCGACGGCGAGCGCAGACCCACGCGCACGGCACGCAAGCCTTGCGTGCGGACTTCGCCTTCGGTCTCTTCGCCCCAATCGCGGAACACCGGATCGGTGGTGTTGTGCACCACACCCACGGTGGTCAGGCGCGGCATCATGTCCTTCAACAGCTGCACCCGCTTTGCGGCAAGCTCTTCGCCGAAATTGGACACGCCGGTCACCACGCCGCCGGGCCGCGCGAGGCTGGCGAAAAGATCGGTCTGGCCGCCCCGCGGATGCAGGCCGGCGCTGACGATGGGCGCGGTCTTCGTCAAGCGAAGGACCAACCTCGCGGCCGCCGGTCCTGGCGTCAGGTACACGGCCACGGGCCGCGCCATCGGCTCGCGCAGCATGGCCTCGGCCCGCGCAAAGTCGCCTTGCGCATAGCGCTCGACCAGCAGGTAGCTGCGGCCCTCGACCTGGCCGAGCTCATGCATCCCTTCGCGAAAGGCCGCGACGCTTTTCGCATCGGACTCGCGCGTCGCCAGCGCCATCAGGAACACGACGGGGGGTGACGGCTGCGCCAGCCCGCGAGGCGCCACGGAGCAGCCGGCCAGTGCCGCGAACAGATCCCGTCTTGCGATCACTCGATGACCTCATCGGCACGCAGCCGCAGCGCTTGCGGCACCGTCAGGCCCAGAGCCCGTGCGGTGCCCAGGTTGAGCACCAGTTCGAACTTGGTCGGCTGCACCACCGGCAGGTCCGCGGGCCGGGCACCGGCGAGCACGCGGCCTGCGTACAGCCCGGTCTGCCGGTAGGCGTCGTCGATGTCCGGCCCGTAGCTCATCAGGCCACCTTCGACCACCGCGTTGCGCTGCTCGTACGCGGCGGGTAGACGCTGCGCCGCGGCCAGCGCCACGAAGCGCTTGTAGCGCACGCCGAAGAGCGCGTCGGTGCCGATAAGCAGCGCGTCCGGCTTCGTGTGCGCCAGCGTGGCAAAGCCGGCGTCGATCTCGGCGTCGTTGCCAGCGCGAAGGACCAACACGCGCACGCCGGCCACGCGCGCAGCCGCCTCGGCGTCGCGCACCTGGTCTGCCGCGCTGGGTGTGTTGGGATTGACCATCAGCGCCACCACCCTGGCCTTCGGCAGCAGCTGCAGCAGCATTTCGAGCCGCTTGGCCAGGACCTCCGCGGTCTGAAAGGCCACGCCGGTTACGTTGCCACCGGGCCGGCTCATGCTGGCGACCAGGCCGAGGCGCACCGGATCACCGCCCAAGACGAAGACGATTGGCAGCGTCGAGGTCGCGGCACGCGCCGCCTGGGCCGCGCGCGGCCCACCGGCGGCGACGATGAGATTCACCGGCCGCCGCGCCAGCTCGGCCGCCATCGCCGACAGCCGGTCGTAGTCGCCATCGGCGAAGCGGTATTCGATGACCGCCTTGCGTCCTTCGTCGTATCCGGCCTCGGAGAGTCCGCGGCGGAAGGCCGCGAGGCGGCCCTCGGTCAGGGAGCGCGACACGCCACTGAGATAGCCAATGACGGGCAGCGGCCCGCCCTGGGCTCGCAGCACGCCGGGCGAAAGCATGGCCGAGGCGCCCATGCCAGCGGCGAATCGACGCCTTCTCATCCCACCACCTCGTCCGCCCGCAGCAGCAGCGGCCGCGGCAAGCTCAGGCCGATGGCCCGGGCGGTGCCCTGGTTCACCACCAGGCCAAAGGTCGTGGGCTGCTCGATCGGCAGCTCGCCGATGCGCGCGCCCTTGAACACCCGGTCGATGTAGCTGGCCAGGCGGTCGTACAGGGCGCTCAGGCTGGTGCCGTAGGCCATCAGGCCGCCGTCGCGCACCTGCTCGGCCCATTCCCACATGGTCGGCAGCTTGTGGCGCAGCGCCAGGTCGATGATCGGCTTGCGGTCGGTCACGAAGGTGGTGTTGGCGGCCACGAACAAGGCCTGCGCCCGGTCGGCCACGATGCTGGCGAAGGCCGCCGCATAGTCGCCACCGCGCACGGTGACGATGGCCAGCTCCAGGCCCAGCGCGGCGGCGGCCTGGCGGGTCTCGGCAATCTGCAGCTGCATCGCCGGGTCCTCGGGCGACAGGAAGGCGATGCGCGTGGCGCGCGGCACCGCTTCCTTGAGCAGTTCCATCTTCTTGGCCGCCAGCGTGCCGTCGGCGGCGATCAGCACGCCGCTCAGGTTGTTGCCGGGCCGTGCCAGGCTGGGCACCAGGCCGGTGGCCACCGGGTCGAAATTGCCGAAGAACACCACCGGCACAGTGGCCGAGGCCTCCCGCGCCGCGCGCGCGGCCGTCAGCCCCACGGTCAGCAGCACGTCGCAGCGCAGCCCCACCAGCTCCCGCGCCAGCTCGGGCAGGCGCGCCACCTGGCCGTCGGCCCAGCGGCGCTCGATGACCAGGTTCTGCCCCTCCACCCAGCCGGCGCGCCGCAATGCCGCCGGGATGCCCAGCGCCTGCAACTCCGCGGGCCCGGCCGCGTTGGGCCGCAGCCAGCCCAGCTTCATGACCTTGCCCGCCGGCTGGGCGCTCGCCGTCGGCATGCCGCCGAGCAGCCCGCCCAGCGCGGTGCCCAGCAGCAGCTGGCGGCGCTGCCTCATTCGATCACCTCGGTCGCCCGCAGCAGCAGCGACTGCGGCACGGCCAGGCCCAGCGCCCTGGCGCTGCGCAGGTTGATCGACAGCTCGAAGCTGGCCGGCTGCTCCACCGGGATCTGCGCCGGCTTCTCGCCCTTGACGATGCGATCGACCATGTAGGCCACGCGCTGCGCGATATCGCGCTGGCTGGCCGCATAGCTCAGCAGCCCGCCGGCCTGGACCATGGCCCGGCCGAACGAGAAGCTCGGCAGGCGCTGTGCATCGGCCAGCTTGACGAACGCGGCCTGCGGCAGGCTGGGCTGGATGAAGGCCGCGTCCACGCGCGCCGCCGACCACGCCGCCAGCACCGGTGCGTACTCGTCCGGCGAGCGCACGCTGGCCACGCGCAGCTCGATGCCCAGCGTACCGGCCGCCTGCTGCAGCATCGGCTGCAGCGTCGACGTGAACGGGTCGGCCGCGTTGAGCATCGCGCCCATGCGCTTCATGCCGGGCAGCAGCTCGCGCATGAACTGCATCGCCTTGCCGGCCAGGTCGGCGCCCAGGCCGGCCACGCCGGTGACGTTGCCACCAGGGCGCGCCAAAGACTGCACCAGCCCGGCGGCCACCGGGTCGATGGCGATGCCGGCCATGACGATCGGCACGGTCGTGCTGGCCCGCCGCGCGGCCAGCGCCGCCGGCGTCTGCACGGCGACGATCACGTCTACCGGCAGGCGCACCAGTTCTTCGGCCAGCGCGGCCATGGCCTCGGTCTGGTCGTTGGCCGTGCGCAGCTCGATGACCAGGTTGCCGCCCTTCGTGTAGCCCAGCTCGGCCAGCGTCCGCTCGATCGCCGGCGGCCCCGGGTGCCGCAGGTTCGGCGCCAGGATGCCGACGCGCACGCCGCGCGGCGTCTGTGCTTGCAGCGGCAGCGCTGCGGCCAGTACCACCGTCGCGGCCAGCAGCCGGCGTCGCCTCATGCGGCGAACCCGTCGATCCCGAGGCCTGCGGCCAGCACGGGCATGCCCAGCGGTTGGCCGGTGTTGCGCGCAGCCTCGGCGGCCGGCCACCGGCTCGGGCCACCCGGCGCGAGCCGCCGGCGGCGGCGCGGCCTCTGTCCAGCGGTGGCGCGAAGGCTCATCGATCCCTCCGGGTGCGTGATCGGTGCGGCAGCATACAGGGCCGGCCAGCCGATACGCGCCGGGCGCTGCGGCTGCGCATGCACCGGGCTGATGGCGGCGAGCGCGACACTGCGGCACATCAACCCGCGCCGATTCATGTGCACACATCCACCGCTGCAGCGGACACGCGATGGACGATGCAGCTACCAGTAGCTACATTCAACGGCATGAGCGAAGTCGGCATCAAGGTCCTGAAAAACCGCCTCAGCGAGTATGTGCGTGCCGCTGCGGCCGGCGAGACGGTGCTGGTCACGGACCGCGGTCGCGTCGTGGCGGAACTGATCGCACCGCGCGTGCGCAGCGATGCCTCGGGGGCCGAGCAGCGAATGGGAGCGTTGGTGCGCCAGGGGCTGGTGACGCCGGCGAAACTCTCGCCGCGCGCCAGGCTGCCGCAGCGCATGCCGGTGGCACCGCTCGCGGAGCTGCTGCGTGAGCTGGACGACAGCCGGGCCGACCGTTGACCGTCTACCTGGACACCTCGGTCGTGCTGGCGCGTCTGTTCGCCGAGGACCGATCGCCGCCCGACGGCTTCTGGTCCCAGACCCTCGTGGCCAGCCGGCTGCTCGAATACGAGGTCTTCTGCCACGTCCACGCCCGCAACGCCGGTGCGACCCATGGCGACGCCGCACGCCGGCTCGTCGACCGTGTGAGCCTGGTCGAGATGTCCACGCGCGCGCTCGGCCGGGCGGTGCTGGCCTTCGCACTGCCGTTGCGCACGCTCGACACGCTGCATTTGGCAACGATGGACTTCCTGCGCCAACAGGGCCAGCCGCTCGCGCTGGCAACCTACGACCAGCGTCTTGCGACTGCGGCTACCGCGCTCGGCTTCGCCCTCGCCGAGTGTTAGCCGCGCCGGCCCGGTACAGCGGCCACTCACTCGATCACCTTCGTCGCCTGCGGCAGCAGCGGTTGCGGAACCGTCGCGGCGATCGCCTTGGCGGTCAGGCCGCTGCGCGGTGCATGGCGCTTCAGCGAATCACCTGGCTGGCCGCGTCCAGCAGGGCCGGCGGCAGCGTCAAGCCCAGTTGCTCGGCGGCGCGCAGGTTGACGACGTGCTGGAACTGGCTGGGCAGGATCAGCGGCAGCTCGTCGGCGTGCGCGCCCTTGAGGATCTTGTCGACGAAGGCCGCGGCGCGCAGGTAGAAATCGCGCACGTCGGGGCCGTAGGACATCAATCCGCCGGCCTCGGCGAATTCGACGAAGGGCGAGATGCCGGGCAGCCGCTGCTGGGTGCAGAACTCGGCGATGGCCTTCGAGCGCGCGCGCACCAGCGGCGACGACAGCAGCACCAGCGTCTCGGGCTTGCGACGCATGCCGTCGGCCAGCTCCTGTGCGAACTCGCCCTCGTCGCGCACCACCAGCGTGTCGATGTCGAACTGAAGCTTCTGCGCCGCGGCCTTGGCCGCGGCCAGTTGCCACGGGCCGGTGCTGGCGTCCCACAGCAGGTTGACGCGCCGCGCCTTGGGCAGCGTCTGGCGCAGCAGCGTGAACCACTTGCCGGCCAGCGCCGGCTGGTCGAGGAACACCCCCGTCACGTTGGTGCGCGGCCGTTCCAGCGAGCGCACCAGCCCGCTGCGCAGCGGGTCGGTTTCCAGGTCCAGCGCGACGATCTGCACGCTGCTGGTGGCATGCACCGCGGCGTCCACTGCCGCCGGCCCGGCGCAGAACAGCACGGCCGGCTTCAGGCTGGCCAGTTGCCGTGCCAGCCCGGCCAGGTCGCGGGGGTTGCCGTCGGCGGAGCGGAAGGCGAAGGCCACGTCCTGCCCTTCGACGAAGCCCAGCTCGCGCAAGCCCTGGCGCATGTAGTCCAGAGGGTGCAGGCCGGTGGACACGAGCACGCCCACCAGAGGCGGGCCGGCGTCTGCGCCCGCCGCCAGGGGCGCCAGGGGCGCCAGCACGGCCAGGGCCAGCCATTCACGGCGACGCCAGCCGGCGGGGTGGCGGGCTTTGCGGAGGATGGCAGGGTGGGCCATCGGGCATGCCATGAAGATCGGTGCCGGGCAGCGTACTCCTGCGCGGCGCTTCATGCAATGGCGCAGCGGGCGCGCATCCCCTGTTCTATGGATGAGCGTGCCTGGGTTAAGGTGGAGGCCACCCCGCCGCCAGGAGCTGCCATGACCCAGGCCACCGACCCTGCCCGCACCGACCTTGCCGACTGCACCGCCACCGAGCTGCTGCAGCTCTACCGCACGCGCCGGGCCTCGCCGGTGGAGGCCACGCGCGCGGTGCTGGCACGCATCGACAGGCTGAACCCGACGTTGAACGCCTTCTGCCACCTGGCGCCCGACGAGGCGCTGGCGGCTGCACGCTTGAGCGAGCAGCGCTGGCGCGAGGGCCGGCCGCTCGGGCCGGTGGACGGCGTGCCGACCTCGATCAAGGACCTGATCCTCGCCAAGGGCTGGCCCACGCTGCGCGGCAGCCACACGGTCGACCCGAACCAGCCCTGGGAGGTGGATGCGCCCGCCACGGCGCGGCTGCGCGAGGCCGGCGCGGTGCTGCTGGGCAAGACCACCACGCCCGAATTCGGCTGCAAGGGCGAGACCAATTCGCCGCTGACCGGCATCACGCGCAACCCCTGGGATCCGACCAAGACGCCGGGCGGCTCCTCCGGCGGCACGGCCGCCGCAGTGTCGGCCGGCATGGGGCCGCTGTCGGTGGGCACCGACGGGGCCGGTTCAGTGCGCATCCCGGCGGCCTTCTGCGGCAACTTCGGGCTGAAGCCCAGCTTCGGCCGCGTGCCGGCCTACCCGCTGTCGCCGATGGGCACGGTGTCGCACCTGGGCCCGCACACGATGAGCGTGCGCGACGCCGCGCTGATGATGAACGTGCTGAAGCGCCCCGATACGCGCGACTGGCACTCGCTGCCGAGCGACGACAGCGACTACCTGGCCACGCTGGAGCTCGGCATCCGCGGGCTGAAGATCGCCTATTCGCCGGCGCTGGGCTATGCGCAGGGCATCGACCCCGAGGTGGCCGCCGCGGTGCAGGCGGCGGTTGCGCAGTTGCAGGACGCCGGCGCCATCGTCGAGCAGGTGGACCCGGGCATCGAGGACCCGCTGCCGATCACCATCGGCCTGTGGTTCGCCGGCGCCTGGGCCATCTGGAGCGGCCTGTCGGCCGAGCAGCAGGCCGTTGCCGACCCCGACTTCGCCAGCGAGGCCGAGCAGGGCTCGAAGTACAGCGTGCTCGAGCTGCACCAGCTGACGCTGGCGCGCGGCGCGCTGGGTGCGCACATGCGCCAGTTCATGACCCGCTACGACCTGCTGGTCACGCCGGCGGTGGCGGTGCCGGCCTTCGACGCGCGGCCCGCTGGCACCGTGAAGCTGACGCCGCAGAACATGCTGGGCTGGACGCCGTTCAGCTATCCCTTCAACCTGACGCAGCAGCCGGCCTGCACCATCCCCTGCGGCTTGACGCAGTCCGGATTGCCGATCGGCCTGCAGTTCGTCGGCCCGATGTTCGGCGACGCGCTGGTGCTGCGCGCGGCGAGGGCCTACGAGATGCTGCGGCCGATCCCGCGGCCTGCGCTGGATTTCTGACTACTCGCCCGCCCCCAGCGCAGGCAGGCCCTCGGCGCGCCAGCGCAGCATGCCGCCGCGCAGGTTGGCCACCTGTTCGAAGCCGGCCTTGGCCAGCATGCCGGCGGCTCGGGCCGAGCGCGCGCCCGATCGGCAGACGGCGACGATCGGCCGGTCGCGCGGCAGTTCGGCCAGGCGCGATTCCAGCTGACCCAGCGGCAACAGCAAGGCGCCTTCGATGTGGCCCAGGCCGTGGCCGAACTCCTCGGGCTCGCGCACGTCCACCACCTGCACCTTGTGCGCCAGTTCGGCCAGCGCGTGCGGCGCGATCTCCCACAGGCCGG
>Ga0105090_10002183_pt1 | contig 10826 bp, 7 predicted proteins | sample PPLLak3March2015_FD_79110 | JGI IMG/M metagenome (GOLD analysis project Ga0105090, IMG submission 79110) | Freshwater sediment microbial communities from Prairie Pothole Lake near Jamestown, North Dakota, USA - PPLs Lake P7 Core (1) Depth... | ecosystem: Environmental > Aquatic > Freshwater >... | reverse complement strand
GCTCCCACGGCAGGCGGCAATTCAAAAGACATGACCGCGCGCGATTGTCGGGACACAACTCCGGCGACCCCTGGCATCTGCCTCATCAACCAATTGTACTGTTGTTACGTCCAGTAGTGATGCAGACACGCCTGACCAACTCAGGCAAACTCGGCAGCGAGTTGAATGCAAGGAGAAGCTGGTGAACGAAGTCAAGGTCTACAAGGGCCAGGGTGTTTCGGTGCAGTTCAACGCGGCGCGATGCATCCATGCGGCCGAATGCGTTCACGGACTGCCAGCGGTGTTCAATCCGCAGGCAAGGCCCTGGATCCAGCCGAGCAAGGCCACCAGCGACGAGGTGGTGGCGGTGGTGGCCCGGTGCCCGACAGGTGCGTTGCAGGCAAGATACGACGATGGCCGTGCTGCCGAGGCGGTGTCTCCCCGCAACGAGTTGCACATCGTGTCCGACGGACCGCACCACCTGCGCGGCGACATCGAACTCCGTGACGACAGCGGCAAGGCACTGGCCCGCGAGACGCGTATGGCGCTGTGCCGCTGCGGGGCCTCTGGCAACAAGCCATATTGCGACAACAGTCACATCGGCAGCGGCTTCAAGGATGAAGGCAACTGCGCTCCGGGCGAGATGGCGCCTGTGGCCACCGGGCCGCTCACCCTGACCCTGTGTACCGACGGGCCCGTGCAGTGCGACGGCCCGGTCGCCATCTTCGATGCCTTTGGTGATCAGGTCACGACCGTGCAGCAGGCATGGCTGTGCCGCTGCGGCGCTTCGAAGAACAAGCCCTATTGCGACGGCAGTCACAAGGCGATCGGCTTCAGGTCGTAGCCCCTGCGCGCTCGGAGCGAGCCGGCGTGGCGAGCGCACCGGCGAGGGAGTCCGCGACCCCGTCAGTTCGGCACCGCACGGACAATGCCGTCTGCCGGGGCCACGATCCAAGCTGCACCGTCGAGAGAACGTTGACATCTGGCCGCCAAGTCCTGCAAGTGGCAGCGCGAGTCTTGAGGCCCCGAGCGGGTCACCGTGCCACGACAGCATCGGGCACGCGGCCGACGAAGTCGGGCCATGAGCCGGAAACAACGCCACCTCCTGGAGATTCTGTGGTCAGAAAGTCGGGTCGGCCGCACCCTGTGTCGGCGAACAATCCATGCCCTTTCCTGCGAGCGCTCGTGGCGACGGGAAAGTTGTCCGATGACCGAGAACCGCTTGCGAAGGTCGCGGCAGTCGTGGCAGCGACGGCTCGCACCGGCGATGGCCGTCCTGTGCTGCCGCGGCAGGCTGTCTTCGCTATTGGCTCGGTGGCGAACGGATTGGGTCCCCTGTCGCTGGTCGATACCCAGTGGCACGGCTTGCAGCTGAGTGCGTTGCGTGGCGGGCCGCTCGACAAGAAGGGCGTGGGCTCCGGGATCCTGGACGCCCGAGGTGCCATCGACGCGAAGGAAATTTCGAGGCTTCGGGACTTCGCCAAGGAGAAGCCCAACGACGATGGATCGTCGGAACTCGGCCTGGGATTGCCGGAGTTGCGCGCCTACATGGACGCCAATTTCGCGCGCGCTGCAGGACGCAGGCGTTGCATCGATCGGACGCTGATGATCGGCGAGTGGCCGGTGTTGCTGAAGGTCATGGGCAAGGAAGGTCCGGGCGGCAGGTATCTGGGCCTTCAAGACGTCATCGACCTCTTCAAGAACCGCAGGTTCCCGGAGCGCATGAACAAGCGGTTGCGCGGCGGGTCGTAGGCGCCACGCCGCCGCGCCGACTCAGGACTTCTCCGGCTCTCGGCCACCACGCAGCCCCGAGAGAGCCAGTTGACGATCGCCACGGGGACGCTGTGCTTCCCTGCTTCGGCCGGCCCGTGATCGCCCAGGCGTGGGGCCGAAAAGGCACCGCACCGCCTACCCCACCAATGGTGAGGAAGGCGACGCAGGTCCGCAAACCGCGGCAACTCCCGTGTCCGTCGCGGCCTGGCCGCCGGTCCCCTGGAGGACCCGATGCAGTGCCACCTCGTCGCGCACGTGAATGCAGCGCTTGCTGACTTCCAGCACACCGACGCTATGCAACCTGGACAAGGTTCGGCTGACCGTCTCGAGTTGGAGGCCCAGGCAGCTGCCGATTTCTTCGCGCGACATGCGCAGCACAAACTTCGACGATGAGAAGCCGCGCGCTTGCAGTCGCCCGATCAGGTCGAGCAGGAAGGCGACGATGCGCCCCTCGGCAGCCTGGCTGCCCAGCAGCAGCATCAGGGCCTGGGCGCGCACGATCTCGCGGCCCATGACCAGGTGAAATTCGTGCTGCAGGGCGGCGAACTCCTTGAACAGGCCATTCAGGTCGTCATAGGGGATGACGAACACCAGCGCATCTTCCAGCGCCACGGCAGCGACCCCATGGCGACGGGCAGCGATCCCGTCGAGGCCGAGCAACTCGCCGGTCATGTGGAAGCCGGTGATCTGGCAGCGACCGCTCGTGTCGGTCATGCAGGTCTTGAACTGTCCCGCGAAGATTTCGTACAGGGACGACAGGCTGTCGCCTTGGCTGATCAACTCGGTGCCGCGGGCGACACGGCGCTGCCTGGACGCCAGCGCGACCAGCCGCGGACGGTAATCCGCGTCGCCTGGCTTCGCCGTTTCCGGATCATGCCGGATGAAGCTCGAGCGGGCGGCCATCGAAGCCGGCGCATGGTTCTCGTCGACCGTGGCAGGAATAGCGGACAACGTGACTGCTCCCGGTCCGGCGGATTGAAGGGCCCATGATGAATCGGCAACGCACCAGGATCTGTGCGCTGGCAAACACATCACGCGTTCGACGGCATAACCGACCGACCCGCAACAGCGGCCAGGAGTCTGCGCTGGCCTGCAACGCGGTCCCATGACGCCGGGTGTCGGTGCGACAGACGCTTGCCGCGCAGGCCACTCGCCGCGCGCGGCAGTGTGAAGTTAGGTAAAGCTGCGCCTTGTGCGGGGAGTCCCTGTCGGCACGTTCTAGCCGCCCGCGTTAGTGCAGGCGGGTGCGTGCTTCTGCCTCGGCGCGCTGTCGACCCCTGTGGGAGGCTCCCATTCGCTCGACCCTGCTTCAGGATCGCCTTGTCGCGGCAAACCAGCATGCAACTCAGCACGGATGTCGCCGCGCTCCGCCCACGCCGCCAAGGGTTGGCAGGCAGCCTGCCGGCGTGGGTCGAGCTGATCCTGGTGCTGGCGGCCGTTGCGGCCCTACTGCCGACATTCGATCGCGTCGCCGATCTCGCTGACGGTCGCGAACACCGCTTTGCCGACACCGGATTGCGGGTGACTGGGCTGCCCGAGCCCACCTTGCCCACCGTTTGCCTGAACCACGCCCAGCAAGCCGAGGCGCTGGTGCGTGAACGTCTGTGCGCTGGGTTCAGCGCACCGCCATCGGCAGCCGTAGCCTCGTCCGGGACCAGGCTGCCGGCCGCCCTCGAGCGGGCCATGGTGCGTGCTGGCCACGCCTTGCTCGTCCCGCTGCTCGAAGCCGAAGCGCGCTTGAATGGGCTGCGCCTGCAACAGCGCGAGGGCGGTGGCGAAATTCGTGACATCGCATCCGGCATCGCTGCGATCGAGCACGATATGCAGCCCTACATCGACCGCTTTCACTTGACCGCCCGTGACTCTGCCGGGCCGCCAGCCCTGGGCTGCGCCGCGCGCTGGGTCGAGGCCGCATGGGCTGCTCCTGCGGCGTCCGAGAACACCGGTGCCGCGCAGGCGATGGCCCGGGCCAATGCGCTGCTGCTGCTGGCCGCGGCCGTCGACGGGCGCAGCGCCACTGCCACCCTGGCCAGCGCCGCCTTGCTGCCGGGGGCCGCCGCGCTGGGGCCGGGGTGCGAGGGTGGCGCCGTGGCCGCACTCTCGACCACCGCAGCGGTCCTGGGCGACGCCCGGCAGTCGCTGGTCCATGCGCGCAAGAACGAAGCCATGCGCCGATTGTTGCCATCGGCTGGCATCCAATGGGCGAGCGCCATGCTGCTCGGTTTTGCTTTGCTGGCGTGGAGCCGGCGCTCTGTTCGGCCGGCGTTTGGCGTGGCGGCCGCATTGGCACTGTGGGCGTTCGCCGCCTGGCTTGCTCGCGTGCCGTGGCCGTTTGCCGGCAACCGTGCCTTCGAGCCGGCGCGGCCGGAGCGCTGGGAGCAGGCGCTCGCCAGCCCACCAGCCGACTTCGTGTGGTGGCTCGTTGCCAGCGCCGTGCTGTTGTGGATGTGGGCCATCGGCCGCAAGCGCGACAACACCGTCGTTGCACCGGCCCAGGCCATGAGCACGCGTGTCGGCTACCCGGGCCTGGTGCTGGCCACCGGCCTGGGCGCCTTGCTGCTGCTGGATCTGTCGGCCAATGGTCACCCGGTCAACCGCTATCTGGCGCTCTACCACCAGGGCCATCTGTGGCTCGGCATGCTGCTGTTCTCGGTGCTGTCGTTCCTGCGCCGGCCGCTGGCGCACGGGCTCGGCTGGCTGCTGTCGATCACTGGTGAAGCCGCCAGCAGTGCGGCGCGGCGGCTGGGCCGCAGCGGCGCGCTTGTCGCCGTCGTGTTGGCGACTGCGGGCGCACTGACGGTGTTCGCGCTGTCGCTGTCCAATCTGCGCCAGCTCACGTCGGAGCTGGGGCGGGTGTGGTTGATCGTCGGCGCCGCCTGGTTCTTCTTTCTGCGTGCCGGGCCGCTGGCCGAACGACTGGCGCGCGCCGGCCCCGCCGCGGTGGCTGGGTGGCGCTACCTCTGGCCCCTGCTGTACGTCGTCGCGGTGCTGATTGCCGCCATGCTCGTCACGCGCGACATGGGGCCGCTGCTGATTGCCGGCTATGCGTCCGGTGCCTTCCTGGCCGCATCAGCAGCGATGTTGTGGCACCTGCGCAGTGGCCGCAGGGTGGGGCCCTTCATGCTGGCGGTCGTTCTCTTTGCCGCCTGGATCGCTGTGGTCACGCTGGCACTGTTCCAGCTCGGCAGCGCCGACAGCGTGACTGCCGCGCGCCTGGAGAGCCTGGCCGCGCCGTTCGCCTCGACCAATGACCAGCAAGCACTGGTGTCGTGGTTCCAGCGTGCGGCACCGGCGAATGGCTTCGGCATCGGTGCCACTCCCTGGTGCGGCTTTTCGCCAGCCGGCCAATGCAGTGGCGTACCGGCGCAGATCCACAGCGATTACAGCTTCACCGCGATCTTCGGCGTGTTCGGCTCGACGGCGGCCTGGGCGGCGGCGGTCGGCTGTGCGCTGTGGCTGCACCGGCTGGTCCGTCACCACGGGCGGGTCACCCGCGGTGAACCTCGCCTCGTCGCCAGCGCGGGCCGCCTGGTCATCGACGGCCAAGCGCTGCTGAGCTGGATCGGCGTGGCCTGGGTCGTTCTCACGCTGTGCCAGCTGGCGGTCACTGTCGCCGGCAACCTGGCCCTGCTGCCACTCACCGGCGTCACCTTCCCCTTCGTCAGCTTCGGCATGACCTCGCTGCTGGTCAACCTGGCGTTCATCGCGCTGTGCCTGAATGTCAACCTGCCCGCACGCGACGGCACAAGAGGCCGCGATGCTTGAAAGGCGCGCCAGCTCACTGCTCGATTTCGCGATTGCCGCCAGCATCGCCATCGTGCCGATCATGCTGGGCATCGTGTTGCTGGTGACCCTGGCCCGGCCGGCAGATCCTGGCGCGGTGGCGTGGCGCACTCCCGTCGACAGCTACGTGAGCGTGCGCCATGTTGCCGCGCTGAAAACCTTCGAGGCAGCGATCATTGCGCGCGCGGGGATCGCATCGCCGCCGCCCACGGCACAGCAGGTACTCGACGGCCTGCCACAGTGCCGGCGCGAGTGGAGTGCGGCATGGCGCGCCGGTGATTGGCTGCCGCGAATGACCGGCAGCAGCGCAGCGCCACCCTCGCAGGCCGAGCACATCGCCGCCCAGCTGACCGCGCTCGACACCGCGTTGCTGCGCTTTGGCGGCCGCCGCAACGCCCGCGTCGGCCAACCGGTCGGCTTCGATGCGGTGCGCTGGTTCGTACTGGCCGACAGCAGCCTGGGCTCCGAAATCGAGACGCCCGCCTATCCGGGCCGCAAGTTCCGCCTGCGCTGCACCGACCTGGCCGCCGCACTGGCTGTGCTGCTGCATGCCGATGCGCGCATGCTCGATGCCCTGGCCTGGCGCGGCACCGTGGGCAGCACGGTGCTGGCGCGCTGGCGGCCCGACCAGATGGCAGAAATCTCGGCCCACGATGTGACTCGGCGCAATCCATGGAAGGGCGTTGCCGGCTGCATCTATCTCGGCCGCCAGGGGGACCGCGACGACGCTTCAGCGCCGAGCCACTTCGTGGCCGGCTTGCGCAGCGTGCAACGCCGCTTGTGCAATGCGTTCGAGGTGACCGGGATTGCCGTTGCCGGAAGTGCCGCCACGACGGCCTCCAGCCCGGGCACGACGCTGCAGACGCCGGGCGCGCCGAGCGCCTTGGCCGGCGAACCCGGTCTCAACGATCCGGTCGACGACACGCGCTGGATGGTTCCGCCCTCGCTGCACTCCCTGCTGCAGCCGCTCGAGTCGCTGCGCCAGCCCTCGGGCGCGCTGTACCGCCTCTACAGCGAGGCCGAGGCCGATGCCGCGCCTGACGGCGCACCGCAACGCCAAGCTCCTGGGCCGAATCGCATCATGCTCGACGGTGCCGCGATCGACATGGGCCTGTCCATCGCGCTGACGATCGACCCCGCGTTGCAGGCTCTGGCCCAGCGCACAGCCGCCTGCTACACCGGCCGCCACGAGGTCTGCCGCGCGCTCGGCTTGCGCCGGCACGAGGACAAGGATCAGCCGATCGGGCAGCAACTGCTTGAAGGCGCGATGGTGCGGATGGCCGCGGTGGCGGTGATCGATGTCGCGAGCGGCCGCATCGAGGCCCTGGCCGGTGCGCTTTCACGCTGCGCCCGCCAGGAAGTTGATGGCCCGGGGCGGGATGCCAGCTGCGATTCGCGCCTGCCCTATCCGGTGCGGTACCGGCCCGATGCGTTGCTCAACCCGGCCGTCTTCCATGATGCGATGCCGGCCTCGACGATCAAGCCGATCATGGCCGCTGCCTTCCTCTCGGACCCCGAGGTCGGCGCGCGCTGGCTGGCGGCCGAGCGCGCAGCGATGCAACGCAGCGCTGCACCGGCGCGCGACAGCCTGCGCAGCCAGTTGCTGCGCTCGGACTCGGCGCGTTTTCTCGACCGCATGTTCTGCCTCGACAAAGGCTTCGCCCGCTGCGACCGGCCGTGGGCGGTGCAGGCGGCGGCATCGGCGTTTGGATGGAACGCCGACTGCAGCGACAGCGACGCCGATGCGCGCCCGCATTGCGGCAAGCACGACCTGCTGTTCGGGCGCCCGATCGGCACCCCGCCGGCGCCGGCCCTGGCCTCGACCCAGCCGCCGTCGATGGCCGTCGCCTATGGACGGCTGCTGAGCCAGCCTCATGCCGGCAAGCTCGGTGCCGCCATGCGCCTGATGCCGCGCGCCGTGCTCGACCCGGCACGGGTACGGAGCTGCGCCGGCGGTGCCGACGGCCAACGGGTGAGCGACGACGACTGGGAAAAGTGCCGTGGTGGCGCGATGGTCGACGTGGTCGCCGAAGGCTGGGGCCAGGGCCACGCGCGGGCCAGCGCGCTCGGTGTCGCCGGCATGATGGCCTCGCTGGCAGCGGCTGCCAACCGTCAGGCCGAACTGCGGCGGCCGCACCTGGTCGAAGCGCTGCACAGCGCGGGAGGCGCGCCACCGCCCGCGCTCGCCGCGGCGCTGGCGCAGTGGCGCCAAGCCGCGTTGCAGCCCAACCGCCTCGCACCGGAGGCCGCCGAGGTGATCCTCAGCGGCCTCGCGTACAGCCACCGCATCGGCACCGCGCGCACGGCCTGCGAACAGGTCTTCGATGCGAGCCGCTGTCGCGAGATCGGCTGGCTCGCCGGCAAGACCGGCACACCCAGCTTCCCGAACGACGGCCTCTCGCTCGACGAGCTGGCGCGCCTGTGTCCGGGCGGTGTTGCCGCGCCGCAGGCCAAGCCTGGGACCTGCAGTTCGCTGCGGCCGTACAAGTGGTACGTGGCCGCCTACCGCGCTGATGCTGCAAGCATCGGGCCCTGGACCAAGGTCATCGCGGTGTTGACCGAACGCAACTGGTCGCGGCGCACGGGCCAGATCCACGGCGCCGGCGACCACGGCCCGAATCCCTCGGCCGAAATCGCCCTGCAGATCACGGGGCACCAACTCGGCCTGCTGAACGGAGGCGCACCGTGAAAGCGGTGACGCGTCACGTCGACCTGCTGACCGGCAACGAGCCGCTTCCGGCGCCATTGGTCTGGACCTTCGATGGTCCGTTCGAACGCTGCCTGGCGGATCTCGAAGGCACGCTGCGGCGCGCCATCGTGATGGTCGGCGACGTGTCGAGGCTGGCATTGCTGATCGATCTCTCGATGCCCGCCTTGAAGCTTCGTGTCGAGGCCGGCGATGCGCTGCAGCCAGCGTGGGGCCGCTTTCTCGAACGCATGCAGCTTTACGGCCTGCCCGCCGCGCCGCGTGTGCGCCACCGGCGCGAAGCCGGGCCCTTGGCGACCCTGGTGATCGGCTATCGCAACTGACGCAACTGACGCAAAGGAGCTGAAGAACATGACTGTCAAATCCTGGCTTCTCAACGGGGCAAACCGGATGAACGGTCTGACGGCGCGTGGCGACCTGCCTGCGCGCGACCCGGCGCACGTGGCCCCGCCTGAATCGGCGGAGCGCACCGGTCACGGGCCGTCCCCCCATGCCACCGACGCGGTGCTGGCGAAGGTCGAACACCTGGGTGCCTACGCGGGTCTGATCGCTGCCATCCGCGACGAACTCGAACACTTCGTCGCCAGCCATGTGCGCCTGCACCTGGCCATCGCCGAGCGCGACCGCTTCCTGCTCACGTCGATCAATGTGCAATGCCGCGACATCACCCAGGCACGCCGACTGCTCGAGGAGTTCATGCACGAGTTCAAGCCCGAACAGGTCAAGCGCTACCTGGCGCGTGAAGTGATCGGCGGATTGCCGAATGCCGCCGCCATCGATCTGTCGCAATTCGCTGGCCTGGTCGACGCCGCCGACGCAGCCGCGAACGCGGACGAAGGCGGCGAATACCGTGAACTCCTGGAGGCCTTGCGCAGCACACCGGCAGCGACCACGCTCCGACCCTATGAGGTGAACATCGTCGGACGCTGGGCCGAGCTCGATGCGGCGCGGCCGGTCGCGTCTGCGCCCGCACGAGCGCTTGCCGGGGCCGCGCCGCTGACGCCGATGGCCGGCCAGCGTTGCGAGTTCGAACTCGAGGACGCCGATGGCAGGCGCCGCATCGTCTTGCAGTCGGTTGTGCCAGGGCGCCGCTACGTCGTGGGCAAAGGCGAAACCTGCGACATCCGGGTCAATGCCACCTACGCCAGCCGCCGCCATGCCGAGCTCTGGCTCGACGACGGCACCTGGTGGGTGGCCGACGCAGGCTCGACCAATGGCATTCGTCTCGAGTCGGCGGGCGGCGCGCTCGAGCCCGGCCGTCCAATCATGTCGGCCAACGAACAGCCGCTCGCCCTGGTCGAGGGGGTTCGCATCGTGCTGTCGGCCCGCGCCGAAGGCCAGGCGAGCGAGTACCCGTGGGTCGCCCTGTGGCTGCCGGCTCCTGCGGCGACCCGCGTCACGCCGATCGCGTCCACATCGGGCGCCGTGCCGAAGACGCCGCTGACGGCCATCCTCGCGACACGGCCGGCCGAGCTCGCCTTCACGCTGACGGTGGCGTCGAGCAGCGGCCCGCAAACGCTCGAACTGCGCGCGCGTGCGCTGCCCGTGAGCGTCGGGCGTTCGCGCCATCAGACGCTGGTGATCGAACGCCACCACGATTGCGTGTCGGGTCATCACCTGGACATCACCGACCTCGACGGCGAGGGGGCACAGGTGGAAGTGCACGGCGACAACGGCGTGTGGCTCGGCGCTGCGCACCACGGCCCGGGAACGCGATTGCACTGGATGCCTGGGCAGACCTTGGTGCTCGGTGGTTCGCCGCATGACGTATCGACGTGCCAACTCACGCTGGTCCGCGAACAACGGCAGTGACATGCACCAGCACCTGTCGCCATGCCGCAGAACCTGATCACGCCGCTGGAGCCGGGCAAGCCGCGCTTGTCAGGCGATGTTGAACCAAGCGCCGACGTTGCCCAGCAGTCGATCCACACCACGGCGTTCCGGCGCATCGAAGCTGCCGTCGCGTCGTCATGCGGCAGCCAGCACGAAAGCAACGAAGACGCCCACAGCGCGCTCGACCCCGCAGGCTCGTTGTACGTGGTCGCCGATGGTGTGGGCGGCGGCGCGATGGCGCAGATGGCGAGCCGTCAACTCGTCGCGCACTTGCGTTCGGCGCTTGACGTGGCCACGATCGATGCCGAGGGCGTGCGCCGCGCCATGCTCGATGCCGACCGCGCCATCGCCCAGCGCATCGCGAAGGTGACCGACTCGCCCGGCGCCGCGACCGTGGCCCTCTGCGCGCCGGTGAACCTGTTGGCGTCGAAGTGGCTCATCGCCTGGGTCGGAGATTGCCGCGTCTACCGGCTCGCGATGCACGGCCCGCGCGCCATCGAGATGCTGACCTGCGACGACACCTTCCGGCACCTGGGCGAACAGCCGCCCGCAGGCGGCGCACTCGACGATCCGGCGCGCATGGTCGGCAACGGTGCGACCGCGGGCGCCAATGTCGCGCTGCACGACTTGGCCTGCGGCGAGATGCTGGTGCTGTGCAGCGATGGCGTGCACAAGGTCCTCGACAGCGACGCCTGGTCCCACGTGCTGAAGCAGCGCGTTTCGCTGGCACAGCGTTGCAGGGATCTGATCG
>Ga0105090_10002181_pt1 | contig 10831 bp, 10 predicted proteins | sample PPLLak3March2015_FD_79110 | JGI IMG/M metagenome (GOLD analysis project Ga0105090, IMG submission 79110) | Freshwater sediment microbial communities from Prairie Pothole Lake near Jamestown, North Dakota, USA - PPLs Lake P7 Core (1) Depth... | ecosystem: Environmental > Aquatic > Freshwater >... | reverse complement strand
CTGTGCGGGCACCATCATCGTGTGCGTGACGCGCTCGCGCTCGACCGTGGCAACGAAGGCGTCGGGGTCGAACGCGCGGTGCAGCACGTAGGTCGCGCCGGTCATGAACGCCGGCATCATCGTCACCATCGCGCCGTTGAACACGATCGCGCCGGTGTGCAGCACGATCGACTCCGGCGCGATGCGGTACGAGCTCGCCAGCGTGAGCGCGTACATCGCACGGATGAAATGCGTGTGGCAGATGCCCTTCGGCAGGCCCGTCGTGCCGCTCGAGTACATGATGGTGAAGAGGTCGCCGGCGTCCACGTGCACCTGCGGCGCGCTCGACGAAGCGGCATCGACGAGCGCCGCGAACGACAGCCAGCCGGCGCGCCCGTCCTCCGCGCTCGCATCGGCCAGCACCCAATCCGGCGCGAACGCGAGGCCGGCGCGGACTTCGTCCAGCATGGCGAGCTGGCCGCGGCTGCCGAGGATCACGCGCGGCGTCGCGTCCGCGGCGAGCGACGCGAGGCCGGAGGCGTTGAGCAGCGGCGAGAGCGGCACCACCGCGGCGCCGAGCTTCGCGCACGCCCAGTACGTGGCGAGCAACGGCAGCGAGTTGGCCAGCACCGTGGCCACGCGATCGCCCCGCCCGACGCCGAGCCGTGCGAGCGCGTTCGCCCAGCGGTTCACGTGCGCGTCGAACTCGCGCCAGGTCAGGCGCACCTCGTTCTCCCCGTGCGGCGCGACGACCGCGACGTGATGCGGGCGATAGCGCGCGTGCCGCTCGAGCAGCGATCCCATCACCAGCGCGTTCGTCGCGATCGGCGATTCCACGTTACCTCCCCCATGCTCCTCGTCTACTCAACTGTCGCGAAAAGTGTCGTCACTCCCGCGAAGGCGGGCGCCCAGCGTCGTTCACTCAAGAGTCACCGGATCCCCGCCTGCGCGGGGACGACGACAGGATGACATGCAGCTGCCCGAGCCTCCCTACAGGCGATGGCTCATGTCGGCCAGCGCGAAGCCGGGCCACTCGCCGCCTTCCCCCCGTGCAAGCGCCAGCACCTTGAACAGTTCGCCCATCTCGGCGGGCGACGTGAGGCGCTGCACGGCCGCTGCCGCTCGAATGTACCGCGTGCTCTCCGGCGCGCCGACTGCGGCAAGCCGGTCGAGCACGCCGCAGCCGAGCAGGAACGCTGCCTGCGACGCGAACCCGGCGACTCGCAACCCCGCGCGCACGCCCGCTTCGGCCATCGCGGTGAAATCGACGTGCGCCGTGACGTCGCACAGGCCCGGCCATGCCAGCGGGTCGGCGAGCGCGCGGTGACGGTAGTGCGCCATCAGCGTGCCTTGGACGCGCTGCGGGTGGTAGTACTCGTGGCGCGGGAAGCCGTAGTCGATGGCCAGGATCGCGCCGCGTTGAAGGCGCGCGCCGAGCGATTCCACGAGCGCCTCCGCCGCCGGGTTGAGCTCGCTGGCGTAATCGACCTGCGGCGGGAAGCGCTGGAGAGCGAGGTCGCGCAACGCACCAGCGGCAAGCGGGCGGTCGAACAACGCGACGCCCTCGCCGTCGCAGCGCACACCGCGCTCGTGCCACGCGCCGCCTACGCGCGCGACCAGCGAGCAGGGAATCGCGTCGAGCACCTCGTTCATCAGCACGACCCCATCGATGCGCTCGGGCAGCGCGTCGAGCCACACGACGCGCGTTGCCAGCTTCGGCGCAGTCGCGGCGATCGCCGAATGCTGGCGCTCGCGCAGGTCCGGCGAGACCTCGAGGATCGCGTAGCGCGTCGGCAATGCTCCAAGCGCATCGAGCGCCGCGAGCAGGTCCGCGGCCAGCTTCCCGCTTCCCGCGCCCAACTCGAGGAGTTCGTCGGCACCGGAACGCAGGATGACCGCAATCTGCACTGCCAGCGCCTGCGCATAGAGCGGCGTCATCTCGGGCGCCGTGGTGAAGTCGCCCGCCGGGCCCAGCTTGTTCGCGCCCGCAGCGTAGTAGCCGAGCCCCGGCTCGTAGAGCACGAAGCGCATGTACTCGTCGAAAGGAATCCAGCCGCCGCGCGCCTCGATGCGTGCGCGCAGCGCGGAGGCCACCCGCTCACCCTGCGCTGCAGCAGCGCCGTCGGGGTGCGGAAGCGGGATGTCGACAGCAGGCATCGGCTGGCGGGGCGCGCGCGAGCAGCTCACGCGGGTGTTGTGCTAGATTCCTGCGAAGTCTAGCGTCTGGAGGCTCGCGCGTGCACGGAAAGGTCGTGCTGATTACCGGCGGTGCGAAGCGCGTCGGCGCCGGCATCTGCCGACGGCTGCACGCGGCCGGCGCAACCCTGATGCTTCACTACCGCCGTTCCGCCGGCGAAGCGCGGCTGCTGCAGGCCGAGCTCAACCACGTCCGCGGGAACTCCGTCGCGCTGATCCAGGCCGACCTCCTCGACGTTGCCAAGCTGCCGTCGCTGGTCGAGCAGACGCTCGCCACCTTCGGCCGGCTCGACGCGCTGGTCAACAACGCGTCGTCGTTCTTCGCCACGCCGGTCGGCGAGATCACCGCGCAGGCGTGGGAGGACCTCGTCGGCACCAACCTCCGCGCGCCGCTGTTTCTCTCGCAGGCCGCGGCGCCGGCGCTGAAGCGCGCGCAGGGCGCCATCGTGAACATCACTGACATCCACGCCGAGTTGCCGCTCAAGCAGTACGTCGCCTACACGGTGGCGAAGGCCGGACTGTCCGGCCTCACGCGCTCGCTGGCGCGCGAACTGGCCCCCGAGGTGCGCGTGAACGCCGTCGCCCCCGGTCCGGTCCTGTGGCCCGAGGACGGCCAGTTCGACGAGCTGTCGCGCCAGCGCATCGTCTCGCACACGCCGCTGCGCCGCGAGGGCACGCCCGACGACATCGCGCGCGCCGTCCACTTCCTGCTCGCCGACGCGCCCTACGTGACCGGCGTCGTCCTCGCCGTCGACGGCGGCCGCCACATCGCGCTCTGATGCGGGCGCTGCTCGTGCGCCTGACCGGCGCCGCGAACGGCGAGCTCGCGGCGTCGCTGTGGTCGTTCGCCTACTTCTACGCGCTGCTCGCCGGCTACTACGTGATGCGGCCGATCCGCGACGAGATGGCGATCCAGGTCGGCCAGGCGCAGCTGCACGAGCTCTTCACCGGCGTGTTCGTGACCATGCTCGTCGTGGTGCCGGTGTTCGGCTGGCTGACGCGCACCTTTCCCCGCCGACGGCTGCTGCCGTGGCTGTACGCGTTCTTCGTCGCCAACCTGTTCGCCTTCCACGCCGCATTCGATCCTGGCGGTACGCAAGCCGGCCTGGTCGCGCGCGTGTTCTTCGTCTGGGTGTCGGTGTTCAACCTGTTCGCCATCTCCGTGTTCTGGAGCTTCATGGCCGACCTCTACGACACCACGCAGGCGAAACGCCTCTACGGCTTCATCGCCGCCGGCGGCACGGCGGGCGCGCTCACCGGCCCGGCGCTGACCGCGATGTTCGTGACGCTCGTGGGCGCGAAGGGGATGCTGCTCGTCTCCGCCGGGTTCCTCGTCATGGCGATCGTGGCGATTCTCCGCCTGCGCGCGTGGGCGGAGCGCACGGGGGCCGTGGGCACGGCCGCCGAGGCGCCGATCGGCGGCAGCATCTGGGCGGGGCTCACGGACGTCGTGCGCACGCCGTACCTCCTCGGCATCTGCGCGTTCCTGTTCGCCTATTCGCTGTTGTCGACACTCCTCTACTTCCAGCAGACGGAGCTGGTGCCCGCGGCGATTCCCGACAGCGGCGAGCGCACGCGGCTGCTCGCGCTGGTCGACATGGCGGTGAATCTGCTGACACTCGCCGTGCAGGTGTTCGCCTTCGGCACGTTGATCCGCCGGCTCGGCACGTCGTTCATGCTGATCGCGATGCCGGTCGTGTCGATCGTCGGCTTCATCGCGCTGGCGCTTGCCCCCGGCCTCGTCGCGCTGGTCGCGTTCGGCATCCTGCGCCGCGCGGGCGAGTACGCGGTGTCCAAGCCCGCGCGCGAGACGCTGTTCAACGTGCTGCCCGTCGAGCAGAAGTACAAGGCGAAGAACGTCATCGACACGCTGGTGCACCGCTTCGGCGACGTCTCGTCGTCGTGGGTCTTCGCCGGCCTGAAGACTGCCGGGCTGTCGCTGGTGGCGATGAGCTGGCTCGCCGTGCCGATCGCGCTCGCGTGGCTCGCGGTGGCGATGTGGCTGGGCGGCCAGCAGTCAAGTAGGGTCAGACTCGACACTTCGCCGAGCCGGGCCTGACACCGCGGCGCAGGGAAGAGTGGGATCAGACTCGAGCCGTCTTGGCGGCGCCATGCCCGAATCGCGGAAGTATCGAGTCTGACCCTATACCCCCGCTACTTTCCGGTGCAGCGGGAGCGCACCGCATCGGTGACCCGTTCGAGATACGGATCGACGATGCCGTGCGAGACGAGCGCGATGCGGGTGCGCTCGAGGTAGTCGTGCGAGCTGCCGAGGTGTCCGCAGGCGCTCGCGATGACTTCCGCCTGTCGCTCGAGCGACAGCGCGCCCGCGAACTGCGGATGCTCGCGCCTGACGACGAACGCGAGGCCCGTGAGCCGTCGCGTGCCGCCGTCCAGCGTCACCCAGCGCGGCTCGTAGCTGCCGACGACCATCTCGCGCCGCCACAGCAGGTGCAGCTCGTCGATCGCCAGCGGCGAGGGTAGGCGATAGGCGACGCCGCGGCACGCGCCGCCCGGCATCAGCCCGAGCACCAGCCCCGGCGCCTGCGGCGAGCCGCGCGAGGCGAGCGACCACAGGCAGAAGCGGCGGTGCAGTCCGCGCAGCAGCGCCGGGCGCGACTCGACGATGGGGAAGATCGGGTTCCACAGCAACGACCCGTAGGCGAACACCCACCAGCCTGCGCCCTTCGGCTTCGTTGCGAGCGTAGCGTTGAGCGACGCCGACAGCTGCTCGTCGGTCAGCGCGCGCTTCGGGTCGACCGCGGCGACGTAGATCTCGCGCATGCGCCCGCCCTCGAGGTCGCGGCGCGAGAGCGTGCGCGGCCCCGCATCGGCCTCGTCGGCGAGCCGCGGAGGGCCCGCACTGCGCTCACTCCTTCTCGAACTCATCGATGGCGCGCTTGAGTTCGCGCATCGCCTGTTGCCGCTTCGCCGAGGCCGAGCGCTCGTGCGGCCCGCCCTTGCCGAGCAGCGGTGAGCGCGCCACCGGGTTGCGCTGGCGCGGTGGCCTGGACTGCTTGCGGGCGCGCTTCATGGTGTTCGATCAACGCGGCGCCGGAGGCATCGGTTTACACGAGTCCTGCAAACGACAGCCGCGCCTCGCACCACGCGGCGGCGGCGAGCAGACTAGCATCCGCGCCGGGTGCGGCGACGAGCTGCGCTCCGAGTGGCAACCCGAGCGCGTCGCGCCCGATAGGCAGCGACAACGCGGGCGCGCCCAGCAGCGAGGCGAGCGTGCAGCACGACGGGTCCCCGGTCTTCTGCAGGCCTTCCGGCGCGCCGGCCGGCGCCGAGGGAACGAGCAGCGCGTCGAAATTCGCCAGCCAGTCGAGCGCCGTCGCGATCATCGCGCGGCGCGACGCCCGCGCGTGCACCAGCGCGCCGGCGTCGATGCGCGCGCCTTCGTCGAGTCCATCGCGCAGCGTCGGCGACAGCAGCGCGTACGCGCGCTCGCGCAGCGGGGCCAGGTTACGCGCCGCCTCGCCCAGCATGATCGCGCGCTGCACCTTGGCCGCCTGCTCGAGCGGGTCGGGCAGCGCAACCGCGACGATTTCGGCGCCGGCGGCGGCGAGCCTGGCGCACACCGCTTCGAGGGCATCGGCCATCGTGCTGTCGACGCTAGACCACGGAAACGCCGGCAGGAAGCCGAGCCGCGGTGCTCGCGGCAGCGTCGCGGGCGCCGCGGGAACGCCGCCGTCGGCCAGCGGCGCCGCGAGGAACGCCGCGTCGGCAACGCTGCGCGTGAACGTGCCCAGCGTGTCGAGCGTCTCGCTGAACAGGCTCGTGCCGCGGAACGGAATCGCCCCCAGCGAGGGCTTGAAGCCGACCACGCCGCAGTACGCCGCCGGACGGATGATCGACCCGTTCGTCTGCGTGCCCAGCGCACCCGGCACCTGCCCCGCAGCCACTGCGGCTGCAGATCCTTGCGACGACCCGCCCGGCGTGTGTCGCACGTTCCACGGGTTGCGCGTCTTGCCAGGTTGCATGAACGCGAGCTCGGTGGTGACGGTCTTGCCGAACACGTACGCACCCGCAGCCGTCAGTCGCGCGACGCAGGCCGCATCCGCCGCCGCAATGTAGCCCTCGAAGGCTGGTGAGCCCATGCGCGTGGGCAGCGCGAGCGTGTCGATGATGTCCTTCACGCCGACGGGAATGCCGTGCAGCGGCCCCCGTCCGCCCGCGGCGCGCGCGTCGATCGCACCCGCCGCGCGCTTCACGTGCTCGACGTCGAGGCACGCCCACGCGCCGATCGCAGCGTCGGTGGCGGCCACGCGCGCGAGCAGCGCCTCGGCATACGCGACGGCAGTGAGTTCGCCGCGCGCGAGCCGGCCCGCGGCCTCCACGAGCGACAGGGCGTGCAGCGCGCTCATCGCGTCAGACGGTCGAGCGCGACCGGGACGGCGGTCGTCACAGCGGCTGCGCGAGGCAGGAACAGCTCGAGCGTGGTGTTGAGGAAGCGCTGCCCGAGCTCGGTCGCGGCCACGCGTGACGGGTCGTCGACGATCAGTCCGCGCTTCGCACCCTCCGCGAGCGGACGCGCGACGACGGCCAACGGAAAGCCGGTGCGCTCGGCGAACAGCGCCGCAGGCACGCCCTCGGTCAGCCGCAGCGCGTTCAGCATGAACTCGAAACCGATCTCCTCGCGCACGACCTCGCGCCGCTCCATCGCCGGCTGCCCGGCAGCGACCTTCTCCACGTAGTCGCGCGGGCGCTTCCAGCGCACCTCGCGCACGATGTGGCCGGCCTGCGACACCTTGCCGTGCGCGCCGGCGCCGAGTCCCAGGTAGTCGCCGAAGCGCCAGTAGTTGAGATTGTGCGCGCACTGCGCGCCCGTCCGTGCGTAGGCCGACACCTCGTAGCGCGCGCAGCCCGCGTCCGCGAGCCTCGACGCAACGAGCTCCTGCATGTCGGCGGCGGCATCGGCATCGGGGAGGCCCAATGGCGGCTGCGCGTGGAACAGCGTGTTCGGCTCGAGCGTGAGCTGGTAGAACGACAGGTGTGGCGTGCCCAGCGCGAGCGCCGCATCGACGTCCCGCTCGCACTCACCGAGCGTCTGGCCGGGCAGCGCGAACATGAAGTCGAGGTTCACGTTGCCGAAGATGGCCAGCGCCGCCTCGGCCGCGCGCCGCGCTTCGTCGGCGGAGTGGATGCGGCCGAGCGCTGCGAGCTTCGCGTCGTCGAAGCTCTGCACGCCGAGCGAGAGCCGGTTCACGCCCGCCGCGCGAAAACCGGCGAACCGCTCGCGCTCGAACGTGCCCGGGTTCGCCTCCATCGTCACCTCGGCGCCGGGCAGGAACGGCAGGCGCGCGCGCAGCCCCGCGAGCAGCCGGTCGATCGCCGCGGGCGCGAACAGGCTCGGCGTGCCGCCGCCGATGAATGCGGCGTGCACCTTGCGGCCCCACACCGCGGGCAGCGAAAGCTCGAGGTCGGCGAGCAGCGCGTCGACGTACGCGTCCTGCGGGATTTCACCGCGCGCCTCGTGCGAGTTGAAGTCGCAGTACGGGCACTTGCGCACGCACCACGGCAGGTGCACATACACCGCGAGCGGCGGCAACACATCGAAGCGGGGCGCGATCATTGCGCCTGTAGCCGAGCCATCAGCGCGCGCATCGCCTTGCCACGGTGCGACAGCTCGTTCTTGCGCTCGAGCGGCAGCTCGGCGGCGCAAAGCCCGGTCGCCAGGTCCTCGAAGTGCGAATCGTAGCCGAAGCCTCCGCTGCCCCGCGGCGCGTCGACGATGCGGCCGTGCCACTGGCCCTCGGCGATGATCGGCTCGGGATCGTCGGCGTGGCGCACGAGCACCAGTACGCAGGCGTAGTGCGCGCGACGGTCGGCCACGCCTTGCAGCGCGGCGACGAGCTTCGCGTTGTTGCGTGCGTCGGACTTCGGCTCGCCGGCGTAGCGTGCGCTCGCCACACCCGGCGCGCCGCCGAGCGCTGCCACGCAAACGCCGGAGTCGTCGGCGAGCGCGGGCAGCCCGGCGCTCGCGCTCGCATGGCGGGCCTTGGCCAGCGCGTTCTCGACGAACGTCGCGTGCGGCTCATCGGCCTCCGGAATGCCGAGCTCCGCCTGCGCGACCACGTCGATGCCCAGCGGCGCCAGCAGGCGGTGGAACTCGCGCAGCTTGCCTTCGTTGTTCGACGCCAGCACCAGCCGCCGGAAAGTAGGGTCAGACCCTCCTCTACCGGGCACGGCGTCGGAACACATGGGAGCGGTGGGGTGGAGGGTCTGACCCTACTTCGCAAGGAGGCCTAGCGCCTGCTCCTGCTCGGCGACGAGATGCGCGATGCCGCCCTCGGCCAGCGCGACGAGGTCCTCGAACTGCCGGCGCGTGAACGGCGCACCCTCGGCGGTGCCCTGCACCTCGACGAAGCCGCCCTGTCCGGTCATCACCACGTTCATGTCGGTCTCGCAGCCCACGTCCTCGGCGTAGTCGAGGTCGAGCACCGCCTCGGCGCCGACGATGCCGACCGACACCGCGGCGACGAAGTCCTTGAGCGGATCCTCCGCGACCAGCCCACGCTCGCGGCACCAGCGCAGCGCATCCGACAGCGCGACGCAGGCGCCGGTGATCGCGGCGCAGCGCGTACCGCCGTCGGCCTGCAGCACGTCGCAGTCGATGCGGATCGTGCGCTCGCCGAGCAGCGCCAGGTCGGTGACCGCGCGCAGGCTGCGGCCGATGAGGCGCTGGATCTCCTGCGTGCGTCCCGACTGCTTGCCCTCCGCGGCCTCGCGGCGCGTGCGCGTGTTCGTCGAGCGCGGCAGCATGCCGTACTCGGCGGTGAGCCAGCCGCCGCCGCGTCCCTTGAGAAACGCCGGCACGCCTTCCTCGACGCTCGCCGTGCACAGCACCTGCGTGTCGCCGCAGGCGATCAGCACCGAGCCCTCGGCGTGACGGGTGTAGTTGCGCGCGATGCGCACGGGTCGCAGCTCGTCGGGACGACGGCCGCTCGGGCGAGGAGTCATGGCGAGGGGGCGATCAGGAGGGGGGCTCATTATAGCGACGCCCCTCCCGTCGTGCCGCGCTGGCGCGGCGCGAAGCGACGGCGGGCTGCATCCGCGAGCGCGGCGTCGAGCGAAAGGCGTGGCGTCCAGCCGGTCGCTTCGCGAAACGAGGTCGTGTCGACTTCGAGCGAGCCGGCGAGTCGCTCGATCGCCGAACTGCGGCCGGTCAGGCGTCCAGCGATGCGCAGCAGCGGCACCGGCATCGCGACCAGCCGCGGCGGCACGCGCAGCGCTGCGGCAATCGCGCGCACCAGGTCGGGTGTGGACACGGCCTCGGCATCGGCGACGAAGTGCACGCCGGGCGGCGCCTGCGGCACATCGAGCACAGCCACGATCGCGTCGACGAGGTTGCCGACGTACAGCAAACTGCGGCGGTTCGTGATCGAGGCGAGCGGCAGCGTGCGTCGGCGCGCAATCGCCCGCACCAGCCGCGGGAAGTTCCCCTTGGCGTGGCGGCCGTAGACCAGCGGCAGGCGCAGCACCACCGGCGCCATCGCGCTGTCCTTCGCCGCCGCGAAAAGCGCAAGCTCGGCTTCAAGCTTGCTGCGCGCGTAGGCATCGGCGGGCCGCGGCGGATCGTCCGGGCGCAGCGGCCGGCCGGGCGGGCTCGCCTCGCCGTTCACCTTCACGGTGGAGACGAGCACGAAGCGCCGAACCCCGCAGCGCACCGCAGCGCGCGCCAGGCGCGTTGTGGCATCGACGTTCGCGACGCGGTAGGCGCGCGCGGGATCGGCCTCGCGCTCGCGCATCACGTGGGCGCGCCCGGCGAGGTGCACGACGGCCTCGGCGCCCGCGCAAAGCTCGTCGAGCTCGTCGTCGCTCGCCTGCGCGAGATCGCCCAGAGGCTGCATGTCGGCCGGCAGCCCCGGAGCGGCGTTGCGCACGGCACCGAGCAGGGGCCGCCGCAGCGCACGCAGCCGCTCGCACAGTGCGGCGCCGACGAAGCCCGCCGCTCCGGTGACGACGACGAGCCCCCCGCTCATGGCCGACGAGCGCCGAGAGGGGCAGCGCAGCGGCGACAGCCGCAAGCGTGGGGGCTCAACAAGCTACCACCACTTCCACCCATGCTTGTTGTAAAAGCGGCAGCCGCTGCGGACGAACCACGCGATGTGCCGCAGGCCCTTGCGCGCCGCGCCCCCGCCGTGGTGCCGCACGTGCATCGCCGGCAGGTACGCGGTGCGGGTGATGCGGTTCAGGCGCACCGTCCAGTCGAAATCCTCGAAGTAGAGGAAGAACTTCGGGTCGAAGCCGCCGGTGGCGTCGATCGCCGAGCGCCGCACCAGCAGGCACGCTCCGGACATCGCCGGGATGTCGAGCACCGCGTGCTCGGGGTCGGCATCGATCACGTCGCGCATCTCGTAGTGGTCGAGGCGGCGGCGGAACAGGTGCCGCAGCGGCCCGGGCGCGAAGCCGCGCAGCGTGAGATCCGCGACCGCCGGGTAGCGCTTGCAGAGATACTCCTGGCGCTCGCCGTCGCCGTCGTACACCTCGGGCGCGATCGCGCCGACGTCGAGATGCTCGGCGAGCCAGCGCACGCCCACCGCGAGCGAATCGGGTGCGAGCTCGACATCCGGGTTGAGGACGAGGTGGTAGTCGGCGCCGCTGCCGTGCAGCACGAGGTTGTGCGCGGCACCATAGCCGATGTTGGCGT
>Ga0105090_10002180_pt1 | contig 10834 bp, 8 predicted proteins | sample PPLLak3March2015_FD_79110 | JGI IMG/M metagenome (GOLD analysis project Ga0105090, IMG submission 79110) | Freshwater sediment microbial communities from Prairie Pothole Lake near Jamestown, North Dakota, USA - PPLs Lake P7 Core (1) Depth... | ecosystem: Environmental > Aquatic > Freshwater >... | reverse complement strand
GAGATCCGGCCTTCGCGGGCTTCGGCAGCAAGACGCTGTGGTAAGCCGACACTGAGGAACCCACTCACGATGGCATTGTTCGGACGAAACAAACCGGTCGTCTTCGACCGGTACGGATCCAGAAGGCGATCGGGATTTCCGTTGCCGCGCTGGCTGATCACCCTGCTCGTCGGCGTTGCGATCGGCGTCGGAGGCCTGTATTTCGTGCAGGAGGAGTACTTGCCGCCGCGGCTGACGCCGGCCGAGTCGCAGCGGCTTCAAGCGCGCGTCGCCGAGCTCGAGACCGAGCGGGCGCGGCTGCAGGCCGCGCTCGACGAGACGACCGGCCAGGCGCGCGGCGCAGGGGCCGAGGCTACCCGGCAGATCGAGACCGCGCGCGCGGAGAACGCGAAGCTGTCCGGCGCGCTGGCGACAGCCCGCCAGTCGGTCGAGCGGCTGCAGCAGGACCTGTCGCTGTTCGATCTGGTGCTGCCGCCCGACCCGCGCGGCAGCACGATCGGCGTGCGCGCGGCGCGCTTCGCCAACGACTCGGGGCAGCTCGACTATCACGTGCTTCTGACGCGCGAACAGACGAGGGGCAAGCCCTTCGAGGGCGTGATGGAGCTGGTCGTCGCGGGCGTGCGGCCCGGCGGCCGCAACGACACGATCACGCTGGATCTGGTGCCGGTGTCGCTCGGCAGTTACCAGCACCTGCGCGGCAAGCTGCCGCTGCCCGAGGGCTTCGAGGCCCGCCAGACCACGATTCGGGTGCTCGACCGTCCCGACGGCCAGATGCTCGGCATGCGCGTGCTCAACGTGCGCTGACGCTGCGAGCGCCCGCCGCGGCGGCTGCCCCCGCGGCTGCCCTCGCGGCCGCCGCCGACGCGGTCAGCCCGCCAGGCTCGCGACCGCAGCGCGCACGCCGCCGGCGCCGAAGCGCACTCCCTGCGCCGTCATCGCCGCCTCGACGCCGGCCAGGCAGCCGAGGATCATCGCCGCGTTCTGGTCGCCCAGATGCCCGATCCGGAACGCCCGGCCGGTGTGCGGCCCGAGGCCGCCGGCCACCGCCACCTGGAAACGTTCGCGCGCCACGCTGCGCAGCGCCTCGGGGTCGACGCTTTCGGCCACCGCGATCGTCGTGACGGACACCGATCGCGCTTCGGGCGCCCGGCAGAAGAAGTCGAGCATCCCTTCCTCGCGCCAGGCCGATATCGCAGCGTGCACCGCGCCAGCGATCCGCGCGTGGCGCGCGATGACTTCGTCGAGGCCCTCGCGAAAGATCAGTCCGAGCGACGCCTCGAGCCCCATCAGCAGTTGCTCGGGAGGCGTGCCGCAGAACCTCCGATAGCTGACTTCGTGTTTGCGGCGGCGCCAGTCCCAGTAGAAGCGCGGGGTCGGATTGGCGTTGCCGATCTCCTCGGCGCGGGCGTCGGCCGCGACGAAGCTCAGCCCCGGCGGCAGCATCAGGCCCTTCTGCGAGGCGCCGATCGCCACGTTGGCGCCCAGTTCGTCCATCGCGAACGGCGCTGCGGCCAGCGATGCGACCACGTCGACGACCATCAGCGCCGGATGGCCGGCCGCGTCGATCGCCGCGCGGATCGCGCGCAGATCGCTGGTGACGCCGCCGGCGGTGTCGGTATGCACGACGAACACCGCCGCGATCTCGCGCGCGGCATCGGCGCGCAGCGCATCCTCGACCGCCTGCGGGTCGATCGGATAGCCCGGCTGCCACGCTGTGCGGATCACCTTGCGCCCGAGCGCCTCGGTCTGGATCGCCCAGGATTCGGAGAAGTGACCGGTGCCCGGCACCAGCGCGGCCTTGTCCGGCGCGATCAGGTTGGCGATCGCCGCCTCCCAGGCGCCATGGCCATTGGCCGCGTACATGTACAGCGATGCGCGCTGCGTCTGCAGCAGCCGCAGCAGCCCGCCCTGGCAGTTGTCGAGGATCCGGTCGAGCCGGGGATCGGCCAGGTCCATCGGCTGCCGGTGCATCGCCGCCAGCACTTCGTCGGGAATCGGCGTTGGGCCGGGGGAGTGCAGCAGGCGGTTGCCGGGAATTCGGGTGGGGGCGGACATCTTCATGGGATCCATCGGAGCCTTCGGCGAGACGCCATGATAGCCGTGAGGCGCGACCACGGCGGGCGCGTCAGCAGGACTGCGGCCGGTCCGCCGAGGTGCCATGCGGCAGTCCGAGACGGCATTCGATCAGTTCGGGCTCGTTGCTGCGGCTCATGACGAAGTCGAATTCACGGGCAAGGCCAAGCATGGCCGCATTGTGCGCAAGCACCTGCGCCGCGATCGCGGCCGTACCCCGGGCCCTGTGATGGTCGACGATCTTGCGCATCAGGATCCGGCCAAGTCCGGCGCGCTTCAGGTCCGATCGGACCAGGATCGCCAGTTCCGCCCGACGGTTGTCGGGATCGGTCACCGTACGAACCTCGCCCAGCACTTCCTGTCGGCGGTCAGCCGATTCGCGGGTGGCGATGAACGCCATTTCGCGGTCGTAGTCGATCTGGGTGAGGCGGGCGAGTTGCGGGTGATCGAACTTGCGCGCCCTGCCCAGGAAGCGGTTGCGAAGGTCGTTCTCTTCCATGCGCGCGACCAGCTCTGCAAGGGCTGATTCGTCCTCGGGTCGGACCGGCCGAAGCAGGATGCTTGCCCCGCCGGGCAAGGCGACGACCTCCTCCGTCTCGCTGGGATACGAGCGAATCGAGACGCGGCGCCGATCCGACTGATCGGCAGGTGCGACGCGGATGCGGGCGTCGACCGCCAGCACGCCTTGCTCATCGGCGAACAGCGGATTGATGTCGCAGGCGATGATCTCAGGATGATCGGCGAGCATTGCGGAGAGGGCGACCAGGGCGTCGGCGATCGCGTCCAGGTCCGCGGCCGGGCGCATTCCCTGCGCCTCGAGCCTGCGCACCACCCGGGTCTGCGAGATCAGATGACGGGCGAGCAGCCGGTTCAAGGGCGGCAGGGCAAGGGCGTGATCGCGAATGACCTCGACCGCTCTGCCGCCTTCGCCGAAGACCAGCACGGGGCCGAACAATGCGTCGCACGCTATGCCGATCATCAGCTGCCGGGCGTGAGGGCGAAGCGCCATGCGCTGGATGCCGAAGCCCTCGAAGCGCGCATGCGGCGCGGTGCCGCAGACCCGACGATGCATGGCCTCGGCGGCGCTCCTGACTGCTTCCGCGTTTTCGAGGTTCAGCGCGACACCGCCGACGTCCCATTTGCGCGGCACGTCGGGTGACGAATAGGTCAGCGCCACCGGGTAGCCGAGGCGATCGGCAACCGTCGCCGCGGCCTCGGGGTCGGCGGCGAGCTCGCTTTCGAGCGTCCGGATTCCATAGGCCAACAGGACCTTGCGGGCGTCGGGGTCGGTCAGGAAACCGTCGGGTCGGGCGAGTCCGCGCTCAATTGCGGGGCGAGCCGTCGGTCGCGCGCGGCGGTCCTCGACCAGGGCCGATGGTGGCGTTTCGAGCAACATGCGCTGGTTGCGGCGGTAGTCGACCATGTGGCGAAACCCGCGCACCGCGTGCCCGAGCGTCTCGTAGCAGGGCAGGCCAGCCTCGGACAGAAGTCGGCGCGCTGGCTGCGCCGTTTCGTCGCCCAGCCAGCAAGTCAGCACGTTGCCGCCGAGCCGTCGGTAGGCCGCCGCGACGGCGCGCGCGATCTCGACGCCGTCGGCCAGCACGGTCGGCGCATGGATCGCCAGCACGGCGTCCAGGTCCGGCTCCTGGGCGAGGAGTCCGAGGGCGTCGGCATACTGCTGTGGCAGGGCGGCGACGCCGAGGTCGACCGGATTGCGCGGCGGCGACGCGGGCGGCGTCACGGCCGACAGCGAAGCGACGAGCCCGTCGGGCAGGCTGGCGGGGGTGGCGCCTCCGCTCAAGGCCAGCTCATCGGCAGCCATCAGGCCGGCATCGGCGCCGTTGCAGAGGATCGCCAGACGCTCGCCGCGCACGTGGCGGTTGCGTGCGAGGGTTTCCACTGCGGCGAAGAGTTCGTCGATGTGATCGACCCGCAATGCGCCGGTCCGGCGAGCTACCGCATCGAACACTTCGTCGGGCGTGGCGAGCGACTCCGACAGGAAGGTGCCGATCGGCCCGTTGAAGGCGCTGCGGCCGGCCTTGAGCAACAGCAGCGGCTTGTTGCGCGCCGCGGCCCTGGCCGCCGTGACGAAGTCGCGCCTCTCGTGGATCGTCTCGATGTACAGAAGGATCGCCTTCGCATCGTCGTCATTGGCGAGTTGGTCCAGGACATCGCCGAAATCGACATCGTCTGCTGCGCCGAGGCTGACGAAATGCGAGAAGCCGATTCCGCGCGGTCGGGCCCAGTCGAGGATCGTCGAGCACATGGCGCCGGACTGGGAAACGAAGGCGATGTTGCCGGCGTGCGCCGCCGCATGGGTGAAGCTGGCGTTGAGCCGCGCCGACGGCACCATCACACCGAGGCTGTTCGCGCCGAGGATCCTGAGTCCGTGCGGTCGGGCCGCACGCCGAAGGGCGGCGCTGTCGCGGGATGCGCCGAGGACGATGGCGATGCTGGTGCCGCGACGGCCCAGCTTGTCGATCAGGTCCGCATTGCGCGAGTCGTCGTCGTCGCACAGAAGCGCCAGGTCGGGCACCAGCGGCAATGCGTCGATGTCGGGATAGGCCAGGACGCCGGCCACGGCCCGATGGCCGGGCGCCACCGGCATCACCGGCCCCTCGAATCGCCCGTGCAGCAGGTTTTGCAGTGCGATGCAGCCGACGGAATCGGGTCGTTCCGCAGCGCCGATCACCGCCACCGAGTCGGGGCGGAACAGGCGAGCGAGGTCGGCGTGCGGCAAGAGTCGATCCCGGTGCCGCGAAGGCTTTACGCCTGCTGCAGCGCCCGGGCCACGAGCGGCGAAGCGGCGTGAACGGGCGGCTGCACCGACCGCCGCCGCTCCCTCACGAGTTGACATAGCACGCCGACGGCGATCTCGGCCGGTGTGTTGCCACCGATCTTTTCGCCCATCGGGCAGACGATCCTGTCGATGAATGGCTGCTCCAGCCCTGCCTTGTACAGTTGACGGCGCATGATTGCCGCCTTCGAGTCGCTTCCGATCACGCCCAGATAGGGCGTCCTGACCCGCTTGAGCGCGAGAGCCTCGAGAATCGGGATGTCCGTCAGGTGCCCCATCGTCATGATCAGGACCACGGTGCCGTCGCGCACCGCTTCGACCCCGTCGGCAAACCGGGCGACCCGGAGCGGCTCCAGCCTGTCGCTGCTCGGAAGCCGCGCGAGCCATTCCTCGCGCGTATCGATGCAGACGGTGCGGCAATCGAGCTCGACCAGGAAGCGGCACAGCTTCTGGGAGACATGCCCGGCGCCGAAGACCGCGATGTTCCAGCGGTCCTCGGGATGGTGCGCTTCGTAGTACAGCGTGACTTCTCCGGCGCAGGTCATGCCGAGGTCGCGGATGAGGTTCAATCGCTCGAACCGGGTCCTGGGTCCGATCCTCGACGCCAGCAACGCGCGCGCCTCCTCGGCGCAACGGGCCTCGAGCCGCCCGCCGCCGATGGTGCCGAACAACAGCCCGTCCGCGCCGAACAGCGCGCCCGCGCCGGTTTCCTGTGGAATGCTGCCGCGGGCATCGATGATGGTCACCATGCAATACGCGATGCCTTCGCGTTGCAGTCGGCTCGATTCGTCGAGGAAAGCGCTGTCGTGCATGTCGGGCCCCGATCGTCCGGTCTCAGGTGATGCGCGGCCGCCCTGCGGCAGTCGCACTGCTGCCCTGGGGCGGGCATATAGTTTGCTCTTCAAACTAAATCAATCGCGCGCCCGCGTCAAGGCGAATTCAAGGGTCGAAAGCGCGCGCAATCCGCTTCAGCATGTCGAGAAGCAGAGCTCTTTCGCCAGGTTGAAGCACGGCGTCCATCGCCTGTTCTTGCCGGTCCACCTTTCTCCTGACCTTGCCGAGCAGTCGCCGACCTGGCTCGGCGAGCCACAGGGCGTAATAGCGCTGGTCGGCCTTGCTGCGGCTGCGGCGCACCAGCCCGCGACTGACCAGACCGCTGATCCGCAGCGACATCGTCGACTTGTCGACCTTGTAGACCGAGGTCAGCCGCGTCTGGCTCGCTCCGGGGTTGGCGTCGATCAGGGTCAACAAGCTGAACTCGCCCGGCGAAATCTCCAGATCGGCCATCGCGACCGCGAAGTCCCTGAACACCGCAGTCTGGGCCTGGCGGATCTGGTATCCGATCATGCCCGGCAGGGGGCCGAACTCGACCTCGGCGGCCGGTGCGTTGTCGGTCTTGCGAGGCTGGCTGTCCACCGCGCGCATTCCACACACTCCTCTTGTCGGGGTCCTGAATAGTACTGATTTTCGGGCGGCCACATCGTGATTCGCTATTGACTTGTCTGATGCTCATCCATATAGTTTGCTCAACCAACTGTCTGGTCAGGGGGTCGCCCGTCAGAAGCGATTGATCCTGGATGCCCACGCGAGCCGGCTGTCGGCCGAGGGACCGAAATGATCCTGTACGACTTCGATTACGAGCGCCCAGCCAGTCTGGAGCAGGCTTCGGCGGATCTGCGCAGGCTCGGCAAGGGCGCGCGCCTCGCCGCCGGGGGCACGGCCCTTTACCCGAGCATGCGGGTCGAGAATGATTGTCCCACCACCGTCGTGAGCGTGGGCGCGCTGACGCCGACGGCACCGGTGCGACAGTCCGATGGCTCGATCCGGATCGACGCACTGATGCGGCTCGCCGCGCTAGAGCGCAGCGAGCTGATCCGCGACGCCCTGCCGATGCTCGCCGAAGCTGCCGGCGTGGTGGCCGGCGCTCAGATTCGCCACATGGCGACGCTCGGCGGAAATCTCTGTCAGGACACGCGCTGCCTGTACCTGAACCAGAAGCACGACTATCAGTTCAAGTCTCCGTGCTACAAGCGCGGCGGCGATCTGTGTTTTCCGTACCCGAACAACACTCCCGACACCTGCTGGTCGGTGTACATGTCCGACACCGCGCCGGCGCTGATCGCGCTGAACGCTGGGGTCGAAATACTCGGCGAAGGCGGCCTGCGACGGGCGAGCCTCGAGAGCCTCTACACCGGCAGCGGCCTGAGTCCGATCGGTCTGGCGAGCGACGACATCGTGCGCGCGATCGTCGTGCCCGCCGCCGGCGGCGGCTTCGGCTGGGGTTATCGCAAGTCCGCCCGGCGCGGCGGCATGGAATTCGGGATCTCGGTGATGGCCGTGGCGCTGTCGGCCGACGAAGGCATGCAGACCTGCAGCTCCGCGCGAATCGTCATCGGCGCGATACGGGAGGCGCCGATCCGGGCGACGCAGGCCGAGCAGGTGCTGAGCGCAGCCCCGCTCGACGAGGCGACGATCGCCCGGGCGGCCGCCGCTGCGGCCGGGGAGATCAGGCCGCTGCCGCACCACGGCTTCACCAAGAGCTACATACGCGACGATCTGCGCGTCAAGATCCGCCGGGTGCTGCAGGAGGCCGCGGATCGGGCGCTCGGCTCGGCCGCTCAGTTCGGCCGCTCAGCAAGGGGGCTTTCATGAACGATGAGTCGATGCCGTTGGCGACACGCTCGGCAACCAGGCGCTCGCAGGTCGTCGCGATCTGCGTCAATGATGAATGGCACGAGGTGACGGTGCGCCCGCGGCACATGCTGGTCGAAGTGCTTCGCGAGGCGATCGGGCTGACCGGCACCAAGGACGGCTGCGAGCAGGGCGCTTGCGGCGCCTGCACGGTCCTCATCGACGGAACACCGGCGCTTTCGTGCATGACGGTGGCGCTCGAATGCGACGGCAAGCAGGTGCGCACGGTCGAGGGTCTCGCCCAGGGTGGGCAGGTCAGTCCGATCCAGCAGGCATTCCTCGATCAGGGCGCCATCCAGTGCGGCTTCTGCACGCCCGGAATGCTGATGTCGATCACTTCGCTGCTCGAGCGCAATCCCCGGCCCAGCGTGCCGGAGATCAAGAAGGCGCTGGAAGGCAACCTGTGCCGCTGCACTGGCTACAACGCGATCGTCGACGCCGTGCTGCAGGCGTCCGGGCAGGGTGTTCAGCCCATCATGAAATAGCCGCCTGCGAAAAGGAGACGACCGCCATGGAACCGCTGAGCTACGTGGGCAAGAGCGTGCGCCGCAAGGACGGTCCCGACAAGGTGACCGGGCGCGCCGTGTACAGCCAGGACGTGAAGCTTCCGGGCACGCTGGTCGGCCGCATCCTTCGCAGCCCTCATCCTCACGCGCGCATCGTGCGCATCGACGCGAGCAGGGCGAGGCAGCTTCCCGGCGTGAAGGCGGTCATCACCGTCGACGACACGAAGGGCATCAAGCACGGCTTCGTCGAAACGCCGCGCTATCCGCCCGACCAGGAAGTGCTGGCCCGCGACCGCGTCCGCTTCGTCGGCGAGGAGATCGCCGCGGTCGCTGCGGTCGATCAGGTGATCGCCCAGCGGGCGATCGATCTGATCGACGTCGAATACGAACTCCTCCCCGCCGTGTTCGACCCCTTCGAGGCGATGAAGCCGGACGCGCCCGAGATCCATCCGACGCTTCCGAATGTACGCAGCGAGACGGCCCTGTCCAACATCGCCGGACGAACCGCCACCGGCTGGGGCGACGTCGACGAGGGATTCGCGCAGGCCGACTACGTCCGCGAGGATCGCTTCGAGAGCCATCTTCGCACGCATGGCTACCTGGAGCCGCAGGCCACGCTCGCTCACTGGGAGGACGACAAGCTCAATGTCTGGACGTCGTCCATGGGAACCTTCGTCAAGCGTGCGAAGCTGGCGAAGGTGCTCGATCTGCCTTACTCGGCGGTGAGGATCCACAAGACCTATGTCGGCGGCACGTTCGGCGGGAAGATCGACCTCTATTCTCACGAGTACTGCGCGGCGCGCCTGTCGATGATCACCGGCCGGCCGGTGCGCATGGTGGCCACGCGCGAGGAGATCTTCTCGGCCTACCGCCACGGGCAGCCGCTCGTCATGGAGATCAAGACCGGGGTCCGCAAGGACGGCATCATCGTCGCCCAGCAGGTGCGCGCGATAAACAACGCCGGCGCCTATCGCGGCAGCGGCGTGGTCGTGATCTTCCTGGCATGGGGATTCACGATGCTTCCGTACCGCATCCCGAATCTTGCCTACGAGGGGCTCTCGGTCTACACCAACTATCCGCTGCGCGCGCCGCAGCGCGGTCACGGCTGCCCGCAGATCCGCTTCGCCATCGAATCCCAGCTCGACCGCATTGCCGAGGATCTCGGCATCGACCCGGTGACGATCCGGCTGCGCAACGCGCGCAAGCCGTGGGAGGAGCTGCCGAACGGCGACAATGTCCACGAGGCGGGGCTGATCGACTGCATCAAGCTGGCAGCCGAGAAATCCGGCTTCCTGGCCAGGCACGGGCAAGGGCGCCGCCAGACGTCGACGATTCGCCGCGGCATCGGCATGGGAGTCAGTTCGTACTTCGGGGGCTCGCTGATCTACCCCAACGGATCGGGCGTGATCGTCAAGATGGCCGACGATGGATCGGCGACGGTGCTGACCGGGGCCATCGACGTTGGCCAGGGTGCCGAGACGGTCATCGCGCAGATCGTCGCCGAAGAGTTGTATCTGCCGATCGAGGACGTGCGAATCATCTCCTCCGACACCGACACCACGCCGCAGGACATCGGCGCCTGGATCAGCGGGATGACCTACGTCACCGGCAATGCCGCACGGCAGGCGGCCGGCAACGCCCGCACCAAGCTGCTGCAGGTGGCCGCCGAGAAGTTCGGCTGCGAAATCGAGGCGCTGGAGACTCGCGACAAGATCGTGCGCAACCGCGCAAACCCCGATCAGCAGCTGACTTATCGCGAGGTGATTGCCCTGAGCATCGCCACGCGGCGCGGCGACACCGTCATCGGAGAGGGCTTCTGGCGGACGATGCGCGACGAGCCCACGCATCCCAGCCTGGCGACCACCAAGGGGCGCTGGAGCGAGAACTACGCTTTCAGCTGCCAGGTGGCCGAGGTCGAGGTCGACACCGAAACCGGCGAGGCCCGGGTGCTGAAGGCCTGGACCGTTCACGATTGCGGCTTCGCGGTCAATCCGGCCCTGGTCAAGGGCCAGGTCGATGGCCAGGTATCGATGGCGCTCGGGCATGCGTTTCTGGAGGAGATTCTCACCAAGGACGGCTACACGCTCAACCCCAGCTGGCTCGACTACCGGATGCCGACCGTCCACGAGATGGCCAGCTCGGACGACGCCGAGATCGTCACCGAGCAGTACACGGTCGGCAAGTCGTACCGCGTCAAGGAGGTCGGCGAAGGCCTGGTGTCCGGCGTCCTGGCCGCGATTGCAAATGCCATCTACGACGCCACTGGCGTGCGCATGCAGTCAACGCCGTTCACCCCCGAGAAGCTGCTCAGGGGATTGCGGCAGCTCGAACGCAAGGGGCGGCCCGGGCGCCAGGACCGAGACGCGGAGAAGGACGCGGACGAGCCAGCGGCGGCCACGCTTGATTGAGATGCCACCCGGATAACCTGGCGATGAACACCCTGCCGCCGATCTCGCCCGTCGTCCTGCTCCGCAGCGCCGGCGAGATGGCGAGCGGCATCGCCTGGCGGCTGTTCGGGGCGAACATCCGGCGGCTGTGCATGGTCGATCTTGGTGATCCCTTGTGTGTTCGCCGCACCGTCGCGTTCTGTCCGGCATTGGAAGCGGGTGCCGCGACGGTGGAGGGCGTCGAAGCGGTCGCCGCCCGCACGGCATCCGACATCGCGTCGGCGTGGCAGGCTGGGCGGATACCGGTCGTGCGGACCAGCGACCTGGCCGCGATCGATGGCTTCGAGCCCGACGTCGTCGTCGACGCCATCATCGCCAAG
>Ga0105090_10002178_pt1 | contig 10846 bp, 11 predicted proteins | sample PPLLak3March2015_FD_79110 | JGI IMG/M metagenome (GOLD analysis project Ga0105090, IMG submission 79110) | Freshwater sediment microbial communities from Prairie Pothole Lake near Jamestown, North Dakota, USA - PPLs Lake P7 Core (1) Depth... | ecosystem: Environmental > Aquatic > Freshwater >... | reverse complement strand
GATCGCGCCGCCGCTGTACCCGAAAATGGTGTCGACGCCTTCGTCCGCCAGCACCTGCACGATGATCTCCGCGCCGCTCATGGACTGGCCGGTCCGCGGGTGCGCGGACGGGGTGGTCGGCAGTGGACTGACGGCGATGCTGTTCACGGGCGCGCTCGTTGCAACGGGTATGGAAAGATTATGTTGCGATGCAAACGAGACTAACAGCCGCTGCGGCCGCGCGTCCATCTAGGCGGTTCCCACCCGATCCCCTATTCTGGAGCGCGGAACCCGGCGGCCTCATTGCCGGTTTTCGCAATAGAATCATAGAGATGCCGTTTCCGGGAGCCCGCCGTGCCAAGCCAGCGCCACATCATCGCCATCACCCTGCAGAACGAATCCGGCGCGCTGACCCGCGTGGCGGGCCTGTTCTCGACCCGCGGCTACAACATCGAATCGCTGAACGTGGCGGCGACGGACGATCCCACGGTCTCACGCCTGACGCTGGTGACGACCGGCAACGACGCCGTCATCCACCAGATCACGCAGCAGTCGCTGAAGCTGGTGGACGTGGTCGACGTCGAGGACGTCACGCGCGAGGAGCACTTCGAGCGCGAGCTGCTGCTGATCAAGGTCAAGGCCAAGGCGACCCAGGTCGGATCGCTCTGGTCGGCCACCCAGCGCGCGGGCGGCCGTGTGCTCTGGGATGCGGCGGACAGCTTCACCATCGAACTCACGAGCAGCGAGGCCGACATCAACCGCTTTATGGCGGAAGTCGCTAACTTCGGCGAAGTGCTCGAAGTGGTGCGCAGCGGCGCGCTCGCGATCCAGAAGGGACGGCACGTCCTGGAGTCGTAGCGGCTAAGCTACCGGCATCACGCTGCGCTTGCGGCGATCATCCGGTTGAGGTTGCACAGGCATGGCTGATGTCTTCGTTTCCTACGCTCGCGGCGACAAGGCACGCGTGGCGCCGGTCGTGGCTGCGATCGAGGCACAGGGCTGGTCGGTCTGGTGGGACCCGGAAATCGACGCCGGGCAGCAGTTCGACGACCAGATCGAGGCCGCGCTCAAGGCCGCCAAGGCCGTGCTGGTGATCTGGACGCCAACCTCGGTGTCGTCGCGCTGGGTGCGGGGCGAGGCGCGGGAAGCGGCCGACCGGGGCACGCTGGTCCCGGTGCGCTTTGAAAACGCCAGCCTGCCGATGGACGTTCGCGCGATTCATACGACCGAACTGGATGGTTGGAGTGAAGACCCCGCGAGCGCTCCGTTCCAGTCACTGCTGCGCGCGCTGAGCGCGATGATCGCTCGCCAGAGCGCGCCTTCGGCAGGAGAAACCGGAGCAAACCCAGCGCCGTCCATCACCCCGCCTCGCCTGGCGATCTGTGTCCTGCCGTTCGCCAACATGAGCGGCGATCCGGAACAGGAGTACTTCAGCGACGGCATCAGCGAGGACGTCATTACCGATCTGAGCAAGGTTTCGGCACTCGCAGTCGCGTCCCGCAACAGTGCCTTCATGTACAAGGGCAAGCAGGTCGATGTGCCAAAAGTGGCCCGTGAACTGAAGGTCAGCCACGTGCTCGAGGGCAGCGTGCGCAAGGCAGGGGGCCGGGTCCGCATCACTGCCCAGCTGGTTGACGGATTGACCAACGACAGCGTCTGGGCGGAGCGCTATGACCGCGACCTGAACGACATCTTCACGCTGCAGGACGAGATCTCGCAGGCCATTGTCAAGGCGCTGAAGCTGAAGCTGCTACCCGAAGAGAAGAAGGCCATCGAACAGCGCGGCACCGACAACGTCGAGGCCTACAACCTCTATCTCATGGCACGGCAGACCTACATCACCGGCAATTCCGCCGACGATCGCGCAGCCTCCGCGATCATCCGTCTCTGCTCCCGGGCCACGGAGAACGATCCCAACTATGCGCGCGCCTGGGCGCTCATGGCGCTTGGACAGACGCAGTTTCGTGACCTGCGCGGGGGACAGGCCGATGATGGATTAGCAGCGGCGGAGCGGGCACTCGCACTCGACGGCAACCTGGCCGAGGCCCACGCGATCAAGGCAGCGATCCTGGCTGAAGGCGGCCGTTACGACGAGGGGGCCGCCGAAATCGCGATTGCCCTCCGTCTCGACCCCGAGTCCTACGAGGTCAACCGGTCAGCCGGGTACTTCAGCTTCAGGCGACAGCAGTTGCCGGACGCCATTCGCTTTTTCGAGAAAGCCATGGCGCTCGTGGAAACGGACGTCAATTCGGCTTGCATGTTGCTCACCTGTTACACGGCCATCGGCAACTCGCAGAGCACCCGGCGTGCGGCGCAACTCGCGCTCACGCGTTCTGAAGCTGCGCTCGCGCACGACGCCAACAACGGGACAGTTACGGGTTACAGCGCTTATGCCCTCGCGGCGCTCGGGCAGTCTGACCGGGCCAAGCAGCGCATGGGACGCGCCCTGCTGATCGATCCCGACAACCTGAACATGCGGTACAATTTTGCATGCGCCCTCAGTGTGCACCTGAAGGAGACACAGGCCGCGCTCGACATGCTGGAGCCGGTGCTGGCGAAATTCGCCCGCGGCTTCCTGCACCACGCCAAGGTCGACCCGGATCTCGATCCCCTGCGCGAGGATCCGCGCTTCAAGGCAATGGTGGCGGCGGCGGAAGCCCGCATCGCGACGGCGGGTGACGGCAGCGCCCTTCCAACGCCGCACTAGGGCACGCACGCTTGGGCAAGCATCGACTCGAGGCGTTCAGCGACGGGGTGCTCGCCATCCTGATCACCATACTGGTGCTGGAACTCAAGGTGCCGCATGGCACGGAGATCGCGTCCCTCGCGCCGCTGATCCCGGTGTTCCTGACCTATGTGCTGAGCTTCGTCTATCTCGGCATCTACTGGAACAACCACCATCACCTGCTGCAGCTCTGCAACCGCGTGACGGGCACGATGCTGTGGGCCAACCTTGCGCTGCTGTTCTGGTTGTCGCTGGTACCGTTCGCGACCGGCTGGATGGGCGAGAATCATTTCGCGACGTGGCCGACGGCGCTGTATGGCGTCGTGCTGCTGATGGCGGCACTCTCCTATACGTGGCTGCAGACGCTGATCATCCGTGCCGAGGGACCGGACTCCCTGCTCGCACAGGCGGTTCAGGCGGACTGGAAGGGCAAGCTGTCCCTGGCGCTGTACGCGCTGGCCATTGCGGTGTCGTTTCGATTGGGCTGGCTGTCGCTTGCGATCTACGTCGTGGTCGCGTTGATCTGGCTCGTGCCGGACCAGCGAATCGAGAAAATCGCATCACACGCGCCGCATTGAGTCCTGACCGCAGGAGAGTACAAGAAGCTGAAACGGGGGGCACGACATGGTCGATGAGCGGAACTCGGCAAGCCTTGCATCGCGACGCGATCGGCAAGTCCAGGTTGGCCTCGTACTCACGGCGCTCTGGCTGGGCGCAGGTGTGCTGTACGTCGCCGTGTCCATGGGCTGGACTGCCTTCCTGCGGTTGCCGCTCGGCGACCTCGGCGATTTCCTGGACGGTGCGTTCGCGCCGCTCGCCTTTCTCTGGCTGGTGCTCGGGTTGTTTCTCCAGCAGCGCGAACTCGCCGCGAACAACGTCGCGATCCAGCGTCAGTTCGAGATCATGCAGCGCACGGCGGAGCACGCCGAGATCCAGACCCGCGCCATTGCCGCCAACGAGCTGCACGCACGACAGGACACGTTCATCGACGTGGCACAGCTGGTGATGCACCAGCTCGAGGTGATTGCCGGCATGTTGTTCATTTCGAGCCAGGGCACGATCGGCGACGGCGTGGTGTCAGACGAAGAGGTCGACACGCAGTTCGCGCGGCTGAGTTCGGGCGAGTCGTCGGTCTTCAGTCGACGCATGATCCTGCTGCACGTGCGAGTGGCCGATTCACGGGACGGCTGGGCGCTGTTCTACGGGACGCCGATCCGCACGCAGCACTGCGAGAATTACATCCGCAGCTTCGAGCGGCTGCTGCGCAGCGCCGCGGGATGCGATCCCGAAGGCATGATCGTGGATGCTATGCACGGCAACGCGCAGGGCCGGCTGTATCGCCTGATGTGCACATTGCGGGATTCGCCGCCAGCCGGCGTGCCGGTTGCCGGCTGATCAGGTTACGGCAACGCCCCAAATCCCGCATAGCCCTCGTCGAGCGTCTGCAACGCCGCGCGCACCTGCGGCGGAATCGGCACCGGCCGGCGCGTGGCGCTGTCGACGTACACGTGCACAAAACGGCCGATCGCCGCAGGTTCGACTTCCTGGTTGCGGAACAGCCCGATCCGGTAGATGACGCTCGAGTTGCCGAGCCGCTCGAGCGCGAGCCCGGCGTACACCGTGTCGGGGAAGGTCAGCTCGCCGATGAACTTGCAGCTGGTCTCCGCCACGATACCGATCGCGGAAAGCTGGCGCACGTCGCAACCGCTCGCTTCGATCAGGTAGCCGTTCACGGCTGTGTCGAAGTACGAGTAGTACACGACGTTGTTGACGTGACCGTACTGGTCGTTGTCCATCCAGCGCGTCGTGATCGTCCGCAGGATGGGAAACTCGTCGCGGCGCGTGGGTTGCGGCGCGGTCGCTGCGGCTGCGGCTGCGGCTGCGGTCATGCTGTCTTACTCCAACGGCGCGCCGGTCTGTCGGCGTGCGCATTATTGCAGTGGAGCGTGGTGGCGCGCATGGGCTACGCTCGGAGCCATGAAGACCAAGGCTGCCGTGCTGCGCGAGCTGGGTCGTCCCGGCCCGTATGCCCAATCGAAGCCGCTCGCGATCGAGGAGTTCGACCTTGCGCCACCAGGCCCGGGGGAGGTGCTCGTCCGCGTGCGAGCGGCCGGGCTGTGCCACTCCGACCTTTCGGTGATCGACGGTAACCGGCCACGGCCACTGCCGATGGTGCTCGGGCACGAGATGGCGGGAATCGTCGAGGAGGTCGGGCACGGCGTGACCGACCTGCAACGCGGTGATCACGTCGTCGCCTCGTTCGTGCCGAGTTGCGGCGTCTGCGGGCCCTGCGTCGCAGGCCGGCCCGCGCTGTGCGAGCCCGGACTCGCGTCGAACACGGCGGGTACCCTGCTCTCAGGTGCGCGCCGGCTCTGCCAGCACGGCGAGCCGGTCAATCACCATCTCGGCGTCTCGGGGTTCGCGGAGTGGGCGATCGTTTCGCGTCGGTCGCTGGTCCGCGTGGATCCGACATTGCCGTTTGCAGAAGCGGCGCTGTTCGGCTGCGCCGTGATCACCGGCGTCGGCGCGGTGATCAACACTGCGGCGATGCCGAAGCATTCGTCGCTGGCCGTGATCGGCCTCGGCGGCGTCGGGCTCGCGGCCTTGCTGGCCGGACGCATGCTCGACGCGAGCCCGATCGTGGCGATCGACCTGCACGAGGCCAAGCTGGCCACGGCCCGTGAACTCGGCGCCACGCACACGTTCAACGCGGCCGACCCCGACTGCGTCGATCGGGTGCACGAGGCGAGTGGCGGCGGCGTGGCTTACGCCTTCGAAATGGCCGGCTCGGCGCGCGCGCTCGAACTTGCCTATCGCGTCACGCGGCGCGGCGGCACCACCGTGTCGGCCGGCCTGCCGCATCCGCAGCAGCAGGTGTCGTTGTCGCACTTGAGCCTCGTCGCGGAAGAACGGACGCTCAAGGGCAGCTATCTCGGCAGCTGCGTGCCGGAGCGCGACATCCCGCAGTACATCGAGTGGTATCGCGCAGGACGCTTGCCGGTGGACAGGCTGTTGAGCGAACGCATCCGGCTCGACGACATCAACGGCGCGTTCGACCGGCTCGCGGCCGGCGAGTCCATCCGGCAGGTGCTTGAGATTGGCTGAACGCCTGGTCGACTTCGCCGACGACGACGCGACGACGCACTGGCATCCCATCGACGACGTCGTGATGGGGGGCGTCTCGCACAGCACATTGCAGCGGTATTCGCGCGGCATCGCATGCTTCGTCGGTTTCGTTTCGCTGGAGCACGGCGGTGGTTTCGCCTCCGTGCGCACGGAACCGCGCAAGTGGGACACGGCGGGTGCGCACGCCTTCGTAGTGCGCTGTCGCGGCGATGGCCGACAGTATAAATTTACCGCACGCACGGACGACGGGTTCGACGGCGTGCAGTATCAGGCACGCTTCCATCCGCCGCGCGGGGAGTGGGCCGAGGTGGAGCTGCCGGTCGCCAGTTTCGTTGCCGGTTTTCGCGGTCGCCCGGTCCCGGGGGCCGGTCCGCTCGATCCCGCGCGAATCCGTCAGCTGGGATTCATGGTGAGCGACAAGCAGGCGGGGTCGTTTGAATTGCTGGTCGAGTGGATCGACGTTGCCCGAAAATAGGTGAGCGTCCCCTGTTTTCTATTTTCAGAAGCGGACCTTGGTCTCGACAACGAACTGCACGCTGTTGATGTCGTCGCCGCCGTCGAGCGGAAACGCCAGGTCGATGTGAATGACGTTGCCGAACGCGGAACGGCTCGAGCCGAGGCGCAGGCCGATACCGAGGTTTTTCAGCAACCCGTCGCTGGTGGCGCCGGTGACGTCGGTTCCCCAGGTCCTCCCCATGTCGAAGAAAGCCGCGCCGGCCACGTGGAACAGGCGGAACGGATACCAGTCCGTGTAGTAGCGCTGCTCGAGCGTCAGCAGCGCGCGTGACGTGCCCGCCTGGTAGCGCAGGGGATAACCGCGCAGCCCCTCCTCGCCGCCGAGCAGCAGCTGCTGGTCCGCGTCGAGCTCTTCCGTCACGACGCCGTTGACCGTCGCGAAGAATTTCGTGTTGTCCGAGGTACGCGTGTAGTACCGGGCTTCGGCCGACAGCACGGCATTGCGCAAGCCCTCGTTTTCGACACGGCCTGTCGCGACCGTGGTCACGAACAACGAGCGTTCGCGCCCGAAATCCCAGCCGTTCTGTGCGTAGGCACTCAGCATGAGCGCGTCGCGATCCGATCCCAGCGACCCCGAGGCGTAACCAATTCGTCCACCTGCGCGCAGTCCGAGCAGCACGTCTTCCGTGCGTTCGATCTGGTCCTGGTTCGTGCGTACCTCATACACGTCCTCGACCAGATCGAAGCCCAGCCACGGATAGGCGAGTTCAATGTCCTCCGGCAGCGGCCCGCCGAGAGGCTCGTCCGGCGTCGTCGCGTAACGACGACGGTGATAGGTCGCGCCCGCCGTCCAGCGTCGCACCCAGCCGTCGCGCCAGCCTGCAGACCGCCCGCCGTAGACCTCCACGAACTGTTCGTCGCTCCGGAACTCGCCGACCTCCTCGCCGTAGGCGTAGCGCGGATCGTTGCGGATCGAGTCATAAAGGTAGACGCCCCCCGCCCGGCGAGTGTCGAGCGAATAGAACGGCCGGTCCAAGCGCAATGCCTTGGTGTCGCCGTCGTCCGCATCGCTGTAGACGATGCCGAGCCGTGTCCACGTCGAGTGGAAGTGGGGGTCGAAGAACTCGAAGTTGATCGCTTCGCGGTCGACGTCGTTGGACCAGCCGAAGGACAGCTTCTGGCCATTACCGAGCAGGTTCTTTTCCTCAAGCTGGATCGAGCCCGAATTTTCGCCGCCCTGCCGGTTGAAGTTGATGCCTGGATTCAGCGTCCAGGTGTCGCGCGTGCGGACTTCGAGGTCGACTTTCTTGCCGTCCCACGCCACGGGACGGATCACCGCGTCGTTGAGGTAGTCGTTGGCGCGAAGGATGCGCTCGGTCTCCTGCACGATACGATGCAGGTAAGGTTCGCCGGACCGGAACAGCAACTGGTTGCGGATCACCTTGTCGCGGGTGTTGATGTGCAGCCGATTCGCCGTGCGATAGAGCCAGCCGCTTTCGCCGGGGATCGACGGATCGAAGATGTCGCCCACGACGACCTGGATGTCGCCGATGACGGCACCGGCCGCCTCGAGCTCCGATCCGGAAGGCAGTCCGGACGGCCACTCGTGCGGGAGGTCGGGGCCGGCCCTTGCGGCTGCGCCCGCCGCTTGCACGGTTCCGCCGAGCAGCGACGGCAGCAGCAGTAACAGCGCGAGCCAGGAGCGTCGCTTGTGCACGCTCAGGGCAGCAGTACCGTCGAGCCGACCGTGCGCCGGCCCTGCAGGTCGCGATGCGCCTGCTGCACGTCGCGGATCGGGTAGGTCTGGCCGATCTCGATGCGCACGATGCCGCGCCCGATCACGTCGAAGAGTTCGGCGGCCGATCGCAGCAGGTCCGGGCGCTTCGACACGTACGAGAACAGCACGGGTCGCGTGAGGAACAGCGAGCCGCGCTTTGCGAGCTCGAGCGGCGCGACCGGCGGCACGGGTCCGGACGCGTTGCCGTACGTCACCATGAGCCCGAGCGGGCGCAACGAATCAAGCGACGCGAAGAACGTGTCCTTGCCAACGGAATCGTAGACGACATGCGCGCCCCGCCCGCCCGTGAGTTCCCTGACGCGAGCGGCCAGGTCGTCGCGGCCCTGGATCAACACATCCTTGCAACCCATGGCACGCACCGTCGTTGCCTTGGCGTCGCTGCCGACGACGGCGATCACTTGCGCGCCGAGGTGCAACGCCCACTGCACGAGGATGCTGCCGACACCACCCGCAGCAGCGTGCACTACGACGACCGTGCCCTTGCGTACCCTGTACGTCCGGCGCAGCAGCACCTGTGCCGTCATGCCCTTGAGCAACGCGGCGGCGGCGAGCCGATCGCTGACGCCCTCCGGCACCGGCACCAGGTTGCCCACCGGCATCACGCGCTCGTCGGCGTACGCACCCGGCGCAGGCGACGCATAAGCGACTCGATCGCCGGCCTTGATGTCGCGCACGCCGGGCCCGACGACTTCGACCACACCCGCGGCCTCCCGGCCGAGCCCGGTCGGAAGCTGGCCGCCGTACAGCCCGGTGCGCTCGTAGATGTCGATGAAGTTAAGGCCGACGGCCGTCTGCCTGACCAATGCCTCGCCACGCCCCGGGGCGACGGACGCGACTTCCTCCCAGCCCATGACTTCTGGGCCGCCGTGGGCATGGATTCGGATGGCATGAGGCATGGGTGCACCGGGGGACACTGGAACAGGCGCCGATGATGACGACCCGCGTGCCGATCAGGAAGTGGCCCTTCCCGCAGATTTGCGGTTCCGGGTGTCAGACGCTGCCCCGTGGCGCGAATCAATCGCGCCTGCATGAGGACGGCGGCAGCGGGGCCTCGATGATGACGAGATCGGCGACCGGCCGGCCGCCGATCAGGTGTTGCTGGAGGATCCGTTCGAGGTTCTCCGGCGAGCACTTTCGGTACCAGACCCCCTCCGGATAGACGACGGCGATCGGGCCGGCGACGCAGACCCGCAGGCAATGCGCCTTGGTCCGCATCACGCCGCCATCGACGTCGACCAGGCCCAGCTCGCGGAAACGGCGCTTGAGGTAGTCCCAGCTCTCCTCGGAGCGCGCGACGGGCGCGCATTTCTCCCCTGCCACGCACAGGAAGATGTGTCGCTGCTGCCGGCCGAGGTGCAGCTTGGCGACGGCGCGTTCGAGCGCCTCGGCGGGAGAGAGATCGGTCATCGCAGCCTCGGTTCCGGCGGTCCGGAACCGATGCTAGCGCGCGGCCGGCGCCGCGTCACAGGTCCATCACAGGTCCATCACAGGTCCATCACAGGGCCTGGTCGTCAGCCTCGCCGGTGCGGATGCGGATGGCGCGCTCGAGATCGGAGATGAAGATCTTGCCGTCACCGACCTTGCCGGTGCGCGCGGCCGCGACGATCGCCTCGACCACCTGGTCGACCAGCGATTCCTTGACCGCGACTTCGATGCGCGTCTTCGGCACGAAATCGACGACGTACTCGGCGCCACGGTACAGCTCGGTGTGGCCGCGCTGACGCCCGAAGCCCTTCACTTCAGTGACCGTCATGCCGGACACGCCAAGTTCGGACAGGGCGGCGCGGACGTCGTCCAGCTTGAAGGGTTTGATGATTGCGCTGATCAGCTTCATGGACTTCGGGCTCCTCGGTTCTCGTGTTCATTGTCAGGCGGCCGGCCGCGGTTTCACGTCGTTGGAAACCGAAACGACCCACACCGCGCCGCCTCCCCTCGGGGGGACCTCGGACTGCTCATGCAGAATCCGTGCCTACCTCGGGTCGGGCCGAATTCTCAATTACCCTGCAGGCGCCACGCACCGCCATGGGGCATCGGGGCCATCCACTGCTCATGGCTGGTGCGAAAGGATAGCCACGCGTCCAACCAGACGCACCCCCGACCATATTGCTTTGCGGCATCATAGGTCATCGGCAGCGTCCGTAGAGGTTGGCATGACGGAGCAGACGGTAGTGATTGTCGGTGCGAGCCACGCGGCGGTGCAGGCGGTCGATACGCTGCGTCGCGAAGGGCACACGGGTCGCATCGTCCTGGTCGGCGACGAGCCGTACCTGCCCTACAACCGGCCGCCGTTGTCCAAAAAATACCTCGCGGGTGAAATGGAGCGCGAGAGGCTGCTGCTGCGCAGCACCCAGTTCTACGAGCAGCACCTGGTGGACGTGAAGCTCGGACTGCGGGTCACCGCAATCGACCGGGCGGACCAGCGCCTGCGCCTGAGCGACGGCACGGAACTGCGCTACGACAAGCTGATCCTGTGCCTCGGCAGCCGCAACCGCCTGCTGGAAGTGCCCGGTTACGACCTCAAGGGCATCCACTACCTGCGCACGATGGCCGACGTGGACGGCATTCGCGCCGACCTCCCCGGGGCAAAGAAGATCGTCATCGTGGGCGCAGGTTACATCGGGCTGGAGGCGGCAGCGTCCGCCAGGCACCTCGGCCTCGAGGTCACCGTGCTCGAGATGGCGGATCGACCGCTCCATCGCGTGACCACACCCGAAATGTCGGCCTTCTACATGCATCGGCACGAGCGCGAAGGTGTGCGCGTG
>Ga0105090_10002177_pt1 | contig 10849 bp, 9 predicted proteins | sample PPLLak3March2015_FD_79110 | JGI IMG/M metagenome (GOLD analysis project Ga0105090, IMG submission 79110) | Freshwater sediment microbial communities from Prairie Pothole Lake near Jamestown, North Dakota, USA - PPLs Lake P7 Core (1) Depth... | ecosystem: Environmental > Aquatic > Freshwater >... | reverse complement strand
GGGAGCGGGCACCCTGAGGCGCCCCTCATTGTTGCCCGCCTTGCGAAGACACCCGGTCTTCGCAGCGGCGAGCGCCGCGATGGACACCCCAGGCTGCCCGCTCGCGCGCGCGGCCATAGCGTTAACAGGCCCTAGTCGTCGCCGCGCCCGGAGGCCGCCAGTCCCGGCGTCGGCATGCCGACCTCATCGAGCACGGGCCTGCGCGCCGGCGGCGGTGGCACGCCCGTCGGTCGCGGGACACCCTGCGGGAATTGCCCGGACGGCGACGCCGCGAGGACGTCCGCGATCCGCGAGGGCTCGACACGGCGGACCAGCGCCTTCCACTCCCCGCACCAGTCGTCGTCGCGCACCGTGGGCCACACGCCTTCGATCATGTACGACTTCTGGTTAAGCGGGGACAGCGAAGGCGCTTCGCGGCGGCATTGCCCCGCGTTTGCTGATGTCTCCGCGCCGCGGCGCTGGCGGTCGTAGAACTGGCAGGTTACGCAGCGGTCCACGCGTCGTCTCCGGGCTTGCCCGCCGTCGCGGATCGCGCGGCAGCGGGCGGGATGAAGGATGCCAAACACTCAGCAAGAGCTTTGCCAGCCGGACGAACGGCATGCCTGACGGCGATCGCGGTGCCTCGCGTGATCCGTCGTGCACAACCCGAGCCCCGGCTCGTCAGTACCTGACGCACGCGTCGGAGTCAGACCCCGATTTCCCGTTGGATCGTTGGGGTCAGACCCTACTTACCGATTGTGGCGAAGGAGTGCGCCGTCGCGCACCGGGAAGGTAGGGTCTGACCCCAATGGTGCAACTCGGCCGGCGTCGGACGTTACCTCGCCCGGCGCCTTGCGCATCGACCGAAGTCAGTGCCGGACGAGCGGCAGGAAGCCGCGCGGGATCAGGTGAATGACCCGCTCGCGCGGCTTGGCAACGCGCGGCATGGCGCGGCGCCCGCCGCGCCAGGTTCGTGCGTGCGTCGTGTCACGCCCCATCCTGCGCTGCGGGATGCGCGAGCGAGCGCGCGAAGCACAGCGCGTGGGACGGCCCCGGGCGCGCCGGTGTGAGCAAAGAAGAACGGCCGCCGACCGCATCGCTGTTTGCAGTCAGGAAGTTAACAGGCTTCCCGGCGGCCGCAAACCTGAACCGGAGCACACGATCGTCACGCCGCCATCTGCGCCAGCACGGAGCATAGCGGCGCGGGGACGTCCTGCACGCGCCGCGGAGGGGACGCGACGTGGCGATCGAGCTCGGCCTTGAGTTCGGCGTCGGCGATCTCGGCGTCGCGGCGCAACTGCGCGTCGTACGCCTGGCGGCTGCCAGGATCGGACAGCACCGAGTAGGCCGCGTGGATCATGCGCACCAGGCCGGAGAGATCCTGGCCCGCCGGCGCCATGCCGTGGTTGAAGCGTTCGAGCACACGGGCATACGCGGCCTCGATGCGCTCGCGCGGTGCGCCCGGCGCAATCTCAAGGTAGTCGTAGTGGGTGTAGATCACGATTCGCTCCTGCTCCTGTCGGGGTCGCGGCTTGGTCGCACTTGCCGCGGGTGCCATCCCTTGTGCATGGAGCGTGCCAATGCCCGACACCGCTCGTCGCGACAGGCCAACTCATTGAAGCAATGAAACTTTCCGGACGGCGCGCACGACTTGTCCACTACGGTGCCGGGCGCGATGCGCGATGGCAGGGACGCACTACAGCGAAGCGATCAAAGCATCGGCAGCGGCCGCTCGCGCCGCGGCGGCGGGAATGCGGCGTCGAGCTCGGCGAGCGCGGTCGTGTCGAGCACGAGGTCCCGTGCGGCGACGTCGTCGCGCAAGTGCGCAAGGCTTGCGGCCTTCGGGATCGCGACGACGCCGGGCCGGACCAGGAGGAACGCGAGCGCCACCTGCGCCGGCGTCGCGCCCAGGCGCCGCGCGACTGTGCGCAGCCCGTGATTGCCGAGCAGTTCGCCCTGCCCAAGCGGCGAGTAGGCCATCACGTCGATGCCGTGCTGGCGACACAGCGGCAGCAGCGCGAACTCGATCGCCCGCTCGCCCGCGTGGTAGAGGACCTGGTTGGCCGCACAGCGCGCGCCCTCGGGCAGCGCGAGCAGCTCGCGCACGTCGGCCGTGTCGAAGTTGGACACGCCCCAAGCGCGGATCTTGCCGTCACGCCGCAGCCGCTCGAAGGCACCGACGGTCTCGGCGAGCGGGATGCGCCCGCGCCAGTGCAGCAGGTACAGGTCGATCGCCTCCACGCGCAGGCGTGCGAGGCTGCGCTCGCAGGCTTCGATCGCACTGCGCGCGCCGGCATGGTGCGGGTAGACCTTGCTGACCAGCGTCACCTCGTCGCGCCTTCCTGCGATCGCGTCCGCGACGACTTCCTCCGCGCCGCCCTCCCCGTACATCTCCGCGGTGTCGATCAGCGTCACCCCGAGGTCGAGTCCGGCGCGCAGCGCGCGCACCTCCGTCTCGCGGTGACGAACGTCCTCGCCCATGCGCCACGTGCCGAGGCCGAGCTTGGGAAGTTGCGTGTCGTGCATGGCGTGATCCGTGTGCGGGGAGGGCCGTAGAATAGCGCGGCGATGCCCTTCGATCCTCCCGCTGCAGGTCGCCACGTCGTGCGCGGCGCCTGCCCGCACGACTGCCCCGACACCTGCGCGATGCTGGTGACGGTCGAGGACGGCCGAGCGGTGGAGGTGCGCGGCAATCCCGACCACCCGCCGACGCATGGCACGCTGTGCACGAAGGTCGCGCGTTACCTCGACCGCACCTACTCGCCGCAGCGGGTGCTGCACCCGATGAAGCGCGTCGGGCGCAAGGGCGAGGGGCGTTTCGCGCGCATCGCGTGGGACGAGGCGCTCGACACGATTGCCGCGCGCCTCGCCGACATCGCGCAACGCCATGGCCCCGAAGCGATCCTGCCGTACAGCTATGCCGGCACCATGGGCCTGCTGCAGTACGGCTCGATGGACCGCCGCTTCTTCCATCGGCTGGGCGCGAGCCTGCTCGACCGCACGATCTGCTCCTCCGCCGGCAAGGCCGGCTGGGTATCGGCGATCGGCGCCGCGGTGGGCATGGACGTCGAGCGCTATGCCGAGAGCAGGCTGATCCTGGTCTGGGGCAGCAACGCGATCGCCTCGAACCTGCACTTCTGGACCCGCGCGCAGGAAGCGAAGCGGCGCGGTGCAACACTGATCGCGATCGATCCGTACCGCAGCGCAACGGCGGAGAAGTGCCACGAGCACGTGGCGCTGATGCCCGGCACCGACGCCGCGCTCGCCTACGGCATCATGCACGTGCTGATCCGCGATGGCCTGGTTGACCGCGACTATGTCGAGCGCCACACGCTGGGCTACGACGCGCTCGCCGCGCGCGCGTCGGAGTGGCCGCCGGCGCGGGTGGCCGACACCTGCCGCATTCCTGCCGAGCAGGTGGAGCGAGTCGCTCGCGCTTACGGCACGACGCGCCCGGCCGCGATCCGCCTCAACTACGGCATGCAGCGGCACCACGGTGGCGGCAACGCGGTGCGAGCGGTGGCCTGCCTGCCTGCGCTGGTCGGCGCGTGGCGCGATCCGGCAGGCGGCGCGCTGCTCTCCTCGTCGGGCACCTACCCGATCGACGGCAAGGCGCTGGAGCGTCCCGACCTCATCCTCGGTGAGCCGCGCACGATCAACATGTCGGCCATCGGCGACGCGCTGACCTCGCCCGAGGCGCCGGTCCGAGCGGTGTTCGTCTACAACAGCAATCCGGTCGCGGTCGCGCCCGAGTCGCGCAAGGTCGTGGCCGGCTTCGCGCGCGAGGACCTGTTCGTGGTTGTCCACGACCTCTTCCAGACCGACACCGCCGACTACGCCGACATCCTGCTTCCGGCCACGTCGCAACTCGAGCACTTCGACGTCCACCACTCCTATGGCCACCTGTATCTGCAGGCCAACCTGCCGTCGATCGCACCGCTTGGCGAGGCGCTGCCGAACACCGAGCTGTTCCGGCGCCTGGCTTCGCGCATGGGGTTCACGGAGACGTGCTTCGCCGACAGCGACGAGGCGATGACCCGCGCGGCGTTGCGTTGCGACGACCCGAAGCTCGCCGGCATCGACCTCGACGTGCTGCTGCGCCACGGCTTTGCACGCCTGAACGTGCCGGAGCGCTACGCGCCGTTCGCTGAAGGAGCGTTCCCGACACGCTCGGGCAAGTGCGAGTTTTACTCGGAAACAATGCGTGACAAGGGCGAGGATCCGCTGCCTGCCGTGATCCTGCCGCGCGAGTCGCCCGTGTCGAATCCCGAGCTCGCTGCGCGCTACCCGCTCGCGTTCATTTCGCCACCGTCGCGCAACTTCCTCAATTCGTCGTTCGCGAACCTGCCGGCCTTCGTCGCCGAGGCCGGCGCGCCGACGCTGCTCGTCCATCCCGACGACGCGGCAGCGCGTGGCATCGCTGAAGGTGCACAGGTGCGCGTGTTCAACGACCGCGGCGCCTTCCTCGCGCGCGCAGAGGTCACCGACCGCGCGCGTCCCGGCGTGGTCGTGGCGCCCTCGGTGTGGTGGCGCAAGCTCGCGCCCGGCGGCGAGAACGCCAACGCCGTGACGAGCCAGGGTCTCACCGACCTCGGTCGCGCGGCGACTTTCTACGACTGCCTGGTTGAGGCCGCGCCGGCGTGAGGCGCAGCGCGCGTCAGATCTTGCGCACCAGCCCGACCATCACGCCGAAGATCTCCAGCGCGCCCTCGGGGCGGATCGGCGCGTAAGCCTTGTTCTCGGCGCGCAGCACGAACTCGCCGCGCTCCACGTCGAGGCGCTTCAGCGTGAACTGGTTGTCGACGATGGCTACGACGACTTCGCCGCGGCGCGCATCGTGCCGCTTCTCCACCACCACGAGGTCGCCGTCGAGAATGCCGGCGTCGATCATCGAGTCCCCCTTGACGCGGATCAGCACGGTCTCCGAGGGGCGCTCGATCAGGTAGTCGTCGATGGTGAGCGCCTCGGCGTCGGCGTCGTCGGCGGCCTCGGGCAGGCCGGCGCGCACGGGACTTGCCGCGAGCGGACGCGCGAAGAAACGCTTGGTCGGCGCGAGGCGCCTGTCCGGAGTGGAATCGAGGAGGCCGGCCAGTTTCAGACGGGCGACCAGCGCTGCGACCGAGGACTTGGAACGCAGTCCCAGCAGATGGCCGATGGACGCGTAGGACGGCAGCGCCCGATGCTCGGCATAGTAGTCCTGCAGTAGCGCCAGGTAGGAACGATCGTTCGCCATGTGTGTACCATAGCGAACGAGCGTTCGCCCTGTCAAGCCCCCCGGCCGCCATGCGACTTTTCGCCCCTGCCATTGCGTTCGTCGACCTCGAAACCACCGGGACCCGTGCGGCCGGCGACCGGGTGACCGAGGTCGGCATCGTCCGCGTCGAGGCCGACCCCGACGGCGGTCCGCCCCGCGTCAGGGAATGGGCCTCGCTGGTGGATCCCGGCGAACCCATCCCGCCGGTGATACAGGCGATCACCGGCATTACCGACGCCATGGTGCGCGGGGCGCCGTTGTTCGGCTCGGTCGCCGGCGCGATCGCCCATCAGCTGGAGGGTGCGGTGTTCGTCGCGCACAACGCGCGCTTCGACTTCGGCTTCCTCAAGCACGAGTTCGCCCGCGCCGGCCGCGACTTCACCGCGAAGGTCCTGTGCACGGTGCGCCTGTCGCGCCGGCTGTTCCCCGAGGAACGCGCGCACGGCCTCGACGCGGTGATCGAGCGCCACGCCCTCGACGTCCCCGAACGGCACCGCGCCCTCGGCGACGCACGCGCGATCTGGCTGTTCGTTCAGTCGCTGTACGCCACGCTACAACCCGAGTCGATCGACGCCGCGGTGCGCCGCTTGCTGAAGACGCCGAGCCTGCCGCCGCAGCTGCCGCCCGATGTCCTGGAGGGCATTCCCGAAGGGCCGGGCGTCTACCTTTTCTACGGCGACAACCCGTTGCCGCTCTACGTCGGAAAGAGCCGCCACCTGCGCGAGCGCGTTGCCGCCCATTTCTCCTCCGACTGGCGCAGCGAGACCGACCAGCGCCTGTCGGCCGAGATCCGCCGCATCGAGGTCCAGCCGACGGCGGGCGAGCTGGGGGCGCTGCTGCGCGAGGCGCTGCTGGTCAAGACGCTGATGCCGGCGCACAACCGCGCATTGCGCCGCAAGTCCGAGGCCGGCGTGCTGCGACTCGACGACGACGGCGCGCCGACGTTCGTCCCGGCGGCGGCTCTCGTCGGCGATCCGGTCGCAGGTTACGGACCGTTCGGGTCGAAGCGGGCGATGCGCGAGACGCTGGTGGCCCTAGCCCGCGACCACGCGCTGTGCTGGCGGCGCCTGGGCCTCGAGCGACGCGCCGGCGGACCCTGCTTCGGCCGCCAGGTGCGCCGCTGCGCGGGGGCCTGCGATGGCGGCGAGTCGGGCGAAGCGCACGATGCGCGGCTGCGCGAGGCGTTGGCGCCGCTGGCGATGCCCGAGTGGCCGTGGCCGGGCCCCGCGCTGGTGCGCGAAGCGTCAGCCGACGGCACGCGCTGCGACGTGCACGTATTGCGCGACTGGGGATGGCTCGGCACTGCGCGCGACGACGGCGAGCTTGCGCAGCTGCTCGAAGCGCCGCCGCGCGCGCAGTTCGACTGCGACGTCACGCGCCTGCTGCTGCGCCTGTGGGCGAAGGAGCCGGCGGCGTTCGTGCCGGTGCGCTGATTCCGCCGCTCAGGTTGCCGCGGTGCCGCCTTGGCCCTTGAGACGGACGCCGGCAATGATCTCGAGGACGCCGATCGCCGCCACGACCGCGCCGATCCAGACGACGATCGCCAGCGCGCCGGCGCCGGGGTTGGCCATCACGAGCGCGCCGAAAACGAGCGACAGCACGCCGGCGGCGACCAGCAGCCACTCGTGCTCGATCTCGTTGCGCAGCCGGATCGCCGCGGCGATCTCCATGACGCCGCGCACGATGGCGAAGGCAGCGATCAGCGTCAGCAGCGCGAGCGCCGTGAGCGCCGGGTTGACGAACGCGAACACGCCCGCCGCGACGCCGGCGAGCCCGGTCAGGAACAGCCACCAGGGGAATCCGTCGCGGGTGCCCCGGAAAGAGCCCGCGATGGCGAACGCGCCGTCAACGAACGCGTAGGCACCCCACATCAGCACCAGCACGGCGATCGAGATGACCGGCCACACGAACGTCATCACGCCGAACAGCACGCCCGCCACGCCGCGGACGACCAGCACCCACCAGTGCTTCGCCAGGAATTCGAGCACAGGGCGTTCCCCTTTCGTCATGGTCACTCCGGACGGATGCCGCCGCGGTTGACGACCTGCGTCCAGCGCGTCACCTCGTCCTGCATGAATGCGCCGAACTCCTCCGGCGTGCCGGCGACGACGTCGAAGCCGATCTGGCTCATGCGTTCGCGGATCTCCGGCGAGCGCAGGGCCTTGACGACGGCCTCGTTGAGCTTGGCGACGACGTCGCGCGGCGTCTTCGCCGGCGCGGCGACCGCTTGCCACGACGTCACGACGAGGTCGGGGAAGCCCGCCTCCCCGGCCGTGGGCACGTCGGGCAGGCTCGGATGCCGAGTCTTGGCCGTGACTGCCAGCGCGTTCATGCGGCCACCCTTGATGTAGTTCGTCACCGCGCCCAGGTTCTGGAACGAGATGTCGATCTGGCCGCCCATGATGTCGGTCTGGCACGCCGCGCCGCCCTTGTAGGGGATGTGCACGATCGACGTCTCCGACATCTGCTTTAAGAGCTCCCCGGTCAGGTGATCGGACGATCCGGTGCCGCTCGAGCAGTAGGACATCTTGTCCGGCGTCTTCTTCGCGGACTCGACCACTTCCTTCAACGACTTCGCCGCGAGCCCCGGCTTGGTGACCAGCACGTTGGGCGTGGTCACGGCGAGCGTGATCGGCGCGAAATCGCGCACCGGGTGGTAGCGCAGATCCTTGAACAGCGCGGCGTTGATCGAGAACACGCCGATCGAACCGACCAGGATCGTGTAGCCGTCGGGATCCGACTTGGCGACGAACTCGGCGGCGATCGCGCCGTTGGCTCCTGGCCGGTTCTCGACGACGCCGGGTTGGCCGAGATACTCCTGGAACTTGGAGGCGATAGCGCGCGCGACGATGTCCGAGGAACCACCCGCCACGAACGGGACGACAACCCGGATGGGCTTCGACGGGAACGCCTGCGCGTGCGCCGCAAGTGGGCAGGCGAGGAGCGATGCAGCGATGACGAGTGCCGACAGCGGTTTCACGCTATGCCCTCCCGGGGTCGAGGCAGATGCCGGCGACGATTCTACGGCCTTCGGTGGGGGCGTGGTGACCCGTCGACCGCGTGGGCGCCGGGCTCAGCGCGTGGCGTGGGCGGCGAGCACGGATGCCACGCAGGCGGTCAGCTTCTTCGCGAACGGCACGTACAGGAACTCGTTGGGACCGTGGGCGTTCGACTTCGGGCCAAGCACGCCGGTGATGAGGAACTGCGCCTGCGGGAAGCGCGCGCCGAGCATGCCCATGAACGGGATCGTCCCGCCCTCGCCGACGCCTGCCGCGTCCTGGCCGTAGAACTGCCGCGAAGCCGATTGCAGCGCCGCCTCGAGCCAGTGCGCGGTCGGCGGAGCGTTCCAGCCGGTCGCGCCCTGGTCGGGCACGAACGTGACGTTGGCGCCGTGCGGCGGGTCCGCCTCGAGGATGCGCTTCATCTCGCGCGTGGCGCCCTCGCCGTCGACCGTCGGCGGCAGGCGCAGCGACAGCTTGAGCGCGGTCTGCGGCCGCAGCACGTTGCCGGCGCTGGCGATCGGCGGCAGCCCATCTGCCCCGGTCACCGAGAGCGCCGCTCGCCAGGTGCGGTTGAGGTCCGCTTCGGCGCGGGTGGGCGCCATCGGCTGCGTGCCGCCGGCAAAGGGAAACTGGTTCTTGCCGACCGGGCCGAGTATCGCGGCGGCGGCGTGCGCCTGCCGCACGCGCTCGTCGGGAATCGGCGCTTGGAAAGCCGGCGGCAGCACACGGCCCGTCGCGCTGTCATCGAGGCGGTCGAGAAGTGCGCGAGCGATCCGGAACGACGAAGGAACCGCCCCGCTCGCGTAGCCCGAGTGCACTCCTTCGGTCAGCACCTCGACGGTCAGCGTGCCGGCCGCAAGGCCGCGCAGCGACGTCGTCGCCCACAGCCGCTCGTAATCGCCACAGCCCGAGTCGAGTCCGACGACGAAGTCGACCTCGCCGATGCGGGGCGCGAGCGCTTCGAGGTAATGCGGCAGGTCGTAGCTGCCCGACTCCTCGCAGGTCTCGATCAGGCCCACGCAGCGCGCGTGCGGCGCGCCCTGCGCCTGCAGCGCGGCGATCGCCGCCAGCGATGCGTAGACCGCGTAGCCATCGTCGGCGCCGCCGCGGCCGTAGAGCTTGCCGTCTTCGTACTTCGGCAACCACGGGCCGAGGTCCTCCCGCCAGCCGGTCATTTCCGGCTGCTTGTCGAGGTGGCCGTACAGCAGCACCGTGCCTTGCCGGGTAGCACTGCTGGCGGCGACCTCGAAGAACAGCACCGGCGTGCGGCCGGGGAGGCGCACGATCTCGACGGTGAGGCCGCGCACGGGCTGTGCCTTCGCCCACGCCTCGGCATCGCGCACGACGCGCTCGATGTGGCCGTGCGCCTCCCAGCTCGAGTCGAAGTGCGGCGACTTCGCGGGGATGCGGATGTAGTCGGTCAGGCGCGGGACGATGTCTGCATCCCATTGCGCGGCGATGCGCGCGGCGAGTTCGGTGGCGTTCATGCGCGGCATTATCGCCGCCCCGCGGGGCACGCCGGCGATCGCTCTTGACCTGGAGCACCCCGCGCCCTGCGCAATGGAGGCGCTTGAGCGGCAGATCAAACGTAACGGACACGTTCGGCGACCCCGCAGGCTAGTGCCAGGGGCTTGTCGTCAAAGCGTGCGGCGTTCCGCGACGGGCGTTGCCCGGCCGCGCGGCGAGCGAGCACGGTATTCTTCGACTTGTGGCAGATCCCCGGCATGGCGGTGTACGCGAAGAAGACGCTTTGAGGGCACCGCCCGGGCCGGTCCTCGTCTTCGGCGCGAGCGGCTATGTCGGCAGTCACCTCGTCCCCGCGCTGCGGGCGCGCGGGTACGTCGTTCGCGCCGCTGCACGGCAGCGCAAGGTCCTCGAGGCGCGCGGGTGGGAAGGCGTCGAGCTCTGCGAGGCCGACGCGCTCGAGCCGGCAACGCTCGATGCGGCGCTCGCCGGGGTCGAGACCGCCTACTACCTCGTTCACTCGATGGCCGCCGGCAGGCGCTTCGTGGAGCTCGACCGCGAGGCGGCGGCGAACTTCGCGGCCGCGGCAGCACGTTGTGGCGTGCGACGCATCGTCTACCTCGGCGGCCTCGTTCCGGCGCAAGCGGATTCCGCGCACCTGACCTCGCGCAAGGAGACGGGAGACCTGCTGCGCCGCGGTCCGGTGCCCGTCATCGAGGTTCGCGCGGGCATCATCGTCGGGCCCGGATCGGCGGCGTACGAGGTCATGCGGGACCTCGTCTACCACCTGCCGGTGATGGTGACGCCGCGCTGGGTGCAGTCGAAGTCCTCGCCGATCGCGATCGCCAACCTCGTCGAGTACCTGGTCCGCGTGGCCGCGTTGCCGCAGGCGCAGGGCCGCATTCTCGATGCCGGCGGCCCGGAGTACCTGTCCTACGAGGCGATGATGCGCGAATTCGGCGCGGTCGTCGGCCGCTCGCCCCGCATCCTGCGCGTGCCGCTGCTGACCCCGCGACTCTCGTCCTACTGGCTGGGACTGGTCACGACCGTCCCAGCGCGCATCGGCCGCGCACTGGTCGGCGGACTCAAGCACGACATCCCGGCCTTCGACGAGGAGCTGCGCCGCCTCGTGCCGCAGCGCCTGCTCCCG
>Ga0105090_10002174_pt1 | contig 10851 bp, 10 predicted proteins | sample PPLLak3March2015_FD_79110 | JGI IMG/M metagenome (GOLD analysis project Ga0105090, IMG submission 79110) | Freshwater sediment microbial communities from Prairie Pothole Lake near Jamestown, North Dakota, USA - PPLs Lake P7 Core (1) Depth... | ecosystem: Environmental > Aquatic > Freshwater >... | reverse complement strand
CGGCGGGGTCGAGGGCGCGCGCGACGCGACGCTCGCGATCATGGTCGGCGGCCCAGTCGGCGCCTTCGAGCGCGCCCAGCCCGTGCTGACGGCGATGGGCAGGACCGTCACGCTTTTCGGCGCCAGCGGCGCGGGCCAGGCAGCCAAGGCGACCAACCAGATCCTGTGCGCTGGCGTGATCCAGGCCGTCGCCGAAGCCATGGCATTTGCCAAGGCGCACGACCTGCCGCTGGAAAAACTCATCGACACCCTCGGCAAGGGCGCGGGCTCGAGCTGGTATTTCGTCAACCGCGCACCCAACGTCGTTCGCGACTCCTTCCCGGCAGGCTTCCGCGTACGGCTGCACCAGAAGGACTTGCACATCTGCCGCGACATGGCCGCGCGCCTCGGGGTCGAACTGTCGGTCGTCGAGACGACCCTCGAGCAGTACGCCAGGCTCATCGAGCAGGGCCATGGCGACGAGGACATCTCGGTCCTGTTCCGCCTGAAGGATGCGCTGTTCGCGGCGGCTGGCCCGGGCGCCGGAACGTCGCAACCGCAGGAATGAACGCACGCGCGCCGCGCGGCGCCGGACGTGACGACTTCTTCCTGCCCGATTTCTGTGCTGCGCCTGCGGTACTCGCGATCGTCCTGATTGCGGCGCTGCTCGGCTTCGTGCTGGCACTCGCGCGGCAACCCCTGGAAGGCGCGTTCTGGACCGACCTCGCGCGCACCTCGGGTTTCCTGCTCTGGGCGGGACTGCTGTGCGCGGGCGCCCTGTGCCGGGCTCGCCCCTGGCTGGCGGCCAAGCCGCTGCGTCCAGCCATCGGCTGGTCGCTGGCGATCATGGTCGGCACCGTTGCGCTGCTCTCGGAGGGGGTCTTCCTGCTCGGCGCCCTGTGGGCCGACCGCTTCGGCGCACCATCGACGCTCTTCCCCTCACGCCATGCCGGTTTCGTGCTGCCCAACGTGCTCATCGCCGCCATCGTCGGCGCGCTCGCACTGCGTTACTTCTACGTCACGCAGCAGTGGCGACGCTCGGTCGAGTTGCAGGCACGGGCGCGCATCCACGCGCTGCAGGCCCGGATCCGGCCCCACTTCCTCTTCAACAGCATGAACACGATCGCGTCATTGACGCGGTCGGACCCCGGGCGCGCCGAGGAAGCGATCGAGGACCTGGCCGACCTGTTCCGGGCCAGCCTCGCGGAGTCACGCGCCCAGATCACGCTGCAGGAGGAGCTCGACATCGCCCGCATCTACCAGCGCATCGAGCAACTGCGCCTCGGCGACCGGCTGCAGGTCCAGTGGGACGTCGCCGCGCTGCCGCCGCATGCGCTGGTACCGAGCCTGCTGCTGCAACCCCTGCTCGAGAATGCGATCGGCCACGGCATCGAGTCGATGCCGGAGGGTGGAACGGTGATCGTACGCGGGCGAACCGACGGGCCCGATCTCGTGCTCGAAGTCGCCAATCCCGTGCACAGGGGCAGCCAGTCCCTGCCGCGCCAGGGCAACCGCATGGCAATCGACAACATCAGGGAACGGCTGGAACTGGCGTTCCCGGGCCGGTCGGCGCTCGAGATCAACGAGGGCGCGAACAGCTTCTGCGTTCGACTCCGGTTCCCGCGACTCGGCGACGGCATGCACGCCGATATCGCCCCTGGCCGTACCGACTCCGCACCGGTCCCGTGACACGCGGCCCCGTCCATCGGACAATCCCTGCCCTCTCATGGACCAGAACGCCCCGCCCCCCGGCACGGACAAGCTGCGCACGCTGATCGTCGACGACGAGGCCCCGGCGCGCGCGCGGCTGCGCCGCATGCTGGAGGAGATCGAGGACGTCGCCGTGGTCGGCGAGGCTGCCAACGGCCAGGATGCACTGGCACATTGCGCGAGCCTCGATCCCGACGTCGTCCTGCTCGACGTGCGCATGCCCGGGATGGATGGCATCGAGGCTGCCCGCCACCTCGGCGCGCTCGAAGACCCGCCCGCGGTGATCTTCACGACCGCCTACGACGAGTACGCACTGCAGGCCTTCGAGACGCAGGCCGTGGGCTACCTCGTCAAACCCGTACGCCGCGAGAAGTTGTTGCGGGCGATCCGGCACGCCGCGCGCGTCGCCGGCCCGCGGCTCGTGCGCCTGGCGGAACAATCGCAGCTCGGCCGCCGGCGCGCCCACGTCTGTGCTCGGCTCGGCGAGCAACTGAAGCTCGTGCCGGTCGGCGACGTGCTGTACTTCAGCGCCGGGCAGAAATACGTGACGATGCGCCACAAGGACGGAGCCGAGCTGATCGACGAGTCGCTGCGCGCACTCGAAGAGGAATTTGCGCCGGACTTCATCCGCATCCACCGCAACTCGCTGGTCGCGCGCCAGTACGTGAGCGGAGTCGAGCGCCTGGCGGAAGGCCAGCTGCTGGTGCGCCTGAAAGGTTGCGACGAGACCCTGCAGGTCAGCCGGCGCCACGCCGCCGAAGCCCTGCGCCAGATCCGCGGTGGACACTGACATGAACGAATCACGACAGGACCGCCCGGAAGCCATCGTTCCCGTGCAGCTCGAGGCCAGGACTGCACCGGGTTTGTTCTACACGCGTGTCGGGGTGCTGCTGCTGGGATCGGTCCTGCTCTACCTCGTGTGGCGGATCGTCGAGCCGATCTGGCAACCGCTGCTCTGGGCCGTGCTGCTGGGGGCCCTGCTCACGCCGATCAATTCGCGACTGGCTGCGCGACTCGGCGGCAAGCCGCGCCTGGCGAGCGGCCTGACGACGGTCAGCGTAGTACTGCTGCTGCTGCTGCCCATCATCGCGATCGGCGGGGCCGTTGCCGCACAGGCTGCAAATCTGCTGCAGAAGTTCGACTCGACGCAGCTGCGGGCGTCGAACATCGACCTCGCGCACGTCCCCGTCCTGCAGAAACCCCTCGCGTGGCTGGACCAGATAGCGGGCGTGTCACTGCCCCAGCTCGAGGGGTGGATCGTCACTGGCGCGAAGCGGATGCTGGAGACGCTCGCCGGTTCCGGCGGGGCCGTCATGCTCGGGGCCCTCGGCACGATCATCAGTTTCGTGCTGATGCTCTTCGTGCTGTACTTCGTGCTCCGCGACGGACCGGTACTCGCGCAGCGCGTGGTCCGCCTGCTGCCGATCGAGGCCCGGTTGCGCGGCCGGCTCTGGCAACACCTGATCGACGTGACCCGGGCCGTATTCATGGGCATCGGCCTCACGGCGCTGGTGCAGGGTGTCGCGCTCGGGATCGGCTTCGCGATTGCGGGTGTGCCGTCGCCCCTGGTCTTCGGCGTACTCGGCGCGCTGTTCGCGCTGGTCCCGGTCGTGGGTACGGCGATCATCTGGGTCCCAGCCACGCTGTGGCTGCTGGCACAGGGCGACGCGGGACATGCGATATTCCTCGCCGCATGGAGCGCGCTGGTCGTCGGTTCCGTGGATAATTTCCTGCGGCCAATCCTGATTTCGGGCCGCGTCGAAGTCCCTACCCTTGCCGTCTTCATCGGCGTCATGGGCGGTCTCTCGGCGTTCGGCTTCGTCGGCCTGTTCCTGGGGCCGATCGTGCTGGGGCTGCTCGTGGCGCTGTTCCGCTTCGCCACCGAAGCGTTGGCCCCGCAATCCAGCGAGTCTTGAACCAGCCGCCACGCGGCACGAGGAGTCGAGCTTTGTCGTCGAATACACCCCTTCGCATCGCCACCCGCCGCAGCAAGCTGGCCATGTGGCAGGCCGAGCACGTCCAGGCGCTGCTGCGCGAGGCGCATCCGGGCCTGCCGGTCGAACTGGTGCCCATGAGCACCCAGGGCGACCGCGTCCTCGACCGCGCGCTCGCGGAAGTCGGCGGCAAGGGCCTGTTCGTCAAGGAACTCGAAGTCGCGATGCAGGAAGGCCGCGCCGATTTCGCCGTGCACTCGATGAAGGACGTGCCGAGCGAGTTGCCGCCCGGCTTCGCCATCGTCGCGGTGCTGCCGCGCGCGAACCCGCTCGATGCGTTCATCTCGCGCCGCTACGCGCGGTTCAGCGACCTGCCGCAGGGCGCGCGCGTCGGTACGTCGAGCCCGCGGCGCCAGTCGCAGCTGCGACACGCGCGACCCGACCTGAAACTCGAGCTGCTGCGCGGCAACGTCGACACACGGCTGCGCCGCCTCGACGAAGGCGAACTCGACGCGATCCTGCTGGCCTGCGCCGGGCTCGAGCGCCTCGGCATCGCTCACCACGTGACGGAACAGCTCGACCTCGAGCTCTCCCTGCCCGCCGTCGGCCAGGGCGTCATCGGCATCGAATGCCGCTCGGGTGATGAGCGCAGCCGCAATGCGCTGGCCGCGCTGCATCACGCCGAATCGTTCACGCGCCTCAATGCCGAACGCGCCTTCGCCGCGACCCTCGGCGGCAGCTGTCACTCGCCGATCGCGGCGCACGCAGTCCTCGACGGCGACACGCTGACGGTACGCGGATTCATCGGTGCGCCCGACGGCAGCGAAACCTTCCGCGACCAGGTCAGCGGTCCCGCTGCGCAGGCGGAATCACTGGGCCGCGAACTGGCCCGGCGCATGCAGGCCGCAGGTGCCGAGCAACTGCTCGCACGCCTGCGCGAGGAAGCTGCCGCAGCGAACCCGTGACGGCTCCGCTCGCAGGCATCACGCTCGTCGTCACGCGTCCTGCCGCACAGGCGGGACACTTCATCGCACTCGCCACGGCTGCCGGCGCCGCGTGCGTGGCCTTTCCCACGCTCGAGATCGAGCAGGTCGAAATCGATGCGGCGACGCACGCCCGGTTACTGGCCGGCGGCTGGGACTGGGCGATTTTCACGAGCACCAACGCCGTGGAATTCGGCTGGACGGCACTCGCAGCGACGAGCGTGGTTCGCCTTGCAGCCGTCGGACGCGCGACGGCCCGGGCGCTCGAGGCGCGCGGCCACACGGTCGACGCCCGCCCGGAATCCGCGAACTCCGAAGGACTGCTCGCCTTGCCTGATTTTGCGACGGTGGCCGGACGGCGCATCCTGATCGTAAAGGGCAGCGGCGGCCGGGACCTGATGCGACGCGAACTCGCCGCGCGCGGCGCCGATGTGCTGGAACTCGACGTGTACCGGCGTCGGCTGGCCGCGCCGGAGGCCGCAGCGCTGCACGCTTTACGGCGCGTCCTCGGCGTGCAAGGGACCTGGGTCGCGGTAACCAGTGCGGAGGTCCTCGAGGCACTGCTGCAGCTCGCCATGCCCGAAGCCCGGTCGGCGCTGGTCGAAACCGCGCTGCTCGTCCCAGGCGACAGGGTGGCGGCGACAGCCCGCCGACTCGGCTGGCGCGGTCCCGTCGTGACGGCGCCGACGGCCGAAGACGCCACGATGCTCGAGGCCCTGCGGTCGCACCTGCAGGGACGGCCGGCCACCCCGTGATAGCATCGGCGGGCGCGCCAGGCTCGCTCGCCCACCCCGACCGATGACCAACGAAATCGAATCCCTGAACACGGACATATCGTCGCGCCGGACCGGCAGCGGCGTGAGCCCGATGTGGTTCGCCTTCGCGGCGCTCGCACTGCTGCTCGCGCTGTACGCGCACTGGCGGTTCGGCCAGTTCGACGAACGCATCGACCGCCTCCGGACGCAGATCACAGAGATCCGGACCATGCAGGCGCGGCACGGCTCGCAGATCACCTCGCTGTCCACGCGGGTCGAGCAGTCGAACGCGCAATTCCGCGGCCAGATCCAGGCCCTGGGTGAAATGCCCACGCAGCTGGGCGAACTCGGGCAGACGGTCGCCGAGTTGCGCGCCCGCACCGAGGCCCCGCAACGCGCCTGGGTCCGGGCGGAAGCGCTGTACCTGCTCGAACTGGGTGCACGCCGCCTGCGCCTCGAGCACGACATCCCGACAGCGATTGCCGCCATGGAGTCGGCCGACGCGCGCCTCGCCACGGTCACCGACCCCGCGGTCGCAGAGGTACGCACGCAGCTCGCCCGTGAAGTCGCTGCCCTGCGCGCCGTGAACATTCCCGACCTGCCGTCGATCATCACCCGGCTGACGGCGCTCGAGTCTCAGGTCGATGAGTTCCGCGTGCTCGGCGTGCCCGTCACCAAGCAGCGCGAACCGGGCAAGGCACAGGCGTCCGCAAGCATGTTCGACCGCGCGACTGGCCGCCTCAGGCAGGCATGGCGCGATTTGTTCTCGTACCAGCGCGTCGATCCGGCGACCACCCGGCTGGTGACGCGCGAAGAGGAATCGCTGCGTCGCCAGCACCTGGAACTGCTGCTGTTTGCGGGCCGCATCGCCGCGATGCAGCAGGACCGGGCGGCGTATGTCCAGTCACTGCGGGCCGCACTCGACTGGATCGACCGATTCTTCGACGTCCGTGACGAGACGGTCGCACAGGCGCGGGCGGAGCTCGTCGCGCTGGAGGCGATCGACGTCGACCCGGCGACGCCCGAGGTCGGGACCGCCGCGCAACTGCTGCAGCGGGTCATTCGCGCGGGTTCGCCAGCACCGACGGCACCACAATGAAAGGCAGCGCCTGGGTCGCCATCGCGCTCGTGGGCGGCGGGTTGCTCGCGCACTTCGTGCTGCGCGATCCGGGCTACGTCGCGATCAACGTCGGCCGCTCGCTGTTCGAGACTACGGTTCCCGTGTTCCTGCTGCTGCTGGTCGGGCTTTATTTCGCGACACGCGCGGTCATCGAATCGATGACGGCACGACGCCGGCTCGCCGAACTGCGTGCGCAGCGGCGTCGACGCCGTGCCCGCGAAGAGACGCAGCGGGGCCTGCTCGATCTCGCGGCCGGCAAGTGGCGCAGCGCCGAGGAGCTGTTGACACGCGCGGCGTCCGAAGCCGACGCCCCTGCGGCCAATTACGTCGTCGCTGCACGCGCTGCCGACCTGCAGGACGCGGTGGCCCGGCGCGATGAATGGCTCGCCCGTGCACAGGAAGTCGCGCCCGGTGAGCGGGCGGCGGCGCTGATCACCCTGGCCGAGATGCAGATGCGGCGCGGGCAGGACAACGCTGCGCTGCAGACGCTCGAACAGCTCGATGCATCGGGCGACCTGAACTCGCGCGGCCTCGAGTTGATGGCGCGCCTGTGCCAGAAACTCGGTCGCGGCGAACAGTTGCGCGCACTCGGGTCGCGCCTGCGCAACGCCAAGGAACTGCCGGAGTCCCAGGTGGACGACCTGCTCGCACAGGTGCAGCTCGAGGAGCTGCGCGCCGCAGCCGAGCGCCGCGACATGCCAGCAGTCGAGAAGGCCTGGTCCGACCTGCCGCGCGCGACGCGCAAGATGCCGCAGGCGATCGCCGCCTATGCGCGCGCCTTGATCACCGCCGGCGAGCAGACGACGGCCGAGAAGACGTTGCGCGAGGCGATCGATGATCACCGTGAACCTGCGCTGGTCCGTCTGTACGGAGAGGTGATTCTTCCAGACGCACTCGTGCCGCTCGAGCGCGCCGAACAGTGGCTGCGCAAGGCACCGAACGACCCGGACCTGCTGGCCACGTGCTCGCGGCTCGCACTGCAGGCGGAGCTGATCGGCAAGGCTCGCAGTTATCTCGAGGCGAGCCTCGCGCGGCGGCCAAGCCCGGAAATCAGCCTGGTGTATGCCGAGCTGCTCGAGCAGCTCGGGGAAGCGGATCGGGCGCGGAGCGTGCTTCGCGACTCCGTCGCGCGCTCGGTTGGCCGCCGGCTGGCATTGCCCCGGGTGCGGCTGCGGCGGCACTGATTCCGCTGTCCCCTGGCTCGTACGGCGTTCGGCGACCGGTCGATCGCATAAGTCGCTCCTGAGTTGCCTGCCCGATAGCCTGGCGAGACACGCCGTGAACCCATCCATGGGGGCTCGCGCGCGACGTCCATGTCGCGCGACGGTCTCGCCAAACTATCGGGCAGGCAACTCAGACGCTCATTTTGCTGTCGCCGTTGCTGGCGCGATTGATTGGTGACATCGATCTGCGCGCCTTGCCGCAGCGGCGCGGGGCAACGCTGGCTGCGGCGCAACAATGGTGGTGGGGCGAGCGCGAGCCAGTCGCTGGCGCAGCGAAGCTAGCGCGTCTCCGTGATCGCAACGCGATCACTCTACGGCCCCGCCATCCGAGCAAAGCCGGAAGGGCGTCGCGCGACATGGACGTCGCGCGCGAGCCCCCATGGACGGGTTTACGGCGTCCCTTCCGGCTTTGCTCGGATGGCGGGGCCGCCTCGTGAAGACGAATAGCGCGGCTACGATGCGTGGTCATCGCCGCACCAGCGACTGGCTCGCGCTACTGCCCTTCCGGCTTGTTGCGCATCGCGGCCAGCGTATCGGGCGCCCAATCGAACGAATCGAAGAAGAGCTGCGACCGCGGCAACCCCCGCTCGAGAAACGTCGTGCGTATGGCCTCGATCATCGCCGGCGGACCACTCGCATACACGTCGTAGCGGGCGAGTTCATCCCCGAGGTCGGCGAGCACCGCCTCGTGCACGACGCCGCGCCGCCCATTCCAGTCCGGCGCTTCACCTTCCTCTGCCGACAGCACCGCCCGGTATTCGAACCCCGGACGTGCCGCTGCAACGTGGATCAGCCAGTTGTGCTCATAGAGATCGCCCGGGGCGCGCCCGCCCCAGTACAACGTGACCGGGCGACGATCGTGGGTGGCGAGCAACTGCCGCAGCATCGCGCGCAGCGGCGCGTACCCCGTGCCGCCACCCACCATCAGCGCCGGCCGTGGCGACTCTGCGCGGAACCAGAACTGACCGAGCGGACCCTCGATGCGCAGCAACGTGCCCGCCCGCATGGTCTCGAACAGCTGGCCCGTGAAGCCGGTCTTCGATGCCTTGCGCACGTGGACTTCCAGCATGTTGCCATCTGCCGGCGCGCTCGCGATCGAGAAGCTGCGGCGACGTCCGCCCGAGACGATGAAGTCCAGGTACTGCCCGGCCCGAAACGCGAAGTGCTCGACGGCGGGCAACCGGAGATAGACGGCGAGCACGTCGTCGGCCAGCCGCTCCATCCGGTCGATGCGGCATGGCAGGTTGCGCACCTCGACCTCGGGGGCGGGCCGCATCTCCCTGGTCTCGACGACCAGATCCGTCAACGCGACCGCCTGGCAAAGCAGCACATAACTCTCGCGGGCCTCGTCCGCGGTGATGCCGGCCGGCAGCTCTTCGCCCGGATAGGCGATGGTGCCGGACAGGATGCGCGCACGACACGAGGCACAGTGTCCGCCCTTGCAACTGTGCGGCAGGTTCAGCCCTGCGCGCAGCGCCGCCGCAAGCACCGTCTCCTGCGGATCGGCCGCGAAACTCTGCCCTGTCGGGACGATGGTGACCTGTGGCATGGCGCTCGTAGGATGAAGACGGACCCGCTGCAGCCTCGCGAATTCTTTGCAGTATGCTGCCGCGATGACTGCGCCGTTTCTATCATGTTTGATCGTCGGGTGTGGCTACGTCGGGACGCGTCTCGCCCGGCTCGAGGCGGCCAGGCGCCCCGTCCTGGCGCTCGTGCGCTCCGGTCCACACGCGACGGAGCTGGACGCTGCCGGCATCCGCACCATGCGCGTGGACCTCGACGCAACGGACCCTGACCTGCAGCCCGCGTTGGCCGCGGCCGCAAGCGGCGCGGCCATCGTTTACCTCGTTCCCCCGCCGGAACAGGCGACGACGGATCCACGGCTCGAGTCGTTCCTGCGCCAGCTCGGCGACGCGTCGCCGGCCGTGTTCGTCTATGTCAGCACCACGGGCGTCTACGGTGACACGGCGGGTGCGCTCGTCGACGAGTCGTCGGCACTTGCACCTGGCAACGAGCGCTCGCAGCGGCGTGTCGCTGCAGAGAGCGCAGTCACCGCATGGTGCTCGGCGCGGGGCGTGCGCTGCGTCATCCTGCGGGTTCCGGGCATTTACGGCCCGCACCGCTTGCCCCTGGAGCGGCTGCAGCGCGGCGAACCCGCGTTGCGCCCCGAGGACGCCGGGCCCGGCAATCGCATCCACGTGGACGACCTGGTCGCCTGCATCGTCACTGCCGTGGATCACCCGTCGGCCGAGGGCGCATTCAACGTCACCGACGGCGACCACTCGAGCACGACCCTTTACCTGCAGGAGGTTGCTGCAGCGGCGGGAATGCCTGCGCCGGAACTGATCACGCGCGAGGAGGCAGTCCGGCGCATCTCGCCAGGCATGCTCGCCTTCCTGCTCGAATCGCGGCGCGTCAGTAACCAGCGGATGCGCCAGGAACTCGGGGTGCATATACGCTATGCCGACATGGCGTCAGGCGTCCGTGCGAGCCTCGCCGAAATGCGCATGGAGGAAGGCACGCGATGAGTTTTACCAATCCCCCGGCCGCGGTCATCAGCGAACTGCTGCAGAAATCGCGGACCATTGCGGTGATCGGAATTTCCGACGATCCGGCGCGCCCGAGCCACGACGTCAGTCGCTCGATGCGGGACTACGGTTACCGCATCCTGCCCGTGAATCCGAAGCTGGCCCGCTGGGAAGGCTTGCCCGCCTATGCCTCGCTCGCAGCAGCGGCGGAGGCACTCGGGCCGGACGAGCGCATCGACATCGTCAACGTCTTCCGGCGTCCCGCACAGGTCGGAGACGTCGTCGAGCAGTGCCTGCAGCTCCGCCTGCCGGCCCTGTGGCTCCAGCTCGGCGTGATCAACGAGGCCGCGGCACGACGTGCGGCCGACGGTGGCATGACCGTGATCATGGATCGCTGCATCTACGTCGACCGTGCCGCCATGCCGGATTGACGACGGAGTCGGGTATCCTTGCCGGGATGCGACTCGACTTCACCAAGATGCACGGCCTCGGCAACGACTTCATCGTGTTCGATGCCGCGGGTCCCGAGTCGCTTCCGGCCGCCAGCGAGCTGCGCCGTCTCAGCGATCGCCGCACCGGCATCGGCTTCGACCAGGCGCTGGTCCTCGAGCCGCCGCGG
>Ga0105090_10002173_pt1 | contig 10852 bp, 9 predicted proteins | sample PPLLak3March2015_FD_79110 | JGI IMG/M metagenome (GOLD analysis project Ga0105090, IMG submission 79110) | Freshwater sediment microbial communities from Prairie Pothole Lake near Jamestown, North Dakota, USA - PPLs Lake P7 Core (1) Depth... | ecosystem: Environmental > Aquatic > Freshwater >... | reverse complement strand
ACATTTACCCGGCGGGACCAATTTTACTTATTCAGTTACCGGATATAATAATATCAAGCGTATTGTGATGAACTGCAAAGCAAATGGTGCTGCTGATGTACAGTATTTAGGTACCTGGTCCACTCAATCAAAAATTTTGGGTGGAGTAGTAGAGAATGGTATTTACTATAAATGTGATCTGCAGAGAGCAGGTGACTTTCCTCTACCTAAAATGAGGCAACCATTTATACCAAAGAAGATTGCTGAATTATAATAAGAAATAAATGTGAACTGAAAAGGGGAATGAAATAAATTATTTATCAATCCATAAATCGGAGGTTACTATGTTGAGCTATGCGAAATCTCGTACAGCGGGAAAACGGTTACTATTTCTTTTAGTTCTTTTTTCATTGAGTTATTTCTTCAATACAGCCATCGCGCAGGACGATGATCAACCGAGTCTTAGGATAATAACATTAAACCAGGATGATGGGTTATTGGCAATTCCATCGCAGATAGTCTTGATACCCGGAGATACATTGCAATTCATTGCAGTTAACGGTGATTTTGATATTCTGATAAAAAATGCAGTAAGTTTTCTTAAGATTAAAGTCGCAGACCTGAAGATACGAGTTGACAGTTCATCTCCAACAACTCGTGAAAGCGCAATGTATATAGTCAGAAATGTAGATGGTATTGAAAATGAATATGACATATACTGTATCTCTAATAATAATTGGCCGCTGGCTCCACCAAAAATCATTATTCAGTCTAATACGAACGATCAGTAGTAATTCTCTTTCGGGAGATTATTAAAACAGGGCGGGATTATTTCCCGCCCACCTTTTTCAGCGGACAATTTCAGTGTGGCATATCAAATTTTCATTGGCTAATTTTGAGCAGTTCAGTAATAAATGATTATTTCCGGATAGATCCTGGGTTGTTTGAGTAATACTGCTAAACAAATTCATTTCAGCAAATTCATCATCCCAATTTCTACTTCATTTCCAAATTATTTAGAGGTTCGTAATGAGGTCTTCGATTTTCTTCCTTATGGTGATGTTATTTTGTTTTATTAATATTCATCCACAGAGTTCAAACTCATACATTGCATCAATATCGATTGATGACGATCATATAAATAATCAGCTCGAGAAGCTGGAACTTCCGGTTGTATATCTTACTAAAAATACACTTTTAACCGTTGTGAATTCGGATGAAATAAATTTTCTGAAAAAGCTGGGTGTTAACTACTTGTTAGCTGATGATTTCATAGGTGGAGACAAACTATTTATCCTTACATCGAAATATGGAAATAATATCTCATCAATAATATCCGGTGAGCAAATAGTCTTTACCGAGCGGAATGTTTCAGTTGTGAAGAATTTATCACTTCAGACGGAAGATATTCTAAGTTCAGGTTTAAAAGTTGTCCAGGCACAATTGAGTCGGACATATAAGAATGAAAGAAGAATATGGAAACCTGATTTTGTTTTTACCACGGATACCTTGATTACTCAAATTAGTTCTTCAGTAAATCAGGATAGTGTACGGTATTTTATTCAGAGCCTTCAGGATTTTCAAACAAGGTTTCTGCTTGCAAATACACGCGATGCAGTTGCAGATTGGATAAAAAATGAATTCCTTCAAATGGGTTTCACAGATGTTGTAATAGATTCATTTTTATATCAAGGGACCTGGCAGAAAAATGTAGTAGCAACACTTCAGGGTATATATGAGCCAGAAGTATATAATGTAGTCGGAGGGCATCATGATTCATATTCATCTGGCAATCCCATGGTGTTTGCACCCGGTGCCGATGATAATGCAAGCGGTACAGCTGCTGTGCTGGAAATTGCAAGGGTAGTAATGTCAAATAACTATCTATCTGAATCAACAATTAAGTTTGTAACATTTGCAGCAGAGGAGTATGGATTGTGGGGGAGTGAAGATTATGCACTGAAAGCTCTGCTTGCCGGGATGAATATTAAAATTATGATCAATCATGATATGATTAGTCATACAAATTCTCCGGTTAATCAGAGCAGTGTCGATATCAACAGATACACCGGCTTTGATTATCTGCGTGATCTTGCTTTCTATTGCATCGAGAATTATTCTGTCCTTTCGCCAAGCAATGGGAGTCTAAATAGTGCAGGATCAGACAGCTATTCTTTCTGGGAGCTTGGTTATCCGGCAGTTTATTTTGAGGAATCAAATTTCAGCCCCTATTACCATTCTCCGGCAGATACAATTGGTAACTACAGTATGGAGTACTGTGCGGAAGTAATAAAATCATCCTGTGCCACTTTATTGTTGAATATTGTAATGCCTTCAATGGTGCAAAATTATAAATTGGTCGATGCAGGTACGGGAAATTCACTCAAGCTAACATGGAGCCCAAATCAATCGCCGGATTTTGTAAACTATAAAATTTATCTAGGTATGCAATCAGGAGTTTATGACTCAGTATTTTCCATTACGGATACTTTCTTTACAATAAGCAACTTGACTGAAGGAAATCTGTATTATGCAGGTGTTTCAGTTGTTGATCAGGACGGATACGAAAGCCTTATCGTTGAAAGATCCGCAACACCACTACTTTTACCATTAGCTCCGGGAGGATTTTCAGCTAAGCCATTGTGGCTTCAGGTTCAGCTTTCATGGAATCATAATTTAGAATCAGATATTTTGGGATATAATATCTACCGTTCGGAAATTGAAGGTGAACCCGGCAGTGTTCTAAATACAGCAATTTATACTGATTCAACATTCAGTGATAATACGGCTTTAAATGGAGTATACTATTATTATTCTGTAACAGCAGTTGATAGTCAGCTTAACGAAAGCGAAAACAGCATTACGTTGCGTTCGAGAGTGATATCGTTAGACCAGGGCATACTTATAGTTGATGAAACTGCGGATGGCGATGGTGCATTAATGAATCCCACTGATGAACAGGTAGATCAGTTCTACAACGACATCTTCATTCATTTTAAAACGACGGCATATGACATGCTTGAAGAGGGAAGTATTAGTCTTGTTGATTTAGGAGCTTATTCAACCATTGTTTGGCATGGAAATGATTTCCAGGATTACAGTGCTCCATTTAATTATAGAGAAAGTATAAAGGAATATCTGGATTATGGCGGTAACTTTCTTTACACCGGTTACAGACCTGCAAGAGCATTTGAGAATATGTCTGGAAATCCAATTGTGTTTGGAAGTGGGAGTTTCATTTATGACTATTTAAAGATTGATAGTGCTTATTATAGAATAGGAGCTCGTTATATCGGAGCTGTATCAAATTCGTCTGGTTACAATTCAATATTTGTCGATTCATCAAAAACACCATTAGTTGATGATTATCATTTACGTTATATCGAGTCAATATCTTCTAACTCCGGGGGGACAGAGATTTATTCTTTTGAAACATACTTTGATAGTTCATCATCACAGGGAAACCTCAAGGGGAAACCCGTTGGAGTTGAATATATAGGCAGTGATTTCAAAACAATTACCCTGAGCTTCCCTTTATATTATAAAAACAAGGAGAGCGCAAGAGAATTAATTGAATTTATAATGGTAAACAAATTCAGTGAAGTGCTTCCTGTTACTGATGAAATTCAAGCCATTCCAAATTCTTTTGCACTTGAACAGAATTATCCGAATCCCTTTAATCCAAGTACAAAAATCAGATGGCAGTCACCGGAAGGCAGTTGGCAAACGTTGAAAATATATGATGTGCTAGGAAATGAGATTGTAACACTTGTTGATGAATTCAAACCAGCGGGAAGATACGAAGTTGAGTTGAACGCTTTGTCATTACCTAGTGGAGTTTATTTCTATAAACTGAAAGCAGGTGAGTTTGTACAAACACGTAAAATGATCTTGCTCAAATAAAAAACCCGAATAAATATTTCATTATCCGGGTTCTATGGAGAAGATAAATTTTATCTTTACGGTAAAACGGGGATTATAACTTTATCTAATACGTGGATTACGCCATTAGAGGCTGGAATATCCACAGCAATTATATTAGCATATCCTGTAGTATTGTTTCCAATCTGTGGTGAACCATTTTCAATTCTTGTGAATGCAAATTGTTCTAACAACGTATTTACTCTTCCTGATTTTACAACATTCTGCGAAAGTTTTCTACCGGGAGAAACGTGATAGAGAAGAACTGAGGTAACCAATTCTCTGTATGGTTCTGTCAAAAGTTCTTCAATTGGAATATTTAAAGCCGCTGCTAAATCAAGAAATGCCTGATTTACAGGAGCAAAAACTGTGAACTGTCTGTTTCCGTTCAGAGCATCAACCAAACCAGCAAACTGAACTGCAGCAACAAGATATGTGAAGTTTGTATCACTTGCAGCAATTTCAACTATGGTTGGAAGGTTCCTTGGATTTTTCTGTAAAGAACCGGAGTTATCGGAAGAGACTGGATCAGTCATTACATTGTCAGAGCAAGCTATAAACGAAAGTGATAACAATGCAGTGACAAAAAAGAGCAAAATTGACTTTTTCATTATGACACCTTTAATTTTTTATTTTGATTAATGTTTACGTGTGATAAAACAAAACTCCTTCATTCAAAGTTCCAATAAATATTATTTACTAGGAATTTAAAGACTGGTAATAAAAGAGCAATATTGCTTTATTGATGAGGCTCTAAATGCCGCGTAAAATTAATACTTATGGAATTGAAAATCCCTCATTCCACGTTGATGATTAAATCTGTTATAAATAAACAAAATTGCGCAAAATCGAAGTTTGCAACATAATTGCAAGCCCTTGCAACATAGTTCCAAGCTATTGTTTCATAAGTGCAAGTCATTGCAACATAGCTGATAACTACCCCCCGCCTCGATTTATTTTATTTGTGGTGAAACTTTAATCAATTTTTTTAACAACAAATTTTTAGGAGTTCACTATGAAAACATTTTTTGTAACACTCGTCGCTTTCTCGCTTGCATTAATTATAGGATGCCAGGAGAATATGCTCAACGAGCCATCTGATGCATCATTATTGAAGCAAAAGGATAATCTCGTTACTACAAGCAATATTAAGCTTGCCTACGATCTTCGCGATCCTTTAGTTGGAATCAGTCAGCTTTCCGGAAAAGTGACCTATACTTTTCAGGTTATCACCGATGCTATGAATCCAATGGCATTAAATAGAGTAGCCATTCACATCAATTTAGATGCTGAGTTAAATGATATGTATGGTATGATGCATCTGGAATGGCGCATACAGGGAAGAAGTAATGACGTAGTTACTGTAAGCGAAGAGGGAATAGTGCTTATTGACAAATGGTACTCGATAACAAATAGAAGCGATGTAGTTCTTCTTGTTCAGTATCTGGTAACTACAAATGGGATAGGAATCTCAAACGTAAGTCTTGCACCTTTAGAAAAGTAATTAATCATCAATAATTATAAGGAGTAATAAAAATGAAAAACTTATTTGTATCTCTCGTTTCTGCTGCTGTTCTCTTTGCTATTGGATGTCAGGAAAATTCTATAACTGAGCCTGTTGTTAATGAACCAGTCGACAAGGTTCAATCCGGAAGTCCTGAAACATACCTTCACGACTTTATACGTCTCGAAGGTGCATTGAACGACCCTTATCCAATCGGTAATTCATTTTATGTGGTAAACGGTCTGATAGAATATGAACAAAGAACGGTATACGTGGATCCGATGCTGCCTACTGCACAAAGATATGCATCATTGTATTTCACTACTGACGCTGAATTCAGATATCTCTGCACAGTTTGTCCACCATCTGAGGAAGATAATCTGGCAGGCTTTATATCTGATGTATCAGAAGAATTTGTACCGCTTGGTGGAAACTTTGTTTCATTACTTGAGAAAACTTATGCCATCCAGGGTCGAGATGATGGTATGACTTTCAAAGTAAGATTTCTGGTTACATCAAACGGTGTTGATTTAAGCGCAATGTGGCTTGCGTTACCGAATGCAAATGTAATACCCACAAACAATAATCATTATTAATAATAAACTATAATAAAAGGAGTAAAAAAATGAAAACTCTATTTGTCGCTGTCGTTGCTCTTTTCTTCGCATTCTTTTTAGGATGCCAGAGCTCAATCACAGATCCCGTAGAACTGGAATCAACAAAGTTTCTCGGTTATACGGATGAAGAAACTTCCGCTTATAAAGATGTTGCAAGCCTTTACCCAGGAATTATAAATGTTCAGGCAACAATTCTGGATGAAAGTGTTCCATCAAACACAGTTGATGTCATCGGAACTGTCAGATATAAACTTGAATCCGTTGATGCTGACGAAAGCATACACAGTACAATTGTCAAAGTTAAGCTGTTTGTGAATGCAGATTTAACTAGTAGCGATCCTGGTCAGGCCCCATGGGTACTGTATAGTACTGATGAAGACGTAGTTACTGTTCTTAGCAAGGACCATGCAAATGTAATTCTTGAGAAAAAATATGAAATTATTAACGTTCAAATGACCCCAATAGAAGTTGTTTTGAGTTTTAATATTTCAGATAATTCAATGTCCTTAGCGGTAATTGATTATAAGAAAATCTGGAATAATACCCCTAATACAAAAGTATTCTAAATAACGGATGTGGAAATGGAAATTCCAATTTAGCCCTGCCTTTTAATTAAGGCAGGGTTTTTAAATGTCTTTCCCCGCTGCTTACCAAGTTCAATAATTTTTTAGATTCAAATTGTCAGTAATAAACTCTTAAATTGACTCAAATCCGAAGCCTGCAACATAGGTACAAGCCGATGCAACATATCTGCAAGAGATTGATTGAATAGTGAAAGCCTTTGCAACATAGCTGATAACTACCCCCCGCCTCAATTTATTTTATTTGTGGTGAGACTTTTAATCGACTTTTAACAATAATTTTTTAAGGAGGGCTCAAATGAAAAACTTAATAATGATTCTTGCTGCTTTTTCACTTCTATTTATTATGGGCTGCCAGGAAAATTTGATAAATGAATCTGTCGGTGCATTATCTGTTCAAAAAGATAATCTTGTAATAAAAAATACACTTAAAATCTGCTGCGAAATCAGGGACGCTAAATATGGAATGTGTAATCTTTCCGGTTGTGTGAACTATGTTCATCAGGTCTTGAACTGGACACAGAATCCAAAGGGACTATATAAAGTATCACTCAGGCTTCAAATGGATTCAAAACTCTGCGATAAGCTCGGGATGGTTCATATGGAATGGCGGGCTGAGGGAAGAAGTGATGACATCCTATATGTGAGCGAAGAAGGAATCTTACTCGTTGAGAAATGCTATTCGATAACAAATCGAAGTGATGTTGTTCTTCTTGTTCAGTATCTCGTAACTACAAATGGGGTTGGAATTTCAGGGGTAAGCCTTGCCCCGCTCGAAAAGAAATTGATTTACAATAGTTATAAGGAGTACTAAAGTGAAAAAAATATTTAATTCCCTAGTACTGTTTTGTATTGGATGTCTTGTTGCTGCTGCAGTTTTCTTTTTTGTCGGATGCCAGGAAAATTCTATAACAGATCCAATTGCAACCGAAGCAGTTGACAAAGATCAGGCCGGAACAGGTGATACTTATTTTCATGGGATTATACTTCTTGAAGGTGCATTAAATGATCCTTATCCGGTTGGAAATTCATTCTATAGAATCAGTGGGCAGATAGAATATAAACAGAAATCAGTTCATGAAAGTCCAATGCTGATAATAACCCAGCGATATGCATCCTTGCACTTTAGTATTAATGCGGAATTGCAGTATGTGTGTACTGTCTGTACGCCATCTGAAGAATATTCTATAGCGGATTTTATTTCAGCTGAATCCGAAGATTTAGTTGCTCTTGCTGGAAGCAGTGTTTCATTACTTGAAAAAACATATACCATCCGGGGTCGCGATGATGGTATGACTTTAAAAGTTAGATTTCTTGTTACAGCTAACGGAACTGAATTAGGCGCAATGTGGCTTGCGTTACCATCTCAAATTCTTGAAGCCGCAGACATAATAAATTATTAACTATAACCAATAAAAATGGAGGATCTATGAAAACTCTCTTTGTCTGGCTCGTCGCTCTTTTGTTCGCATTCTTTTTAGGATGTCAGAACTCAATTACAGATCCCGTGGTGACCGATAATTCAGAATACATTGGCACTTCGGAGGAAGAAATTGCGTTTAAAGACGCTGTTAGTGCTTTCCCTGGTCTAATAAAACTTGATGGCAACCTTTTCGATCCACTTCACCCGGCATATGCCGTTCAAATTGATGGCATTATTAGATATAAACTTGAATTGCTAAATCAAGAGGCATTGAAAGTTATAATTTATATTAATGCTAGTTTAAAGAGTGGTTGTCCCGGTCAGAATAAACATTGGATGGTCTACGGTCTAACGGAAGATGTGCTTCATTCAACGACCGGTATACTGGAGAAGTCATTCGATGTAAAGAATACCTGTAATTGCCACTTTAAACTTGTTCTGCGACTTAAGGTCAATGAAAAGGAAGTTATATTAATTTCCGCTGAGCTTAAACCTTATGGTGGCTGCTATGCTAATAGGGATTTCTTCTAAATTTGGATTGTAATATGCTACTTCAACTCTGACCCCTGCCCTTGAACAAGGCAGGGTTTTTTATTATCATTCTTCAAGTTCCTTTTCCTTATTATAAAATCCCTCCCTTAAGCAGCGAGGTCTTCCGACCAGTCTAAAGCCGGGGGTCTTCCGACTTTCATCAGAATTAAATAAGTTTCATCTAAACAATTATCCGCTTTTTAAAGGAGGACACCGTGCGTTCAATTCTAATCAACCTTTCGATAGTTTTTTCAATATTATTTTTAATCAGCTGCGGACCAAGCAACACAGTTAAAGTTGAATCCTTCACTCCAACTGGTGAGGTTCAGAATTTGACAAACTTCACGATTGAGTTTTCCGAAGATCTTGCACCTGCTGATGTTCAGGATAAATGGCTTGATGATGAGTTTGTTACTTTCACACCTGCGGTTCAAGGAAAGTTTAAATGGACTTCACCAAGCACTCTCGTCTTTTCTCCTGATTCACCACTTGACCCGATGCAGGCTTACGAAGCGACAATAAATAAAAGTGTTCTCTTTAATTCAACCTTCTCTCCTGATTTTGATGAATTCACTTTCCATACACCTTATTTCGATGTAACCAAGGTTGATTTTTTCTGGACAAACATTCCGTATCAGAATTATAAGCTTAGCGTTCAGGCGAATATTTATTTCAACTATCCTGTTGATCCGAAATCATTAAAAGATTTTTTGGAAGTGAAAAGAGCAGGCGCAGTGATCACAGATTTCCAGGTTGTCTCTGAGCAGACAGCCGATGTGATAGCAATTAATTTTGGTGAAGTTGAGCAGACGGATAAAGAACAGCTTTTTTCGGTTAAAGTAAAGGAGAAGTTTGTTTCTGCTTTAGGGAAAGACGGCTTGAAAGAATCACGGACTTTTGAAGTTAAGCTTCCGCCAATTACGCAACTGGCGATAACAAATGTCACCGCTGGATTCGATGGTGCTAACGGCTGGATTGAAGTTGCTACCACTCAAGCAGTTGACGATAAAAAGCTAAAAGACTATATAATAACAGAACCATCTAAAAAATTAAATTTCTTGGTTAGCGGAAATATTTTAAGAATTGAAACTGATCTTGGCAATGTGCAGACTGTGGAATTAAAAATTAAAAAAGGCTTACCCGGTCTATACGGCGGCAAGCTTGAATTCGATTACGAACAGGAGGTTTCGATGGTCAACGTTGAACCATCAATCAACTTTGCAGATAAAAAAGGCAAGTACCTGATGCTTGGCGGTGAGGAAAATCTTAAAGTAAATGCGGTTAACATTAATGAAGTTGAAATAGAAGTGTCGCAGGTTTTCAAGAATAACATTCTTCACTTCCTGAACCAGTATGGTTATTACTATTACTATGATGAATATGATTACTATTATAACCCGAGCTACTACGTTGGTGATTTTGGTGAAATTCTTTATGAAGAAAAGGTGGAGATTACAGATGGACAGAACTGGCTGAAAAGTTTTACGGTAAATCTTAATAAAGCACTCGGACAAAAATTTAAAGGCATATACACTGTATCCGTGCGTTCCGCTGATGAGCGCTGGAGGAGCGATTCAAAAGTAATTGCAGTTTCTGATCTTGGCATCATTTCAAAAATTGCCGGCGATGAGATTTATGTTTTTGTGAACAGCATCAGCGGTGCGCAGCCTGTTGCAGATGCGGAGGTAAATATCATCTCGACAAACAATCAAACCATTCTAACAGGAAAAACAGATGGCAGCGGAGTTGCAGTTTTTAAAGATGTAAAGAAAAAAACTGAAGGCTTTTCACCGAGGCTGGTTGTGGTTGATAAGGAAGAGGATTTTAATTATGTGGATTTACGGGAAACACGCATTGAAACATCCCGCTTCGATGTTGGCGGACTTACACAGTATGCAGCCGACTTCAATGTATTCCTTTATTCACCGCGTAATATTTATCGCCCTGGTGAGGAAGTAAATCTTTCAGCCATTGTCAGGAATGATAAAATTCAGGTGGTTAAAGATGTTCCTCTCATTACAAAAATAGTAACTCCAACCGGAAAAGTTTTTGAAGAATTTAAAAAGGATTTGAATGAGCAGGGATCATTCGAGCTTTCATTTTCTCTTCCGCAATTTGCACAAACTGGAGGTTACTCGGCTGATGTTTATACCGGTGACAAACAATTAATTGGTTCATACAAATTCAGTGTTGAAGAATTTGTGCCGGACAAAATCCGAGTTAATGTCAAATCGGACAAAGAAAAGACCAAACCCGGGGAGAAAGTGAAAATTGATGTTGCGGCAGAATTTCTTTT
>Ga0105090_10002172_pt1 | contig 10853 bp, 5 predicted proteins | sample PPLLak3March2015_FD_79110 | JGI IMG/M metagenome (GOLD analysis project Ga0105090, IMG submission 79110) | Freshwater sediment microbial communities from Prairie Pothole Lake near Jamestown, North Dakota, USA - PPLs Lake P7 Core (1) Depth... | ecosystem: Environmental > Aquatic > Freshwater >... | reverse complement strand
GGCCGGTTGCGCGAAGGCGTCACCGCCACCGACCTCGTGCTGACGGTCACCGAGATCCTGCGCGGCGCCGGCGTGGTGGGCAAGTTCGTCGAGTTCTGCGGCGAGGGCACGCGCACGCTGAGCCTGCCCGACCGCGCGACGATCGCCAACATGGCGCCCGAGTACGGCGCCACGATGGGCTTCTTCCCGGTCGACGAGAAGACGATCGAATATTTCCAGGGCACCGGCCGCACCAAGGCCGAGATCGAAGCCTTCGAGGCCTATTTCAAGGCGCAGAAGATGTTCGGCGTGCCGCTGGCCAAGGACATCGAATACACCAAGCTGGTGAAGCTCGACCTCGCCACCGTGGCACCCAGCCTGAGCGGCCCGAAGCGCCCGCAGGACCGCATCGAACTGGGCCACGTCAAGGGCAAATTCACCGAGCTGTTCAGCGCCCCCGCGGCGGCCAACGGCTTCAACCAGCCGGCCGACAAGCTGCCGGCGCCGGTGACCACCGCCGACGGCATCGAGCTGCGCAACGGCGACGTGCTCATCGCCGCCATCACCAGCTGCACCAACACCAGCAACCCGGGCGTGCTGCTGGCCGCCGGCCTGCTGGCCAAGAAGGCCGTGGAAGCCGGACTGAAGGTGAAGAAACACGTCAAGACCAGCCTCGCCCCCGGCTCGCGCATCGTCACCGAATACCTCGAGAAGGCCGGCCTGCTGCCCTACCTGGAGAAGCTCGGCTTCAACGTCGCCGCCTACGGCTGCACCACCTGCATCGGCAACGCCGGCGACTTGACGCCCGAGATCAACGAAGCGATCACGAAGAACGACCTCGTGTGCGCCGCCGTGCTGTCGGGCAACCGCAATTTCGAGGCCCGCATCCACCCCAACCTGAAGGCCAATTTCCTGGCCAGCCCGCCGCTGGTGGTGGCCTACGCCATTGCCGGCAACGTCACCAAGGACCTGATGACCGAGCCCGTCGGCAAGGGCACCAAGGGCCGTGACGTCTTCCTGGGCGACATCTGGCCGACCAGCGACGAGGTCTACAAGCTGATGAAGTTCGCCATGAATGGCCGTGCCTTCCGCGCCAACTACGACAAGGTCAAGAGCGAGCCCGGCAAGCTGTGGGAGAGGATCTTGGGCGTGAAGGGCAATGTCTACACCTGGCCCAAGAGCACCTACATCGCCGAGCCGCCGTTCTTCGCCGACTTCACGATGGAGCCCAAGGCGCTGGAAGCCGGCGTCAAGGGCGCGCGCATCATGGGCCTGTTCGGCGACAGCATCACCACCGATCACATCAGCCCCGCCGGCAGCTTCAAGGAGACCACGCCGGCCGGCAAATACCTGCTCGACCACGGCGTGCTGAAGGCCGATTTCAACAGCTACGGCGCGCGCCGCGGCAACCACGACGTGATGATGCGCGGCACCTTCGCCAACGTGCGCATCAAGAACCTGATGCTGCCGGCCAAGGCCGACGGCTCGCGCGTCGAGGGCGGCTACACGCTCTACCAGCCGGGTGGCGAACACCTGCCGATCTACGACGCGGCGATGAAATACATCGCCGCCGGCGTGCCCACCGTCATCTTCGCCGGCGAGGAATACGGCACCGGCTCCAGCCGCGACTGGGCGGCCAAGGGCACGCAGCTGCTGGGCATCAAGGCCGTGGTGGCGCGCAGCTTCGAGCGCATCCACCGCAGCAACCTCATCGGCATGGGCGTGCTGCCGCTGCAGTTCAGGGCCGGCACCTCGTGGGAGACGCTGGGCCTGAAGGGTGACGAGGTCGTGGACGTGCGGCTGGCCGACGAGATCAAGCCACTGTCGGACGCCACGCTGGTGATCACCGCGGGCGACGGTTCGAAGCGCGAGGTGACGGTGACGCTGCGCATCGACACGCCGATCGAGGTCGACTACTACAAGCACGGCGGCATCCTGCCCTTCGTGCTGCGGCAGCTGCTGGCGGCCTGAGGCCGCATCGACAACGCGGTTTGGAGGTCAGCGGCCGCGCAGGAACAGGGCGTCGAGTTCCTTCATCGTCACCTGACGCCAGGTCGGCCGGCCGTGGTTGCAGGTGTCGGCGCGCTCGGTGGCTTCCATCTCGCGCAGCAGGGCGTTCATTTCCTCGATCGTCAGCCGGCGGCTGGCGCGCACGGCGCCGTGGCAGGCCATCGTCGCCAGCAGCTCGTCGCGCGCGCGCTGCACGACACGGGTGGATCCGGCCTCGGACAGGTCGGCCAGCACCGAACGCGTGAGCTCGGCGAGATCGGCGTCGGGCAGCGCGGCGGGGCGGCTGCGCGCCACCAGCGTGCCGGCGGCGAGCACGCCGACGTCCAGCCCGAGCGCCAGCAGCGCCTCGTGCTCGGCCTCGGCGATGGCGATCTCGGCGGCCGTCGCGGCGAAGCTCACCGGAATCAGCAGCGGCTGCGCCGGCAGCGCGGCGCCAGCACCGGCGGCGCGCTTGAGCCGCTCGTAGACGATGCGTTCGTGCGCCGCGTGCATGTCGACGACGACCAGGCCCTGGGCGTTCTCGGCCAGCACGTAGACGCCGCCGATCTGGGCCACGGCGCGGCCGAGTGGCCAGCCGGCCGTGCCTGGTCGATCCTCGCGGCCGAGCGGCCAGCCGGCCGTGCCTTTGCCATCGTCGCCGGCGGCCGGCGGCGGCTCGCGCAGGCCGGCCCAGGCGTCGATGCCGCCGCTGCCCTGCGGCGTGCGCCACGGTCCCTCGACCTGCCAGCGCGGCGCGCCCTCCTGCGCGGCGGGCGCGACGTCGGCCAGCGCCAGCCCCGGCTGCCAGGGTGCCGATCCCTGCGGCATCACCGTGACCGGCACGGCCGGTGCCGGTGACACCGGCGACACCAGTGCGCGCGATCCCGCCAGCGCTTCCTCGACCGCGTGGCGCAGCGTCTGGTGCACGGCGCGGCCGTCACGAAAGCGGACTTCGATCTTGGTCGGGTGCACGTTCACGTCCACCAGTTCGGGCGTGATGGCCAGGAACAGTGCATAAGCGGGCTGCCGGCTGCCATGCAGCTGGTCTTCGTAGGCCGAGCGCACGGCGTGGGCGAGCAGCCGGTCGCGCACGTAACGGCCGTTGACGAACAGGTACTGCAGGTCGGCGCGCGAGCGTGCCGCCTCAGGTTGGCCGACGCGGCCGTGCACCACCAGCGGCCCGCGCTCGAGCTGCAGTCCACGGCTGGCGGCCACGAATTCAGCCCCCAGCACGTCGGCCCAGCGCTGCGGCGCGCCGTCTGCCGGCCGCCACTGCGCGGCCAGCCGGCCCTCGTGCCAGACGGCGAAGCCGACGTCGGGGCGGGCCAGCGCGTGCCGCCGCACTGCTTCCAGGCAATGCGCCAGCTCGGTGGCGTCGGTCTTGAGGAATTTGCGCCGCGCCGGGGTGCTGAAGAAGAGCTCCTGCACCTCGACCGTGGTGCCCGCGGCGCGGGCCGCCGGCGCCAGCTCGCCGCTGCGGGCGTGCAGCCGCCAGGCGTGCGGTGCGTCGCGCGTGCGCGTCGTCAGCATGACCTCGGCCACCGAAGCGATGGCCGCCAGCGCCTCGCCGCGGAAGCCCATCGTCCGCACCGATTCCAGCTCGGCCAGCGAAGCGATCTTGCTCGTCGCGTGGCGCCTGAGCGCCAGCGGCAGGTCCTCGACGGCGATGCCGGTGCCGTCGTCCTCGACCGTGATCGATCGCACCCCGCCGGCCGCGAGCCGCACCGTGACCTGCGAGGCCCCGGCGTCCAGCGCGTTGTCGACCAGTTCGCGCACCACCGACGCCGGGCGCTCGACGACCTCGCCGGCGGCGATCTGGCTCACCAGTTCGTCCGGCAATTCGCGGATGCGACGCACGGGGTCGGCGCCTGCCGACTGTGGCGCCGAGGACACAAGTTTCATCCTGGGGATTGTAGAAGCCACCCTGTCAGGATCGACGGTGGCGGCGGCACCGGCGAAGCCCTCAGAATCGGGACGTCACCGGGAAAGCGGGGCCGCGGCAGCCCCGGCAGTACCCGGCACGGAAGGTGCAACACAAGACCCGGCGCACCGGGCCGGATGTCGAGGATGTCGATGCTTTCGTACTTTGCCGAACTGGTCACCCGCACCGACGAGGACCGGCGGGCTTTCGAGACGCACCCGGTGCTCATCGATGCCGTGGCCCACGGCATGACCGTGCAGCGTTATCGCGCCCTGCTGCTCGAGCTGTACCACGTCGTCTGGCACTTCAACCCCGTCAGCGCCGCCGCGGCCAGCCGCATGAGCGACGCCTGGATGCCGATCCGCCACTTTCTCTACCAGCACATGCACGAGGAAAGCGGGCACGAGGTCTGGGTCCTGAACGACCTCGAGGTCGTCGGTGTGGCGCCCGAGGCGGTGCGCGCGCACGTGCCGGCGGTGCACACGCTGGCGCTCGTCGGCTACAACTACTGGGCCGCCGACCGCCGCCACCCTTGCTCGGTGCTGGGCATGCTCTACGCGCTGGAGGTCATCGCATCGGTCTACGGCGGGCCCTTCGCCGCCGCCATCCGCGACTCGCTGCTGCTCGAGGGCGACCGGGGCGTGTCGTTCATCGGGTCGCACGCCACGCTCGACGCCCAGCACATGGCCGAGTTGCGCCAGATCGTCAACCGGCTGGGCAGCGAGGAAGCGCTGGCGGCGGTGGTGGAATCGGCGCGCGTGAACTTCCACCACTTCACCCGCATCATCGAGGCAATCTGACCCACCCGACCCTGCCACCGTGAACACCCCCTCCGCCATCGGCGTCTCCGGCCTGCTCGGCCGGCCCTACAAGACCATCCGCCTGGAGTGGAGCTCGGAGCTGCGCCTGCTGCGCGTGCGCACCTGCGTGCGGCCGATCCAGTGCTACAGCCTGGCCGCGATGGCCGAGCTGCAGCAGATGCTCGGCGACATCAGCGCCAATCCCGGCCTGGTGCGGCACTTCGTGATGAGCTCGGACGTGCCGACTGTCTTCAATTTTGGCGGCGACCTGGCGCTGTTCGTGCTGCTGGTGCGCGCCGGCGACGTCGACTCGCTCAAGCTCTATGGCAGGCGCTGCGTCGACCTCGTGTGGTGGATGGAGAACGCCGCCAACCTGGGCGTGCACACCACCGTGCTGTCACAGGGCGACACGCTCGGCGGCGGCCTCGAGTCGGTGCTGCCGTTCCACAAGGTGATCTTCGAGCGCAGCGCGCAGGCCGGCTTCCCCGAGGTGCTGTTCAACCTGTTCCCCGGCATGGGCGCCTGGGACTTCACGATCCGCAAGGCCGGCTACGCGGTCGCCAACGAGATGATCCTCTCGGGCCGCCTGTACTCGGCCGACGAGCTGCACTACCGCAGGCTGGTGGACCTGGTGGTCGACGACGGCCAGGGCGAGGCCGCGATCGACAAGGTCGTGCGCGACGTCGACCCACGGCATCGGGGCACGCTCGCGGCGCTGCGCGCGCAGCGCCTGGCCGCGCCCATCCGCTACGAGTCGCTGATGGCCATCGTCGACCTCTGGGCCGAGAGCGCGCTCGGCCTCACCGACCGCGACCTGCGGCTGATGGAGCGCCTGGCGCGCGCCCAGGCGCGAAAGGCCGGCGGCGCCGACGACGGTGCGGTCGAGGAAATCAAGCTGATGGAACTGGAGCACGCCTGGGGCGAGCGCCGCGCGCGCTTCGACCGCCGCAACGTGAGCAACGAGCGCCGCGTGCGCTCCTGAGGCGCCGCGGTCGGCGCGACCGATCCTGAGGCGACGGGTTCAGAATCAGACCCTGGTCCCAGCAGGAGAGATCATGACGACGACTTCACAACCGCAAACCACGCCGCCATCCACGACCGCGACGGCGTTGAACAAGACCGCCTTGGTGATCGGCGGGCTCGGCCTGGTGGCCATCGGCGCGCTCGCTGCCGTGCTCTGGGTCGGCAACCGTGCACCAGCGGCCGTCCCGGCGCCGGCACCGGTGGCCGAGACGGCACCCGCACCGGCTGGGCAAGCCACACCGCCAGCCGTCGTCAAGGCCGAGGAGCCACTGCCGGCGAGCCCGCCGCCGGCCGCCGAACCGGCACCGCCAGTGCGCGCCGCGGCGGTCACACCGCCCCCCGCGCCGGCTGCGGCTGCCAAGCCCGAACCCGCACCGGTCGCGAAGCCGGTGGCGAAGGCGGAGCCGAAACCTGCGCCACAGCCGGCACCGGTGTGTGCCAACTGCGGCGTTGTCACGGCGGTGACGCCGGTCGAGAAGCAGGGTGAGGCCGGTGCGCTGGGCACGGTGGGCGGCGCCGTGGTCGGCGGCGTGCTGGGTCACCAGGTCGGCGGCGGCACCGGCAAGAAGCTGGCGACCGTGGTCGGGGCCGTGGGGGGCGCCATGGCGGGCCGCGAGATAGAAAAGCGGCAGGGAGCCACCACCGTCTACGACGTGCGCGTGCGCATGGACGACGGCAGCAGCCGCAGCTTCACGCTCGAGAGCGCCGTCGCGGTCGGGCAGAAGGTGCGCGTCGACGGTGATCGGCTGACGCTGGACAGCGCCGTGAAGTGAGCGCGTGGCTCGATCGGCGCAGTTGGGCCCCTCCGGCCGTGCGTCGCTTCGAACCCGACGCACTGGCCTTCGGCAGCTCACATGCTGCGCCGGTACTGCCCCCCGACCTCGAACAAGGCGCTGGTGATCTGGCCCAGGCTGCAGCAGCGCACGGCGTCCATCAGCACCGCGAAGATATTGCCGTTGTCGATGACGGCCTGCTGCAGCCGCCGCAGCATGGCCGGGGCCTCGCCGGCATGGCGGGCGTGGAAGTCGCGCAGGCGCTGCAGCTGGCTCTGCTTCTCCTCCTCGGTGCTGCGCGCGAGTTCGATGGTCTGCGGCAGCGCGTCGTGCGCGCTGCGGAAGGTGTTGACGCCGATGATCGGGTACTCGCCGGTGTGCTTGAGCATCTCGTAGTGCATGCTCTCTTCCTGGATCTTGCCGCGCTGGTAGCCGGTCTCCATCGCGCCGAGCACGCCGCCGCGTTCGGCGATCTTCTCGAACTCGGCCAGCACCGCTTCCTCAACGAGCTCAGTCAGCTCGTCGATGACGAAGGCGCCCTGGTTCGGGTTCTCGTTCTTCGCCAGGCCCCACTCGCGGTTGATGATGAGCTGGATCGCCATCGCGCGCCGCACGGACTCTTCGGTCGGCGTCGTGATCGCCTCGTCGAAGGCGTTGGTGTGCAGGCTGTTGCAGTTGTCGTAGATCGCGATCAGCGCCTGCAGCGTGGTGCGGATGTCGTTGAACTGGATCTCCTGCGCGTGCAGGCTGCGACCGCTGGTCTGCACGTGGTACTTCAGCTTCTGGCTGCGCTCGTTGGCGCCGTAGCGGTCGCGCATCGCCACCGCCCAGATGCGGCGCGCGACGCGGCCGAGCACGGTGTACTCCGGGTCCATGCCGTTGCTGAAGAAGAAGCTCAGGTTGGGCGCGAAATCGTCGATGTGCATGCCGCGAGCCAGGTACGCCTCGACGAAGGTGAAGCCGTTGCTGAGCGTGAAGGCGAGCTGGCTGATCGGGTTGGCGCCGGCCTCGGCGATGTGGTAGCCACTGATGCTCACCGAGTAGAAATTGCGCACGTCGTGGTGCACGAACCACTCGGCGATGTCGCCCATCACCTTGAGGCTGAACTCGGTGCTGAAGATGCAGGTGTTCTGACCCTGGTCCTCCTTCAGGATGTCGGCCTGCACCGTGCCGCGCACGTTGGCCAGCGTCCAGGCGCGGATCTTGGCGGCCTCGTCGTCGGTCGGCTCGCGGCCGTTGTCGGCCCTGAACCTCTCGAGGTTCTGATCGATGGCCGTATTCATGAACATCGCCAGGATCGACGGCGCCGGGCCGTTGATCGTCATGCTGACGCTGGTCGCCGGGTGCGTGAGGTCGAAGCCGCCGTAGAGGACCTTCAGGTCGTCGAGCGTGGCGATGCTGACGCCCGAGTTGCCGACCTTGCCGTAGATGTCGGGCCGCAGGTCGGGGTCGTTGCCGTAGAGGGTGACGCTGTCGAAGGCCGTGCTCAGCCGCTTGGCCGGCATGCCGGCGCTGAGCAGCTTGAAGCGCCGGTTGGTGCGGAAGGCGTCGCCTTCGCCGGCGAACATCCGCGTGGGGTCCTCGTTCTCGCGCTTGAAGGCGAAGGTGCCGGCGGTATAGGGGAAGCTGCCGGGCACGTTGTCGAGCAGCAGCCACTTCAGCAGCTCGCCGTGGCATTCGTACTTCGGCAGCGCGACCTTTCGGATCTTGCTGCCCGACAGCGTGGTGTGGGTGAGCGCGGTGCGGATCTCGCGATCGCGGATCCTGACCACGTATTCGTCGCCGGCGTAGGCCTTCTGCATGTCGGGCCACATCGCCAGCAGCTTGGCGGCCTGTGGGTCCAGCCGCGCCTCGCGCAGTTCGGCCAGGTGGATGCTGGCCTCGGCGGCGCGCGGCTTTTCCGGCTTGTCGACCGTCAGCATCGCCGCCGCGGCACGCAGCTGCTGGATCTCGCGCGCCAGCCGGCTCTGCGCCAGGGCACGCTGCTTGTAGCCGCGCACGATGTCGGCAATGTCGGCCAGGTAGCGCACGCGTGCCCCCGGCACGATGGGCACCTGGTGCGTGCTGTGGCGCGTGGCCACCTTCGGCAAACGGCCTTCGGTGGTATTCAGGCCCAGCGCCGCCAGCCGCGGCAGCAGCGCCTGGTACAGCGCCGTCACGCCGTCGTCGTTGAAGCGGCTGGCCATGGTGCCGAAGACCGGCATCTGCTCGGTCGGCAGCTTGAAGGCTTCCTTGTTGCGCTGCACCTGCTTGGCCACGTCGCGCAAGGCATCCGAGGCGCCCTTGCGGTCGAACTTGTTGATGGCGACGAATTCGGCGAAGTCCAGCATGTCGATCTTCTCGAGCTGGCTGGCGGCGCCGAACTCGGGCGTCATGACGTACATCGGCACGTCGACCAGCGGCACGATGGCGGCGTCGCCCTGGCCGATGCCCGAGGTCTCGACGACGACGAGGTCGAAGCCCGCCGCCTTGCAGGCCAGCACAACGTCGGGCAGGGCCTGGCTGATCTCGCTGCCGAAGTCGCGTGTGGCCAGCGAACGCATGAAGACACGCGGGCCGGCGCCCCACGGCCCGATCGCGTTCATGCGGATGCGGTCACCGAGCAGCGCGCCGCCGCTCTTGCGCCGGCTGGGGTCGATCGAGATCACGGCGATGCGCAGCTGGTCGCCCTGGTCCAGCCGCAGGCGGCGGATCAGTTCGTCGGTGAGGCTGCTCTTGCCGGCGCCGCCGGTGCCCGTGATGCCGAGCACGGGCGTCCGGGCCTTCGCGGCCGCTGCGGCCAGGGCGGCCTTGATGGCCGGGTCGGCGCTGCCGTTCTCCAGCGCCGTGATGGCCTGGGCCAGCGCGCGCCAGGCGCTCTCGCCATGCCCCTGCAGCGCCGCCACGTCCCGCGTCGCGTAACCCGACAGGTCGAGGTCGCAGCGCATGACCATCTCGCCGATCATGCCGGCCAGACCCATGCGCTGGCCGTCCTCGGGGCTGTAGATGCGCGCCACGCCGTAGTCCTGCAGCTCGTGGATCTCGGCCGGCACGATGACGCCGCCGCCGCCGCCGAAGACCTGGATGTGTGCACCGCCGCGCGCGCGCAGCAGGTCGACCATGTACTTGAAATACTCGACGTGGCCGCCCTGGTAGGAACTGACCGCGATGCCCTGCACGTCCTCCTGCAGCGCCGCGGTCACGATCTCGTCGACCGAGCGGTTGTGGCCGAGGTGGATGACCTCGGCCCCCATGCCCTGCAGGATGCGCCGCATGATGTTGATGGCCGCGTCGTGGCCGTCGAACAGGCTGGCGGCGGTGACGAAACGCACCTTGTGCGTCGGCCGGTACTCGGCCAGCGCCTTGAACTCCGCGGAAAGATCGGTCATGGCCTTGCGCTCGTTGCGGGTGGACGGCCCGGTCCGGGGCGGACCGGGGATGGACATCGACGTCCGGGTCGGCGTCCGGGTGCACTTTTGATGATGCCATGCCCCCTGCCCGCCCGGCCGGCGCGGGCGCGGTCGTGGTTTACCCCCAGGCCAGGACGGCCTGCGGGTGCCGGCACGCTGCTACGCTCGCGCCGCTGCCCCGGGCCGCGATCCTCGAACCCCAGCTCCCCTGCGACATGACCTTCCTGGCCATCGATGTCGGCAACACGCGCCTGAAATGGGCGCTGTATGCCGCACCCCACCCCGGCGCCGCGCTGCTGCACCACGGCGCCTCCTTCCTGGAAACGATCGACGAACTCGCCGAGCGCCAGTGGAGCGGCCTGCCCGAACCGGCCAGCATGCTGGGCTGCATCGTCGCCGGCGACGCCGTGCGCCGCCGCGTCGAGCAGCAGATGGAGCTGTGGGACATCGATCCGCACTGGGTCGTGCCCTCCGCACACGAGGCCGGCCTCGTGAACGGCTACGACCACCCCAGCCGCCTGGGGTCGGACCGCTGGGTGGCGCTGGCCGGCGCGCGCTCGCGCGTGCTCGCTTCGCACCAGGTGCGGCCGGCGCTGGTGGTGATGGTGGGCACGGCGGTCACCGTCGATGCGCTCGACGCCGACGGGCGCTTCCTGGGCGGCCTCATCCTGCCGGGCTTCGGCGCCATGCTGCGCGCGCTGGAGATGGGCACCGCCGGGCTCAAGGTGCCCACCGGCGAGGTGGTCGACTTCCCCACCAACACCAGCGACGCGCTGATGAGCGGCGGCGCGAATGCGATCGCCGGCGCCATCGAGCGCCAGTACCGCCGCCTGCTCGACCGCACCGGCCAGGAGCCGATGCTCTTCATCTCGGGCGGCGCGGCAGTGAAGCTGACGCCCATCACCGACCTGCCGTTCGAGACCGTCGACACGCTGATCTTCGACGGGCTGCTGCTGATGCAGAGCCGACGCCTGGCGCT
>Ga0105090_10002171_pt1 | contig 10857 bp, 8 predicted proteins | sample PPLLak3March2015_FD_79110 | JGI IMG/M metagenome (GOLD analysis project Ga0105090, IMG submission 79110) | Freshwater sediment microbial communities from Prairie Pothole Lake near Jamestown, North Dakota, USA - PPLs Lake P7 Core (1) Depth... | ecosystem: Environmental > Aquatic > Freshwater >... | reverse complement strand
CGAAGGACGGCCGGTGCTTCGACCCGGCGAGGTGCTCGAAGTCGTCCCCGGCCTGATCGTCACGCAGCACAGCGGCGACGGCAAGGCGAACCAGTATTTCCTGCGCGGCTTCAACCTCGACCACGGCACGGACTTCGCGACGCGCGTCGACGGGATTCCCGTCAACATGCCGACGCACGCGCACGGCCAGGGCTATTCGGACATCAACTTCCTGATTCCGGAACTCGTCGACGAGGTGCGCTACCGCAAGGGCACGTATTTCGCCGACGAGGGGAATTTCTCGGCGGCCGGTGCCGCTGACATCGTCTATCGCCGTCGTCTCGACGCGTCGCTCACGAGCATGACGATCGGCCAGGACGACTACTATCGCGCGCTGCTCGCGGCCTCGCCCGACGTGGGTGGCGGCGTGCTGCTCGGCGCGCTCGATTACTCGACCACCGACGGCCCCTGGGACCTCCCGCAGGACTTCCGCAAGGTGAACGGCCTCGTGAAGTTCTCGCGTGGTGAGGCGGAACGCGGCTTCGCGGCCACCGCCATGGGCTACGACGGTCGCTGGGACAGCACCGACCAGATTCCCGCGCGCGCCGTAGGCGGCGCCTGCGCCGGGATCCCATTCTGCATCTCGCGCTTCGGCTACGTGGACGGCACCAGCGGCGGTGAGTCGCACCGCTACAGCCTGTCCGTGGACGCGTGGTCGAACGACGAGGACGGCCGCGGCTGGACCGCGAATGCCTATGCGATGGACTACCACCTCGAGCTCATCTCGAACTTCACCTACGCGCTCGACCAGGACAACGGCGACCAGTTCGAGCAGTACGACGACCGCCGCGTGTACGGCGGCCGATTCGAGTACGCCTGGCCGGCCTCCCTGACCGGCCTGCCCGGGGCGCTGCGCGCCGGCGCGGAACTGAGGCGCGACGAAATCGAGCCCGTCGGGCTCCACCTCACGACACGGGCGCAGCGCCGCGAGACCGTCCGGGAGGACGAGGTCACGCAGGCAAGCTACTCGGCCTACCTCGCCCACGACCAGCGCTGGAACGCCTGGCTGCGCACGGAGCTGGGCCTGCGCATCGATCACTTCGACTTCGACGTCACGAGCAACCTGCCCGCGAACTCCGGCAGCGCGACGGACTTGATCGCGAGTCCGAAGGCGACCCTGGTGCTCGGTCCGTGGCGCGAGACCGAGTACTTCCTCAACGCCGGTCGCGGCTTTCACAGCAACGACGCGCGCGGGACGACGATCCGGGTCGACCCGACGGACGGCGTGACTCCCGTGGACCGCGTCGACCCGCTGGTGGCCGCGACCGGCGGCGAGATCGGCGTCCGCTCCGGCGCCTTGCCCGGATGGCAACTCTACGGCGCGCTGTGGGGGCTCGATCTCGACTCCGAGCTGCTGTTCGTCGGCGACGGCGGCATCACGGAACCGAGCCGCGAGAGCCGCCGCTACGGCGTCGAGCTCGGCGCCTTCTGGACGCCGCTCGACTGGCTGATCCTCGACCTCGACTACGCCTGGTCGCACGCCCGGTTCCGCGGCAACGACCCCGCCGGCGATCGCATCCCCGGCGCGGTCGAGGACGTCGCCTCGCTCGGCATCGCGGTCGATCGCAGTGACGGCTGGTTCGGCGGTGCGCGGGTGCGCTATCTCGGCGAGGCACCGCTCATCGAGGACGACAGCGTGCGCTCCGACCCGACGCTGCTCGTGAACCTCGAGGCCGGCTATCGCTTCAACCGGCACTGGAGCACGTTTGTCGCGGTCTTCAACCTGTTCGATGCCGAGGACAGCGACATCAGCTACTTCTACGAGTCGCAGCTGCCCGGCGAGGCGGCACCCGTGGAGGACATCCACTTCCATCCCGTCGAGCCGCGCACGCTGCGCGCGACCGTGACGGTCAGCTTCTGAGGTTGGGGCCTGGAACGGTCGGTGAGGTCGAGACGCCGCCCGGCGTAGTGACTCGCGGCCAGGCGCCCCCAACTGATCCCCATCAGGGGCGCGGCGGCTGCAATCACCGCCGACGCCCCGATTCATGCGCGTATTTTCGTTGCTCCCTCGGTAGCGGCCACTTACCTGCAGCCGTCCTGGTAGAAAAGGATCTCGCGTTTCACTTCACCCGTCGGACCGACCGTGACCTTGTAGTGGTAGGTCATGTAGAGGTCCGGCGTGCTCCCCTGCGAGATCCATCTGGCGCGGAAGTTCTCGCTGTAGGTGAACGAAGTGTCCGCCTTGCCGTTGAAGACCAGCGGGCGCGTCATGTTCAGGCGGTACTCGACCCCGCTCTGGTCGTAGGCAACGCCCTTGATCTGCTGGCTGTCGCGATAGACGACATGGCCGATGGGGCTCTGCCTCGCGTTCATCACACCCTTGACGGTGATGGCCCCGACCACGGGGTTGGCCGCGCCGAGACAATCGAAATACCAGGTCGGGGGTTCGGGGCTCGCGGGGCCCGGGTACGACTGGATGTAGATCTGCGCTCCGTCACCACCCTTCCTCGAGTACTCCACCAGTACCGTGAGGTTACCGGGGTCCGAGACCTTGAACTTGAAGGAGTACACCGCGGCGTCAGCGACTTCGAGGGAAAGATTGCCGTAGGAGACCTGCGCGATCGGCTCGGGTACCCCGACTTCTACGACGCCGTCGTCGGCATACCCCAGATCCACCGTTGCCCAGTCGGCGGATGCGATCTTGAATTCGTGCACGCCGGGCGTGAGTTCGACAAAGGCGACGTACTCGTTCTCCACCGCGTCGAACTTCATCTCGTGGCCAAGGCCCCAACCGTTGAACGAGCCACGCACGAAGAGTTCAAGGTCGTAAGGCGGGGAATACACCGGCTTGCCAGCCGCTTCGGCCTGCGACAGGCCGACCCCGAACAGTGCCGCCGCAGTGACTGCGGCCAGGCCGATTGCTCTCAAGGATTTCATGGATTGACTCCCTTCCATTGGAGTACCGAGCACGGCGGCGCGAGCGCCTCCGAGTCCTGTCCAGCGCGATGCACGCCGGGGTCACGAGAGTGCCGTCACGGCAAGGACATGCGTCCGCGACGAGCAGGATCTGGACACCTGCGATCTCGTGCTCGGCGGCGTGCCCGGTCAATCCGGACCTTCCGAAGTCCCAGACGCACCCCAGCCTCACCGCGGCGTCTGGCGCAGAGCACTCTCGGGATCCTGCGCGGTAACTGCGCACGGCGCCGGGGGTCATCCGGGGAAACACCTGCTCACGGAAATCCCGACTTCCCACCACGGCGCGGGCGCCTAGAGTGGCTTCAATTGCCTGCGGCGCACACGAGGCGAGGCCCATGGACTGGTCGCCCATCGTCAAGCCGCGCGACAGCCTGCCGCGCGCGCCGAACCTTGCGGACTACGAGTCCGCCTGCGCCCATTTCGACTGGGACCAGGCCCGTGCCGAACTCGCAGGGCTACCGGGCGGCGGGCTCAACATCGCGCACGAGGCCGTGTTCCGCCACGCCGACGGGCCCTCGGGCGATCGCGTCGCGATCCGGTTCCTCGCGCAGGATTCTCCGACGCGTCCCTGTACCTACCGGTCGCTGGCAGCGGATGCCCGCCGCGTCGCCAACCTCCTCGCGAGACTCGGTGTGCAGCGCGGCGATCGCGTCGCGAGCCTGATGGGCCGCATCCCGCCGCTCTACGCCACCGTGCTCGGCACGCTCGCGGCGGGCGCCGTGTACTGTCCGCTGTTCTCGGCGTTCGGCCCGGAGCCCGTCAAGGCGCGGCTCGCGCTCGGCACGGCGCGGGTGCTCGTCACCACGGATCTTCTCTACCGGCGCAAGGTCGCCCCGATCCGTGGCGAGTTGCCCGAGCTGCGGCATGTGCTCGTGGTGCGGACTCCCGGTGCCGGCGCGCCGCCGGAGGGCACGCTCGACTTCGACGAACTCGTGGCTGCGGCACCGGCCGTCTTCGAGACGGCGCACACGCAACCCGACGACAACGCGCTGCTGCACTTCACGAGTGGCACGACCGGGCTCCCCAAGGGCGTGCTGCACGCGCACGCCGCGGTCACCGCGCATCTCGCCACCGCACGCTGGGTGCTCGACCTGCAGGATGGCGACGTCTACTGGTGCACGGCGGACCCCGGATGGGTGACGGGCATCTCCTACGGCGTGATCGCGCCGCTCGCCTGCGGCGTCACGCTGTTGGTGGATCGCGAGGAGTTCGACGCGCCGCGCTGGTACGGCATCCTCGAGGAGCAGGGAGTGACGGTGTGGTACACGGCGCCGACCGCGATCCGCATGCTGATGAAGGCCGGCATCGATCTCGCGCGGGCGCGGCGCTATCCATCGCTGCGGCATCTCGCGAGTGTCGGTGAGCCACTCAATCCCGAGGCGGTGGTGTGGGGCGTCACGGCCTTCGGGCGGCCGTTCCACGACAACTGGTGGCAGACGGAGACAGGCGCCATCATGATCGCGAACTACCCGAGCATGCCGGTGCGGCCGGGCTCGATGGGCCGGCCCGTGCCGGGCGTCGAGGCCGGCATCGTGCGGCCTCGGGAGGATGGCGGAGTGGACGTCGTCACCGGCGCCGACGAGGTGGGCGAGCTGGCGCTCAAGCCCGGCTGGCCCTCGATGTTCCGCGGTTATCTCAACGACGAGGCGCGCACGCGCAAGTGCTTCCGCGACGGCTGGTATCTCTCGGGCGACCTCGCGCGGCGTGACGCCGACGGCTACTACTGGTTCGTGGGCCGCGCCGACGACGTGATCAAGGCCGCCGGCCACCTCATCAGTCCCTTCGAGGTCGAGAGTGCGCTCATGACGCATGCCGCCGTGTCGCAGGCGGGCGTGATCGGCGTGCCGGACCCGATCGCGGGCGCCACGGTGAAGGCCTTCGTCGAGCTAAAGGCGGCGCACCAGCCGAGCGAGGCCCTGCGCCGCGACCTCATGGCCCATGCGCGGCGACTGCTAGGCGTCGCGGTGGCGCCGCGCGAGATCGCCTTCACCGAGGCGCTGCCGCGCACTCGCAGCGGCAAGATCATGCGGCGGCTGCTGCGGGCGCGCGAGCTCGGCCTGCCCGAGGGCGACCTGTCGACGCTGGAGGGCACCCCGTGAGCGATCTTCCCGCCGGACTTACGCGCGAGCGCGGCCTGCACCTGCTACGCGAGATGCTCCGTATCCGCCAGTTCGAGGACCGCTGCGCGGAGCTGTACGGCGCGGGCCACATCCGGGGGTTCCTGCATCTCTGCGACGGCGAGGAAGCGATCGCCGTCGGCGTCATGCAGGCGCTGGGCTCGGGTGACGCCGTGGTCTCGACCTATCGCGAGCACGGACATGCGCTGGCGCGCCACATGGACATGGGTCGGGTGATGGCCGAGCTCTATGGCAAGCGCAGCGGCTGCAGCGGCGGGCGCGGCGGGTCGATGCACCTGTTCGACGTCGCGACGCGCTTCTACGGCGGCAACGCCATCGTCGGCGGCGGTCTGCCGCTCGCGGTCGGGCTCGCGCTCGCCGAGCACATGCGGGGCAGCCGCAACCTGGCGGCGTGCTTCTTCGGCGAGGGCGCGGTGGCCGAGGGCGAGTTCCACGAGTCCATGAACCTCGCCGCGCTGTGGCACCTGCCCGTGCTGTTCGTGTGCGAGAACAACCTGTACGCGATGGGTACGGCGCTCGCGCGCTCGGAGTCGCAGACGGACATTCAGGCGAAGGCCGCGGCCTACGGGGTGCGCGCCGCGGCCGTGGACGGCATGGACGTGTTCGCGGTGGAGGCCGCGGTGCGGGACGCCGCCGAGTACGCCCGCCGTGGGTGCGGCCCGGTGCTGCTGGAGATGCGCACCTACCGCTTCCGTGCGCATTCGATGTTCGACGCGCAACTCTACCGCGACAAGGCCGAGGTCGAGGAGTGGCGCCAGCGCGGCCCGATCATCCGGCTCACGACCGGGCTCAAGGCCGCGGGCCTCATGACCGAGGACGACTTCCAGCGGCTGCTGCGCGAGGCGGACTCGGAAGTGCAGGCGGCGGTGGACTTCGCGGGCGCGGCCGAGTGGGAGCCGGTCGAGGACCTCGTGCGTCACGTCTGCGCGGAGGTGTCGTCATGAACGAGTCCGTGCGCATCAGCTATCGCGAGGCGGTGAAGCAGGCGATCCGCGCGGCGCTGCACGACGACCCGCGGGCGTTCCTGATGGGCGAGGACGTCGGCAGGTACGGCGGCTGCTTCGCGGTGAGCAAGGGTCTGCTAGAGGAGTTCGGCGAGCAGCGCATCCGCGACACGCCGCTGTCGGAGTCGGCATTCGTCGGCGCAGGCATCGGGGCGGCACTCGGCGGCATGCGGCCGATCGTCGAAGTGATGACCGTCAACTTCAGCCTGCTCGCGCTCGACCAGATCGTGAACACCGCGGCAACGCTGTGCCACATGTCCGGCGGGCAGTTCCCGGTGCCCGTGGTGATCCGCATGGCGACAGGCGCAGGCCGGCAGCTCGCGGCGCAGCACTCGCACAGCCTGGAGGCCTGGTACGCGCACGTGCCGGGCCTGCGCGTGGTCGAGCCCGCGACCATCGACGACGCACGCCGCATGCTGCGCGCCGCCCTCGCCTGCCCCGATCCGGTGATCGTGTTCGAGCCGATCTCGCTCTACAACATGGAAGGCGAAGTCACGGACGCGGCATCGTCGGTCCCGCTCGAGGGTGCACGCGTGCACCGCGCGGGACGGGACGTAACGCTCGTGACCTACGGCGCGGGCCTGTGGCGCTGCGTGACGGCGGCAGAAGAACTCGCCGCCCTGGGGCTCGAAGCCGAAATCGTGGACCTGCGCAGCCTGCGTCCGCTCGACGACACGACCATCATGGACTCCGTGCGGCGCACGCGCCGCGTCGTGATCGTCGACGAGGGCTGGCGCAGCGGCAGCCTCGCCGCCGAAATCACCACGCGCATCGTCGAGCAGGCTTTCTACGACCTGGACGCGCCGGTGGCGCGCGTCTGCACGGAGGAAGTCCCCATCCCGTACCCGAAGCACCTCGAGGATGCGGCGCTGCCCGGGCCGGCGCGCATCGTCTCCGCCGTGAGGAGGCTCGTGGGCGATGGTCAGTGAGTTCACGCTGCCCGCGCTCGGCGCGGACATGGATGCCGGCACGATCGTCGAGTGGCACGTCGCGCCCGGTGACCGCGTGAAGCGCGGCGACGTCGTGGCCGTGGTCGAAACCGACAAGGGCGCAATCGACCTCGAGATCTTCGAGGACGGCGTGGTCGGCGAGATCGTCGTGCCGGTGGGCGTGAGGGTCGCGGTGGGCACGGTGCTGGCGCGCATCGATCCGGAATGCCGACCGGCTGGTGCCACGCCCGCGCCGGCCGAGGGCGCGAAACCATCCGCCGTGCGGACCGACGCGGCGCCGCCGAAAGTCGAGGACCGCGGCCGCGTCGAGGTCCCGGCCGCCACACCTGCGACACCCGTGACACCGCTGCGCGCCCGGGTCTCGCCCGCCGCGCGCCGCCGCGCGCAGGATCTCGGCGTGGGTGTCGGATCGCTGCGCGGTACCGGCGCGGAAGGCGCGGTCACCCTCGAGGACGTCGAGCGCGCCGCGACCCGCGAGACCCCGGACCCGCGTGCCAGCATGCGCGCCGCGATCGCCTCGGCGATGTCCCGCTCCAAGCGTGAGATCCCTCACTACTACCTGTCGACCTCCGTCGACGTGACGCCGGTCACCGCGTGGCTCGCCGCCCGCAATGCCGAGGTGTCCGTCACCGAGCGCCTGCTGTTCGCGGCACTTCTCGTGAAGGCGCTCGCGCTCTCCTGTCGCGAGATGCCCGGCTTCAGCGGGTTCCATCGCGAGGGGCGCTACGAGGAGAGCCCCGCCGTGCACGTCGGCGTCGCGGTGGCATTGCGCGGCGGCGGGCTCGTCGCCCCCGCGATCATGGACACCGCGGACCAGCCGCTGCCGGTGCTGATGGCGGCGATGCGTGATCTCGTGGCGCGCGCGCGCACGGGACGGCTGCGCGCGAGCGAGCTTGCTGCGCCCACGATCATCCTCACCAGCCTTGGCGAGGACTCGGTGGACGCCGTGTTCCCGATCATCCAGCCGCCGCAGGTCGCGATCGTGGGGGCGGGCACCGTGGCCGAGCGGCCCTGGGTGGTGGACGGCAAGGTCGTGCCGCGGCACCTCATTACGCTGTCTCTCGGTGCCGACCACCGCGTCACCGACGGGCGGCTCGGTGCACGGTTCCTCGCCCGGCTGACACGACGGCTCTGCGATCCGGCAACGCTCTGAGGTCACGACATGATTCGCGAGGAACTCTCGAAGCGCGTGCTCGAACTGCTCACGGAGATCGCCCCCGACGTGGACCCGGCGGGCGTGATTCCCGGCACCGCTTTCCGCGAGCAGTTCGATTTCGACTCCATGGACACGCTCAACTTCGCGATCGCGCTGCACCGCGAGTTCGGCGTCGAAGTCCCGGAGGCCGACTACGCGCAGCTCGCGAGCCTCGAGAAGTGCGTGACGTATCTCGGGGAGCGGATCGCCTGACGCGAACAGCCGGCACGTGGAGGCGCGCGCCCGTCGTATTGCGCCGGGTGAACACCGGCGGCACCTATCCCGAATGGTGGAGTCGGCGATCGAGGCGCAGCGCCGTTTCCGGAGTCGGATGACGGCGACGGAAGGACGTCGCAGCAACTGGCAAGGATGGCCCCATGAGGTCGGGTGTGTGGATCAGCGTTCTGATGGCCGCGGGCATTGCGCTCTCGGCGTCGACCACCAACGCTGGTAAGAATCCGGTGGCGCGACCGTTCGCGGGGACGGTTTCGAGCGACATCCACTGGGAGATCCTAGGGGGCGGCCTTCGTGCGTCCCAGAACGATTACATCGCGATGTCGAAGGCGACCTGCACGATGCGCCATCTCGGGTGCGCCTGTTACCCTCGCCAGTCCGATGCAGGGCCAGCGCCTGGCGCCGACGGGCCCTGGCCGCCACGATTCGCCCAGGCGCCCCGCTGGAGCGCCGCCCCGCGTGCGCGCTGAACCCCTGGTCGCGCAGCATGCGGCCGATCGTCATGGCGGCGACCAGGCTTCCGCCGGGCGAGTTAGAATACGCGGAGGCCTGCGAGATCTGCTGCTCCAGGACGAAGCGGGCCAGTCGCGCCGGCGCGGCCTGGTCGAACTCGCCGTCGAGGTACAAGGCCCAGTGTTCGGGGCCGCGCCCCGACGTCCCGGCGCCGGCCCGGTCGCCAGCAGGCCGCGCAGGAGCGCCGAGGCGACTTGAATCCACGCGCCAGCACGGCCCGAACCCTCTTTTGCACCGCAAACGCTCGACTTCGCGGACACCTGAACCATGGACCTCGCCGCCGACACTCTGGTGCTGCTCTCCCGCATCCAGTTCGCCTTCACCGTCAGCTTCCACATCATCTTCCCTGCCTTCACGATCGGCCTGTCGGCGTTCATCGCCACGCTGCTGATCGCCCACCTGCGCACCGGCCGCGAACACTACCGCACCCTGGCGCGGTTCTGGACCAAGGTTTTCGCGGTCTCCTTCGCCATGGGCGTGGTGTCGGGCATCGTGCTGTCGTACCAGTTCGGCACCAACTGGAGCCGATTCTCGGAGATCACCGGCAACGTCATCGGTCCGGTGATTGGCTACGAGGTGTTGACCGCGTTCTTCCTCGAGGCGACCTTCCTCGGGATCATGCTGTTCGGCGGCGACCGCGTGCCGAAGTGGCTGCACGCGATGTCGGCCGTAATCGTCGCCTTCGGCACCGCGCTGTCGGCGTTCTGGATCCTCTCGGCGAACAGCTGGATGCAGACCCCGGCCGGCTTCGAGATGCGCGACGGCATCGCCTACCCGGTGAGCTGGTTCCAGATCGTGTTCAACCCGAGCTTCCCGTACCGCTTCGTGCACATGCTGGTGGCGGCTTATCTCACCACCTCGCTCGTGGTGCTGGCGGTCGGGGCGCGCTACCTCGTGGCAGGCCGCTTCGTGGAGGAAGGCAGGACCATGGCGCGCATGGGCGTCGGCATGCTCGCCGTGCTCGCGCCACTGCAGCTCGTGATAGGTGACTTCCACGGCCTCAACACCGCGCAGCACCAGCCCGCCAAGGTGGCCGCGATGGAAGCGCACTGGGACGGCAGCCAGCCCGCCGACCTGGTGCTGTTCGCCTGGCCCGACGCAAAGGCCGAGCGCAACCGTTTCGAGATCGCGATTCCGAAGGGCGCGAGCCTGATCATCACGCACGACCCGAACGGGCTGTTCCCCGGGCTGAAGGATTTCGCCCCGGAGGACCGGCCGCCCGTCTGGCCGGTGTTCTTCTCGTTCCGCATCATGGTGGCGATCGGCATGCTCATGATCGCCATCGGGCTCGTCGGCGCCTGGCTGTGGTGGCGCGGCCGGCTGTTCGAGGCGCGCTGGTTCCTCAAGCCCGTCGGTTACACCTGGTCGCTCGGGTTCATCGCCATCCTCGCCGGCTGGATGGTCACCGAGATCGGCCGCCAGCCGTGGGTGGTGCACGGCGTGCTGCGCACCGCCGAGGCGACCTCGCCGATCCTGACCTCGACCGTGGCGATCTCGCTCGCGCTGTTCGTGTTCGTGTACTGCGTGGTGTTCGGGGTCGGCGTGCTGTATATCCGCAGGCTGCTGCAGAAGGGGCCGACGCCGACGGCGCACGGTCCCGACCCGTCGCTGCCGAATCGCCCGCTCGCGGCCGCGCAGCGCGCTGCCCGCGACGCGATGGCACGCGGAGGCGCGTCGTGACGGGCCTCGAGTACACCATGCCGGTGATCTGGGCGCTGCTCATCGGCACCGCGGTCGCACTCTACATCGTGCTCGACGGCTTCGACCTCGGGCTCGGCATCCTCTTCCCGTTCTTCCGCAGCGAGCAGGACCGCGACCAGATGATGAACTCGGTCGCGCCGTTCTGGGACGGCAACGAGACCTGGCTG
>Ga0105090_10002169_pt1 | contig 10861 bp, 11 predicted proteins | sample PPLLak3March2015_FD_79110 | JGI IMG/M metagenome (GOLD analysis project Ga0105090, IMG submission 79110) | Freshwater sediment microbial communities from Prairie Pothole Lake near Jamestown, North Dakota, USA - PPLs Lake P7 Core (1) Depth... | ecosystem: Environmental > Aquatic > Freshwater >... | reverse complement strand
GCCCTGCGCCTGCAGCAGCGGCGGCGCGGCCGCGCGGCCGCTCATTCGGCGCCGCCCAGGTAGGCCGCCTGCACCTCGGCGCTGGCTTTCACGGCCGCGGGCTCGCCACTGGCCAGCACGGCGCCGTTGACCATCACCGTGATGCGGTCGGCGATGCGGAAGACGGCGTCCATGTCGTGCTCGACCAGGGCGATGGCGTGCCCGGGTTTCAGGTCGGCCAGCAGCGCCAGCATGCGTTCGGTCTCCTCGGCGCCCATGCCGGCCAGCGGTTCGTCGAGCAACAGCACCTCGGGCTGCGTGGCCAGGCACATCGCGATCTCGAGCTGGCGGCGCTGGCCGTGCGAGAGCGTGCCGGCCGGCCGGTCCAGCCACTCTGAGAGACCGGCGCGGGCGGCGGCGTCGTGGGCCGCCGGTACGCTGTGTGGGCACACGGCCGCGTCGGCCCACCAGGCCCAGGGCCGCGGGTGGCGGGCCTGCGCGGCCAGGCGGCAGTTCTCGAGCACCGTGAAGACGGGGTAGATGGTGGTGCGCTGGTAGCTGCGGCCGATGCCGGCGCGCGCGCGCCGCGGTTGCGACCAGCGCGTGATGTCCGTGCCGCGCAGCTCGACACGGCCGCTGCTGGCGGGCAGCTCGCCCGAGAGGATGTTGATCAGCGTCGACTTGCCGGCGCCATTGGTGCCGATCACCGCGTGCACCGTGCCGCGTTGCAGTTCCAGCGAAACGCCATCGACGGCGACCAGGCCGCCGAAGCGGCGCGTGAGCCGGTGCGCGCGCAGCAGCACCTCGCTCACAGCGAGCCTCCGACGCGGCGACGCAGGCGGTTGCCCAGCAGCGCGCCGGCGCCGATCAACCCGCGCGGCAGCAACGCCACGCTGGCGATGATGGTCAGCCCCAGGCCCAGCAGCCAGTGCTTGGAGAAGGTGCCGAACAGGGCTTCGGACTTGAAGAACTCCTGCAGCAGCGCGAAGGCGAAGGCACCGATCACCGCGCCGCGCAGGTGGCCGATGCCGCCCAGGATGATCATCACCAGCACCGACCCCGAAAGATGCCAGCTCAGCAGTTCGGGGTTGACGTAGCCGTCCTTGACCGCGAACAGGAAGCCGCCCAGCCCGGCCACGGCGCCCGAGATCACGAACGCCGCCAGCTTGTACGGATAGGTGGAAAAGCCGGTGGCGCGCATGCGCTGCTCGTTGATGCGGATGCCGCCCAGCGCGCGCCCGAAAGGCGAGCGCAGCAGCAGCGCCAGGAAGACGAAGACCATGGCCAGGCTGCCGAGCACGAAGTAGTACAGCGTGCGCGCGTCGCCCAGATCCAGCAGCACCTGGGTGCCGACGGCAGCCACCGGCTTCACGGCCAGGTAGATGCCGTCGGTGCCGCCGCCCAGCGGCGTGTCGTGCACCACGTAATAGGCCATCTGCGCGAAGGCCAGCGTGACCATGATGAAGTAGACACCGCGCGTGCGCAGCGACAGCGCGCCCATGAACGCCGCATAGGCCGCGGCCACGGCCACCGAGGCTGGCAGCAGCCAGAAGATCGATGCCGCGGCGTCGGGTGGCGACAAGCGCACCACGGCATAGCCGGCCAGGCCGAACAGCGCTGCGTGTCCGAAACACACCAGCCCGGTGGTGCCGACCAGCAGTTCCAGGCTCAGCGCCAGGACGGCGTAGATCATGGTCTTGGTGACGAAGTCCACGCCGTAGCTGCCGGCCGCCAGCGGCCACAGTGCCAGCGTGGCCGCGCCGGCCAGGACCAGCGCCAGCGGCACGCTGCGCGTGACGCTCATGAACCGGCCCGGAACAGCCCGTCCGGTTTCCACAGCAGGATCAGCGCCATCAGCACGTACACCAGCACGCCGGCGGCCTGCGGAAACAGCACTGCGCCGAAGGTCTCGGAGACGCCGATCAGCAGCGCTGCCAGCAGCGCACCGCGGATCGACCCGATGCCGCCGATGACCACCACCACGAAGCAGATGATCAGCACCTGGTTGCCCATGCCCGGGTAGACCGAGGACACCGGCGCCGCCACCATGCCGGCCAGCACCGCCAGCGCCACGCCGGCGGCGAAGACCACGCGGTACAGCAGCGTGATGTCCACGCCCAGCGACTGCACCATCTCGCGGTTGGTGGCGCCGGCGCGGACCTTCATGCCCAGCCGCGTGCGCGCCAGCACCCACCACATGGCCAGCGCCACCACCAGGCACACCGCCGAGATGAACAGCCGGTACACCGGGTAGGTCATCAACTCGCCCAGCGGCAGCGAACCCGACAGCCACGGCGGCGGCGCGACGCCGTGCACGTCGTCACCGGCGGCGATGCTGCGCAGCTCCTCGAACACCAGGATCAACCCGTAGGTCATGAGCACCTGCTGCAGGTGCTCGCGCCCGTACAGGAAGCTGAAGAAGGCCCACTCCAGCACGTAGCCCAACAGCACCGCCAGCACGAGACCGAGCGCCAGCGTGGTGAAGAAGCCGCCGCCCAGCGTACCCGCCACGAACGGCGCCAGCGCATACGCCATGTAGGCGCCGATCATGTAGAAGCTGCCGTGCGCCAGGTTGATGACGCCCATGATGCCGAAGATCAGCGTCAGCCCCGACGCCACCAGGAACAGCAGCAGGCCGTACTGCAGGCTGTTCAGGCACTGCACCAGGAAGGTGGCGGCGTCCATGCCTGCGCGGGGTCGGCTGGTGGCGCGGTTCAGGCAGGCAGCGCGGGGTCCAGCGCAGCATGGCGCTGCAGGCGCGCCCAGCCGTCGTCGATCTCGACCTGCAGCGCGCCGACCTGTTCGGCGCTCATGTGGCGGTAGCGACGCTGCAGCGCCAGGTACTCGCCGATCGGCCGCGTCTTGTCGGCGTTCAGCGTGTATCGGCGGCCGTCCTCGATCTCGTAGAGCGGAAAGGCTCCGGTCTCCACTGCCAGCCGCGCGGCGGTGAGGCCGGCGTCGTCGGCCAGGCCCCAGCCGTCGAGGCAGGGGATCAGCAGCGTGATGAAGCGTGTGCCGCGCATCGCCTTGGCACGCATCACCTTGCGCTTCAGGTCGGCCAGGTGGCCGACGCTGGCGGTGGCCACGTAGGGCACGCCGTGCGCGGCCATGATCTCGGTCATGTTCTTCTTGCGCGAAGTCTTTCCGGCGGGCGTGGAGCCGGTCCAGGCGTAGTGCGGTGTCGACGACGACTTCTGCGCCCCGGTGTTCATGTAGCCCTCGTTGTCGAGGCAGAAGTAGATGAAGTTCTCGTTGCGCTCGGCGGCCGAGGACAGGCACTGGAAGCCGATGTCGTAGGTGCCGCCGTCGCCGGCCAGCACGATGACCGTGGTCTCCCGCTTGCCCTGGGCGTCGAGCGCACGGCGCAGGCCCGAAGCCGCCGCCGCGCTGGCTTCCAGCGTCGGCTGGTAGACGGGAATCTTCAGCGAGCTGTAGGGCTGCGGCCCGGCGATGATGGCCATGCACGAAGGTGGAATCACCGCCATCGTGTCCGGTCCCAGCATCGCCAGCACGTGGCGCACCGACAGCGCGTCGACGCAGCCGGGGCAGGCGGCGTGGCCCGCGCAGAGCATCGGCTCTTCGTGCAGTTCGATCTTGTCCATCGGGTACCCCTGTTCCCTGGCGGGCCGCTCAGCGCACCCACATCGATTCGGGCACGGTCGGTTTGCCGACCACGCCGCGCACGAAGCCGCAGATCTTGTCCACCGGCACGTTGACGCCGCCCACGCCGGCCAGCAGGCCGTGGATGCGCGGCGCCAGCGGCATGCCGTACAGCGCGGCGCGCAACTCCTGGTGCAGCACGCCGCCGCAGCCCGGCGAGTGGTTGCGGTCGAGCACCACCACGTCTTCGACGCCCGTCAGCGCGGCACGCAGCGCCGCCACCGGCAGCGGCCGGAACAGCCGCAGCTTGACCAGCCCTACGGCCTGGCCGGCGGCGCGCATCTCGTCGACCGCGTCGCGTGCAGTGCCGCACATGCTGCCCAGGGTGACGATCACGGTGGCGGCGTCCTCGCAGCGGTAACGTTCCACCACGCCCCAGCTGCGCTGGGTGCGCTCGGACCACTCACGGTCGGCGTCGGCGGCCAGCCCAGGCACGCGGGCCATCGAATCTTCGATGGCCTGTCGGTGGCGGTAGAACATGTCCTGGCTGACGACGTTCCCCCAGGACTCGACCCGCGCCGTATCCAGCCGGTGCCTGGGTTCGAACGGCGGCAGATAGGCGTCGACCACTGCCTGCGACGGCAGGAGCACCGGCTCCAGCGCGTGCGAGACGTAGAACGCGTCCAGGTTCACCATCACCGGCAAGAGCACCTGCTCGGCAACGCGGTAGGCCTGCAGCACGGTGTCCAGCGCCTCCTGTGCGGTCTCGACGTAATACTGGATCCAGCCGGTGTCGCGCTGAGCCAGGCTGTCGGTCTGGTCGGGCCAGAAGGCCCAGGGCGAGGCGACCGTGCGGTTGATGTTGGCCATGACGATGGGCGCGCGCGCACCGGCCGCGTAGTGCAGCAGCTCGTGCATCAGCAGCAATCCCTGCGACGCGGTGGCGGTGAAGACGCGCACGCCGGCCAGCGAAGCCGGGATGCAGGCCGACATCACCGAGTGCTCGGACTCGACGGTGATGATCTCGGCGTCGAATTCGCCGCGGGCCTGGAATTCGGTCAGCAGCTCCAGCACCGGCGTCTGCGGCGTGATCGGGTAGACCGGCGCCACCTTCGGCCGCGCCAGCCGCGCGCCCCAGGCCACGGCGTGGTTGCCGGTCAACAGCACGGGCAGTCCGGGCTCGGCGCTCATCGCCTTTCCTCCACCATCTTCATCGACCCGGTCGGGCATTCGCGCACGCACAGGCCGCAGCCCTTGCAGTAGTCGGTCAGCACCTCGTAACCGCCGTCGACGCGCTTTACGGCCAGGTCGGGGCAGTAGATCACGCAGTTGTCGCAGTGGATGCAGCGGCCGCAGGAGAAGCAGCGCCCGGCCTCGGCCAGCGCCTGCTCTGTCTCCAGCCCCAGCTGCACTTCGAGCACCGCGTGGTGCCGCTCGGACGGCAGCCGCACGTGCTCGGCGACGCGCTGTGCCTTCGGGTGGTACCAGGTGGCGATGGTGCCCAGCGGCACCACGGCCTCGGTCTCGACGCCGGGCTCGGCGCTCGCGTCGTTGCCGGTGTCTGCCACCGCGCCGAGGAGCTGGCGGTGGATGTCCAGTGCCGCCTGCTTGCCCATGCCCACGGCCTGCGTGACGTAGCGCGCCATGCTGGCCACGTCGCCACCGGCCCAGACACCGGCGAGGCCGGTGGCCTGCCGCTCGTTCACGGCCAGCAGCGCACCGCGCGCAGGCAATGCGCCTGCGTAGGGCGCGAGCTCGGGGTCCTGGCCGATCGAGCACAGCACGGCGTCCGCGGCAAAGCTGAAGCGGCCCTCGGCCAGCGGCACGACGCTGAAGGGCCGGCCGTCGACGGCGGGCTCGAAGCGCACGCGCTGACAGTCCAGCCGCAGACCGGATGCGCAGGCAGTGATCGTGCCGGCGGCCACGAGCATGGCGCCGTCGATCAGCGACACGCCTTCCTCCAGCGCCTCCTGCACTTCCTCGCGCTGCGCCGGCATCTGCAGGCGGCTTTCCAGCGCCAGGATGGTGACCTCGTGGCCGGCCCGGCGCGCGCTGCGCGCGGCATCGACGGCGGCGCTGCCGCCGCCAATGACGACGACGTGACGCCCCAGCGCCGGTGGTCGGCCGGCGTTGCAGGCTTCCAGGTAGGCCGCACCGTCCATCACGCCGGGCAGGCCTTCGCCGAGCGCCGGCAGCCGCTTCACGCGCGCGGCGCCGACGGCGACGAAGACGGCGTCGTGCGTGGCACGCAGTTGCTCGAAGTCCTGCGGCGTGGCCAGGGGCTGGTTGCAGCGCACCGCCACGCCGAGTGCGACGATGCGCGCGATCTCGGCGTCCAGCACTTCGCGAGAGAGCCGATACGGCGGGATGCCGTGGCGCATCAGGCCGCCGAGTTCGGCGCGCGCCTCGAACAATGTCACGCGCCAGCCAAGCCGGCGCAACTGGTATGCCGCCGACAGCCCGGCCGGCCCGCCGCCGACCACGGCGACGTGGCCGTTGCGTTCGGCGGCCGGGGCCCCCAGGCTCCAGCCTTGCGCGATGGCGGTGTCGCCGACGAAGCGCTCGAGCTTGCAGATGGCCAGCGATTCGTCGAAGCCGGCGCGGTTGCAGGCCGCTTCGCAGGGGTGGTGGCAGATGCGGCCGGCGATCGCCGGGAACGGGTTGTGCTGCGCCAGCACCTCGAAGGCGCCGCGAAAGTCGCGCTGGCGTGCCAGTGCGATCCACTCGGCGATGTCGCCATTCACCGGGCAGGCCTGGTGGCAGGGCGATGGCGCCTGGATGTGGCGCGGCAGCGCGGCGCGCCAGGTGCCGGTCTTGAAGACCTCGGTGGAGCCGGTGGTCCAGATCGGCGGCACGGTCGCTGGCAGGGGCGTCGTCATGCCGCCTCCGCGCGCAGCTGGGTGTCGGCCCAGCGCCAGCCTTCTTCGCAGGCGGCCACGTTGGCGTCCTGCAGCTTGGGGCTGCGCTGCTGCAGCGTGGCCTGCAGCACCGGCAGTTCGGGCGCACCCACCGCGCGTGCGAACGCGCCGAGCAGCGCCGAATTGACGATGCGTCCCAGGCCGTGACGGCGCGAGAGGGCCAGGCCGTCGACGGGGACGAGCCGCAGCCCCGGCAGTGTGCGCGCCAGCTCGGTGGCACTGCGCGCCGAGTTGACGACGATCACCGTGGCCGGCGTGGCCGTGGCCAGCAGCGCGCCGCCGAGCAGGCTGACGTCGAAGCACAGGATGGCGTCGGCGCGCTCGATGTCGCAGCGCACGCGCACCGGCCGGTCGTCGACGCGCAGGTAGGAACTGACCGGCGTGCCGCGGCGCGCACCGCCATAGCTGGCGAAACACTGCACCTGGCGGCCGGCGGCGAAGAAGGCGGCGGCGAGCAGGTTGCCCGCCGTCTGTGCGCCCTGGCCGCCACGGCCCTGGATGACGATCTGCAGCATGGCCGGGCTCCTCAAAGGTCGCGTCGCGGCAGCACCGCGGTGGCTTCGAGTTCGATCTTGCCGGGGTCGTCGAGCAGGTCGGTCACGAAGATCATGCTCATGGCCGGGTAGTGCGCACCCATGTGCCGGCGCCAGACGGCGCCGAGTTCGCGGCGCGCCGCCAGGTAGGCCGGCTTGTCGCAGCAGAAGGCGGTGATGCGGCAGACATGCTGCGGCCCGCCACCGGCCCGTGCCAACACCGCGAGAACGTTCTTCAGCGCCTGTTCGAACTGCGGCACGAGCCGGTCGGACTCGAACACCTGCTCGGCGTTCCAGCCCACCTGGCCGGCCAGGAAGACGATGCGGCCGGCGTCGACCTCGATGCCGTTGGCGTAGCCCTTGGGCGGCGCCCAGCCTTCGGGGAGCAGCGTTTTCATGTTCGTGTCCACAAGCATTCAGTCGATGTAGCGCGGCGGGTCGGGGTCGTCCGACCAGTCGCGGTCCGGTGGTGGCAGCTTGGCCATCCAGGCCTTGACCAGTCCCACGTGCTCGGCCTCCTCGGCCTGCATCTCCAGTGCGGCGGCGCGCACCGATGCGTTGGTGGTCATGGCCGCCAGTTCGCCGAAGAAGGCCTCGGCACGCTGCTCGGCGGCCAGCGCCAGCTGCAGCGCGTGCCAGGGCTGCATGAGGTAGTGCACCTCGTCCACCGGGGCGGCCTCGGGCGATTCGTAGCCCGGCCAGCAGATGCGTTCGCGCGGTACCGCTGGCGCCGCTGTCCAACCCATCTGCGCCATGATGTGCTGCGCGTGCTTGGTCTCGTAGCCGGCCATGGTGCGGAACAGCGCGGCGACGTCGCCGTTGTTGTGCGTCTCCATCATGTCGGCGAATTCGGTGTAACGGTCGACGGCCTCGTTCTCCATCGCCAGCGCGACGGCCATGAAGTCGTCCAGGGTCTGCGGGGGGGTCTTCACAGCTCGAACTCCCGTTCCAGCTCGGCCACGCTGCGCTCGGCCAGGCCCACCCGTGCCGGGTAGGGGTTGCGGTGGCCGGCGTAGAGCACGCCGATATTGAAGCCGTCGTCGGTCATGATGCGGCGCGCGGCCAGCGCCGGGTCGTCGGTGGGGTCCACCGGCGCGGCACGAACGATCTCCTTCCACCCCTTCTGTTCGGGGCGGAAGGTGATGCAGGGGCTCAGGATCTCGACGAACGAGAAGCCCGGGTGGCGGATGGCCTGCGCGATGATCGCCGCCGTGCCGTTGGGGTCGCCCGAGAAGCCGCGACCGATGAAATTGGCCCCCGCGGCGAGCGCGATCACCAGCGGGTGGAAGGCGCGGATGCCGGTGCCGCCGGGCGAGAGCTTGTTGTCCCAGTCGGGTTCGGTGGTCGGCGAGGCCTGGCCCTTGGTCATGCCGTAGACGTGGTTGTCCATGACGATGTAGGTCATGTCCACGTTGCGGCGGCAGGCGTGCATGAAGTGGTTGCCGCCGATCGAATAGCCGTCGCCGTCGCCGCCGGTGACGATCACCGTGAGGTCCGGCCGCGCCACCTTGAGCCCGGTGGCGGCGGCCAGCGCGCGCCCGTGCACGCCGTGGAAGCCGTAGCACGAGGTATACGCGGGGATGCGCGAACTGCAGCCGATGCCCGAGACCACCGCCACCTCGTGCGGCGGGCGCTGGATCGTGGCCAGCGCCTTGGTCAGCGAACTGAGCACGGTGTAGTCGCCGCAGCCGGGGCACCAGATGGGCTTGTAGGCGGACTTGAAGTCCGCGGCGCCGAGCGTGGCCAAGGGGGCGAGCTCGTTCATGCGGTGGCTTCCTGCGGCGCGTGCGCGGCCACCCAGTCGACGAAGGCGGCACACAGTTCGCCGGGCCGCAGCGGCAGCGGGCCGGGGCGGTGCAGCCCGCTGGCACGGCCGGGCAGGTCGGCACGGCTGCGCAGGTAGCGCAGCAACTGGCCGCCGTGGTTCTGCTCCACCACCAGCACCTGGCGCACGCCGCGCAGCGCCTCGGCCAGGGACTCGGTGCGCAGCGGCGCCAGCAGGCGCAGCGACAGCAGTCGCAAGGCCACGCCCTGCACCGCGGCGCGGGCCACGGCCTCGCGCACGGCACCGGTGGTCGAGCCGAAGGTGATCACGGCGAGGTCGGCGTCGCCTTCCACGTCGGCCCATTGCGGGCCGTAGTCGTGGCGGTCGAGCTTGCGCTGGCGCTTGTCGAGCTGCTTGCGGTGGTCACCGGCCTGGCTGCTGGGGATGCCGCGCTCGCTGTGTTCCAGGCCGTCGGCGGTGTAGACGGTACCCGGCGTGCCCGGCACCGCCATCGGCGAGATGCCGCTGGCCGTGTCCAGGTAGCGCTGGTAGGCGGGGGCGTCCACCGTGTCGGCCGCGCTCGCCGTCAGCCGCGTCGCGGCCACGCCAGCCTGCGCCGGGCGGTCGATGACCGCGCGCGACTGGCCCATGAACTGGTCCGAGAGCACGATCGCCGGCGCCTGCAGCGCCTCGGCCAGCTGCACCGCCCACTCGGTGGCGGCGAGACAGTCGGCGATGGAATTCGGCGCCACCACCAGCCGCGGCGCATCGCCGTGCAGGCCGTCGACGGCGAACGAGAGGTCGCTCTGCTCGCTCTTGGCCGGGATGCCGGTGGAGGGGCCGCCGCGCATGACGTCGACGACGACGATCGGCACCTCGGCGGCGACTGCCAGGCCGATCCCCTCGGTCATCAACGCCAGCCCCGGGCCGGCGGTGGCGGTGAGCGAGGGCACGCCGCCATACGACGCGCCGATGATCATGTTGACCGACGCCAGCTCGTCCTCGGCCTGCAGCAGCGTGCCGCCGACGCGGGTGAGCGCGGGCGCCATCCATTCCAGCAATTCGGTGGCCGGCGTGATGGGGTAGGCGGCGACGAAACGCACGCCGCCGCGCAGCGCGCCGCAGCCGGCGGCCTCGTTGCCCGACAGCAGCCAGCGACCCGCCGGCGCCGCCGCCGGCGGCTGCAGAGGCAGCGGGCGCTCGCCGGGCAGGCCGTGGGCCATCGCCACGCCCTGCTGCAGCGCCGCCAGGTTGGGTGCCAGGGCTTCGGCGCCGCGCTTCCAGCTGGCGCGCAGCGCGGCTTGCAGCGCCTGCACCGGCACGCCGGCCAGCGCGCCGGCCAGGCCGAGCGCGATCATGTTGACCCAGGCGCCGCCGCTGGCCTTGGCGGCCTTCTTCAGCGACAGCAAGTGCAGCCGCGTGCCGCCGGCGCGCAGCGCTTCCGGGGGCTCGCCGGCGTCGCTGTCGCCGACCAGCAGGCTGCCCGCGCCGAGCGGGATCTCGTCGGCGAAGCGGTGCAGGTTCTGCCAGTCGATGGCCAGCAGCAGGTCGAAGCGGTCGTCCAGCGTGGCCACCGGCTGCGGACCCAGCCGCAGCAGCGCCGCGGCCTCGCCGCCGCGGATCTGCGGCCCGCTGGTGCGCACCATCAGGCCGTACAGGCCGGCGCGCGCCGCGGCGTCGAGCAGCAGCGAGCCGGCGGTCATGACACCGGCACCGCCGCTGCCGGCGATGGCCACCGAGTAGCTGCGCGCGATGGCCGGCGACTCGGCCAGGGGTGTCGGAACGTGGGTGGGAGGCACACGCGGCTCCTGCGTGGACGGGTGCCGCCAGTGAAGCGGCAGGGGATTCCGAAGTCACTGATCTAGGTCAAGGAAATGGTCCGGGGCATCCGCTGCAATCGCTTTATTGCAGCATTGTGGTACTGGAATACCAGTATGCCCGCTGCCGGAGTGGCAAGACTGCCCCGACCGATCCACCCGCGCCGGAGACCCCGTCCATGAAGATCGATGCCCACCGCTGGCTCATGACCGCCCCTGGCGCGCCGCTGGAGCGCCAGTCCTTCGACG
>Ga0105090_10002168_pt1 | contig 10862 bp, 5 predicted proteins | sample PPLLak3March2015_FD_79110 | JGI IMG/M metagenome (GOLD analysis project Ga0105090, IMG submission 79110) | Freshwater sediment microbial communities from Prairie Pothole Lake near Jamestown, North Dakota, USA - PPLs Lake P7 Core (1) Depth... | ecosystem: Environmental > Aquatic > Freshwater >... | reverse complement strand
GCGCCGATCGCCTCGCGCAGCGCGGCGCGGGCCAGCGGCGCCTGTACTCCGGTGGCGACCAGCCAGGTCAGCGCGTCGAGCCGCCGCTCCGGCAGCCCGGCATTCGAGGCGAAATCGATGACCGAACGCGCCGCCTGCGGCCAGAATCTGCCGTCGGCGGGAAAGCGCAGGTGTTCGATAGGCACGGTAGCTCGATTGTAGGAAGTGCCGGCCCCGTGGACGCGCAGCCGGTTCGCGGTGCTACCATCGCGGCAATTCAGGCCATCGTCCCTTCGCCCACCGGGCGCTGCCGGCCGGTCTTGACTCCCGCAAGTTCCCACCGCATTTTCTGATTTGCGCGCCTGATGCGGCGCCGAGAGGACATTCCATGAGTGATGCCATCAAGTACGTCAGCGACGCCTCGTTCGAATCCGACGTGCTGAAATCCGACCATCCGGTGCTGGTCGACTACTGGGCCGAGTGGTGCGGCCCCTGCCGGATGATTGCGCCGCTGCTGGACGAGATCGCCGGCGACTACCAGGGCAAGCTGACCGTGGCCAAGCTCAACGTCGACGAGAACCAGGCCACACCCGCCAAGTACGGCATCCGCGGCATCCCGACGCTGATGCTGTTCAAGAATGGCGCCGTCGCCGCGACCAAGGTCGGCGCCCTGTCCAAGTCGCAGCTGACCGCCTTCATCGACAGCAACATCTAGCAGAAGAACGCCGGCGCAGGCCGGCCACTTCTTCTCCTCCTCGCGGGCGCCTGCCTGTCCCCCGGCGCCCCACCACTCCCCTCCCAACACCTATGCAACTTTCCGAACTCAAGGCCCAGCACGTCTCGCAGCTTATGGAGATGGCGGCCTCGCTCGAAATCGACAACGCCAACCGGATGCGCAAACAGGAGCTGATGTTTGCCATCCTGAAGAAGAAGGCCAAGACCGGCGAGCCGATCTACGGCGACGGCACGCTCGAGGTGCTGCCCGACGGCTTCGGCTTCCTGCGGGCGCCGGAATCGTCGTACCTGGCGTCGACCGACGACATCTACATCTCGCCGAGCCAGATCCGCCGCTTCAACCTGCACACCGGCGACTCGATCGAAGGCGAGGTGCGCACGCCCAAGGATGGCGAGCGCTACTTCGCGCTGGTCAAGGTCGACAAGGTCAACGGCCAGCTGCCGGAGACGACCAAGAACCGCATCCTGTTCGAGAACCTGACGCCGCTGTTCCCGGACGAGCGGCTGAAGCTCGAACGCGAGATCAAGGCCGAGGAGAACATCACCGGCCGGCTGGTCGACATCATCGCGCCGATCGGCAAGGGTTCGCGCGGCCTGCTGGTGGCGAGCCCGAAGAGTGGCAAGACGGTGCTGATGCAGCACATCGCGCACGCCATCGCCGCAAATCACCCGGACGTGGTGCTGATCGTGCTGCTGATCGACGAGCGGCCGGAGGAAGTGACGGAGATGCAGCGCTCGGTGCGCGGCGAGGTCGTCGCCTCGACCTTCGACGAACCGGCGGTGCGCCACGTGCAGGTCGCCGAGATGGTGATCGAGAAGGCGAAGCGGCTGGCCGAGAGCAAGAAGGACGTGGTCATCCTGCTCGACTCGATCACCCGCCTGGCGCGGGCCTACAACACCGTGGTGCCGGCCTCGGGCAAGGTGCTTACCGGCGGCGTCGACGCCAACGCCCTGCAGCGGCCGAAGCGTTTTTTCGGCGCCGCGCGCAACATCGAGGAAGGCGGCAGCCTGACCATCATCGCCACCGCGCTGATCGACACCGGCTCGCGGATGGACGACGTCATCTACGAGGAGTTCAAGGGCACCGGCAACATGGAAATCCACATGGAGCGCCGGCTGGCCGAGAAGCGTGTCTATCCGGCGCTGAACGTCAACCGTTCGGGCACGCGCAAGGAAGAGCTGCTGCTCGAGCCAGCGATCCTGCAGAAGGTATGGATCCTGCGCAAGCTGCTGTACTCGATGGACGAGATCGAGGCGATGGAATTCCTGCTCGACAAGATGCGGCAGACCAAGAACAACGCCGAGTTCTTCGAGATGATGAAACGCGGCGGCTGACCGTTTGCGGCCCTGCAGCGAATCGCGGATAATCCGCGCCTTTCCAGAACCCGGCACGTGGTCCGGCCCGCCGTCTTGTTCCTGCGCGCGGAGCCACCGGACCGGCGGCCAGATCCGAGGCTGAAAATGAAACCCGGCATCCACCCCGAATACCGCGAAGTCGTCTTCCAGGACATCTCCAGCGACTTCAGCTTCGTCACCCGCTCCACCCTCCAGACCAAGGACAAGGTCACCTGGAAGGACGGCAAGGAGTATCCGCTGTACAAGCTGGAGACCACTTCCGAGTCGCACCCGTTCTACACCGGCGCCCAGACGCGCGTGACCGAGACGGGCCGGGTCGAGAAATTCCGCCAGAAGTTCGCCGTCAAGACGCAGCAGGTGAATGCCGCAGCGGCCGCCGCAGCGGCCGAGGCCAGCGAAGCGAAGAAGCAGCGCCGCCGCTGAACCGGTTGCGCGTCCGCATCAGCAAGGGGACGGTCGGCCGTCCCCTTGCTGCTTTTGCACCCGCGAAACACCTCGCCCAGGTGGAGGAATGGTGAGAATCCCATTTGTCGTCCTGTTCTGCCTGAGCTTCATCGTCGGAACGGCGCTTGCGCCCTTCGCCGCGGCGCAGGACGCAGAACTCATCCAGCGCAAGCAGATCTTCGGCAACCCCAGCCGGCTGGCGCCGAAGCTGTCGCCGGACGGCAAGTCGCTCGCCTGGCTCGCCCCGCGTGACGGCGTGCTGAACGTCTGGGTGGCGCCCGTCGATTCGACGAACTCCGCCAGGCCGATCACCGACGAGAAGCCGCGGCCGATCCTCGACTACTGGTGGTCGCCCGACGGCACGCGCGTGCTCTATGCGCAGGACCGGGGCGGCAACGAGAACTGGGTGCTTTACGGCGTCGAGGTCGCCACAGGCAGGCAGACCACCTACACCGACCCGGAGAAGGTCACGGTGCGCGTCCTCGCCGTCAGCCCGAAGGTGCCGGGTTCGATCCTGATCGGCCTGAACAACCGGGTGCCCCAGTATCACGACGTCTACCGTGTCGATCTCGCAAGCGGCAAGCGCGAACTGGTGCTGAAGAACGACCGCTGGGCCTGGTTCGTGCCGGACTGGGATCTGAATCCGCTCTACGGCATGCGGCAGACGGCAGCAGGCGGCGCGATCGTCGAGAAGATTGGAGCCGACGGCCAGGGCGAGACCTTGTTCGAAGTCGGCGCCGACGATGCGTTCACCACCCGGCTGGAGGGGATGACCGCCGACGGCAAGACGCTGTATCTGCGCGACAGCCGCAACCGCAACACCGGCGCTTACTTCGCCATCGACCGGGCCAGCGCCGAACGCACCCTGATCGGCGAAAGCGCCAAGGCCGACGTCGACGGCGGGATCATCAACCCGATCACCGGCGTTATCGAGGCCTATGGCGTCAACTACCTGAAGCGCGAGTGGGTGCCGGTGGGACCGGCGCTGAAGGACGATATTGCCCTGCTGAACCGGGAGGCGAAGGGCCAGTGGACCGTCGTCTCGCAGACGCGCGACAACAAGCGTTGGACAGTGATGGTCGACCGCGTCTCCGAACCGGTGACCTACTACCTCTACGACCGCGGCACGAAGAAGCTGACGCGGCTGTTCACCGCCCGGCCCGAACTCGAGGGCCGCGCCCTCGCGCCGATGAGCGGCATCGAAATCCGCAGCCGCGACGGCCTGGTGCTGCCGTCGTACCTGTCGCTGCCGCCCGGAACCGACCGTGACGGCGACGGCAAGCCGGACAAGCCCCTGCCGATGGTGCTGTTCGTGCACGGCGGACCCTGGGCGCGCGACGAGTACGGCTACAGCAGCGTGCACCAGTGGCTGGCGAACCGCGGCTACGCCGTGCTGTCGGTCAACTACCGCGGCTCGACCGGCTTCGGCAAGTCGTTCCTGAATGCCGCCAAGCGGGAGTTCGCCGGCAAGATGCACGACGACCTGATCGACGCCGTCGACTGGGCCGTCAAGCAGGGCATCGCCCAGCGCGACAAGGTGGCGATCATGGGCGGTTCCTATGGCGGCTACGCGACGCTGGTGGGGCTGACCTTCACGCCCGAGACCTTCGCCTGCGGCGTCGACATCGTCGGGCCGTCCAATCTCGTGACCTTGATCGAGAGCTTTCCCCCCTACTGGGCGCCGATCATGGAACTGTCGTGGTACCCGCGCGTCGGCGATCCGCGCAAGGAGGACGATCGCAAGGACCTGCTCGCGCGCTCGCCGATCACCCGTGTCGACCAGATCCGCCGGCCGCTCCTGATCGGCCAGGGCGCCAACGATCCGCGGGTCACGCAGAAGGAATCCGACCAGATCGTCGCGGCGATGAAAGCAAGATCGATCCCCGTGACCTACGCGCTGTATCCCGACGAAGGCCATGGCTTCGCGCGCCCGGAGAACCGCACCTCGTTCTTCGCCGTCAGCGAAGGCTTCCTCGCCAGGTGCCTCGGCGGCCGTCAGGAACCGTTCGGCAGCGACCTCTCCGGATCGAGCCTGAAGCTGCTCGAAGGCGCCGACTACGTGCCGGGACTGAAGGAAGCCGTCGGGCGCATGTAGCGCGCCTGCTCAGGCCGGTCGCCGCTTCGCCGCGCCCGCTTACCGCGTTCCTGCGGTCGCGCAGGCGATCGCGCTGATCGGCTACCGCGCAGCGTATTGCCGTCTGCGCTCCCGGCGCTGCGGGCTCCGTTCACGCGAATGATCCGAGGATCGTCGTCGATCCCGCGCATCCGGGCGAGGGTCGCGCACGACGGCGATTGAACCCCCCCTGCATCGAGTCCACAGTCGCTGCGAACACGCGCCGCGTAGGCAGGCGGGAGGCTCGATGGCCAGGAAGAAGACAGCAACCCTGCCTGCGCGCAGTACCCGCAGCGGCTCCGCGCTGCGCCCCGCGGGCAACGCGCTGGTCCGTCCCGGCGCGGCGACGATCGGCGCCACCATCGCCGCTTCGAGTGCTTCGGCGTCGCCGATTGCCCAGCCGATCGGCCCGGCGATCGTCGTGCAGCCGGGCCTGGCCGCGGCGAAAACCGTCACCAGCCTGTTCGACGGCAGCAAGCCGGGCCGGCCGGTGGTCCGGGCCGAGGACCTGCTGGCGTTGCGCATCGAGGCATCGAACCTGAAGGTCGTGCCCGGCACGCCGCCACAGTTGGCTCGAGCGGGTGCGGGACCGGCGCGGCTGATCCTGCACTTTCCGCCGCAGGCGATCGCCGAAGAGGTGTTCTACGAAGTGCCTAGCACCGGCATCGCCGACAAGGAAGGCAACAAGGAACGCGAAGGCAAGCCGGCGCCGCCGGACACCGGCATCGGCTCGCCGCCGGTGCGGGCGCGGATCGCCGGCGAGAGCCGGTTGTCGTTCATCGTTCCCGACGATGCGGCCTGGTCGATCGACTACACGCTCGCAGGCGTGCTCGCCGCCTGCCGCACGCTGCCGCTCGATGTCGTCACCACGGCGCGGGTCCGCGAGCCGAAGCGGCCGCGCATCGTCGACTGGATCGACGCCAGCATCGGCTACCTCGACTCGCTGCCGATCGCGCAGCGGGCGCGGCTGTCGACGCTGGCGCTGCGCACGCTGCGCATCGGCGCGCTCGAAGGCGGCGCCGCGGCCGCAACGCTCGAACTGCGCGCCGGCGAGCCGGGCGGGCTGGTCGCGCAGCGCGTGGCGCGCTCGGCCGGCCGCGGCGCCGCGCGCGGCCCGGTGAAGGCGCAGGCCGCCTTCTCCGCCAGCATCGCCTCGACGATCGGCAGCCTGCGTCCCGAAGCAGTCGCGGTGATACCGGGACTGCTTTCGAAGCCCAAGCCCACGGCGCCGGGACCGAAGCAGACCGCGATCGAACTGCCATGGCGGCTTCAGATCTCGCCGCACGGCGGTGCCCGCTGGCAGCACGCAGCCGCCAGCGTGACCTCGCCGCTGACGGCGCGCACCGAGCTGTGGCACACGCGGCTGACGACGCTCGCCGGCAACGGCCTGCCTGTCGACTATCCGAAGAAGGATGGCAACCGCACCGTGCGCGCCGTCTGGGCGCTGACCGGCGAGGGCTCGAGCCCGGCCGCCTTCAACCGCGACTACCCGGCGCCGAACACCTTCCCGGCGCCGTCGAGCATTCCCTTCCGCGGCACGCTCGACGACAACGACCGCTTCAACATCGTCCATCTGTCATCGAACTTCTCGTACAGCAACTACAAGCCCGAGGTCGTCGACGTCAACGTGCTGATGCTGTCGGCGCTCGGCGGCTGGCTCGATTCGCGCGGCGCCTGGGAAGTGCCCGCCGGCTTCGCGGTCGAGGAATGGGTGCACCGCGCCTCCATGGGCCGCGACCACTACGTGCGCATCGTCCGCAAGGGCTTTCTCTTTCCTTTCGGCCATCGCGTGGCGCTGGTCAAGGTCAGCGAGCGCAAGTTCCACCCCGGCAACCCCGGCAACCCGGCGGTGCTGCGGCAGCGGATGTTCATCGTCGTGCGCGAGCGCGAGCGGCCGTACACATCGACCAACCTCAGGAACACCGGCGACGGGCCGCTGCGCTTCTATCACCGGCAACTGCCGCTCGGCACCGTGCGCATCCTGACGACGGTGACGCCGGATCTCGCGGACCCCTCGCAGGCGCCGTCGAACGTGTTCCAGGGTCCGCTGATGTTCTATCCGCACATCGGCAACCCGGCGGTGCCGTTCCGCTTCCGCTGCGCCGCCACCGACCTCGACGGCCGCAACCTCGAGTTCGAGCTGCCGATGATCTTCATCGACAACATGCTCGCCGCGGTGCCCAGGCAGCAGGCGGGCGTGCTCGAGATCGACTACGCCGCCTCGAAGGTCAACTTCGACAAGGCGCGCACCGAGTGGCGCAGCCCGGCGCGGCGCAGCCTGCGCGAGGCCGATTTCCGGATGCAGAAGCTGGCGCTGGCGCCGAGCATCAACCCCGGCGATACCGCCTGCGACATCCAGCTCGCCGAGATCGGCTGCGAAACCGACAACCTGAAGACCTTCGCCCAGGACAACGGCGGCCTGCAGTGCTACCCGTCGATCACCCGCGTGGTAACCAGGATCCCGGCGCTGGCGGGCCTGTCGGGCGCCTCTGCCACCAACGTGCTGCGCTTCGACGCGGACTATCTCGCCCGCGGCTTCGACGCCGCCAACAAGGGCGAAGTGTTCATGGCGATCGACGCCGCCGATCCCGACAACCGCGCCAACCTCGACTTCTCAAAGCAGGGCGACCGCTCCGGCGGCTTCGTGATGCCGAACCTGAAGCCGGCCGGGCTGTCGCGCGTCGCCGGACCGATCGCCGGGAAGCTCGACCAGTTCGCAGGCGGCGCGCCCGATCCGAAGGAGTTCTTCAAGGAGCTGTCGCCGCTGCTGTTCGGCGTCATACCGTTGGGCGAGGTGATCGCGGCGATCGCCGCCGGCGCCGGCTCGCCCTCGATGCCGAAGTTCATGTCGGAGGCCGCCACCAAGGTCGAGAGCTTCATCAACGACCTGCTGCGCCTGCTCGACCTGCTCCGCCGGCTGCCGGACGACGGCGCCGCGATCGGCAAGGCCGCGGCCCAGGTGGCCATCGGCACGCTGAAGGACATCGAGCAGCAGGCCGTCGCGCAGCTCGACACGGCGCAGCCGCAGGTGGCGCAGTATCGGCAGCGCATCCAGCAGGCGCGCGCCGAGCTGGAGTCCTTCGTCGCCTGGATCGCAACGCAGACCAGTGGCGGCGGCAACATCGCGCTCGCCAACCCGGCGCAGCTGGCGACGAAGATCGCGCCGGCGCTGGCCAGGCTCAACGACGTGCTCGCCAACGTGCCGGGGCCGGTGCCGGCGGGGTTCAGGCAGTCGGTCGCCAATGTCGCGCAGCGCGGCGTCGATCTGCTCAATGCGCTGAACGAAGGGGCGCAGCTCGTCGACGCCGGCAAGGCGCTCGTCACCGCGCTCGACGGCGTGGTCGGCGATCCGGGCGCGATCGGCAACCTGTTCGGCGACGCGACGCAGCTGCTCACCCGGCTGACGGCGGTGCGCGATGCAATCGCCGCCTTCAGGCCCCTGTTGGTAAACAGCAGGCTGCTCGACGGCGCGCCGAAGCAGACGCTGGTGTCGGTGATCGACGTGCTGACGCAGATGTTCGACGTCGCACTCGCCAGCATCGAGACGCTGCAGGAACTGTTCGGCGGCGAGGAGATGGTGATCCGCTTCGACTGGAAGCCGGAGCTCGCCAACTGGGCGCTGCCCGGCGCCAATGCCGCCACCGAACCGCTGTTCCGCGCCAACGACAAGCACGGCTTCGTGGTCGCCGTCGAGGGCCGGGTCAAGCGCAACGGCACCGGCACGCCGAAGATCAACGTCGTCTGCTCGCTGAAGCACTTCGACCTCATCCTGATCAACCCGGCCGGCTTCATCGAGCTGAACTTCGAGAAGATCGAGTTCCGCGCCGACTCGTCGATGAAGATGAACGTCGACGTGCTGCTGTCGGACATCAAGTTCATCGGCGTGCTGTCCTTCGTCGAGACGCTGCGCGACCTGATCCCGCTCGACGGCTTCTCCGACCCGCCCTACCTCGACGTCACCGCCCAGGGCATCGACGCCGGCTTCGACATCGCGCTGCCGAACATCGCGGTCGGCATCTTCAGCCTGACCAACCTGTCGCTCGGCGCCGGCTTCTCGGTGCCCTTCATCGGCCAGCCGCTGGCGGTGCGCTTCAACTTCTGCACGCGCGAGCAGCCGTTCAACCTCACGGTGTCGCTGTTCGGCGGCGGCGGCTTCTTCGGCATCACCGTCGACCCCAGCGGCGTGCAGATCCTCGAGGCGGCGCTCGAGTTCGGCGCCAGCATCTCGATCGACTTCGGGGTGGCCAGCGGCGGCGTGCATGTGATGGCGGGCGTCTACTTCCGGATGGAAAAGGACGAGGCCTCGCTGACCGGCTATTTCCGCCTCGGCGGCCATGTCAGCGTGCTCGGCCTCGTCTCGGCGTCCCTGGAGCTGTACCTCGAACTGCGCTACGAGTTCGCCACCGGCAAGTGCGTCGGCAAGGCGAAGCTGACGATCGAGATCTCGATCCTGTGCTTCTCGGCCAGCGTCACCATCACCTGCGAGCGCAAGTTCGCCGGCTCCAACGGCGACCCGAGCTTTGCCCAGTTGATGGGTCCGGAGCCGGGCGAGGTGCTCACGGACACGCTCGTGTATCCGTGGCGCGATTACTGCGAAGCCTTCGCATAGGACGGAAACGACCATGGCCAAGCAGAAGATCGTCTGGAGTGTCCTGCCTTACGGCTACGTGCCGGATGGGCCGCGCAAGGGCTGCCTGCGGCTTTCGATCGTGGTCTCGCCGCGGCTGACGCCGCAGGCGGCGAACGAACAGCAGCTCGGTGCGTTCCCCGAGTTCGAGAACTGGCCGACGACGCTCGCGGGGGTGAAGTTCGCGGTCGAGTTCGGTGCCGCAAAGATCGCCGCCGAAGTGATCAGCACGCCCGATGCGGCGCTGTGGGCCGAGATCTTCTCCGACAGCACCTTCGTCGACGGCTTCAAGTTCACCGACATGCGCAACGTGAACCTGCGCTCGTTCGCGGTGCGCAATGTGCTGAAGTTCGTGCGCCAGAAGTACGAGCAGCTCGCCACGACCACGGGCGCAGACCGGCCGCGACTGCTGCCCTGGCGCAATGCCGACCCGGCGCTGAAGGGCATGCTGACCGACCTCGGCGTGCGCACCGAGAAGATCTCGCTCGGCGACCGCCAGGTGGAACTGCCGCATCCCGGCTTCGAGCGCTTCTTCGACCGCAAGAGCCGCGTGCAGGCCGAACGGATCGTCGATCGCAGCGTGTTCTCGAAGAACGGCGTCTATGGCCCGCCGGGCTTCACGCCGCCGGTGGTCGGCATCGACGGCAAACCCGTCGTCGGCACGACGCCGATCCGCGCCCTGCCCCCGGACTGGAACCCCCCGGCCGGCGGCGGGGCGGACGCCGGCGTGATGGGCCAGTTCCGCAGCGCCGCCGAGTACGACTTCTACCAGGCCAACCGCTTCTACTCGCGACCGGAGAATCGCACCACCTACGAGCGCACACCGGGACTGGCGGGCGTGCCGCCACGGCCCAAGGCGCCGGAGTTCGACTTCCACCGCATCGTCGCCTCGTTCTCCGACTACCCGGCCCTGCTGCGTGCGCTTGGCCTGGTGATCGACATCGCACTTCCCGCCGAGGCCGCGGCCAACCCGCTGCTGGCGACGTTTGCGATGGCGCCGGGCGCGCAACTCGACGGTGTCGTCGGGGTGCTGCCGGCCTGGGACTCGGCGCACGACCTCGCAGATGACGCCTATCCGCGCACGGCGTTCCGGCTGACGAAGCAGCGCTTCCTGCCGCGCGCGCGCAGCAGCGAACTGCGCGATGGCCTGCTCCATCTCGAAGGCGCCGGCGACGACTGGGGCAAGAGCAAGAGCGACTACGACGTCTACCAGGTCGACCCCGACGGCGCGGCGCTGAAGACCACCAACTTCCTGCTGTCGGCGCAGAACCTGGTCGCCCGCAGCCTCGACCTGAAGTCCGACGGCAAGGTCACCTACACCACCGGCGACCGGCAGGCAGTGGCAGCGCTGCGCTCGGGGTCGATCGGCCTGTCCTGCCATGGCCGTGCCGGGCGCATCGCGCTTGCCGCGGCGGCGGCGGCGCTGAAGAACGAGGCCTTCGAAACCTCGGCGGCGCAGTCGCGCAAGGTGGTGCTGTTTGCCGAGGATGTGCTGCGCGGCTATCGCGTCGACGTGCTCACCGTATCGACCGGGAAGTGGAATTCGCTCAACCGGCGCGTGGGCAGCTACCGGCTGACGAAACCCGACCGCAGCGTCGATTTCGGCGC
>Ga0105090_10002166_pt1 | contig 10864 bp, 12 predicted proteins | sample PPLLak3March2015_FD_79110 | JGI IMG/M metagenome (GOLD analysis project Ga0105090, IMG submission 79110) | Freshwater sediment microbial communities from Prairie Pothole Lake near Jamestown, North Dakota, USA - PPLs Lake P7 Core (1) Depth... | ecosystem: Environmental > Aquatic > Freshwater >... | reverse complement strand
GTCACTCGCGGCCTCCCTGGACCCGGACGCCAGGCAGAGGGGACGAGTCGGCCGCCTCGGTCGCGCGGCGGCGCGCCCTTCGGGCCTTCGCTTCGCGCGCCGCACTCACTCGGTCACCATTTCGATCAGCCGCGCCCGGTACACGTACAGCAGGATCAGCACGAGCAGCACCATGAAGATGGTGAACGTCGCCAGCATGAACGTGGTCAGCGGCTGCGCTCCCAGCGCCCACAGGAACAGGAACACGGTCTCGAGGTCGAAGAGAATGAAGACGATCGCCACCGCGTAGTACTTGATCGGCACCGCCTTCACGTTGGATTGCTCGACGGGGGTGGCGCCGCACTCGAACGCCTCGAGCTTGGTCGCGCTGTACTGCGGCTTCGGGCCGAGCAGGCGGTTCATCAGCAGCGTCGTCGCGACGAACCCGAGGATCGCGAGCATGTAGAGGAGGAAGACGACGTAGGGGCTCATGCGGGGGACCCGGATTCGTCCGGGCCGTGGGTGCTTGACGGGCGTTACATGGGCGGCACGGCCGATCCGGCGCGACGCACGCCCTGCTTGCTCCTCCTCGGGTCGCAGCGGTGGCGCTTGAGGCCACGCCGGCTGCCGCTGCTTGCGTTGCGGCTACCCTAGCGTTTGTCCGGTAGGGCCGTTTGACGTGGATCAACGGGGCTAATCGGCAGCAGGCGGGCAATTGCGCTGCCTTGCCCTCGCTTAAGTTCCTTGCACGTCGCGCGCCGATGGCGCACGCACAAAGAAAAAGGCCGGGCAGAGCCCGGCCTTTCTCGCGCGAAGCGGGGTGCTTCAGGCGGCCTGGATGTTGGTCGCCTGCTTGCCCTTGGGGCCGGTGGCGACCTCGAAGGAGACCTTCTGGCCTTCCTTGAGCGTCTTGAAACCCGTGCCCTTGATCGCCGTGAAATGCGCGAAGAGATCCTCGCCGCCGTCGTCGGGCTTGATGAAGCCGAAGCCCTTCGCATCGTTGAACCACTTGACCGTACCGGTAGCCATGACTGTACTTATCCTCGAGACAGATGAAAGAATGAACGATGCCGGGAAACGCCCGGCGCGGTGTCTTCGAATCTCAAGGCGGGGGGTACTCGATGGGACGGCGGAGACACAAAGGGCCGGCCCGGTACGGAGTGCTCGATACGCCTGAAACCGCAAACGACGGCGGAGTGTAGCACGCGGGCCTTGACAAGGGGGGCCGGGCGTGCGGGGGTGCTTCCCGGCGCGGAAATCAGGGTCAGACCCCACTACCCGCCGCAGCGGGTTCACAGCATCGCGGGCATCGGGGGAATTGGGGTCTGACCCTGATTTCCCAGTCAACTGGTCCGACCACTTGACCGGTAGCGCGACGGCGGTTAACGTCCGCCGTCCACCGCCGTACCGCTCCCGTGCCCCGCGTCCTCTACTCCGACCACGACTATCCCGACATCGACCTCGAGCTCGACCTGTTCCGAAGCCACGGCATCGACGTCGAAGTTGCGCAGTGCCGCAGCGAGGAGGACGTCGTCCGCGCGGCGCAAGGCTGCTGCGGCATCCTGGCCCAGTACGCGCCGATCACCGAGCGAGTCGTCGGCGGGTTGCCCGGGGTGGGCATCGTCAGCCGCATCGGTGCCGGCGTCGACACCGTCGACACCGCCGCCTGCGAGCGGCACGGCGTGTGGGTGGCGAACTCGCCGGACTACGGCGTGGGCGAGGTGGCCACGCATGCGCTGGGACTCGCGCTGGCGATCATCCGCAACATCGTCGCGTACCACCGTGACATCTCCTCCGGCGGCAAGTGGCACTACCTGTCGTCGGGCAAGCTGCGCCGGCCCCGCGAGATGACGCTGGGCATCGTCGGCCTGGGCCGCATCGGCAAGCGCATGGCGCAGGTCTCGCGCGACGTGTTCGGGCGCGTCGTCGCCTACGATCCCTACCTGATCGACGGCGACTTCCCGGTGTTCGTCGAACGCGTCGCCACGCTCGAGGCGCTCGCGCGAAGCGCCGACGTCGTCTCCCTGCACACCCCGCTCACCGCCGAGACGCGCGGAATGATCGGCGAGCGATTCTTCGCCGCGCTCAAGCCCGGCAGCTACCTCGTCAACACGGCGCGCGGCGGGGTGGTCGACGTCGACGCTTGCCTGCGCGCGCTCGACGCTGGAGCGCTGTCTGCGGCAGGACTTGACGTGCTCCCGGTCGAGCCGGTGGCGGCGGGCTCGCCACTGGCGATCCACCCGCGCGTCGTGCTGACGCCGCACGCCGCGTTCTACTCGGTGGAGGCCGAGCAGGAGCTGCGCCGCAAGGCCGCCCAGAACCTCGCGACGTGGATCGCGACCGGGCGGCCCGACTACGTGGTAGTGCAGGGAAGGCGCAAGCCGGCCGCCTGACGTAGCGCCGGGAGGGGCCGAAGCCGCGCGCGCTGCCCCGCGCGCAGCGGTGGCCAGGGGCTGTTACAGTCCGCCAGAACGGGGCGAGGAGGAGCACGGATGGCGGGTGTCGCGATCACCGCGGTCCAGAAGTGGTTCGGCAGCACCCACGTCATCCGCGGCGTGGACATCGCCATCGACGACGGCGAGTTCTGCGTGCTCGTCGGTCCGTCCGGCTGCGGCAAGTCGACGCTGCTGCGCATGATCGCCGGCCTCGAGGAGATCGGCGAGGGCACGATCGCGATCGGGGGGCGGGTGGTGAACCAGGTCGCGCCCAAGGAGCGCGACATCGCGATGGTGTTCCAGAACTACGCGCTCTACCCGCACATGACGGTGCGCAACAACCTGTCGTTCGCGCTGATGCTGGCGAAGCGCACGAAGGCGGACGTCGACGCGCGAGTTGCCCGCGCCGCCGACATCCTCGGCCTCAAGGACCTGCTCGACCGCTACCCGCGCCAGCTCTCCGGGGGCCAGCGCCAGCGCGTGGCGATGGGCCGCGCCATCGTGCGCGACCCGCAGGTGTTCCTGTTCGACGAGCCGCTGTCCAACCTCGACGCCAAGCTGCGCGTGCAGATGCGCACCGAGATCAGGGAGTTGCACCAACGCCTAAAGACGACGTCGATCTACGTCACCCACGACCAGATCGAGGCGATGACGATGGCCGACCGCATCGTGGTGATGCGTGACGGGCTGGTCGAGCAGCAGGGCGCGCCGCTCGACCTCTACGACCGGCCGGCGAACACGTTCGTCGCCGGCTTCATCGGCTCGCCGGCCATGAACATGGTCCCCGGCACCGTACGCGGCGGCGGCGAGGTCGAGTTCTCCGGCGGCGTGCGCCTGCCCGTGCCCTTCGGCGCGCGCGCCGACGACGGGCAGAGCGTGCTGTTCGGCATCCGCCCCGAGCACTGCGCGCCGTCCGACGCCGGGCTGCCGGCCGACGTCATCGTCGTCGAGCCGACCGGCGCCGACACGCAGCTCTACTGCCGCTTCGCCGGCCAGGACTTCACCGCGGTCGTCCGCGATCGCACGCACGTGACCCCGGGCGAGCGGGTCATGCTGCGACCTGACCTCAAGCGCTCGCACCTGTTCGACGCGTCGACCGGGCGCAGGCTCGCTGCCTGACGCCACCCCACAACGATAGGAGGAGAAGCATGAGCAGCAACCGTCGTGATTTCCTGAAGACCACCGCGGGTGTGGCCGCCGCCACGGCGACGGGCACGCTGCTCGCGCCGTCGGTGGCCAGCGCCCAGGGCGCGTGGAGCAACCAGCCGGAGAAGGGCGCGAAGCTGCGCGTGTTGCGCTGGAAGCGTTTCGTGCAGGGCGACGAGGACACCTACATGGCCAACGTGAAGAAGTTCACGGCCAAGTACGGCATCGAGGTCCGCGTCGACCACGAGGGCTGGGAGGACGTGCGCCCGAAGGCGGCCGTGGCGGCCAACACCGGCGCCGGACCCGACATCATCCTTTCGACCAACGACGACGCGAACCTCTACCCCGACAAGCTGGTCGATGTCACCGACGTCGCCGAGTACCTGGGCAGGAAGTACGGCGGCTGGTACCCGGTGTGCAGCCAGTACCTCAAGCCCGACGGCAAGAAGTGGATCGGCGTGCCGCTCGGCTGTGCCGGCAACGCGCTCGTCTTCCGCGAGAGCCAAGTCAAGGCGGCGGGCTTCGCCAGCGTGCCGAAGGACATGGACAACTTCCTGAAGCTGATGAAGGCCCTGAAGGACAAGGGCACGCCCGGCGGGTTCGCGCTCGGCAACGCGACCGGCGACGGGAACACCTGGACCCACTGGCTCGTCTGGGCGTTCGGCGGCAAGCTCGTCAACGAGAAGAACCAGGTCGTCATCGACAGTCCGGAGACGATCCGCGCGCTCGAGTACGCGAAGGAGCTCTACCCCACGTTCGTTCCCGGCACGCTGTCGTGGCTCGACCCGAACAACAACAAGGCCTTCCTCGATGGCCAGGTGTCGATCACGAACAACGGCATCTCCGTGTACTACGCCGCGAAGAACGCGACCGATCCCAAGGTCAAGGAGATGACCGCGGACATCAACCACGCGAACTTCCCCATCGGGCCCGTCGGGCGCCCCACCGAGTTCAACCTGTTCTTCAACCAGATGATCTTCCGGTACACGAAGTTCCCGAAGGCGGCGAAGGAGTTCCTCCGCTTCATGATGGAGGAAGAGCAGGTGAGCCCGTGGCTGACGGCATCGATCGGCTACGTCACGCCGGCGCTCACGGTCTACGAGAAGCATCCGGTGTGGTCGGATCCCAAGTCCATCCCGTACCGCGATGCGATGAAGATCATGCTGCCGTCCGGTTACGCCGGGAAGATGGGTTATGCCTCCGCGGGCGCGCTCGCCGACTTCATCGTGGCCAACATGGTCGCCGAGGCGGCGTCGGGCTCGAAATCGCCGAAGGAGGCCGCGGAGCGGGCGCAGAAGCGGGCGGAGAGGTACTACAAGGTTTAGGCTGCGACGGCACCACTTCAGTCATCGTCGTCCCCGCGAAGGCGGGGACCCAGTGTCTTCCTCACCAACGACGCCGGGTTCCCGCTTGCGCGGGAACGACGACGTGACTGCAACCCGCAGTGAACGATGACGGCGTCCACGACATGACGAGCGCTGCACCGCCGGCCGGCGGAACCCGCTGGCTCGACAACCGCAACGTGCTGGGCGCGCTGTTCATGCTGCCCGCTGCGGTGCTGCTGCTCGCGTTTCTCACCTACCCGCTGGGGCTGGGCGTCTGGCTCGGCTTCACCGACACCAAGATCGGTCGCAGCGGCGTGTGGATCGGTCTCGAGAACTACGAGTTCCTCTGGGGCGACGCGGTCACCCGCCTCGCGCTGTTCAACACGCTCTTCTACACGGCGGTGGCGAGCGTCATCAAGTTCGGGCTCGGCCTGTGGCTCGCGCTGCTGCTCAACAAGCACCTGCCGTTCAAGGCGTTCTTCCGCGCCGTCGTCCTGCTGCCATTTATCGTGCCCACCGCGCTGTCGGCCATCGCGTTCTGGTGGATCTACGACTCGCAGTTCTCGATCATCAGCTGGACGCTCATGCGACTCGGCGTGATCGACACCTACATCGAATTCCTCGGCGAACCCTGGAATGCGCGGTTCTCGACCATCGCCGCGAACATCTGGCGCGGTGTTCCGTTCGTCGCCATCTGCCTGCTCGCCGGCCTGCAGACGATCTCCCCGTCGTACTACGAGGCGGCGAGCCTCGACGGGGCCACGCCGTGGCAGCAGTTCCGCTATGTCACGCTGCCGCTGTTGACGCCGATCATCGCGGTGGTGATGACTTTCTCCGTGCTGTTCACGTTCACCGACTTCCAGCTGATCTACGTGCTCACTCGCGGCGGGCCGCTCAACTCGACGCACCTGATGGCAACGCTGTCGTTCCAGCGGGCGATCTCCGGGGGGGCGCTCGGCGAAGGTGCGGCGCTCGCCGTCGCGATGGTGCCGTTCCTGCTCGCGGCGATCCTGTTCAGCTACTTCGGCTTGCAGCGCCGCCGCTGGCAGCAGGGTGGGAGCGACGCATGAGCTACCCGGCGAGGGGCCTCGCGAGCCTGGCGTGCGGGGATCGACGGCAAGGCGGATGCGGCGGGAGGCCGACGCGCAAGCCTCCCGGCAGGTGGTTGCGGTGCAAGGAGGCCGACACGTGAGCACCCCACCGTCCCCGAAGCCCGGCGCCGCCGCGGATGCGGCGCGGATCTCGGAAACCGCCGTCGCCGCCCATGCCGGGGTCGGCACCGATACGCAGGGGATGCGCTATCTGGAGTCGGTGCCTCGTCGCGTCGTCACGCTGTACGTCCCGCTCGCGGCGTTCCTGCTCGTGCTTCTGTTCCCGTTCTACTGGATGGCGATCACGACGTTCAAGCCGAACGAGGAGCTGCTGTCGCGCGAGGGCAATCCGTTCTGGGTGAAGAACCCGACGCTCGCCCACCTGAAGAAGCTGCTGTTCGACACCGCCTATCCCGAGTGGCTGTGGAACACGATGCTGGTCGCGGTCGTCGCCACGTTCCTGTCGATCGCCTGCAGCGTGCTCGCCGCCTACGCGATCGAGCGACTGCGCTTCCGCGGCTCGCGCTACATCGGCATGAGCATCTTCCTCGCCTACCTCGTGCCGCCCTCGATCCTGTTCATCCCGCTCGCGGCGGTGATCCAGAGCGTCGGCCTGTTCGACACGCGCCTCGCGCTGATCCTGACGTACCCGACGTTTCTCGTACCGTTCTGCACGTGGCTGCTGATGGGCTACTTCCGCTCGATCCCCTACGAGCTCGAGGAGTGCGCGCTGGTGGACGGTGCGTCGCGCTGGCAGATCCTCACGCGAATCCTGCTGCCGCTGGCCGTGCCGGGCTTGATCTCCGCGGGTATCTTCGCGTTCACGCTGTCGTGGAACGAGTTCATCTACGCGCTGACGTTCATCTCGTCTTCCGAGGTGAAGACGGTTCCCGTCGGCGTGATCACCGAGCTCGTCGAAGGCGACGTCTACCACTGGGGCGCGCTGATGGCCGGCGCGCTGATGGGCTCGCTGCCGGTGGCGGTCCTGTACTCGTTCTTCGTCGAGTACTACGTGTCGGGCCTCACCGGCGCGGTCAAGGAGTAGGGGGCGCCCTCACCCCCAGCCCCTCTCCCGCCTGACGGCGGGCGAGGGGAGTACCGCTTCCTCCCCTCTCCCGGCGCCAGCCGGGAGAGGGGTCGGGGGTGAGGGCCGGACGCGGCAGGGTGATGCAGCTGCGATAGAATTCCGGCACCCAGCCGAACCGCCCGGAGTCCCCCATGAGCATCCACGAACGCATCCGCGAGCAGGTCACCAGCCGCCCGGTGGTCCTGTACATGAAGGGCACGCCGCAGATGCCCATGTGCGGCTTCTCCGCCACGGTCACCGAGATCCTGCGCCACTGCGGCGTCGAGGACTACCTCGCGGTCAACGTGCTCGCCGACGAGGAGGTCCGCCAGGGCATCAAGAGCTACGCCAATTGGCCGACGATCCCGCAGCTCTATGTCAACGGCGAGTTCGTCGGCGGCGCCGACATCCTGCGCGAGATGTACCAGTCGGGCGAATTGCAGCAGCTGCTCGGCAAGCCGTAGCGCGCCTGCCGTCCGGCATCGGGGCGCGTCCGCGCTCCGCGGCATGACCACACCGGGGGGAGGGACGCCATGGAAGCGATCCCGGCGATCGTCAGCGTCGACATCGCCGAGCGCCCGCGCGTCCACCCGCAGTTCGACCCCGAGCAGGAGTTCAACGGAACGGACCGGGTGATCCACCGGATCTCCGCCTCGCCGGAGCGCGGGACGGCGTGGTAGCGCGGTAGCCGTTCAGGTCCGCGCGCGCTGCACACGGCGCACGTCGGGCACGCGCCGCAGGTTGCGCACGATCGCCGCGAGGTGGCGGCGATCGCGCACCTGGATGCCGAAGAACATCGCGATCACGCCGACCCCATCGGGCTTCTCCATCGAGATCGCGTCGATGTTGCCCTCGGCGTCCGCGATCGCGGTCGCGAGGTCGGCGAGAAGTCCCCGCCGATCCGAGACGAGCACCCGCACGCCGGCGTCGAACACACCCGCGACGTCGCTTGCCCACTCGACGTCGACCAGCTCCGCCGCATCCACGCGCTGCTTGCGCAGGGTCACGCAGTCGGTGAGGTGCACGACGAGTCCCTGCCCCTTGCGGAAGTGGCCGACGAGCGCGTCACCGGGGATCGGGCGGCAGCACTTCGCGTACTGGATCGCCACCCCCTCCACGCCGCGCAGGCTGAGCGCCCCCGCCTTGGCCACGGGCGCGCTGTCGTCGCCCTTGCCCGGCACGCGCGTGAGCGCCTGCGCGACGACGAACGACAGGCGCTTGCCCACGCCGATGTCGGCGAGGACGTCGAGCTGGCTGCGCGCGCCGTACTCGCGCGCCAGCGCCTCCCAGCGTTCCCAGGTGACGGCATCCGGCTCGACCTTGAGTGTGGCGAGCGCCTGGTTGAGCAGCCGCTCGCCGAGCGCCGCCGACTCCTTCTGCTGCAGGCCCTTCAGGTAGTGGCGGATGCGCGAGCGCGCCTTGCCCGTGGCCACGAACGACAGCCACGAGGGATTCGGCCGCGCGGTGGGCGCGGTGAGGATCTCGACGTGGTCGCCGTTCTTGAGCTCGGTGCGCAGCGGCAGGAGCTCGTAGTTGATGCGCGCCGCCACGCAGTGGTGGCCGATGTCGGTGTGCACGCCGTAGGCGAAGTCGACCGCGGTCGCGCCGCGCGGCAGCGCCATGATCTTGCCCTTCGGCGTGAAGACGTAGATCTCCTCGGGGAAGAGGTCGCCCTTGACGTTCTCGAGGAACTCCTTGCTGTCGCGCGACTCCGACTGGATCTCGAGCAGGCTCTGCAGCCAGCGGTCGGTCTCGCGCTGCGCCTCGGCGAGGTCGACGCCGCCCTGCCGCTTGTACAGCCAGTGCGCCGCCACGCCGGCTTCGGCGACGCGGTGCATGTCGTGCGTGCGGATCTGCGCCTCCAAGGGCGTTCCGAACGGCCCGAAGAGCGTGGTGTGCAGCGACTGGTAGCCGTTGGCCTTGGGGATCGCGACGTAGTCCTTGAACTTGCCGGGGATCGGCTTGTAGAGCGCATGCAGCACGCCCAGCGCCGCGTAGCAGGACGTGGGGTCGGGAACGAGCACGCGCACGCCGTAGATGTCGAACACCTGCGAGAACGTGTAGCGCTTCTCGCGCATCTTCTTGTAGACCGAGTAGACGGTCTTCTCGCGCCCGGTGACCGAGGCGTGGATGCCCGCCGTGTGGTAGCCGTCGCGGATCGCCTCGAGCAGCCGGTTCATCACCTCGCGACGGTTGCCGCGCGCGGCCTTGATCGCCGCTGCCAGCACCCGGAAGCGCATCGGGTTCAGGTGCTTGAACGACAGGTCCTGCAGCTCCTGGAAGAGCGCGTTGAGGCCCAGCCGGTTGGCGATCGGCGCGTAGATGTCGAGCGTCTCGCGGGCGATGCGCTTGCGGTTGGCCGGCGCCATCGCGTCCAGCGTGCGCATGTTGTGCAGCCGGTCGGCGAGCTTGATCAGGATGACGCGCACGTCGCGTGCCATCGCGAGCAGCATCTTGCGGAAGTTCTCCGCCTGCGCCTCCTCGGTGCTGGTGAACTCGATCTGGTCGAGCTTGGAGACGCCGTCGACCATCTCGGCGATGGGCTTGCCGAACGTCGTCTCGATCTCGCCCTTGCTGACCGAGGTGTCCTCCATCACGTCGTGGAGGAGGGCGGCCGCCAGCCCCTGCGCGTCGATGCGCCACTGCGACAGGATGCTCGCGACCGCGAGCGGGTGCGTGATGTACGCCTCGCCCGACTTGCGGTACTGGCCGCGGTGCGCGGAGTCCGAGTACTCGAACGCGCGCTCGACGAGTTCTACGTCGGGCGGAGCGAGGTAGTGGCCGAGGTGTCGGGTGAACTCGGCGATCTCGGACATGGCGCCCGCCGCGAGCGGTCCCCTATGACGCTGGCTTGTGCAGCATCTCGATGCCGACCTTGCCGGCGGCCACTTCGCGCAGCGCGATCACGGTCGGCTTGTCGCGGTCGTTCTCCACCAGCGGCGTCGAGCCGGCCGTGATCTGGCGGGCGCGATTCGTCGCGGCGAGCGTCAGCTCGAAGCGGTTGGGGATCTTGCCAAGGCAGTCTTCGATGGTGATTCGGGCCATTGCGCATTCCTGGTCAGGAGTCGGTGGGTTCGAAGAGTCCCTGCAACAGCCGGGCGTGGCGCGCGCGCTGGCGGGCCACTTTGAGGCGGGCTGCGCGGACGATCGCCGTCAGGTCGTCGACGGCAGTCGCAAAGTCTTGATTGATAATAACATAATCAAACTCCTCCCAGTGCTCCATCTCTTCGACGGCGCCGGCCAGCCGCTGGGCGATCACCGGAGCCGCATCCTGGCCGCGTTTTTCCAGCCGCTCGCGCAGCAGCGCGAGCGACGGCGGGAGGATGAAGACGTGCACCGAGTCGGGCAGGAGCTTGCGCACCTGGCGCGCGCCCTGCCAGTCGATCTCGAGCAGCACGTCCTGCCCGTTGGCGACCTGCCCGGCGAGCCAGGTCGCCGAGGTCGCGTACCAGTGGCCGTGCACGTGCGCGTGCTCGAGAAACTCGCCGGCGGCACGCAGCGCCTCGAAGCGCGCCGGGTCGACGAAGTGGTAGTGGACGCCCTCGTGCTCGCCGGGCCGTGGCGTGCGCGTGGTGTAGGACACGGAGAGCCGGATGCCCGTCTCGCGTGCCAGCAGCGCGTTGACGAGGCTCGTCTTGCCGCCGCCGGAGGGGGCGGCGATGACGAAGAGGCAACCGGGGGCGTTGTTGCTCATGCGCAGGTGTTTGGTGAAGGGCCGCCCTCCGGCGGCCTCCTTTTACGTTGCGTGTCGGCCGCGAGCGAGAGGCGCCTTGCCGTCGATCCCCGCTTCGCGGGGCCCCTCGCCGGGTGGCGCCCTCGCAG